>Ga0210033_1004482_pt1 | contig 10708 bp, 13 predicted proteins | sample CryGeymeta201501_FD_185465 | JGI IMG/M metagenome (GOLD analysis project Ga0210033, IMG submission 185465) | Groundwater microbial communities from Crystal Geyser aquifers in Utah, USA - Crystal Geyser metaG 2015-01 (SPAdes) (version 2) | ecosystem: Environmental > Aquatic > Deep subsurface >... | reverse complement strand
CGGTTGACAACGCCGCAGCCGCACTGGAAAACCGCCCAAAGGAAACCGCATGGCCTATATCCCCTTCCCCGACATCTCGCCCGAAATTTATTCGTTCGAGATCTTCGGCCTGACGCTGGCGCTGCGCTGGTATGCGCTGGCCTATATCGCCGGGCTGCTGATCGGCTGGCGGCTGATACTGCGCCTGATTGCCACCGCGCGGCTGTGGCCCAAAGGGGCACCGATGCAGGCCGAGCAGGTAGAGCGGCTGCTGACCTGGGTCATCCTGGGGGTGATCATCGGCGGGCGCACCGGCTTCGTGCTGTTTTATCAGCCGGATTACTACCTTGCCAATCCGGGCCAGATCCTGCGGGTCTGGGAAGGCGGGATGTCGTTTCATGGCGGCTTTCTGGGGGTGGTGGTGGCGACGCTGATCTTTTGCCGACGCGAGGCCATCCCGATGCTGTCGGCGGCCGATCTGATGGCGGTGGCCACCCCGCCCGGCCTGCTGCTGGGCCGCATCGCCAATTTCATCAACGCCGAGCTTTGGGGCCGCCCGACCGCCCTGCCCTGGGGCGTGGCCTTTCCGTCCGAGGCGGCGCAAAGCTGCCCCGGCGTGGTCGGCATCTGTGCCCGCCACCCGTCGCAGCTTTACGAGGCGGGGCTCGAGGGGCTGGTGCTGGGCAGCCTGCTGCTGATCATAGTCTGGCGCAGGGGCTGGCTGGCGCGGCCGGGTGCGGTGGCGGGGCTGTTCTTCGCGGGCTACGGCGCGGCGCGGTTTGCGGTCGAGTTTGTGCGCCAGCCCGATGCCCAGTTCGTGACGGATGGCAACCCGCTGGGGCTGGCCTGGCAGGTGGGCGGCTATGGCCTGACCATGGGGCAGGCACTGTCGCTGCCGATGATCGCCGTGGGGCTTTACCTGATCTGGCGCGCCTGGTCGCATGACCCCGCTTGAGGCCCTGCTGATCCGCCGCGTCAAAGCGGCCGGGCCGATCCGTCTGGCCGATTACATGGCCGAATGTCTGCTGCACCCCGAGCACGGCTATTACACCACCCATGACCCGTTCGGCGCGGGCGGCGATTTCACCACCGCGCCCGAAATCAGCCAGATGTTCGGCGAGCTGATCGGGCTTTGTCTCGCGCAAAGCTGGCTCGATCAGGGCGCGCCATCGCCCTTTACCCTGGCCGAGCTTGGCCCCGGTCGCGGCACCCTGATGGCCGATCTGCTGCGCGCCACCAAGGCGGTGCCGGGTTTTCACGCGGGCGCGCAAATAACCCTGATCGAGGCCTCGCCCGCCTTGCGCGCGCGCCAGCGTGCCGCCCTCGGCAGCCACCCGGCGCGCTGGCTGGACACGGTGGATGCTCTGCCCGAGGCCCCGCTGTTCCTGATCGCCAACGAGTTTTTCGACGCGCTGCCGATCCGCCAGTTCACCCGTGATCCGGCGGGGTGGTGTGAAACCATGGTCGGGCTGAAGGGCGGCGCGCTGGCCTTCGGCCTTGCCCCCGCCACACCGCTTGCCGCCCTAGAGCCCCGCCTCGCCGATACTGCCCCCGGCGAGAGGATCGAGGTCTGCCCCGCCGCCCCGCCGATCATCGCCGCGATTGCGCGCCTTATCACCGCCCACGGGGGTGCTGCACTGATCATCGACTACGGCGGCTGGCACTCACGCGGGGACACTTTTCAAGCGCTGCGCGGCCATGCCTATGCCGACCCTCTGGCCGCCCCCGGCGCGGCCGATCTGACGGCGCATGTCGATTTCGAGGCGCTAGCGCAAGCCGCCCCCCCCTGCGCCACTGCGGGCCCGATCCCGCAGGGCACCCTGCTGACCCGTCTGGGAATTGTCGCCCGCGCCGCGCGGCTGGCGCAAAACCTGTCCGGCACGGCGCTGGAAAGCCATCACGCCGCGACTCGGCGCTTGACCGACCCGCAGGAAATGGGATGCTTGTTCAAGGCGCTGGCGCTGCACCCACCGGGCAGCCCGGCCCCGCCGGGATTCGACTGATGCTGGAAATTCTGACCTCCGATGCCCTGACCCCGCTACGCCACGGTTTTTTCACCCGCAAGGGTGGGGCCTCGTCCGGCATCTTTTCCGGCCTCAACTGCGGTCCGGGTTCATCCGATCTGTCGGAAGCCGTGGCGATCAACCGCGCCCGGGTGGCGCTCGCGATGGCGGCCGAGCCCGATCACCTGATCACCGTGCATCAGATCCATTCCGCCGAGGTGCTGACGGTTACCGCCCCGCTGCCCGGCGATCCCGCCACCCCCCGCCCCCGCGCCGATGCGCTGGTGACCGCCACGCCGGGGCTGGTGCTGGGGGTGCTGACCGCCGACTGCCAGCCGGTGCTGTTCGCCGATGCCAGCGCGCGCGTGATCGGGGCGGCCCATGCCGGCTGGCGCGGCAGCCGTGACGGGGTGCTGGAGGCCACGCTGGCCGCGATGGAACGGCTTGGCGCGCGGCGGGCCGACATCACCGCCGTGATCGGCCCCACCATCAGCCTGGCCGCCTACGAGGTTGGCCCCGAGTTCGTCGAGGCCTTCATCGACGACGACCCCGCCAGCGCCCGCTTCTTTGCCGGCGGCAGCGGCGACCGCGCCCGGTTCGATCTGCCCGGCTACAGTCTGGCGCGTCTGCGCGCCGCAGGCGTTGGCCATGCCGAATGGACCGGCCACTGCACCTACCGCGACCCCGAGCGATTCTATTCCTACCGCCGCGCCACTCACCTGGGCGAGGCCGACTACGGGCGGCTGATTTCGGTGATCCGGCTGTGATCGCGGCAGCACTTGGGCAGACCCCGCCAAGCTGCTGCCGCAATCGCTGCCTTCCGCATCCCGACCTTTCGTCCGACAGCGGTCATTTCCCCTTGAATTATTGAAAATTCACTGTTTCCCGCCGCGCCACAATTCGGCCTTGGGTAAATTTATATTCAGCCCCGAACGGTCAAAACCCTGCCGCATTGCGCGGCGATAGTGATCCCAAGGTCGAATGGACCATCACGAGCAGGAAAAGGAGCAGGTCATGAAAAAGGAACGTCGCTGGTTGAAATCGGTGCTGGCCGCAAGCGCCGAGCCGCAGATCGCCATGCCGTGGCAGCGCGGCACCCGGCGCAAGCCCGAAGCCTTCAAGGCCGCCGCCGTGCCGGGGCGCGCGCGCGCCGTCGCCGCCCGCTGATCCGACCTTGCGCAATTTCAAGGGTCGCAGGCCATGCCCTGCGGCCCTTTGTCATTGATCACGCCGAATCACCCAAGCGCAGACTTGCCGGATCTGGCATCTTGGGGCAGTCGATACCGGGCAGGCGCGACAACAATCGCGGGCGCAGCCCCGGTTTCGTTTCCACCGTGGCCACAATTGATCATATATTTTGACAAACCGCCGCAATTCGGCCATGTCCTGCCCTACAGATGTCCCTCTGTGAACACGGATGGCAGGCGCGGCAAGACTTTCGGGCAGCCCTGACACCGCTCTGGAACGACCTTGGTGGTCGGCTCTGGGATTGATGCTCGGCAAGGCGGCCCTGATGCGCAGCTCTGGCGTGTCTCAAGGGGCCGCCTTTCGCTTGCGGCTCAGGCCTGCCGTTGCAGCCGCGCCTCAAGCACGTCGAACGGCACCCCCGGCTGATCCTTGGCGCAGCGGATCACCAGACTGGTCTTGACCGATGCCACATTGGCGGCAGCGGTCAACTGCTCGGTCAGGAAGTTCTGAAAGGTTGACAGATCGGGGGCCACGCATTTCAGGATGAAGTCGATCTCGCCGTTCAGCATGTGGCACTCGCGCACCAGCGACCAGTCGCGGCAGCGCTGCTCGAATGCCGCGAGATCGGTCTCGGCCTGGCTCATCAGCCGCACCATGGCGAACACCTGCACCTCGAAGCCCAACTGACGCGGGTTGATATTGGCGTGATAGCCGGTGATGAAGCCGGCTTCTTCCAGCGTGCGCACCCGGCGCAGGCAGGGCGGCGCCGAAATTCCCACCCGCCTGGCGAGTTCGACATTGGTCATGCGACCATCGGCCTGCAACTCGGCCAGAATCTGGCGATCAATCGGGTCCAGCTTTGACGCAGGCATGTTTCTTTTCCTGTTTTGAGCGGACATTAGGATTTCCGCCCGCTTTGCGCAATATTATTTCAACTATTGGCAAGATTGAAGTGCGCGCTGCGACCATCGCACCCGCCGCAGGGGCTTTCCGGCTTGCGCCGCAGGGCCTATATGAGGCCGATCACCGAGACAAGCGAGGATGCCATGCCTGACCCACACCACAGCCGCGTTCTGATCATCGGCTCGGGGCCGGCCGGTTATACCGCCGCAATCTACGCCGCCCGCGCCATGCTGAACCCGATCCTGGTGCAGGGGCTGCAACCCGGCGGGCAGTTGACCATCACCACCGAGGTCGAGAACTGGCCCGGCGACACCGAGGTGCAGGGCCCCGATCTGATGCTGCGGATGGAAGCGCACGCCAAGGCGATGGGGGCCGAGGTGATCGCCGACTACATCACCCACCTTGATCTTGCCCGCCGCCCCTTCACCGCCAGCGCCGATTCCGGCACCATCTACACCGCCGATGCGGTGATCCTGGCCACTGGCGCGCAGGCGCGCTGGCTGGGTCTGCCGTCCGAGGAAAAGTTCAAGGGCTTTGGCGTCTCGGCCTGCGCCACCTGCGACGGCTTCTTCTATCGCGGCAAGGAAGTGGTGGTGACGGGCGGGGGCAACTCGGCGGTGGAAGAGGCGCTGTTCCTGACCAACTTCGCCAGCAAGGTGACCCTGATCCACCGCCGCGACAGCCTGCGGGCGGAAAAGATCATGCAGGATCGCCTGTTCAAGCACCCGAAGATCGAGGTGATCTGGAACCATACGGTCGAGGAAGTGCTGGGCGATGAAAACCCGCCCGGGGTCACCGGGGTGCGGGTGCGCGAAGTGAAATCAGGGATCGAGCAGGTGGTGCCCTGCACCGGCTTCTTCGTGGCCATCGGCCATTCCCCGGCCTCGGAACTGGTCAAGAACCAGCTTGACATGCAGCCCGGCGGCTATGTCAAGGTCACCCCCGGCAGCACCCACACCTCGATCGCCGGGGTGTTTGCGGCGGGCGATCTGACCGATCCGCACTACCGCCAGGCCGTCACCAGCGCCGGCATGGGCTGCATGGCGGCGCTTGATGCCGAGCGCTGGCTGGCCGAGGTAACGTGATAAGTTGCTGCGACGCAGCAATTATGTCGCGTTTGCCGCGGCTATTGCGATTTTCCCTTGAATTACGCCGTGTTTGAGGGCTATGGCGCGCGCAAGCGCGAGCCTTGGCCCGCACCCCACCTTTTCGCACCATTAGAGAAAAGCGAGTATTGCCATGTCCCTTGTCAACCATGCCCCGATCCCCGAGCTTTACGTTTCGCATGAATCCGCCGAAAAGCTGAAGCACGAGGCCGGCAATCTGCCGTCGTGGGATCTGACGCCGCGCCAGATCTGCGATCTGGAACTCTTGATGAACGGCGGCTTTTCCCCGCTGAAGGGCTTTCTAAGCGAGGCCGACTATACCGGCGTGGTCGAGAACATGCGGCTGGCCGATGGCTCGCTGTGGCCGATGCCGATCACCCTTGATGTCAGCGAGGCTTTCGCGGCCACGGTCGAGCCGGGGCAGGACATTGCGCTGCGCGACCCGGAAGGCGTGATCCTTGCCATTCTGTCGGTCAGCGACAAATGGCTGCCCAACAAGCCGCGCGAGGCCGAAAAGGTATTCGGGGCCGACGATCTGGCGCACCCGGCGGTGAACTACCTGCACCATGTCGCGGGACCGGTCTATCTGGGCGGTCCGATCACCGGCATCCAGCCGCCGGTGCATTACGATTTCAAGGGCCGCCGCGACACCCCGAACGAATTGCGCGCCTTTTTCCGCAAGGTCGGCTGGCGTCGCGTGGTGGCGTTCCAGACCCGCAACCCGCTGCACCGCGCGCACCAGGAACTGACATTTCGCGCCGCGCGCGAGGCGCAGGCCAACCTGCTGATCCACCCGGTGGTCGGCATGACCAAGCCTGGCGACGTCGATCACTTCACCCGGGTGCGCTGCTACGAGGCGGTGCTTGACCAGTATCCGGCCTCAACCACCACGATGAGCCTTCTGAACCTTGCGATGCGCATGGCCGGCCCGCGCGAAGCGGTCTGGCACGGCATCATCCGGCGCAACCACGGCTGCACCCATTTCATCGTCGGGCGCGACCATGCCGGGCCGGGCAAGAACTCGGCCGGGCAGGATTTCTACGGTCCCTACGACGCGCAGACCCTGTTCAAGGAGCACGAGGCCGAAATCGGCCTTGAGATGGTCGATTTCAAACACATGGTCTATGTCCAGGAAAAGGCCTCGTATTACCCGGCGAACGAGGTGCCGGAAGGCAGCACCGTGCTGGATATTTCCGGCACCGAACTGCGCCGCCGCCTGCGCGAAGGGCTCGACATTCCCGAATGGTTCAGCTTTCCCGCCGTGGTGACGGAACTGCGCCGCACCAGCCCCGCGCGCTCGCAGCAGGGCTTTACGGTGTTCTTCACCGGCCTCAGCGGCTCGGGCAAATCGACCATCGCCAACGCGCTGATGGTCAAGCTGATGGAGATGGGTGGCCGCCCGGTGACGCTTTTGGACGGCGACGTGGTGCGCAAGCATCTGTCATCCGAGCTGGGTTTTTCCAAGGAACACCGCGACATCAACATCAAGCGCATCGGCTATGTGGCGTCGGAAATCACCAAGAACGGCGGCATTGCGCTGTGCGCGCCGATCGCCCCCTACACCGCCACCCGCCGCGCGGTGCGCGAGATGATCGAACAATATGGCGCGTTCATCGAGGTCCATGTGGCAACGTCGGTCGAAGAATGCGAACGGCGTGACCGCAAGGGTCTTTACAAGCTGGCGCGGGCCGGCAAGATCAAGGAATTCACCGGCATTTCAGACCCCTATGAAGTGCCCGCCAAGGCTGAACTGGTGGTGGATACCGAAAACGTCGATGTCGATCACTGCGCCCACCAGGTGGTTCTGAAGCTCGAGTCGATGGGGCTGATCAAGGGCTGAGCCCTGCGGGGCGGCAGCACCCGTCCGTTATGGGCGGGCGCTGCCGTCATCGCAGACCGCTTCAATTCACGCTTACCGGTGCCAGATCATTCTGCCGCGCCAGAGCAAATGCCATCGGGCGGTCACGCACCAGCGCCAGCCGCGCGCCATCGGCATCGTGCACCGCATAAAGGGTGTCGATCCCGATCACCTGGTCGCGGATTTCTTCCGGCAAGTCGGCCACAGCCACCGGCCGCACATAGACGATGCGCTTGCCTGCCTCGGGCAGACCCTCGAATTTGACATCCATCTCAGCCTCCATCCTTGCGTCCGATCACGATCCGCTGCACCACCGGATCAGGCAAGTCACGGTGCAGGTCGATATGCAGCAGCCCGTTCTCGATCCCGGCCCCGGCCACCTCGACACCGTCCGCCAGCACGAATGTGCGCTGAAAGGCGCGCGCAGCAATGCCGCGGTGCAGGAACACCCGCGCCGAGTCATCTTCAGCGTGGCGACCCCGGATCACCAGTTGCCGATCCTCGAGTGTGATCGCCAGATCGTCGTCGCAAAACCCGGCCACCGCCAAGGTGATGCGATAAGCATCTTCGGTTACGGCCTCAATGTTGAACGGCGGATAGCCATCGCCCCCACTTTTGACGCTGCGCTCGACCATCCGCTCAAGTTGCTCGAAACCCAAAAGATAGGGGCTCGCCGCAAAGCCAAGTTTCGTCATCGGACATGCCCTTCACCAAGCGACAGATCAATCCCGGGCCCCATATCGGGCACCCGTCAGTCAGATATGGGAATGCCGCTGCGCCCCTGCAAGCCCCGGCAAACCACCTTCCGGTTGGTTGATTTTTTTCCGCTACGGCGAAAAATCGCTATATTTCCCGGCACTGATCCAGCGACTCAACCATGAATGGCCTCCGATGAATGCGCCAGCGGAACTGAACACCGAAGAGATGATGCGCATCCGGCTGGAAGTGCTGAAGCGCGAGCACCGCGATCTCGACGAGGCGGTGCATGTGCTGGCAACCGCAGGCCGCCCCGACCCGCTGACCCTGCGGCGGCTCAAGAAGCAGAAGCTGGTGCTGAAGGATCAGATCACCAGGATCGAGGACAAGCTGATCCCCGACATCATCGCCTGACCGGGGCCCTCATCGGGCGTGCCCGCCCTCTTCGCTGGCCCTGCCACCGGCAAGCGATGAAAGACCGCAAGGGATTGAAGAGCGCGCCCTTGCCCCGCCGCCGTCGGCAGCTATAGTGCGCCCGCGATCGGGAAAGGAACCACATGCGTCTGGACGTGGGCATCATCATGGGCAGCCAGTCCGACTGGCCGACAATGAAAGAGGCATCCCTGATCCTCGACGATCTGGGCGTAGGCTGGCAAGCCAGCATCGTCTCGGCCCACCGCACCCCGGATCGGCTGTGGGAATATGGCAAGACCGCCGCCGCGCGCGGGCTCAAGGTGATCATCGCGGGCGCGGGGGGGGCGGCCCATCTGCCCGGCATGATGGCGTCGAAAACCCGGCTGCCGGTGATCGGCGTGCCGATCCAGACCAAGGCGCTTGGCGGGCTTGACAGCCTTTATTCGATCGTCCAGATGCCGCGCGGCTTTCCGGTTGCCACCATGGCAATCGGTGCCGCCGGGGCGGCCAATGCGGGCTTGATGGCGGCCGCGATCCTCGCGCTGTCGGACGTGGCGCTGGCGGCGCGGCTGGAGGCCTGGCGCGCGGCGCTGTCGGCCTCGATCCCCGAGGTGCCGCTTGATGAGTAAGGCCCTGGCGGCGGGCGCCACCATCGGCATTCTGGGCGGCGGTCAGTTGGGGCGGATGCTGGCGGTCGCGGCCAGCCGCCTTGGCTACCGCAGCCACATCTATGATCCGGCTCTCAGCCCGCCCGCCGCTGATGTCGCCCATGCCGTGACCTGCGCGCCTTACGATGATGCCGCCGCCCTTGCCGCCTTTGCCGCCGGGGTGGAGGTGATCACCTATGAATTCGAAAACATCCCGACCGCCGCGCTTGACCTGCTGGAAGCCACCCGCCCGATCCGCCCGAACCGACGCGCGCTGGCGATCAGTCAGGACCGGCTGGCCGAGAAGAATTTCCTCAGCGGCCTCGGCCTTGCCACGGCCCCCTACGCCGCCGTCACCACACCCGCTGATCTGGCCGCCGCGCTGGCCCGGATCGGCACCCCGGCCATTCTGAAAACCATCCGGCTGGGCTATGATGGCAAGGGGCAGGCGCGGATTGCCACCGCCGCCGATGCCGCTCCGGCGCTGGCAGAAATGCAGGGCGCGGCTTGCGTGCTGGAAGGTTTCATAACCTTTTCGCACGAGGTTTCAGTGATTGCGGCGCGGGGTCTTGACGGCGCTGTCGCCTGCTTTGACCCCGGCGAAAACGTCCATCGCGACGGCATCCTGCGCACCACCACGGTGCCCGCGCGCCTGTCACCCAGCCAGCGCACCGACGCGGTGCTGCTGGCCGCGCGCATCCTGAACGCGCTCGATTATGTCGGTGTGCTCGGGGTCGAGCTGTTCGTCACCCCCGCCGGCCTGATCGTCAACGAGATCGCGCCCAGGGTGCACAACTCGGGGCACTGGACCCAGAACGGCTGCGCGGTCGATCAGTTCGAGCAGCATATCCGCGCCATCACCGGCTGGCCGCTGGGTGACGGTGGCCGCCATGCCGATGTCACGATGGAAAACCTGATCGGCGAAGACATCGCGCGCGTCCCGGCGCTGGCCGCCGAGCGCAACACCGCACTCCATCTTTACGGCAAGGCCGAAGTGCGTCCGGGCCGCAAGATGGGCCACGTCAACCGCATCACTCCAGGGCGGGGCTGACGCCCGTCAGCTATCCGTCCTCTGCGGGTCCGTTGCGGCTTGGTCGTCCGGCGCTGCGTCCTCGGCCGCGATGGCTTGCACCTGCCGCAGCGCGTCATCAAGCGCCAGGTCAATCTGCGCCACCTCGGCCGGGTTCCACACCAGCCGCGCCAGCGGGATCGCCAGCAGCGACACCGCGATCGGGGCCAGCACCGGCAACCCGAGCGTAACCCCCAGCACCCCGCCAATGCCGCGACCGATGCCAAAGCACAGCGCCACCAGCAAAAGCTGCACCACCGCCCGCGCGGCCAGCGCCACCATCGCCTCGGGGCGCTGCCAGTCGGCCAGACTGGCGGGCCATTCCTGCGGGCGCAGAACCACCAGCCACAAAAGGAAGATCGCGGTGAACACCGGCACCACCGGCCAGCCAAAACCGCCCAGCCCCGCCAGCAGCGGGCCACCATAGAGCAGCACCCCGGCCACGCGAAAAATCTGCAATCGGTTCGGCATGATCGGCTCCGCCTCTTGTCCCGCGCGTCGCACAGTGGCGCACGCGCAGCAGCGAACTGTCAGGTCTCATCGGCTTGTTCACCGCTGAGATCGGGAAATTCCTTTGGGTTTGGAGTGTGACCTTGATCGGTTGACGCAGTCAAGCCACCTCGGCAGGTCGGCGTTGCGCGCGGTCGAGGTGCGAAGATGTGGTTCGGGAAAACCGAACATCCGGAAAAAGTAGATCGAGCGGCATGATGCATCGAGCAAACGGCCGACGCGACCTACGCCAAAAAGGCGGATCGTTGGCGGCTTGCAGATAGCGGCTTTGTCGGGCTGTCCAGCACAGACGCAGAACAAAAGTTGTCCAACCTTCCCGTAAGGTTGGACATAAC
>Ga0210033_1004475_pt1 | contig 10727 bp, 10 predicted proteins | sample CryGeymeta201501_FD_185465 | JGI IMG/M metagenome (GOLD analysis project Ga0210033, IMG submission 185465) | Groundwater microbial communities from Crystal Geyser aquifers in Utah, USA - Crystal Geyser metaG 2015-01 (SPAdes) (version 2) | ecosystem: Environmental > Aquatic > Deep subsurface >... | reverse complement strand
AATGAGCGGCGGCTTATATAATAAGTTGTTAAATCTCCAGCGAATGGGCGATATTAAATAACGCGAATTATGATAGCCAAGTTAATAACTAACATTATACTTATAATTAGTTTGGCGTTAGTTCAGGTTGCCTTTATCAGCGGACTAACCGGCTGGCTTAATAATCTGAATTTGCTGTTGGTGGTTTTATTATTTATTTTGGGTTTCGCCAATTTGGATTTGGCGCTGGCTTGGGCGCTTGGCTTGGGACTGGCGTTGGAATTATTTTCTTTTTTGCCTTTCGGCGCTTATCTGGCGAGCTTAGCGCTCACGGTTGTCGCCGCCAATTTTTTATTAGATTATTTTTTTACCAATCGTTCGCTTTATTCCTTTTTAGCGCTCACCGGTTTGGCCACGGCGATTTATGAATTAATTATTTACGCCATGGTTTTTATTTTGGCCGAAATCAGCCCGGGTGAATTTTCGCCGAGCGGCGATTTTTTAGCCGCCAGCTTTAAGCAAATCGGCCTGAATCTTTTAGGCACGCTGTTAATTTTTTACATTATTCATTTTTTGTTAAGAAATTTTAAGCCGGTTTTTCTGGTAAAAAATAAATCATGATTTTTCTTAAAAGACAATTTAAAAAAAACGACCCGTTTATTATTCAGGAGGGCAGCGTCAGGTCGGGAAAATTAAGCCGGCACGCTGGCGCCGACTGGCTGGAGCAGTCGGCGCTACTCGGTCAGCCAGGCGGAGAAACCGTGGGCAAAAGTTTTGCCGTCGGCAAAGTAACCATGATAAGTTTAGTTCTGCTCCTATTGTTCGGCGTGGCCATCGGCCGCGCCGCCTGGCTGCAGCTGGTTAAGGGTGATTATTATTACGATTTGGCCGAGGGCAACCGCATTAGAGTGGAGCGGCTGGAAGCCAAACGGGGCGTGATTTACGACCGGACCGGCCGGCCCTTAGTCAGAAATTCGGCCAATTTTTTATTGTATTTTATCCCGGCCGATTTACCTAAAGACCAGGCGGCGCGAGCCGAGATAATCCGGCGCGTGAGCGAGAATCTGCCGGACCTGGCGCCGGCGGCGATTGAGGCTTTATTGGCCGAAATCAAACCAGGCTCGCTTGACGCCTATCAGCCGCTTTTTATTGCCGACAATCTTGATTATGAAAAAGCTTTAAAGCTTTATTTGGAGCAAGACAACCTGCCGGGCGTGGTTTTAACCAATAAAACCAGGCGGGAGTATGATTTATACAGTTTGTCGCTGTCGCACCTTTTGGGTTATACCGGGAAAATCAGCCAAGCCGAGCTGGTTAAATTCGGCAAAGAATATTTGCCGATTGATTACATCGGTAAAACCGGAGTGGAAAATTTTTGGGAAAACGAAATGAAAGGCATTAACGGCAAAAAACAGATTGAAGTCGACGTTTTAGGCAAGGAGAAAAAAATTATCAACCAGGAGGCGGGCGAAGACGGGCATAATTTGGTTTTGTCGCTTGATACTCTACTGCAAAAAAAAATGGAAGAGTCCTTAGCGAGTGGATTAAAAAAGCTCCGTTTGAATAAAGCCTGCGCCATTGCCTTAAATCCGAATAACGGCGAAATTTTGGCCATGGTGAGCTTGCCGTCGTTTAACAATAACGATTTTGCGCACGGCCTGACGGTTAGTGAGTACCAAAAAATTGCCGGCCATCCGGACCAGCCCATGTTTAACCGTTGTATTGCCGGCGAGTACCCGTCCGGCTCAACCATCAAGCCGGTGGTGGCGGCGGCGGCTTTGGCGGAAGGGATTATTAATGAGAATACCAGCTTCTTAAGTACCGGTGGAATTAAAATTGACCAGTGGTTTTTCCCGGACTGGAAAGCCGGCGGCCATGGCTTAGCCAGCGTTAGGCGGGCGCTGGCCGAATCCATTAATACTTTTTTCTATTATATCGGCGGCGGTTATCAGGATTTTAAAGGCTTGGGCCTTGATTTAATGACCAAATATGAGCGACTGTTCGGCTTGGACGCGCAAACCGGTGTTGATTTGCCCGGCGAAGCCTCGGGCTTTTTGCCCTCGGCCGGATGGAAAGAAAAAACCAAGGGCGAAAAGTGGTATATCGGCGACACTTATCATCTGGCCATCGGCCAAGGCGATATTCTGGTAACGCCGCTTCAGGTGGCGGACTATACGGCCGTGTTCGCCAACGGCGGCTCGCTTTACCGGCCGCATTTAATCAAGCAGGTTTTGGATAGCCAAGACAAGCTGATGGTTGAAGCCGACGCTAAGCCGATTAGAAGCAATGTCGTTAGCGCCAAAACCATTGAAATCGTGCGGGCCGGCTTGCGCCAAGCCGTGACCAGCGGCTCGGCGGTGAGCCTAAACGAACTGGCGGTGCCGGTGGCCGGTAAGACCGGCACGGCGCAATGGTCAACCACTAAAGCCCCGCACGCCTGGTTCACCGGCTTCGCGCCTTATAACCAGCCGGAAATCGTCATTACCATTTTAATTGAGCAGGGCGGCGAAGGCTCGGCTGCGGCCGTGCCCGTGGCCAAGGAAGTGCTGGATTGGTGGTTTAGCAAGCATTGAAACCCCCTTGATAAAGGGGGCTTTTAGCACTCTCTTGACCCCGTACGCTCGCAGGGCTCGCTACGGGGCAGGCAAGAGCGCTTTTCTGATATGTAAATTAGCACTCTTGACAGGAGAGTGCTAATTGGTGTAATATGAAAATATAGTGAAATTTTATGGATAAACGCAAGGAATTAATCCTAAAAACCATTATTAAAGAACATATTAAAACCGCCCAGCCGGTCGGCTCCGAAGGCTTGGTTGATAAATATGATTTGGACATTTCTTCGGCCACGGTCAGAAATGAAATGGCGGATCTGGAAGCTGAAGGCTATATCGTGCAGCCGCACACTTCAGCCGGCCGCATCCCTACGGAAACGGCTTATAATTTTTATTTGGAAAATTTAAGCGAGAAAAAAATAAGCGACGCCGAGGCCAGAATTTTTGAAAAATTATTGGCTAAAAAGGATGAAATCAGCTTTAAGCAGGCGGCCAAGGCCATGGCCAAAATTTCCGACAGCGCGGTTTTTTGGGCCTTTCACAAGCATAATCTTTATTACACCGGCATTTCCAATCTGCTCCATCAGCCGGAGTTTTCCGAAACCGGCCTAATTTACGATATTTCCGAAGTGATTGACCGGGTGGATGAAATTATCGGGCAAATTTTTAACGATTTGAAATTCGGGCCGCAAATCATGCTGGGTTCAAAAAACCCTTTTAGCCAGCACTGCAGCGCGGTCATTACCAAATATCGGCTTGATGACAATATCGGTTTAGTCGGCATTTTGGGTCCGACTAGGATGAATTATGAAAAGAATTTAGCCCTGATAAAATTTATAAATAGCCTATTAACCGAAAAATAACATTATGAGTGAAGAAATAAAAACCGGAGTTTATCGGCATTATAAAAATAAAGATTATAAAGTTTTGTATACTGCTGTTGATACGGAAACTAAAGAGGAAGTCGTCGTTTATCAAGCAATTTATGGCGAGGGTAAAATTTGGGTCAGGCCCAAAAGAATGTTTTTAGAAGAAGTGGAAGTTGACGGTAAGAAAAAACCTAGGTTTGAATTTATTGCCGAGAATGATAACGACTGGCAAAAAAAATATTTGCGCGCTTTGGCCGATTATCAGAATTTACTCAAGCAGACGGCTAGGGAGAAAATGGAATTCACGGTTTTTGCCAATGAGCAGATGTTAAAAGAAATTTTGCCGGTCTATGACCATTTAAAACTCGCCATTGAACACCATAACGGCGAATCAACCGACGATTGGCTTAAAGGCGTGGAGCATGTGGTGAAGCAGTTTAAGGATGCCTTGGTGAAGGTCGGCGTGGAAGAAATAAAAGTTAAAGAAGAGAAGTTTGACCATAATTTAATGGAAGCCATCGGAAGCGAAGAAACTGAAGATAAAAGCTTGGACGGCAAAGTGGCCAAACAGGTTAAGGCCGGCTACAGGTTAAACGGCAAAGTAATTGAAGCGGCCAAAGTGATAGTTTATAAAGTAAAATAATATAATTGTCATTGCGAGGAGCCTGTAATCAGGCGACGAAGCAATCTCCGGTTCTACGGCACGTACGTGGATTTTTACCAGAGATTGCTTCGCCACGATTACGTGGCTCGCAATGACAGAAAAAAGGAGAATAAATTTATGCCAATTATAAAATGGACGCCATTCCTTGAACCGTTCGAGGATATGGACAAGATGTTTTCCGATTTTTTGCCGGCGAGGAACAATCTGACCGGTTATATGCCGGCTGTGGACGTTTATCAGGACAAAGATAAAGTCTATATTGAAACGCAATTAGCCGGGATTGACCCGGAAAAAGTTGACATTTCCATTGAAAACGATGTTTTGATTATCAAGGGAGAAAATGAAAAGAAAAGCGAAGTGGAAGACAAAAATTATTACCGCAAAGAAATCAGGCGCGGCAGTTTCTACCGCAGCGTGCCTTTGCCGTCGCATGTTATCGGCGAGAGAGCTTCGGCCGAAGCGGTTAACGGGACACTGAAAATTTCCGTTCCCAAAGCGCCGGAAGCTAAACCAAAAATGATTAAGATAAAGATGGGGAAGAAGTAAATTTCATCTGTCATTGCGAGGAGCCTGTAATCAGGCGACGAAGCAATCTCCGGTTAAGCGGCACGTACGTGGATTTTAACCCGAGATTGCTTCGCCCCCAAATGCGGGGCTCGCGATGACAATCTCCAACCTGTCATTCCCGCCCCGTTAGGCAACGGGGTAAACTCCGGCGGGAATCCAGAAAAAATTAATTTTAATATTATGAACAATATAAACTGGGCACAATTTAATAAAGGTGTGTTTTTGGTTAATGTTTTAGGAATTGTTTATCATCCGGAAACCAAGATGATCCTGATTGGCCGCAGGGAAAACGACCCTTATTTAAAGGAATTAACTTGGGTATTTCCCGGCGGCCGGCCGGATTATGAAAATGAGCTGGAAGACAGTTTAAAGTTAATCGTTAAAAAGCAGACTGGTTTAGAGATTAAAGTCGCGCAAGCGGTGTTTGCTAAAACTTATCCGGAAAAACGGGAATTCTTGTCGGTTTATTTATTAAGCGCGCCACAAGGCGGAGTGGAAAAGGCCGGCGGAGAATTGAAAGAATTAAAATGGGTGAAACCGACTGAAGTGAAAGATTATTTTACGACATCACTACATCCGAAGTTGCTGGAGTATTTAAAGACGTTGGAATAATTCACTTTTGTCATCCCCGCTTTCCCTCGGCAAGCTCTGGACAGGTCGCGGGAATGACAAAAGAAAGAAAAATAACGAATTGATTTAACCATTGCGAAATGTGCAGGTGATAAAGCAAACTTTAGTTAAGCTCTATGTTCGTGAGATTGCTTCGTCGCTGACACTCCTCGCAATGACAAAATAAAAAAATAATAAATTAATTTACCATTGTGTAGGCATTGCCGGGGATAAAATCCCCCTAACCCCCTTTGTTAAAGGGGGTAGAATAAATCCCCCCAGCCCCCTTTATCAAGGGGGAGCTGCTCAAGGGGGTAAAATTCCTCGCGATGACAGAATAAAATAATATGTCAAAAATTTTAGGAATTGATTTGGGCACTACCAATAGCGCCATGGCAATAATTGAAGGCGGACAGCCGAAGATTATTGAAAACGTGGAAGGCGCGCGCACCACGCCCTCGATTGTGGCGACCACCAAAAATAGTGAACGGCTAGTCGGCATGTCGGCTAAACGGCAGGCCGTGACCAATCCAGCGAACACGATTTTTTCCATTAAGCGCTTAATCGGCAGAAGTTTTGACGACGCCGAAATTCAGCGCGACCTGAAAGTCATGTCGTATAAAATCGTTAAAGCCAACGGCGGGGTAAAAGTTAAAACGGGAGATAAAGAATACTCGCCGCAGGAAGTTTCAGCCATGATATTGGCTAAATTGAAAGCTGACGCTGAAGCCAAAATCGGCGAGAAGATTACCGAGGCCATTATTACCGTGCCGGCTTATTTTAACGATTCGCAGAGGCAGGCCACTAAAGACGCGGGTAAAATCGCCGGCCTGGACGTGAAACGCATTATTAACGAACCCACGGCCGCAGCCTTGGCTTATGGCTTTGAAAAGAAAAAAGGCGAACAGATCGCGGTCTATGATTTGGGCGGCGGCACGTTTGATATTTCCATTTTGGACGTGAGCGCCGACACGGTGGAAGTGAAATCAACCAACGGCGATACGCATTTGGGCGGAGATGATTTTGACCAAAGAATAATCGCTTGGATTATTGAGCAATTTAAAAAAAGCGAAGGCGCGGACTTAAGTAAAGACCCGCTGGCTTTGCAACGGATAAAAGAAGCGGCCGAGAAAGCCAAAATTGAGCTTTCCACCGGGCCGGAAACCGAAATCAACCAGCCGTTTATCACGGTTGACCCGACCGGCCGGCCATTGCATCTGGTCATGAAAATCACCAGAGCGAAATTGGAAGAGTTGGTGGGCGATTTAGTGGCCAAAACCATTGAACCGGTTAAAGCGGCTTTGAAAGACGCCGGGATTGCCGTAAAAGACATCGATGAAGTGGTAATGGTCGGGGGGATGACGCGCATGCCCTTAGTCTTAAAAACCGTTAAAGAATTATTCGGCAAAGAGCCGAATTTGACGGTTAATCCTGACGAGGTCGTGGCCTTGGGCGCGGCCGTGCAGGCCGGAGTCTTGCAGGGCGACGTTAAAGACGTTTTGCTGTTAGACGTTACGCCCCTGACCTTAGGCATTGAAACTTTGGGCGGTGTTATGACGCCATTAATTGAAAGGAATACCACCATTCCGACTTCCAAGTCGCAAGTTTTTTCCACCGCGGCCGACGGCCAGACCAGCGTGGAAATTCACGTTTTACAGGGCGAACGGCCAATGGCGCCGGACAATAAAACTTTGGGCCGGTTCATCTTGGACGGCATACCAACGGCGCCGCGCGGCGTGCCGCAAGTTGAAGTCTCTTTTGACATTGACGCCAACGGTATCTTAAACGTTAAAGCCAAAGATAAAGCGACCAATAAAGAACAGAAAATCACCATTACGGCGTCTTCTGGTTTAAGTAAAGAAGAAGTGGAAAAAATGAAAAAAGAGGCTGAACTGCACGCCGAGGAAGACAAGAAAAAACGCGAACAAGTGGAAATAAAAAATCAGGCCGACGCCGCGATTTTCCAAACGGAAAAATTGATTAAAGACGCGGGCGACAAGATAAAAGCTGAAGACAAAAAGGAATTAGAAGAAAAAGTTGAAGCTTTAAAGAAAGTAAAAGACTCGGACAATTTTGACGAGATAAAAAAGAAAATGGAAGAGTTAAGCGCGGTAGCGCAAAAAATCGGCGCGGCGATGTATCAGGCCGCCTCCGCTGACGCTTCGGCGAGCCAAGCAGGTCCTGGCGGCGCGCCGCCAGGTGGTGAACCGAAAAAAGACGAGGGTCCGATTGAAGGCGAGTTCACGGAGAAGAAATAAATGTCCAAAGACTATTACAATATTTTAGGCGTCAGTAAAAGCGCCTCGCCTGATGATATTAAAAAAGCCTTTCGGGAGAAAGCCCATAAATTTCATCCGGATAAGCAAGGTGGGGACGAAGCCAAATTTAAGGAGCTTAATGAAGCTTACCAGGTTTTGGGCGACCAGCAAAAGCGTTCGCAATACGACCAGTACGGCCAAACTTTTGAGCAGGCGCGGGCCGGCGGCGGCTTCTCCGGCTTTGAAGGCTTTCGGGATTTTTCCGGTTTTTCCAATGGCTTTAATATTAACCTGGACGACTTGGGCGATATTATGGGTGGTTTCGGCGATATTTTCGGTTTCTCCGCCCAAGGCGGGCAAGGGCGAAGGCGCGCCAGGAGGGGAAGCGATATAGAGGTAATTTTAAATTTAAGTTTTATTGAAGCGGTTTTCGGCGTGGAGCGGGAAATCAGCTTAAAGAAAAATATAACCTGCCCGCGCTGCAAAGGCGACGGCGCCGAGCCGGGCGCGAGCAAAGAAACCTGCCCGGCCTGCAAAGGCTCGGGCCGGGTCGTAAAAACGCAGCGGACGATTTTAGGCAATATGCAAATACAGTCAACCTGCCCGACCTGCCATGGCGAAGGAAAAATCATCAAAGAAAAATGCCATCAGTGCAAGGGCGGCGGAGTGGTTAATGAAATCGCCGGCTTAAACATAAAAATTCCGGCCGGCATTGATAATGGCGAAACCATCAGATACGCGGGGCAGGGCGAAGCGGCTCCGGCCGGCGGACCGGCCGGAGATTTATATATAAAAGTCAGGGTCGCGCCGGACAAAAGATTTTCGCGGCAGGGCTATGACATATTATCAAAAATTGAAATAAGCGTAAGCGCGGCCAGCTTGGGCGGCAAAATTGAGGTAGAGGCGGTTGACGGGCCGGTGGAATTGAAAATTCCCGACGGCACTCAATCTGGCCGGGTGTTTAGATTGAAAGGCAAAGGCATAACGCGTTTGAACGGACGCGGCCGGGGAGACCAGCTGGTGGAAATAATCGTTAAGATCCCGACCGGCCTTTCCAGAAAGCAAAAGGATATGTTAAAAGAGTTGGGAATATAATATGAAAAATAAGACTTATCATATCATCACCATCGGCTGCCAGATGAACAAGTCTGACAGCGAAAGAGTGGCAAGAGTTTTGGAAAAGCAAGGCTATAAACAGACCGGAAACAAATACCGGTCTGATTTGGTAGTGATAAACACCTGCGGCATCAGGCAGTCGGCCGAGGACAAGGTTTATGGCCTTGTCCCGCGGATAAAAAAAGAAAATCCAAAGGCAAAAATTATTTTAACCGGATGTTTGGTGGCAAGAGTTGACGTGAAGCGCAGATTGAAAGAGTATGTGGATGTATGGCTGCCAATAAATCAAATCGCCGATGATTATTTAAAAATAAAGCCAAAATACAATTCTGAATTTTCCGTTTTTGTACCCATCGGCAACGGCTGTAATAATTTTTGTTCCTATTGCGTAGTGCCGTACGCGCGCGGCCGAGAAACTTATCGGCCGGTGAAAGATATTTTGGCCGAGGTTAGGGGATTGGTTAGAAAAGGATATAAAGAAATTACATTAATAGCGCAGAACGTGAACTCATACAAATTGGGCAAAGTTGATTTCGCGGATTTGCTGAAAAAGGTAAACGATATTCCCGGCGATTTTAAAATCAGATTTGCCACCAGCCATCCTAAAGATATGTCTGACAAACTTATTAAAACCATAGCGAGCTCTAAAAAAGTTTTGAAAGAAATCCATCTGCCGGTGCAAAGCGGGGATAACCAGATTCTTAAAAAAATGAACAGGAAATACACGGTCGGGCATTATAAAAAAATTATAAACAAAATTTTAAAATTAATGCCCGGGGCTAAAGTTTCCACGGACATAATCGTGGGCTTTCCGGGCGAAACCAAAAATCAATTCAATAACACGGTTAAGCTGTTTAAAGATATAAAATTCAGCCAAGCCTATGTCGCGAGATACAGCCCGCGCCCGGGCACGGCCGCTTTTAAATTAGCTGATGACGTAACTCCGGCGGAAAAAAAGAAGCGCTGGCTAGCGCTTAATTCGTTAATATGCCGATAAAGAATGATAAAAAAATAATTGTCATACTTGGGCCCACGGCCAGCGGCAAGACTAAATTGGCCGTGGAGTTGGCCGAGAAATTTAACGGCGAAATCGTGAGCGCTGATTCACGGCAGGTTTACCGCGGCATGGATATTGGCACCGGTAAAGACCTAAAAGACTATCGTCTTGAAATTCCAAATCCCAATGACCAATTACCAAACAAATTCAAAATTCAAAATTCAAAGTTAAAAATTATTGAGATTCCATATCACCTAATAGATGTAGCGAATCCGAAGGAACAGTTTGACTTGGCGCAGTATCAAAAGCTGGCGTTTGCCGCGATTGATGACATTCTGGGGCGCGGCAAACTGCCGATTTTAGCCGGCGGCTCCGGGCTGTATTTGCAGGCCGTGGTTGAAAATTATAAATTGTCCGAAGCTAAAAAAGATTTAACATTAAGAAAAGAGCTGGAAAAATTGAGCGCGGTCGAGCTGTTTTTAAAATTAAAGAAGCTGGCGCCGAAACTGGCGGAGAAATTAAACCAAAGCGATAAAAATAATAAGCGCCGGCTAACCAGGTATTTGGAAATCGTCGGCCAAGACCAGAATTTTAAAAGCCGGGCGGGCAAAAGAAAGTATGACGCTATAATTATCGGGATAAATTATTCGCGTGATACTTTAAAGCAAAGAATTTTTAAAAGATTATTGGAAAGATTAAAAGAACAAAACATGATAGGGGAGGTGGAAGCTTTGCATCGCCAGGGTTTAAGCTGGAAAAGGCTGGAAGAGTTCGGCCTGGAATATAAATTTATCGCTTTATATCTTCAGGGCAAACTGCAATACGAGGAAATGGTGGAAAAATTAAATCAGGCCATTTATCAGTTCGCCAAGCGCCAGCTAACCTGGTTTAAGCGCTGGGAAAAGCAGGGCGCGAAAATAAGTTGGTTGAAGGATTTTGAGACGATTGAAAAACTAGCTGAAGGATTTTTAAAATAGCATCTGTGGCTTAAAAAAATTATTTTTCTTCCCCGCTTTCGCGAGGACTAAAGGCCGACGAAATTTGGGCTCCCTTCGGTCGCTACAATTTTATATGCGCGATAAAAATAATTTTTCCAAGCCAGTAGTAAAAAGAGGG
>Ga0210033_1004463_pt1 | contig 10741 bp, 9 predicted proteins | sample CryGeymeta201501_FD_185465 | JGI IMG/M metagenome (GOLD analysis project Ga0210033, IMG submission 185465) | Groundwater microbial communities from Crystal Geyser aquifers in Utah, USA - Crystal Geyser metaG 2015-01 (SPAdes) (version 2) | ecosystem: Environmental > Aquatic > Deep subsurface >... | reverse complement strand
GCCGCTCGAAGTGGACGGGCTCCAGCAGCGCGGTGAGGATGCGCGTGGGCCAGGGCAGGTAGAGCAGGCCCGGCCCGATGACGAGGCCCCACGGCAAGCAGAGCGCGACCGGCCAGGTGTCGATGCGCAGCAGCCGATCCGCCCGGAGCGTGCGCGCGATGCGCTGGCCGTCGCTGAGGATCACGAGCCCTTCATGGGCGCCCGCGGTGACGACGGGCACGATGGGTACGCCGGCCAGGAGCGCTAGGCGAATATAGCCGGTGCGCCCTGCGAAGATGACGCGGTCGCGGTCGCGGTAGGCGCGCATCGCGTCGCGGTCGCCGCCCGGGTAGACGAGCACCTTGTCGCGCCGCTCCAAGAGCGCGGTGGCGGTGGCGATGGAGGCGCGCACCGCGCCGAGCGGCGCGAGCAGCTGGTTCGCGCCGGGGAGGCGGAGCGCCGAGTCACCCGCGAGCACATAGGGCACGGCGTCGACCCCAGCGGTGGTGAACAGCCCGGCGAGGAGCAAGAAGCTGTCGGGCGTGACGAGGCCGCCGCTGTGGTTGCCGACATAGAGCGCTGGGCCGGATGGGGCGCGCTCTACGCCGCGCAGCTCCGCGCGAAAGTAGGGCCGCGCGACCGCTTCGACGCTGCGCGCGAAGGCCGCGAGCGCCGCTGGGTCGCGGTTGTCCAGGCTGTCGACGTCGTATCGGCGCAAGGCTCGCCCTCCTGGCCAGGAGCTTAGGAGGCGGGGCGCTCGCTCGCGATAACAGCCGATTACAGCCGGCTTAGCCGGCGAGGTACCACCAGGCGCCGACGGCGACCGTGAGCGCGATCACGCCGATCGCCGCCAGGCGGCCCCACGCGAGCTCCAGATCGGCGAGGTGGCGGGGGCCCTTGGCGAAGGGCACGGCCTGAAGCGTGCCCGCCGGGGGGACCTGCGCTGAGCACAAGCAGGTGGCGAAGGCGTAGGTCGCGCCGCAGCTGCAGGACACCACGCCGTCCGAGAGGAGGAAGTGGTCGGACTTGTCGCACTGATTGCAGCGCAGCCAGACCGCGGGGTCGTTGCAGGTGCTGCACAGCACCTGGACGAAGCCACGATCATCGAGGTCAGCGGGGGTGGTTGCCATGCTCGCGCACTAACGCGCGCTAAGACCTGTGGTCGACGCTTGCGGTGCCCACGCGCGAGGTCATAGGGTGCGAGGCTCGGAGGTCCACCATGTTCGCCTTGTTGCTCGCCCTCGTCGCTTGTTCGTCGGGGGACGCTTGCGAGAGCTGCCGCAACGACGCTGTGTGCGTCGAGCAGCACCGCACGGACGGCAGCACCGTCGCTGAGTGCGTGGACGCGCCGGCCTCGTGCGCGGACGTGTACCAAGGCGGCTCCTGCGCGGACGAGTTCGCGGCGAGCGCAGCGTGTCGCGCGGACGCTGCCGCGCTCTGCCCCACCGTCCTGCCCGATCACAGCGGCTTCACCTGCCTCACCGACGGCAGCTACGACTACCTCTCGGTGGTCTGCGAGAACCGTTGAGCGCCTAGCCGCAGTGGCCGCCGCCACAGCACTCGTGGTCGTCGCCCTTGTTGCCCTTGTCGCCACAGTGACCGCCACCGCAGCACTCGTGGTCGTCATCGCCATCCTCGTCGTGGCTGCCGCAGCCGCCGCCGCCGCAACAGCCGCCGCGCGTCTGGGCGGCGATCTCGTCGGCGGTAGCCTCGCGAACCTCGACCACCTGGACCTGAAAGCGCAGCGTCTGGCCGACGAGCGGGTGCTCTTGGTCGACCCAGACCTGCTCCTCGTCGAGCGAGGCGACGAACAAGCGCATGGGCTGGCCGCTGGGCCCCTGCGCGGTGAAGGCCATCCCAGGGAGCAGCTCGGCGTCCGGTGGGAAGGCGGTGCGGGGCACGGGCGAGGGGCCAGGACCGCGGCGAGGTCCGTAGGCCTCCTCGGGGGGCAGGTCGAGCAGGAAGTGATCGCCGGCCTGGTGACCGACCAGCGCGGCGGCGAGCGTGGGCATAAGCGGCGTTACACCGTGCAGATACTCAAGGGGGTCCTCGGCGGACTCGATGAGCTCGCCGGCCTCCGTGGTCATCGTGTAGCTGAAGCGAACCATCCTGTTGTCGGCGATTTCCAGGCTCATCGTGTCCTCGTGTGGGAAGGGGGCGCGGGTATAACGCGCCGCAGCGGAGCCTAGCTCGTGCGGCCGGCGCTGGTGTGACGACGCATGACACGCGCGTGACCGCACTGGAACGAGCCGTTGTGGGTGGGTGACGCGTCTGGTATTGTGCGTTGAAGCTGGAATATTATGCTTATGTTACTGTTTTTCTTGTTCGCGTTTGTGATCGCAGTGAATCCCGGGGTTGCTCTGGCGCAATCGTGCGACGGCAACGCGTGCACGATCATCGGCACGAACGGCCCCGACACGCTCGTTGGCACCGTCCAAGCCGATGTGATCTGCGGCCTCGATGGCGATGACATCATCGACGGCGGCGGTGGCAATGACGTGATCTGCGGCGGCGCGGGCAATGACACCGTCGACGGCGGCGCCAATGACGATCTGATCTTCGGCGGGGACGGCGACGACAACATCTTCGGCAACTCGGGCGTCGACACCATGTACGGCGACGCGGGCGACGACGTCATCGACGGCGGCAACGGCGGCGACTTCGCCTTCGGTGGCGACGGTAACGACCGCCTAGAGGCCGGCAACGGCAAGGACACCATCGACGGTGGTGCTGGATTTAACCTGGTTTGTGGTGGGAACGGCCAGGACGTCGTGACGAACGCCCAGCTCTACGCGTACCGCGACTCGGACGGGGATGGCTTTGGCGACGCAGGCGGGCCCGCCCTGGGCGAGTACTGTGTCGCGGTCACGTCGTCGGTGGGCTTCGTCGACAACAACCTCGACTGCGATGACACGGATCCCGCCATCAGCCCGCTTGGGGTCGAGGTTTGCGATGGCGTCGACAACAACTGCGACGGCATCCTCGACAATGACGCGGGCGTGCTCTACTCGGCGGACGGCGACGGCGATGGCTACGGCGATCCGCTCAGCCAGCGCTGGTCGTGCGCGCCCCTCAGCGGGTATGTCGTCGACGCGACGGACTGCGATGACGCGAAGGCGGCGGTTCACCCGCTCGCGGCCGAGGTCTGCGACGGCGTCGACAACGACTGCGACGGCGTGGTCGACGGACCCACTGCGACCAACGCCTCGCTCTACTACGCGGACGTGGACCTAGACACCTACGGCGATCTGTTCGCGCCGCTTCGGGCCTGCGCGAAGCCGCCTGGCTACGTCGTCGACAAGACGGACTGCAACGACGCCGTCGCGGCCATTCACCCCGGCGCTCCCGAGACCTGTGATGGCGTTGACAACGACTGCGACGGGTCGGTCGATGAGGCGCCCGCGGTCGGCGCGCCGACCTGGTACCTGGACGCGGACGCGGACACCTTTGGCGACCAGACCTCGCCCCTCGCGGCCTGTGTTCGGCCGCCGAGCTACGTCGCCAACAAGACCGACTGCGATGATGGTGATGGGACCATTCACCCCGGCGCGCCCGAGCTCTGCAACGGCGTTGACGATGACTGCAACACGCTCGTCGACGACGGGAGCCCCGGCATCCCGTGGTACGCCGACGCCGACGCCGACAGCTATGGCGACCCAGGCGTCGCGGTGATCACCTGCGCGCAACCGCCGGGCACGGTGCAGGACAACACGGACTGCGACGACGCCGATCAGGCGGTTCACCCCGGCGCGCTCGAGCTGTGCAACGGCATCGACGACGACTGCGACGGCGCGATCGACGAAGCCCCCGCCAGCGGCGCGCCGACGTGGTACGCCGACACCGACGCGGACGGCTTCGGCGCGGTGAGCTCCACGACCAAGGCCTGCTCGGCCCCCGCTGGCTACGTGGGCAATAAGGGCGACTGCAACGACGCGAACGCCGCGGTCAACCCCGGCGCGACCGAGGTGTGCGACGGCGTCGACAACAACTGCGACGGCGTGATCGACGAGGGCACCGCCGCGGACGCGAGCAAGTGGTACGCGGACGTTGACCGCGACAGCTTCGGCGACCCGTTGGCCTTCGTGACCTCGTGCAACGCCGTCGTCGGCCGGGTGCGCGACAACACCGACTGCAACGACGCCGCCGCCGCCGCTCACCCAGGCGGCACCGAGGTGTGTGACGGCCTCGACAACGACTGTGACGGGCTCGTCGACGACTCGTCGGCCACGGACAAGCTCACCTTCTACGCGGACGCGGACGCGGATGGCTACGGAAACTCCGGCGTGCCAACGGCCGCTTGCTCCGCTCCGACCGGCTATGTCGGCGACAACACCGACTGCGACGATACGAACAAGCTCGTCAACCCCGGCGTCTCCGAGCTGTGTGACGGCGTCGACAACGACTGCAACGGCCTCGTAGACGACAACGTCGTCGACCACCAGTGGTACGCGGACGTCGACGCCGATGGGTACGGCGATGTGAGCGACGTGCTCACCGACTGCGCGGTCCACCCCGACCGTGTCTTCGACGCTACCGACTGCGATGACGGCGCCGCGAACGTGAACCCCGGCGCCCCCGAGGTCTGCGACGGCGTTGACAACAACTGCGACGGCGCGGTTGACGAGGGCCCCGCGGTCGACGCGCCGGTCTGGTACGCCGACACAGACGGGGACAGCTACGGCGACCCTGCGGACGTCGTCTCCCGCTGCTCGCAGCCGGTGGGGCGCGTCGCGGACAGCAGCGACTGCGATGACACCGATGGCGCCATCAACCCCGCGGCGACCGAGGTCTGCAACGGCGTGGACGACAACTGCGACGGCGTGGTCGACGTCGACGCCGTGGACCGGCCCACGTGGTACGGCGACGGCGACGCCGATGGCTACGGCACCAGCGACGTGACCGCGCAGGCGTGCGTGAAGCCGCCGGGGTACGCGGGCAGCCAGACGGACTGCGACGACACCGCGCCGACGGTCCACCCCGGCGCGCTCGAGCTCTGTGACAACGTGGACAACGACTGCGACGGGCTGATCGACGAGTCGGTCACCTTCCAGGCGTGGTACGTCGACGCGGACAACGACGGCTTCGGCGCGAACGGCGACAGCGTCGTCGACTGCAAGCCGCCGATGGGCAGCGTCGCCGCTCCGGGCGACTGCGACGACGCGAACACGACGATTCACCCCGGCGCGCTCGAGGTCTGCGACGGCGTGGACCAGGACTGCGACGGCCTCGTGGACGACGGCGCCATCGACGCGATCGCGTGGTACAGCGACACGGACTCGGACGGCTACGGCGACCCCGCGACCGGTGGCATCACCTGCGTTCAACCGCCGGGCCACGTCGCGGACGCGACCGACTGCGATGACGCGGCGGACAGCGTTCACCCCACCGCGCCAGAGCTCTGCAACGGCGTGGACGACGACTGCGACGGCGTTGTCGACAACGGCATCGCCTACCTGAGCTGGTACACCGACGCAGACGGCGACGGCTTCGGCACGGACACGGACCCGGTGGTCGACTGCAACGTCGTTCCGGGCCGCGTCGTGGACGGCGGGGACTGTGACGACCTCGACGACCTCGTGAACCCGGACGCCATCGAGCTGTGCGACGGCGTCGACAACGACTGCAACGGCGCGGTGGACGACAACATCACCACCGCCGACTGGTTCGCTGACGTGGACGGCGACGGGTGGGGCGACGACGGCGACGTGGTCACCAGCTGCGAGGCCCAGCCCGACCGCATCCTGCGCGGCGGTGACTGCGACGACCTGAACGGCTTCGTGAGCCCGACCGGGACCGAGGTCTGCAACGGCGTCGACGACGACTGCGACGGGCTCATCGACGACGCGGCCGCGGACGCGCTGGAGTTCTACGGCGACGGCGACGGCGACGGCTTCGGGCGCGCGAGCGACACGGTGCAGGCCTGCGAGCCGCCTGCGGGCTTCGTCGACGACAGCACCGACTGCGACGACACCCGCCGGACCGTGTACCCAGGCGCCCCCGAGCAGTGCAACAGCCGCGACGACGACTGCGACGGGCAGGTCGACAACGACGTCGTCTTCCGCAGCTGGTACGCGGATCGGGACGGCGACGCTTACGGCGATGGCGCGGACTCCCGCGTAGACTGCCGCGCGCCCAGGGGCTTCGTGAGCGACGCCTACGACTGCAACGACGGCGACGCAAGCGTCCATCCCAACGCGGATGAGCGCTGCAACGGCGTCGATGACGACTGCAACACGCTCGTCGACGACGACCCCGTCGACACCACCACTTGGTACCCGGATCGCGACGGCGACGGGCACGGCGACGGCGCGGACGGAATCGACACCTGCGACGCTCCGGCAGCCCACGTCGCCGGTGGCGCGGACTGCGACGACGCGAACGCGCTCGTCCACCCGGGCGCGGTCGAGCTGTGCAACGGCGTCGACGACGACTGCGACGGCGCCATCGACGACGGCGTCCTCGACTACAGCTGGTACGCGGACGCCGATCAGGACGGCTACGGCGACGACCTCGACGCGGTCGTGAGCTGTGATGTCGAGCCCAGCCGGGTGCTCGACGGCGGCGACTGCGACGAGGCGGACGCGGACATCCACCCCGGCGCCCCCGAGCTGTGCGACGGCATCGACAACAACTGCGACGGGCGGGTCGACGAGACCAACCAGACCTTCACCTGGTTCGCGGACGCGGACGGCGACGGCTGGGGCGCGGACGCGGACACAATCACGAGCTGTGAGGATCAGCCTGGCTACTTGCTGACCGGCGGGGACTGCGACGACAACGAGCCGCTCATCCGCCCCGACGCGTACGAGCAGTGCAACGGCGTCGATGACGACTGCGACGGCGCGGTCGACGAGAGCGCGCTGGACGCCATCGACTGGTACGCCGATCGCGACGGCGACGGCTACGGCAACCTCAACGACGTCACCGCCGCGTGCGCGGCGCCGCGCGGCTACACCGATCGCAGCACGGACTGCGACGACGGCGACCGCTACGCGTACCCAGGCGCTCCGGAGCAGTGCAACAACCAGGATGATGACTGCGACGGCGTGATCGACAATGACGTCGTCGACCAGACCTGGTACGCGGACGGCGACGGCGACGGCTGGGGCGACCCCTCGGTCTCCGTGGTGGACTGCGCGCAGCCCCAAGGCACCGTGCTCGTCGCGGACGACTGCGTGGACAGCGACGCGGCGGTGAACCCGGGCATGGACGAGCTCTGCAACGAGCTGGACGACAACTGCGACGGGGTCATCGACACCGACGCGGTGGACAAGCGCACGTGGTACGCCGACAAAGACGGCGATCGCTACGGCACCCCCGATGACTCAGTCGTCGACTGCGTCGCCCCGCCCGCCACCGTAGGCAACGCCGGCGACTGCGACGACGCGGACGCGCTCATCCACCTCGGCGCCCCGGAGCTGTGTGACGGCATCGACAACGACTGCAACGGCCTCGTCGACGACAGCGTCCTCGAGCTCAGCTGGTACGAAGACGTCGACGGCGACGGCTACGGCGACCCGAGCACCGCGATCACGGACTGCGCCGAGGTGCCCGGCCTCATCCTCACGGGCGGTGACTGCGACGACGCGGACGAGCTCATCCACCCGGCCGCGCCCGAGCTGTGCGACGGCGTCGACAACGACTGCGACGGCTCGGTGGACGAGCAGGTCGAGCCGCAGATCTGGTTCGTAGACGCGGACGGCGACGGCTGGGGCGACCCGAGCACCGCGGTCACGAACTGCGACTACCCAGGCGAGGGCTACATCCTGCGCGGGGGGGACTGCGACGACACCGACGCCGACGTGCGCCCCGACGCGTTCGACGACTGCAACGAGCTCGACGACGACTGCGACGGCGACATCGACGAGGACGGCGTGGACTGCGTGCCGCCGGACACGGGCGACACGGCGGACACCAGCGACACGGCGGACACCAGCGACACCGTGGACACCGTGGACACGGACGGCACGGACACCGTGCTCGTGCATGGCCGTTACCTGCGCGGGGGCTGCGGGTGCAACAGCGGCACGTCGAGCACCGGCGGGCTGGTGCTCATCGGCGTGCTGTTGCTGCTTCGGCGGAGGCCGGACGGGCCGCTCGCCGCGTGAGGAGCGGCTCGCTGGCGGCGCTACCTGTCGCCAGCGAGGAACGTCACGCCCTCAAGCGCGAGCAGCTCGCGGACCTCGGGCGAGTCCCAGTTGCGCCCGCCGTTGAAGCGGTAGAGCGCCTGGCCGTCGCGTCCGATGAGGAAGGACGTGGGGTAGGCCGTCGTCTCGAACTGGTCCTCGACGCGCGGCGGGCGATCCCGGTACACGTCAAAGGGCAGGGGGGTGCGCCGTAAGTACGCGTCGACCGGCTGCCACGTGTCGTCCTCGGCGATGGAGACGAAGGCGATGTCTGCTGGGTCGACGGAGCGCTGAAGCGCGATGAGCGACGGCATCTCGGCGACGCAGGGCCCGCACCAGGTCGCCCAGAAGTTCACGAAGACCAAGCGCCCCCGGTAGCTCGCTAGCGGCACGGCGGTCTCGGCGCGGTTCCAGAGCTGGACGCGCGGCGCTGCGACGGAGAGCGGCATGGCGCCGACGTTGTTCGCGAGGCGGAGGCGCTCGTTCGGATCGACGGCGCGCGGGCGAGCGACGTAGACCGCGGCGAGCACGGCGAGGGCGAGCAGGAGGAGGGCGGAGGGGGAGCGCAGGTTCGGCATCGCTCACGCCTGTAGCCTCAGGGCGCGCAGGCGTCAGCGTCCGGTGACGTTTTCGTGCGAGGCGAGGCTGCCCACCGCCAACGGCGCGGATAACGCCCAGCCATGGACGAACAAGATTGGCTGCAAGCGGATTGTGGGGCGTGCGCGGGTCTCTGTTGCGTCGTTCCGACCTTCTCGCGCTCGGCGGACTTCGCCGACGACAAGCCCGCGGGGACGCGGTGCCAGAACCTCAGCTCAGAGCAACGCTGCACCATCCACACGCGGCTCCGCGCGTCGGGCTACGCGGGCTGCGTCGTGTTCGACTGCTTTGGAGCGGGGCAGCGTCTCACGGCCGGGCTGCAGCCCGGGGGCGCGCCTCCGCTTCCCGCGCAGCTCTTCGGCCTGCGGCTTCAGCACCAGACCTTGTGGCTGCTGCGCGAGGCGCTCGGGATGGCGCTCTCAGCCGCGCTCCGCCGCCAAGTCCAGCGCGTCTTCGACGACGTCCGCGGGGCTGAGGACGCGCAGGATACCCGCGTGGTGGACGCCGCCGCCGGGGTGCTTCGTCGCGTAAGCAGTGAGGTTCGCGCGGGGTTTCCAGGTCCTCGCGCTGAGCATTCGGGCGGGCACTTCTTCGGCGCGGACCTGCGCAAGCTCGACCTGCGTGCGAGCAGCCTGCGCGGCGCGGTGCTCGTCGGCGCCAGGCTCGATGGCCAAGACCTCACCGGCGCCGACCTCACCGGCGCCGACCTTCGCGGGGCCTCCCTCCACGGCGCGGACCTGTCGCGCGCGCTGTTCGTCCACCCAATCCAGCTCGAAGCCGCCGCTGGTGACGCCCACACACGCCTCGCGCCGCAGTGCCCCGCACCAGCGCACTGGACGGCGTTGAACAACGACAATTACTCTTCCCCGGCGACGACAACTACTCCCCGTGGGGAGAAATAGCTGTCGCTGAGGGGTGGGAATAATTGTCGTTGCGCATGAGGGGAGCGGAGACGTAGGGGTTTGTGGGTTCTGGGGCCAGACACCACTGCCAATCGACGATGTCGGCGTCGGTGGTGCCGGTCACCGCGTAGCCGCCCTCGAACTGAAGCGTCAGGGCCCCCGATGGGTGGACGAGGACGCCCCGGACCTCGCTTCGCAGCACTCGACCGAGGTGCATGCCGACGATGACCTCCTCGGGGTCCACGCCGTCGGTCAGGATTGCCCTGTTACCCCGCGCCCACCTAGGCCGCGTGCTCCGACCACGGCCGGATCTTCGCCAACTCATCAGCCAAGGCTTCCTCGGCAACCTCGGTGTCGTAGGCCACCTGGGCACGAAGCCAGTAGCCGTTCGAGAGCCCGAAGAAGCGGCACAGGCGCAGGTCGGTGTCCGCGGTGATGGTGCGCTTGCCGGCCACGATGTCACCCACCCGCTGTGGGGGCACACCGATCTCCTTGGCGAGACGGTAGCGCGTGATCCCCATGGGGATCAGGAACTCCTCCATCAGGAGTTCGCCGGGGCTGACTGGTGCGAGCTTGACCATGGTGATTCTCCTAGTGGTAGTCCACGATCTCGACGTCCTCGGCTCCCGCCGTGGTCCATCTGAAACAGACGCGGAGCTGGTCGTTGATCCTGATGCTGTGCTGGCCTTGCCGGTCTCCTTTCAGTGCTTCGAGTCGGTTCCCTGGGGGCACACGGAGGTCTTGGAGGCACCCAGCGATCTGGAGTTGCCGTAGCTTTCTGCGGGCTACCGATTCGATGTTCACGAACCGCTTGACCCGCTTTCCGCTGGCCAGAGTCTCGGTGGCGGAGCACTTGAACGATGCGATCATGCTCTGATATTAATGCCGCACGTTATTAACGTCAATCGTTAACATCTCCGCCCACCGCCTCGCCGCTCATCAAGGCTGCTGCGACGGGGTAACGCCCAAGCTTGCGCTGCAGACGCCGAAGGCGGCTGTCGGCGCATGGCAACGTTGGAGAGGTCGATCGGAACCTCGATGAGGGGCCTCGGACGCCAAAAGTACGCCGCTCGCCGGACGGGTAACCAAGTTTCTAGCAGGCGTCTGGCGGTTTGATCGGCATTCGGGGCAGAAGAT
>Ga0210033_1004461_pt1 | contig 10745 bp, 13 predicted proteins | sample CryGeymeta201501_FD_185465 | JGI IMG/M metagenome (GOLD analysis project Ga0210033, IMG submission 185465) | Groundwater microbial communities from Crystal Geyser aquifers in Utah, USA - Crystal Geyser metaG 2015-01 (SPAdes) (version 2) | ecosystem: Environmental > Aquatic > Deep subsurface >... | reverse complement strand
GCGGCGCATGTGGTGGTCGGCGGCGACTGGAACAACGATCTGATGGAACAGGTGGTGGCCCCGGTCGCCTACGACCCGGCCAAGGAAGGCGGCACCACGTCGCCATGAATCCGGTTGGCACTCGGCATCGGGCGACTCCGGTTGCGGGGTCGCCCCGTTTGACGCGGAGATAACCCATGAAACGTCGGTTGGCAGTTGCGTCGGTGGTGGTGTTGGCTCTGGGGGGCTCGGTCGCGATGTGGCGCGACCGAGCACCGCCGGTGGCGCCTCCCGAAACTGTCCTGGTTGCCGCCGGGCTTCAGGACTACCGGCCGGCGGGCGAGTTTCGCCAGGGCACGAGGGTGGTCGATGCGCCAAAGCAACAGCAGGCAGCCGGCGCGCTGGAAATCATGAAATACCAGGTCAGCGAGGCCGATTATGCGCTCTGCGTGGCCGCCAGCGCCTGCCCGCCCGCGCCCACGTCGGGGCGGCCCGATTTCGCCCAGACCAATATCAACCATGCCGATGCCACCGCTTATGCCGCCTGGCTTTCGGCCCGGACCGGCGAGCTTTGGCGGCTTCCGACCGATGCGGAATGGCTGCACGCGGCGGCCGAGCGCGGCAGTGACGACGGGTTTTCCGATGAGGCCAACGGTCCCGACCCCTCGCGCCGCTGGATCGCCAGCTACCTGCGCGAAGCGGCGTTGCGCGGCAAGGCCGATCTCGCGGCACACCCGATCGGGCATTTCGGCGAAAACGGGCTGGGGGTTGCCGACCTCGCGGGCAATGTCTGGGAATGGACCGAGACCTGCTTTCAGAACGGCACCCTGACCCCCGACAGAACCGCCATCGCCACAACGTCGAACTATTGCGGGGTGCGCGCGGCGCAGGGCAAACACCGCGCCTTCGTCGTTGACTTCATCCGCGACGCGCGCTCGGGGGGCTGCTCGGGCGGGTTGCCGCCGGACTATCTGGGCTTCCGGCTGGTGCGCGACGGGGCGGCCTGACGGCTGCCAGCCAAGCAGGGCGTCGGACCGGCCCCTCATCAGCCTGACGGCTTGCTTCGCGCGCGATGACGGACCGCAAGGGACGGAAAAAGCGCCCTACAGCATCCCCGGCAGGACCTGATCGGGGGGCCGGTGGCCATCGGCGAAGGTCTTGATGTTGATGATGACTTTCTCGCCCATCTCGATCCGGCCCTCGATCGTGGCCGAGCCCATGTGGGGCAGCAGCACCACGTTGGGGAAGGTGCACCGCGTCATGCCTTCCACCGAAAATGCCTCCGCGCGCGGTGCGCTGAAGCAGTTGCTACCAGCCGCACGCCTCGCGAAGCGGTTTCACCGCAGCCTCTAGCCCGGCGATGGTAAAGGTCATCTCGATTGCAGACTCATTGTAGGGCGTCACGCGCAGGAACAAAGAGTTGCCGCCAATCAGCTGCTTGATGGCGGGGATCGACGTGCTGCCGCTCCAAAGGCCAAGCGCTTTATTGTCGGTTGACACATCCATCGGCCATACAGCCGCCTTGGCGCTGTCGATGCGGTAGCTGACGCGCCCGTAGCCCTGAATATCGGACATGAATTGGTCGGCGAAGAGAAAATAGAGTGCAGTGGTGTTTTCCTTGCAGCGCACGATCATATCGGCGGGCTGCGACGAGCCAAAGCGCGACCTTATCGGGGCATCCGAGGAAAGAAAAAGCGTTACTATCTTGCTGTCGTCCAGGAGCGACATCGAGGAATCGCTGCGCCAGTTTTCCACGGTGGTCGGCGGTTCGACCACCTTGAACAGGGAGTCGTAGCAGTTCAACCGCGCGTCGGGGTCAGGGATCGCCGCACACTCGGCACCATCGGCGGCTAGCGCGGCACTGCCCGAAAACGCGGACAGCATGACAAGCGCGAGTAATCTGCTTAGCATATGTGCTCCTTTCAAAATCGACACCGCCCCTACAGCATCCCCGGCAGGACCTGATCGGGGGGCCGGTGGCCATCGGCGAAGGTCTTGATGTTGATGATGACTTTCTCGCCCATCTCGATCCGGCCCTCGATCGTGGCCGAGCCCATGTGGGGCAGCAGCACCACGTTGGGCAACTCGCGCAGGCGCGGGTTGATCTCGGCCCCATGCTCGAACACGTCAAGCCCCGCCCCGGCGATCTCGCCCGCCCGCAGGCCACGGGTCAGGGCGTTCTCGTCGATCACCTCGCCGCGCGAGGTGTTGACGATGACGGCGGTCGGTTTCATCAGTTTCAGCCGCCGCGCGTTCATCAGATGGAAGGTCGCGGGGGTGTGCGGGCAGTTGATGCTGATGATATCCATCCGCGACACCATCTGATCGAGGCTTTCCCACCAGGTGGCTTCCAGCTCGGCCTCGATCTCGGGGCGCAGGCGGCGGCGGTTGTGGTAATGGATCTGCATGCCAAACGCCCGGGCGCGGCGCGCCACCGCCTGACCGATCCGGCCCATGCCTAGAATGCCAAGGCGGCGCCCGCCGACCCGTCCGCCCAGATGCGCGGTCGGGGCCCAGCCCTGCCAGCGACCGGACTGCATTTCCGCCAGCCCCTCGGGCATGCGCCGGGTCACGGCCAGAATCAGCGCCAGCACCATGTCGGCGGTATCCTCGGTCATCACGCCGGGGGTGTTCGAGACCAGAATGCCGCGCTGGCGGGCCGAGGCCACGTCGATATGATCGACCCCCGCGCCATAGTTCGCGATCAGCTTGAGCTTGTCGCCCGCCTGCGCCAGCAGGGCGGCGTCGATCTGGTCGGTGATGCAGGGCACCAGCACGTCGGCGCGGCGCATCGCGGCCGCCAGTTCGTCGCGCGTCATCCGGGTGTCGGGGTCGCGCAACTCGACATCGAACAGCTCTTTCATGCGGGTTTCCACCACCTCGGGCAGGTGGCGGGTGACCACGACACTCAGGCGTTGTGCGGGCATGGCTTTCTCCGTGGTCTTTCAAATCGGTCCGGTTGGTGGCAAGGTGACGCCAAGCGGGGCGGCGCACAAGCCCCCGATCACGCGACAGCGGCGAATCCCGGCTTTCGGGTCGGCGGTGTGGGGCAAGGGCAGGCGGAAGCGGATGCGACAGGCGATTTGCGGCACGGCACTGGCGTTGATGATGGTGCTGGCGATGGCGGCGGCGCAGGGCCAGGGTGTGCAAGGCGGGTCGGCCACGGCACCGCCGCTGCTTGGGCCGGTGACCAACCTGCCGCTGCCGCGCTACGTGACGCTGAAGACCGGCGAGGGCAACGCGCGGCGCGGGCCGGGGCTGACGCACCGCATCGACTGGGTCTTCACCCGCGCCGGGATGCCGCTGCGGCTGACCGCCGAATACGAGAACTGGCGCCGCGTCGAGGATCAGGACGGGGTCGGCGGCTGGGTGCATTTCACCCTGCTGTCAGGGGTGCGCTCGGTGCTGGTGGTGCAGGATATGGTCGCGTTTCATACCCGGCCCGATCCGACCGCCGAGGTGGTCTTGCGGGCCGAGGCCAATGTGATCGCCCGTCTGCTGCAATGCCTGCCCGAGTGGTGCCGCCTTGGCGTCGAGGGCGGCAAAGGCTGGGTGCCGAAGACCGCCCTGTGGGGCGTGGACCCCGGTGAAATCATCGAGTGACGGCCCCCGGCGGGCGCGCTTGTGCGGACCCGCCCGATCGGCTAGGCCGGTGGCCCGACCGCTGTTGCCAAGGCAGGTGCCATGACCACTCCCCCGCCGTCGATCCGGCTCAATCTTTCGGCAGGCGCGGCCTCGGTCGTGGTGGCGGGGCTGCTGGTGGCGCTCAAGCTCTGGGCGCTGGGCGCGACCGGGGCGCTGTCGGTGGCGGCATCGCTGGCCGATTCGGCGATGGACCTGATGGTGTCGCTGGGGGCGATGGCGGCGCTGATCTATGCCGCCCGCCCGCCCGACGAGGATCACGCCTTCGGTCATACCTCGGTCGAAGACCTGTCGGCCCTGGGTCAGGCACTGTTCATCCTGATTTCGGCCGCGGTGATTTCCTGGGCTGCGGTGGCGCGGCTGATGGTGCCCGAGCCGGGACGGCTAAGCGCCGAGGGGCGCGGCATGGCGGTGATGGCGCTGTCGGTGGCGCTGACGCTGGGGCTGGTGGTCTGGCAAAGCCGGGTGGCGCGGCGCACCGGCAGCCGGGTGGTGCAGGCCGACCGGCTGCATTATCTCGGCGACCTGCTGCCCAACATCGGCGCAATTGCCTCGCTGTGGGCGTCGCAGCGCTTTGGCATGGCGCAGATCGACTCGGTGGTGGCGCTGGCGGCGGCGGCGTTGCTGGCCATCGGCGCGCTAAGAATCGGCAAGGGGGCGTGGGACGCGCTGATGGACCGGCGCGCCGATCCGGCGGTGATTGCCGGGGTGGCGGCGATTGCCCGGGACTGGCCAGGGGTGCACGGCTTTCACGATCTGCGCACCCGCACCGCCGGCAGCCGGGTGTTCGTGCAGATCCATATCGAGCTTGATGGCACCCAGCCGCTGGTTGCCGCCCATGCCATCAGCGCCGCCCTGAAACGGGCGATCCGCGAGGCCTACCCGGACGCCGATGTGATCGTTCACATGGATGTGGCGCGCGACTGACCGGAAAATCCGGCGCGGGTTCAGCCTTTGGTAACCGATGTCTGCCAGCTTCAGGGAAACCCGGCGTTGAAAGGCAGGATGATGTTTCGCCACCGCACCCGTCCGCCGAAAGGCTATCAGGGCCAGATCGAGGCCATGGCGATCGAACTTGGGGTCGATCTCAACGCCGCGATCGCCGCTTCGGCGCTGACCGAGGCGGCGATCGAGCGCATGATCAGCCATTGCGCCGTCTGCGCCGAACACCAGACCTGCGCCGGGTTTCTCAAAGCGCAGCACGGGCTGATCGAGGCCCCGCCGCCCTATTGCGTCGATCGCAAGTCGATGCTGTTCTTGCATGATCAGGTGACTGCGGCCAGGGCGGCCGGCCCCCCTGCCGCCCCGAAGGACGAGCCGAAAGCCGCCGTCGGCTAGGCCAGCCTCACGCCACCCGCGCCGGAACCCGGTGCTCAAGCCAGCGGAAGGCCAGCACCAGCACCCCGGTGATCGCCATATAGACCACCGCCAGCAGCAAGAGCGGCTCGTAAACGATGAAGGTATCCTGGCGCACCCGGCTGGCCACCGCATAGATATCGACCACGGTGATGGTGGCCACCAGCGGGGTGGCCTTGAGTTGCAGCACGACCTCGCCGCCCAGGGTCGGCAAGGCGCGGTGCAGCGCCTGCGGCAGCCAGATCCGGCGCAGCATCGTCAGGCGCGGCATCCCCATGGCGCGGGCAGCTTCCAACTGACCCTTGGGCACGCCCTTGAACGCGCCGCGCATCACCTCGCCCTCATAGCCGGCGAACGAAAGGGTCAGCGCCAGCACGGCATAGGGCCAGGCCTGGCGCAGGATCGGCCACAGGCTGCTGTCCCGGATCCAGGGGAACTGCGGGAACAGCGAGCCAAGGCCGAAGTAGAGCAGCCACAGTTGCAGCAGCAGCGGCGTGCCCCGGATCACGGTGCAGAACAGCCGCGCCGGGGCGGCAAGGAACCACGGCCCCACCGCCTGCGCCAGCCCCAGCGGAATCGCCATCGCCATGCCAAGGGTGCAGGTCACCGCCAGAATCCAGATCGTGCGCCAGATCCCCAGCGCCGCCAGCGGCAGGTATTTCGGCAGCCAGTCCCAGCGCAGCGCCAGCACGCACCACGCCACCAGCGCCAGCGTCAGCGCCGCCATCACCAGCCGGTGGGGTTGCCAGAACCGGGTCATTGGCCGCTGCCCGAAAGCGAAGGCTCGCCGCGCCGGGCCCAGGCCTCGATCCGCGCGAAGATTCGCCCCGACACCAGCGACAGCGCCAGATAAAGCACCCCCGCCGCCATGAAGAAGGTGAAATAGGCCTTGGTCGAACCCGCCGCCTGCCGGGTTTCCTGGGTCAGCTCGCCAAAGCCCACCACCGCCAGCAGGGCGGTATCCTTGGTCACCACCAGCCACAGGTTGGCGAGGCCGGGAATGGCAAAAGACATCATGGTGGGCAGGGTGATGCGCCGCGCCAGAGCCAAGGGCGGCATGCCCATCGCGCGCGCCGCCTCGATCTGGCCCGCGGGCACCGCCAGAATCGCGCCGCGCAGCACCTCGGTGGCATAGGCGCCCTGCACCACCCCCAGCACGATGATCCCGGCCGCCAGACCCGAAAGCTGAATGCGGCCGAAGCCGTTCAGCACCAGCATCTGGTTGATGGCGTCGGTGACGCCGTAGTACAGGATCAGGATCAGCACCAGCTCGGGCACCGCCCGCACGATGGTGGTATAGACCCCCAGCAGATCGCGCAGGATCGGGCCACCGTAAAGCTTGCCGTAAGCACCGCAGATGCCGATGCTCAGGCCCATGGCGTAGGCGCCGCAGGCGATCAGCACCGAATTCTGCAACCCGCGCAGCAAATTCGCCCCCCAGCCGGGGGGCGAATAGGCCAGCAGATCAAGGGTCGAGGCCAGTGCCATGGCCGATCAGCGCCGCGTGCCTTAGCCGCCGTAGATCGACGAGGTGAAATAAGGCTTCGAGATCGCCTCGTAGGTGCCGTCGGCAATCACCTTGGCGATGGCGGCGTTGAACTGGGCTTTCAGTGCGTCCTCGCCCTTGCGCAGGCCAACCCCCACGCCCAGCCCAAGGATCGCCGGATCATCGGCCACCGCCCCCATCAGCTCGCAGCAGGCCTTGCCGACATCGGTGGCCAGAAAATCGTCGAGGGCCAGACTGTCGGCCTGGGTCGCATCAATCCGCCCGGCGGCCAGATCCTGGTTGGCCTCGTCCTGGGTCTGATAGACCTTGATCTCGGCCACGCTGCCGGCGAAATGCGCCTGCGCGTAAGCCTCGTGGATGGTCGAGACCTGAACCCCAAGGATCTTGCCCGCCAGCCCCGCCGCGTCAGGCGTCAGCGCGGCCCCTTTGGTGGCCACGATCACCGTCGGAGTATTGTAGTATTTGTCCGAGAAATCAATCGCCTGCATCCGCTCTTCGGTGATCGACATCGAGGCCATGATGGCGTCGATCTGGCCGCCGGTCAGCGACGGGATGATGCCGTCCCAGGCCACCGGGGTGACCACGCAGTCCATCGCGCCCGCGGCACAGACCGCGTTGATGAAATCGACCTCCCAGCCGACCCAGTTGCCGGCCGCGTCGGGGCTGGCGAAGGGCGGATAGGGTTCGGCGGCGATCCCGATCTTCAGCGGGTCGGCGTTGGCGGCAGTGCCGATCAGCAGTGCGGCGGCAAGGGTGACAAGTGTCTTTTTCATTTCAGAGCCTTTCTGTTGGGGTGGTCCGGGTTGGCCCCGGCTTTCACGAGACGGTTTTCAGGAACTGTTTCAGGCGGTCGGATTGCGGCGCGCCAAACACCGCGTCGGGCGGGCCTTCCTCCTCGATCACGCCGTTGTGCAGGTAGATCACGTGGCTGGCGACCTCGCGCGCGAATTTCATCTCGTGGGTCACCAGAATCATGGTGCGGCCTTCGCCGGCAAGGTCGCGGATCACGCTCAGCACCTCGCCCACCAGCTCGGGGTCGAGCGCCGAGGTCGGTTCGTCGAACAGCATGGCGCGGGGCTCGATTGCCAGCGCCCGGGCGATTGCCGCGCGCTGCTGCTGGCCGCCCGACAGGAACGCCGGAAAGGCATCAGCCTTTTCCGCCAGCCCGACCCGCGCCAGCAGCTTTTGCGCCCGCGCCACCGCTTCGGGCTTGGGCGTGCCCAGCACATGCACCGGCACTTCGATCAGGTTCTCGAGGATGGTCTTGTGGCTCCAGAGATTGAACTGCTGGAATACCATGCCCAGATGCTGGCGCAGGCGCTCGATCTGGCGGCGGTTGGCGGGGCTGCCGTCGGGGCGCAAGCTCACCGCCTCGCCACCGATCACGATGCTGCCCGAGCTGGGGTTTTCAAGAAAGTTGATGCAGCGCAGCAGAGTCGATTTGCCCGAGCCCGAGCCCCCGATGATCGCCACCACATCACCCTCGCACGCGGTCAGCGACACGCCCTTGAGCACCTCGAGCGCGCCGAACGATTTGTGCAGCCCCGCGATCCGGATCGCCTCGGGGCGCTGGTCGGCACTGGGGGCGGGGGCGGCGGTTGCCATCGGAACTCCGTCGGATCATGGCTTGAAGTTAGCCGTCGAAGCGGTAATTATGCAAGCGTATAATTGCGAGGCTGGGTGTGAACGGCGAGCGGCGGAAATTCACCCGTGAAGGCGAAGAGCGGCGGCGCGATGCGCTGATCGCGGCGGCGCTGGAACTGATCGCCGAAGGCGGCCCCGCTGCCGCCACGGTGCGCGCGATTGCCGAGCGCGCCGGGGTGACGCCCGGTCTGATCCGGCATTATTTCCGCACCAAGGAAGACCTCACCCGCAGCGCCTACCGCGCGGTAATGGAGCGGATGAACACCGCCAATGCCGCCGTGCTGGAAACCGCGCCGCCCACCCCCGAGGCGCGGCTGGCGGCGTTCGTGGCCGCATCCTTGCGCCCGCCGGTGCTGGACCCGGCGGCGACCGGCCTGTGGGCCGGGTTCATCCATCTGGTGCGGCGCGACCCCCTGATGCGCGAGGTGCACGCGGCCACTTATCTGGCCTACCGCGACCAGCTTCAGGCGCTGATCGCGGCGCTGCCCGGTGCGCGCGATCCGGCCCACCTGCGGCGGCTGGCGATTGCCTGCAACGGGGTGATCGACGGGCTGTGGCTCGAAGGCGGCGCGCTGCCCGAGGCTTTTGGGCCAGACGAGCTGGCCACGATCGGGGTTGCCGCCGTGGCCGCCATTCTGGGAATTGATCTGGCGGCGCATCTGCCGCCCCTGCCGCAAAAGGACACACCATGAGATACGCCGCCATCACCGAACGTCTGGCCGATCTGGGCGGGGCCAAATGGGAAATCCACGCCCGCGCCCGCGCCTTGAAAGCGGCGGGAAGGGCGGTGATCGAGCTGACCATCGGCGAGCCCGACGTGCCCACCCCGCCCGCGCTGATCGCCCTTGCCACCGCCGCGATGCAGGCCGGGCGCACCGGCTATTCCAATGGCCGGGGCGAGCCCGCGCTGCGCCACGCCCTGGCGGCGCGCTACAGCGCGCGGCGCGGGCGGGTGATCGGCGAAGATCAGGTGATGTGCTTTCCCGGCACCCAGACCACGCTTTTTGCCGTGCTGATGGGGCTGGTGCAGGCGGGCGACGAGGTGCTGATCGGCGACCCGATGTATGCCACCTACGAAGGGCTGATCGCGGCCACGGGGGCCACCATGGTGCCGGTGCCGCTTGATCCCGCGCATGGCTTTCGCATCCAGGCGGCGGATATCGCGGCGCGGATCACCCCGCGCACCCGCGTGATTTTTCTCAACTCGCCGCACAACCCGACCGGCGCGGTGCTGACGCGCGCCGACCTTGCGGCGATCGGGCGGCTGGCGGAGGCGCATGATCTGTGGATCCTGTGCGACGAGGTCTATGAGGATCTGGTGTTTGCGGGCACCGAATTTGCCTCGCCGCTCGACGATCCGGCGCTGGCCGAGCGGGTGATCGTGGCCAGCTCGATCTCGAAATCGCACGCTGCCCCCGGCTTTCGCTCGGGCTGGTGCGTAGGCCCGGCGGAATTCACCGCCCGCCTGCTGCCGTTTTCGGAAACCATGCTGTTCGGCAACCAGCCCTTCATCGCCGACATGACCGCCGCCGCGGTGGCCGCCCCTTCGCCGGTTGCGGCGGGCATGTGCCAGCGCTTTCAGCGCCGGGCGGCGCTGATCGCCGAACACCTCGACGGGGTGGCGGGGCTGGCCGTCAACCACCCCGCTGCGGGAATGTTCGCGCTGGTCGATGTCCGCACCACCGGGCTTTCCGGGCAGGCGTTCGCCAGCGGTCTGTTGGCGCAAGCCGGGGTGGCGGTGATGCCGGGCGAATCGTTCGGGGCCGGGCTCGCGGGCTGGCTGCGCCTCAGCCTGACCCAGGACGACGGCGTGGTGGCCGAGGCCTGCGCCCGCATCGCGGGCTTTGCCCGAACCCTCAAGGACGCGGCATGATCACCGTCGGGCAAGCGCTGATCGCCGGGCTGGCGGCGCGCGGGGTAAAGGTCGTGTTTGGCATTCCCGGCGTGCACACCATCGAGCTTTATCGCGGCCTTGCCGGGTCGGGCATCCGCCACGTCACGGCGCGGCACGAACAGGGCGCGGGCTTCATGGCCGATGGCTATGCCCGGGTTTCCGGCAAACCGGGGGTGGCGCTGGTGATCACCGGGCCGGGCCTGACCAACGCGCTGACCGCGATGGCGCAGGCCCGCGCCGATTCGGTGCCCATGCTGGTGATTTCCGGCGTCAACCGCCGCGACAGTCTGGGGCACGGCCTTGGCCTGCTGCACGAGCTGCCCGATCAGGCGGCGCTGGTGGGTGCCCTGTGCCCGACCTTCCGGATCAGCGATCCGGCGGCGGTTGATGCCACCCTGAGCGCCGCCTTCGCCGCCCTGACTGGCCCCCGCCCCGGCCCGGTGCATCTCGAGGTGCCGACCGATGTCATGGCCCTGCCCTGCCCCGCCCCCGGCACCCCCGGCAGCGCCCCGCCGCGCCCGCTTCCCGATCCCGCGCACCTGGCCGACGCCGCCCGCCGTCTTGCCAGCGCCCGGCACCCGCTGATTCTGGCCGGAGGCGGCGCGCGCGCCGCCGGGGTGGCCTTGCAGGCGCTGGCCGAACGGCTGGATGCCCCCGTGGTTCAGACCAGCAACGCCCGCGGCCTGCTGCATGGCCACGCGCTGGTGGTGCCCGCCAGCCCCA
>Ga0210033_1004456_pt1 | contig 10755 bp, 7 predicted proteins | sample CryGeymeta201501_FD_185465 | JGI IMG/M metagenome (GOLD analysis project Ga0210033, IMG submission 185465) | Groundwater microbial communities from Crystal Geyser aquifers in Utah, USA - Crystal Geyser metaG 2015-01 (SPAdes) (version 2) | ecosystem: Environmental > Aquatic > Deep subsurface >... | reverse complement strand
AAGAATGGTGAAAGGAGAAAGAGGAGATAAAAGGGTGGACCTCTATTGGGAACCTGTGGAAGGAGCATCAGGCTATAATGTTTATCGAAGGTTAGAAAATGAGGAATTTTCCACCAGGCCGTTGAATAGAGAACCGCTGACAGCGACCCATTATTCAGATTTGAGTGTGGAGAACGAGAAAAGGTGTATCTATTCGGTTAGGGCTGTGAGAAGAGTGGTTAAAACGGATGTGGAAGGAAAGGGATCCTTGGGAGTCCCGGTCACTCCGACTGACCTCATCGCACCCGTTGCTCCCGTAGATCTGGTGGCTATCCCCCTTAAAGATGGGATGGAGTTGAATTGGAGAAGGAATCGTGAACCTGACCTTCTTGGTTATTATGTCTATCGAAGGAAACCTGAGGAGAAAGAATTTAAAAGATTAAATGAGAGTCCCCTGACGAAGGAGACCTATCTTGATAAAGATGTCGTTTTACAGCAAGAATATGAGTATGCTGTCACAGCAGTGGATAACTCCATCCGAAGAAACGAAAGCACTCGCTCAGAAGAAATGAGGGTGAAATACATTTATTAATAATCAATTAGCAATGATCAATTAGCAATTAGCAATGAAACAGGGATTAAAAAGCAGGGATCAATTTTCGATGAACAATTATAGTGAACGACATAAATAAGTTGACATTCACCATGTGTCATTGCGAACCCTTCGCTTCCTGTCATTCTGAGCGAAGCGAAGAATCTAAGCATTTCGCTCAGGGTAAACTCCGTGAAGCAATCTCAAGGGATTGCCACGTCGCTTCGCTTCTCGCAATGACTACTTTTCAGGGTCGTTCACTATAGCAGTTAGCATTAACAATTGACCATTGACCATTGATCAATCAAGGAGATTGGATGCATTTTTTTGAATATAAGGATCGTCAACTTTATTGCGAGGGGATTCTAATTCGCGAGATCGCTGAAAAAGTGGGCACCCCCTTCTATCTTTACAGCTATCACACCTTAGTCAGACATTTCACTGTTTTCGATGATGCCTTCAAAGGGATTCCTCATCTCGTCTGTTATTCAGCAAAGGCCAATTCGAATCTGGCCCTTCTCCGTCTCTTTATCAACTTGGGTGGAGGAGTGGATGTGGTCTCCGGAGGCGAACTCTACCGAGCCCTCAAAGGTGGAGCAGTCCCACAAAAGATTGTATTTTCGGGGGTTGGGAAAAGAGAAGATGAAATTGAATATGCCTTGAAAACGGGTATCCTCATGTTTAATGTAGAGTCTTCTCAGGAGCTTCAGGTGATCAATGAGGTGGCAAGCCGAATTGGCAAAAAAGCGGCGATCGCTATCCGCGTCAACCCTGATATCGATCCCAAGACTCATCCTTATATCTCAACTGGGTTGAAGCAGAATAAATTTGGGATTGATATCCTTCGCGCACCGATGGCTTACCGCCTTGCCTCTCAATTGCCAAATCTAAAGATTGTGGGAATTGATTGTCATATCGGATCCCAATTGGTCGAGGTAGAGCCTATTATCGAGGCCTTGAGGAGACTTAAACAATTGGTCGAAAATTTGAGAAAGGACGGAATGGAGATACAATATCTGGATTTGGGAGGTGGCCTTGGAATTACTTATGAGGATGAAGAACCTCCCCATCCCGTAGAATACGCCTCCACCATCCTTGAAGAACTTCAAGGATTCGGCTGCACCCTCATCTTAGAGCCAGGCCGCGTCATCGTTGGGAATGCAGGAGTTTTGGTCTCAAAGGTTCTTTACACCAAAGAGAATGAGGAAAAGCGGTTCGTAATCGTGGATGCAGGCATGAATGATCTGGTCCGGCCCAGTTATTACGGTTCCTACCACCAGATCCTTCCCGTGAAGGAGGAGACCAGGGAGGAGATTGTGGCTGATGTGGTGGGTCCTATCTGCGAGTCGAGCGATTTTTTAGCAAAAGGACGGAAAATGGCAATTCTCCATTCTGGTGAACTGATTGCCGTGATGAGTGCTGGCGCTTATGGGTTCTCGATGTCCACCAACTATAACTCAAGGCCGAGGATTGCAGAAGTTCTTGTTCGGGATGACCAGATGTTTGTGATCCGCAAGCGAGAGGGTTATGAAGACCTCATTCGGGGGGAAAAGATTCCTGATTTTTTAATTCGATCATAAGATTTTAAATCCGAAGCACGAAATCCGAAATTCGAAACAAGCACTAATGTTCAAAATACGAAGGACCCAAACAGATAAAAAATGTTTAGAATTTTGAAAATTTGAAATTAGAATTTGTTTCGGATTTCGATATTCGGATTTCGAATTTTTCAGCGAAAAGTCTGATTATGCTTCCATGAGACCAAATTTTGTTTGTGGCTGGGAGAGGCACCATGAAGATTCCTTTTATGAAGATGAGCGGCAGTGGCAATGACTTTATCCTCATCGATCATCGGGAACCCTTCCTGAAAGAGGATCATCTGAAAGACTTCATTCGGAAAGTCTGTCGAAGAAGAATCTCTGTCGGAGCAGATGGTCTCATTCTCATCGAACGGTCTAATAAAGCCGATTTCAAGTGGCGCTACTTTAATGCAGATGGAAGCGAAGCGGAAATGTGCGGTAACGGGGGCCGTTGTGCTGCCCGGTTTGCCCATTTAAAAGGGATCGCCGGTCCTTCTCTGAAATTTGAAACACTCGCTGGAATCCTCTCTGCTCAGGTGGATGGCAAAAAAGTGAAACTTGAAATGACCAAACCATTTGGTCTGAAGCTCGATGAAACCATTTTTATCGACGGGGAGGAACAGATTTTCTCAATCATTAATACAGGCGTCCCACATGCCGTTCTTTTTGTAGAAGATCTTGAAGGGTTGGATATCATCCGAATTGGAAGGGCGATTCGATACCATTCCTTTTTTGCACCGAGTGGAACCAATGCAAATTTCATCCAGTTGGAGAAGGGTTCTCAATTATCGATCCGTACCTATGAACGAGGCGTGGAAAACGAGACATTAGCCTGCGGCACAGGGGCTGTTGCTTCGGCCTTAATTGCTGCCTTCAAGGGCCTGGTAAAATCTCCGGTATCGATTAAGACCAGGGGAGGCGAGGTTTTGACGGTTTATTTTGAGATTGAAGGCCAGGAGGTAAAGAAAGTTTTTTTCGAGGGAGATGTCCACATCATCTATGAAGCTGAGATGTGGGAGGAGGCCTATCAATGAAAGAGATCAAAGCCATTGTCGTTGGCGCAGCCGGGAAGATGGGAAGCCGTATTATTCATATCATTAACGAAACCCCTTCGATTACCCTCTACCGTGCCATCGAGAGATTAGATCATCCATCTATTGGAAAAGATATTGGAGAAGTCATCGGATTGGGGAAAATGAATATCCCTTTGGAAGGGGATTTGAAGAAGGCAGGAGCGGATGTCATCTTCAACTTTACCAATCCTAAAACTTCCATAGAGAGTCTTGAATTCGCTAAAGAAACGAGTTCGGCCATTGTCATTGGTACGACTGGTTTGAGTCCCGAGCAGATTGAAAGAATCAAAGAACTTTCCAAAAGTGTTCGATGTGTTTTCTCGCCCAATATGAGCGTAGGAGTGAATGTCATGTTCAGGATCGTTCAGGAGGTTGCCCAGGTTTTGGGTCCGGAGTATGACATAGAAATTTTTGAAGCCCATCACCGTCTGAAAAAAGATTCGCCCAGTGGCACCGCAGCGAAATTGGGAGAGTTGATTGCCAACGCCATTGGACGAGATTTTGGTCAGGTTGGAGTCTATGGCAGGAAGGGGATGGTGGGTGAGAGGACAAAAGAAGAGATCGGGATGCAGGTGATCCGCGCGGGAGATATCGTGGGAGAACACACCGTGCTCTTCGGGGGGATTGGTGAACGGTTGGAGATCATCCACCGTGCCCACAGCCGGGATAATTTTGCACGCGGTGCAATCAGAGCAGCCCTCTGGGTGGTGAACCAGCCCAATGGCCTTTACGATATGCAGGATGTGTTAGGGCTAAAGAGGTGATGAATTACCAATAACCAAGCACAAATAATCAAGGCTACCTCTAAAAATGTCATTCCTGCCCCGTTTTTCAACGGGATAAACTCCAGCAGGAATCTATATTTCTGGATTCCCGTTTTCACGGGAATGACAGAATTATGATGGGGATTTAAAGCGGACACGAAACACGGTCACGGTCATGTAATTTATAGAGAGGGAGGCAAAATGAAGATTGTCAGATACAAGGATGGAGCATTGGTGAGGTGGGGCGTCATAGAAGAGGGTATGATTCGTGAAATGGATGGAGATCCTTTTGGCCACTTCCACCTGACCCCGAGAATGAAAACAATGGGAGAGGTGAAACTCCTTTCACCCTGCCTTCCCTCAAAAATTGTTGCTTTGGGTTTGAACTACAGGGACCATGCCGAAGAGGTAAAGATGGTTCCTCCCAAGGAACCCCTTCTCTTTATTAAACCTTCCACCTCTGTCATCGGACCGGGAGAGGCCATTGTCTATCCAAAGATTTCCAAGAGGGTGGATTATGAAGCTGAGTTAGCTGTAGTGATTGGGAAAGTAGCGAAAAAAGTTCCAGAGGAAAAGGCAGGGGATTATATCCTTGGATATACCTGTTTGAATGATGTAACCGCCAGGGATTTACAACCCAAGGATGGTCAGTGGACATTGTCGAAGGGGTTTGATACTTTTTCACCGATTGGTCCCTGGATTGTCACAGACATTGACCCCCATCATCTTGATGTATCGAGTTATCTGAATGGAGAGAGACGTCAGTATTCCAATACAAAGAACCTCATCTTTGGTCCCCATCAACTGGTGAGTTTCATCTCCCGGGTCATGACGCTTCTGCCAGGAGATGCAATCGCCACAGGGACGCCTTCTGGAATCGGTCCGATGGCCATTGGTGATCAAATCGATGTGGTGATCGAAGGGATCGGCACCCTTAGTAATAAGGTCGTTGCCGAGGAATAATTAATTCATGCTGAAAAATCCATCATGAAATTGATTGCGCAGATTTTAAATCAGATTACATTGATTAAAAAGATTGCGAAATCGTAAAGTTATTAATCTGTGTAATTAGTTGACACAATTTTTCAGTGGCAACTAATTAGGGGATGGGAGATGAACAGAAAAAAATCGATCGGATTCTATCATAGAGCATTGGAGATGATTCCAGGTGGGGTGAACAGCCCGGTCAGGGCCTTTAAGGCCATTGGCGTTCCACCCAGTTTTATTGAACGTGCAAAAGGGTCAAAAATTTTTGACGTGGATGGCAATGAATATATTGATTACGTGGGTTCCTGGGGGCCAATGATCCTGGGCCATGCCCACCCGAAGATTGTGGCAGCACTCAAAAGAGCCATCTCAAAGGGGACGAGTTACGGCGCTCCCACTCCCCTCGAAGTGGAACTTACCAGCAAAGTGAAGAAGGCCTTTCCTTCCATGGAATTGGTCAGGATGGTGAGTTCCGGAACGGAAGCGGTGATGAGTGCGATTCGAGTGGCAAGGGGTTATACAGGAAGGGCTAAAATTATTAAATTCGAAGGATGCTACCATGGCCATGGCGATAGTCTGCTTGTCAAGGCAGGTTCCGGTGCGATGACCTTTGGTATTCCTGATAGCCTCGGCATTCCAGAAGAACTGGCAAAACATACCTTGATCGCATCCTATAACAATCTGGAAAGTGTAAAAGCCCTGATCACTCAATATCCCGAGCAGATTGCTTGCATCATTGTAGAACCCATTGCAGGGAATATGGGAGTGGTTCTGCCTGAGAGGGGATTTTTAGAAGGATTGAGAAAAATCTGCGACGAGAAAGAGGTCCTTCTCATTTTTGATGAAGTCATTTCTGGATTCCGGGCAGCCTATGGAGGTGCTCAGGAGATTTACAAGATCAAAGCGGATATGACTTGTCTCGGGAAAATTATTGGAGGCGGTCTACCAGTAGGGGCCTATGGTGGAAAAAGAGCGATTATGGAGAAGGTCTCTCCTCTTGGAGGAGTCTACCAGGCAGGGACGCTTTCTGGGAATCCTCTGGCCATGACCGCAGGGATTACGACATTGACGCTCTTGAAGTCAAAAAAGATTTATCAGGATTTGGAGAAAAAGACTTTTTATTTAACAGAGAAAATTTCCGAATGTGCTGAGGAAAAGGGAATTCCTTTTTCCATCAATCGAACCCCAGGATTGTTCACCCTCTTTTTTACAGAGGGTCCGGTCAGGGATTACCGCACTGCCAAAATGAGCGATACGAAGCGATTTGCCCAATTCTTTATTGAAATGATGGAACAGGGTATCTATCTTCCTCCCTCCCAATTTGAAGCCTGGTTCATTTCTCTGGCCCACACCCAGAAAGATCTGGACAAAACCATCGAAGCCTGTGATGCCGCTTTTAAGAAGATTTAATTTTGAACAGTAAGGAGGTCGTGCTTTGTAACAAACGCTGTTAAATTGTTAACTATTTTCATAAATTAGTGACAAGTGAAGATGACCCCAAATCTTGACTTTATAGTTCCTGTCAAGAGCAAAAGCGAAAAAATCTAAACCTTCTGAAAATAGAGCTTTGTCCCTTTAAACGTCCCCTTATCTATTAGATGCTTCAATGAAAGATGAACGGTTCCGGGTCCTGAGCGAGAAGTTCCATTTCTCTGGTTTTCGAAAGTGGCAGGAGGAGATCATCGATACCCTCCTGGCGAGGCGCGATGTGGTCGTGGTCATGCCCACAGGAAGCGGTAAATCGCTCTGTTACCAGTTGCCTGCGCTGCTTCTGGATGGGGTGACCCTGGTCATCTCGCCCCTGATTGCATTGATGAAGGATCAGGTGGATGGACTGGTGGAGAATCAAATCCCTGCCACTTTCATCAACAGCGTATTGACCCCTTCCGAGCAAGGGCAGAGACTGAGAGAGATTCAGCAGGGCAGATATAAGCTGGTTTATATTGCCCCTGAGCGGTTTCGGAATCCGGGATTTATGGAGGGGATTCAATCCTGCCGTGTTTCACTGTTTGCTGTTGATGAGGCCCACTGCGTTTCCGAATGGGGGCATGATTTTCGTCCCGATTACCTTCGTCTCAAAGGGGTTGTTGAAAAATTGGGCCATCCCCCTGTTGCCGCTCTGACAGCAACGGCCACTCCTGATGTCCGCCGTGATATCATCACCCAGTTGGGTCTCAGGCAGCCGATCGCCTTCGTTGCCGGTTTTGATCGCCCCAATCTCCGGTTTCATGTTAAAAAGGTGGACGGTGAGAAAGATAAGGTCGATGCGATTGTCACCCTCCTCAAAAAGGGATTGCGGAGAGGAATCATCTATGCCGCTACCCGTAAGAATGTAGAAACCTTAACCTCGGCATTACGGTCCAATGGCTACAAAGCGGGAAGTTATCACGCCGGCATGGAGATGGAGTCCCGCAAGGTTGTGCAGGACCTTTTTATGGAAGGAACCCTGCCGGTGGTGGTGGCGACAAACGCCTTTGGCATGGGCATCGATAAGGCGGATCTCCGTTTTGTCGTCCACTATGACATCCCCGGCTCCCTCGAGGCTTACTACCAGGAAGTCGGGCGCGCCGGGCGTGACGGGAAGCCTGCAACCTGTCTGCTCCTTTTTAACTACGCCGACACTTTCACCCAGGAATTTTTTATCGACGGAAGTTACCCACCCCAAGACATGGTCGAGAGGACGTACGAGGTCTTATGTGATATCGGGACAGATGAAATTGAGATGACCCAGAAGGCCCTGGCCCAGCGCCTCGGTCGCTCAAAATCGAATGAGATGGCCGTTTCTTCGTGCCTGAAGATTCTGGAGAAGGCCGGCTATATTGAGCGCGGATCGGAAGGGGAGCATCAGGCCAGGGTGACCCTGTGTATCGAGCCGGAGGAGCTTCATCGCCAGGTTGAGGGAAAGAGCAAATACCAGAAAGAGATTGTCAATTATTGTGTCGATGTTCTGGATGGATCGAAAGACAAGACCCTTCTGGTGGACCTGGATGTGATGGCCGAGCATCTGAATCTTGCACCGGAGCAGTTGAGACGACATTTCTCTACACTTCATCAAGCAGGGTCAATAGAATATCGACCGCCGTTTCGGGGCCGGGGTCTGAAAATACTGTCACGGGTTCCTATCCCCAAACTGAATATCAATTTTCAAGAGATTGAACGCCGGAGCCTTTTTGAGCGTAAGAAACTCCGAAGGATGATCGATTACGCCTATACTGACCAATGCCTAAGACGGTTTATTCTCGAATACTTCGGCGAGCGAATCGCAAAGAACAGTTGTGAAAACTGCTCGAACTGTCTCCATGAGGTTAAAACTCACACGCTCGGGACAATACCAAAAAAAGAAAAGATCATTAAGGGGAAACTCCCGAAGAAATCGGATCTTCCCTGCCATGAAGACCTGTTTGCCTCCCTGAAGGAAATGCGTCTCAAACTCGCTCAGGCATCCAACCTTCCCCCCTTTGTCATCTTCCATAACCGAACACTCATAGCCATCAGCCAGCAACTGCCTCAAACAACCTCTGAATTGCTTGCCCTCAAGGGCTGTGGCGAATATAAGGTATCGACTTACGGGGATCAGACGATTGAAGTGGTCAGGGCTTATCTGAAAAACCATCCTGAGGCAAGGCCCTTGAGTGAGCATGATGGAGCTTCAGCAATACGACCTGTCCTGAAGAAACCTTCAGGGGGAAGCACAGTCGAGATCACATGGATGTTGTGGGAAAAGGGAGGGACTCTGGAGGAAATTGCCCGTAAAAGGGGTCTCACTTCATCGACGATTGCCGAACATCTTGTTCAGCTTATTGACGAAGGTCGGTCGATCAACCTTAACCGGATTCTTTCAAAGGAGCGAATCGCCCTCATTGAAGAAGCGATTGTTCGGGCCGGAAGCGAACGATTGGCCCCGATCAAGGCCCTGCTTCCTCAGGATGTAAGCTATGGTGAAATCCGTTTGGTTGCAGGGCAATATATTCGGAACGCGAAAGACAAAAATAAAAAGACATAAAGTGGGGCGGGTGGGGTCAAACCTTCAAAATTCAGGTAAGATTCTTCCCTTCAGAAACTCAATCCTTTCTCTTAACTGACTCTCTTTGTCCAACCTTCCCTCGATCCTCTTTATCGCATCACTTATGGCTGACCCCTTAATCCCAAAGTATCCCCCTATCTCTTTACCCTTTTCACCAGTCAATATTTTTGCCAAATAAATAGCTACCTGCCGCCCCTCATTTCCTTTTGCTCTCTCCACCAACTCTTTTCGATTCTTTCCGTAAAACAATTGACATGCCTTGATCACAGTATCAATAGATACTCTCTTCCGAAGCCTCTTCGCTTGGACAATCTCTTCATCAACTTTTATCCTCTCAATCAGTCTTAGAACTTTCGCCTTAAATGCCCCCTCCCCGAGGAGTAACCCTGCTTCCATCGTAGCGAATGGATTCTCATCTCTTCCTTCATCCGCTTCAACAAATTCTCTATAAGCTTTTACCGCCTTATTTCTATGGTTTGAAAAGTACGAAAGCGTCTCCTCTGTGTCAACCAATGAATTTTCTGCCTTCTGATTGATAAATACCCTGTAACTCGTCCAAGGATAATCCTGCAGTTCCTTGACCAATTTTGCTCTCACAGGATTCAAATGTATGTACCGACTTAACGAAATCAAATATCTATCTTTGTCCACAATAATCCCCTTAAATCGTCCCTGTAAGAGATGTCCGCTCCTCTGATACTTTCGATTAACATAAACGGTATAGCTCGTATTGATGTTCTGCATGATTTGGGATAAGTTCCCTTTCGGGGTCTCCAGGAGAAGATGATAATGATTATCCATCAATGCATAGGCATGAAGCAGAAAGCCATATCTCTCCTTTGTCCGGCTCAGTATTTTCAAAAACCTTTCCCGATCCGCGGGATTATAAAATATCTTATCTCGCTGGTTTCCCCTCGACGTGATGTGGTAAAAAGCATTTTCAAATTCTACCCTTAATTGCCTCGCCATGCCCATATTCTATTCAATTTGAAAAAATTGTCAATCGAATTTTGAAGGTTTGACCCCAACTTTTTCCATTGAAGGTTTGACCCCAACTTTTTCCAACTTTTGCCAACTTTCAACTCTCGTATCTCCCAACACCAAATTAAAAAAGCCTCTTCATTGACCGGCCTGTTGCTTTAGTAGAATCCAGCAAAACTGAATCGCATCAGAGGACAGAGAAATATTCGCTCGCCCTTGCGGATGAAGAGGGAAAAATTTTAGACTATATTTATTTTGAAGTGAGAGGTCCTGGGGTAGATCGAAAAAGATTGCCAGAAGATGAGAGAGGAGCTTTTACCCATTGATTAATATTTACATTGCGCGGCATGGGGAGACGACCTGGAATGCGGAGGGGAGAATTCAGGGCCGAAGCGACCCTGGGCTTAGTCCGAAGGGTTATGCCCAGAGTTTCGCCTTGCTTGAGCAGCTCAAAGACCGGCCCATCTCGGCCATCTACACCAGTACCCTTCAGAGATCGATTCTCACCGCTCAACCTGTCGCCGAACATTTAGGTCTTCCCATTCAGAAACAGTCTGAAATGGACGAGATCGCTTTAGGGATATTGGAGGGAAAAGGACTTTTTCATTTTGATGAAGAGCTGAAGAGTGAATGGGAGCAGTTCAAGGGGAACCGGTTTACCTACCGTATCCCGGGGGCAGAGAATTATATGGATGTTGCTGTCCGGATTAAGCCATTCGTGGAAAAGATCATTAAACATCATGAGGGCCAGGAGGTCCTGATCGTCGGTCACGGG
>Ga0210033_1004453_pt1 | contig 10772 bp, 9 predicted proteins | sample CryGeymeta201501_FD_185465 | JGI IMG/M metagenome (GOLD analysis project Ga0210033, IMG submission 185465) | Groundwater microbial communities from Crystal Geyser aquifers in Utah, USA - Crystal Geyser metaG 2015-01 (SPAdes) (version 2) | ecosystem: Environmental > Aquatic > Deep subsurface >... | reverse complement strand
TCGATGTGTGGGCGCCATGGTCGCGGGTGAGCGCAGGCGGGCCGGTGGCCCGTCGAGCATCACACGCGGACAGGGCGCCCGCGCAGCGGCGATGCAGCTGGCCCCGACTGAGACTCACGACGCTCTAGGGGCGTGTGGGTGCGCCTCTTTCGACGTGGGCGGAGATGGATGGCTTGACGCGCCACCCCCATTCCCGAACAATCGTCGATCACAACCCGTCACGACGAGGACGCCACGCCCCATGACCCAGGCCGTCAAGACCCCTCTGACCCCGTATCAGTGGAAGCTGTTCGCCTTTCTCAGCGTCGCCTGTCTGTTTGAAGGTTACGATTTCTTCGCCCTCGCGCAAATTCTGCCGAACCTCCGGGCCAACTTCGGGCTCTCTGAGGGGGCCGGCGGGCTGCTGGTCGCGGTGATCAACGTCGGCACCATCATCGCCTACCTGCTGATCCGCCAGACCGACCGGTGGGGCCGACGCCGGATGCTGATGATCACCATCGCAGGCTACACCCTCATGAGCCTGTTGACGGGGCTCGCCTGGGATGTCTGGTCGTTTGGCACCTTCCAGATGGTGGCCCGCATCTTCCTGATCGCCGAGTGGGCCATCACCATGGTCTACGCCGCCGAGGAGTTCCCGGCCGATCGTCGCGGCATGGTGATCGGCGTCATCCAGGCCATGAACAGCGTCGGCGCGGTCGCGTGCGCCGGGATCGTGCCGCTGCTGCTCAAGACCGAGCTCGGCTGGCGCATGGTCTATTTCATCGGCGTCATCCCGTTGATCTTCATCATGATCTGGCGTCGCGGCCTCAAGGAGACCCGCCGCTTCGAGGAGCAGGGGGTGGCCGCGGCCGCCCGCGAGACCTCCTTCTTCGCCGTCTGGCACACGCCGGCCCGCCGCCGGATCGTCCAGATGGGCATCATCTGGACGTTGACCTACCTGTGCACCCAGAGCGCGGTCACCTTCTGGAAGGAGTTCGCCATCGCTGAGCGCGGCATGACGGACGGTGACGTGGGTCTGGCCATCACCATCGGCGCGGTCGGCTCCATGCCTCTCATCTTCATGGCCGGCAAGCTGCTGGACGTGGTGGGTCGTCGCATCGGCGCGACCATCATCTTCCTGGCGTGCTCGGGCTCGGTCGTGGCGATGTACACGCTCGAGACCTGGGCGTCGCTCACCGCGATGATCGTGCTCGGGATCTTCGGTGTCAGCGCCGTTCTGCCCGTCCTGAACACCTACAACACCGAGCTGTTCCCCACACGCGTCCGCAGCGACGCCTTCGCGTGGTCGAACAACATCATCGGCCGGGTGGGCTACGTGCTCGCCCCGCTGGCGGTGGGCACCATGGCGCAGACCTGGGGCTGGGGTCCGTCGGTGTCCCTCACCGCCATCGGCCCCCTGATCGCCCTGGGGTTGATCTGGCTCTGGCTGCCGGAGACGAAGGGCCGCGAGCTGGAGGAGATCGCAGGAGCCTAGCTTCGCGGCGGTTGCAATCGTCTGACACGCAAAGGAAATTGCAGGTCGACTCGGCTCAGAACGCCGCGAAGAGCTGGGTCCACGTCCACTGGCCGCCGCCGTTGTATGCGCCGACGCCGACGTGTGTGTAGTTCGGGCTGAGGATGTTGGCGCGGTGGCCCGGCGAGTTCATCCAGGACTGCTCGACCTCGGCGGGCGTGCGCTGGCCCTGGGCGATGTTCTCGCCGGCGGTGCGGAAGTTGTTGATACCCGCCGCGCTCATCCGGTCCCACGGCTGCTGCCCCTCCGGGTTGGTGTGGCTGAAGAAGCCCCGCACGGCCATGTCTTGCGAGTGGGCCAGCGCCACGTCCCGCAGCGCGCGGCTGCAAAGCAGCGCCGGCAGTCCGTTGGCGGCCCGATCCTGGTTCAGCAGGTCGAGTTGCTGGTTCTCCGTGTCCGACCCACAGTCCCCCGCGGGGACGTCGCTCGGCGGCGGTGTATCCGTCCCACCGGGGCTCCCGGCCCGGCCGCACAGCACGCCGCAGGCCGCATAGCAGTCCTGGCTCGCGGTCGGCACGCACGAGCCGTCGCCGTCGCACGCGCCCCTGCAGGTGTTCGTGTCGCAGTCGGGATAGCAGATCGGGAACCCTCGGCCCTCCCAGCACCGCGCGTCCAGCGGACACTCCGTCGTGGAGCCCGACGCGCTGCAGCTCGCGTCCCCCAGCACCATGCAGATGCCCCGGATGCACGCTGCCTCGTAGCCCTCTGGTGCGCCGCAGTCGGCGTCGCACCCGCACGTGGCGCCCGGCGCTGAGGTGTCCTCGGGCACCTCCCCCGCGTGCGGTCGCGTCTCAGGCGTTGGCGTCGGGTCGTCCGGCGGATCGGTCGGATCGTCCGGTGGATCGGGCACCGGGGTCGGCTCATCCGCGGGCGGCTTCGGCCCGGGCGGGGTTGGCACGCTGCCGCCGAGCACATCATCCCCGTCCACCCACCCCTCGGTGAAGTCGCACCAGCCCGTCTCGCTGCCCTGGATCGGATTGCACAGCCCGTCGCCGCACGCCGCATCCGCCGTGCATGGTTCGACGCAGAACTGCTCCGCGGCCAGCCTCAGGCACCGCAGCGCCCCGTCGCAGTCTGCGCTCGAGCTGCACCCATGGCCCACGGTTCCGTCGGCGCCCAGCAGCTCGTCCTGCGCTGGCCCCCCGCCGATCTCCGAGGCCCCGCAGCCGAGCACCGCGACCAGCGCCAATCCGCTGGCGAGGATCGCGGGCGTCGTTCCGTGGATCAGGAGGGGGGTTCGGCGAGTGCGGGTCATGGTCGTGCGCTCCGTGCAAGGGATGTCAGCATGACACACTCGCAGGCATCGTGCCAGCCCGGGCTCGATTGCCGAGAACGTGCGGACGTCGTGTTGGTCGAGGTCGGCACGATCCCGGCCGAGGGGTGGTCGGAGGCGAGGGTGGGGCGCGGATGCCTCAGGCGAGCCCCTTGACAACCGTTCATCGCTCCTCGACTCTGCCGCTTCACCCAACCCGCGAGGTCCATCATGCCCGCGTCCCCGCCCTCCGTCCTGCTCACGCGCCGCGAGGCGGCCGAATACCTCATCGGCCAGCTCGGTCTCCGCCAGCGGCGGCCGTATCGTGGCCCCGCCGACGCGACGGCCCTGCTCGATGCGCTGCGGTGCGTCCAGCTCGACCCGCTCGACCGGATCGGGACGAACGCGGACCTGGTGGCGATGGCGCGGCTTGAGGGGGTACGACGCGGGGAGTTCCATCGGGCCGTGCTGGGGGAGGGGGCGGCGTTCGAGCACTTTGCGAAGGAGCGGTGTCTGCTGCCGGCGAGCGCGTTCCCGTGGTATCGGCAGCAGGCTGTGGAGACGCCGTGGTGGAGGCACTCCGAGCGCATGAAGCGGCTGCCGGCGGAGGTCGTGGCCGCGGTGCTTGAGGAGGTGCGGGAGCGGGGGCCATGCACCGCAGAGGACCTGAGCGACCATGGGAGCGTGGAGCCGCTGGACTGGCATGGGTGGGCGTCGACGAAGAAGGCGTCGAGGCTGGCGTTGGAGGTCCTGTGGACGCGCTGCGAGGTGGTTGTGTGCGGCAGGACGCCCAGCACCCACCTGTACGACGTGCCGGCGCGGGCGCTGCCGTCGGTGGCCGAGGCCGAGACGGCAGGGGCGTTCGGGCGGTGGGCGCTGCTGGAGCGGGTGGAGGCCGCGGGGCTGCTGTCCACGGCGAGCGGGCCGCAATGGTCGATGCTGGCGAGCGTCCGGACCTCGACGCTGCCGGCTGCGCTGGTGGAGGAGGGGGTGTTGGAGAGGGTGGAGGTGGAGGGGTCGCGTCGGGCGTGGCTGGCGCCGGGGGGCTTTCGGGACCGGTCGTTCGAGGCAGACGATGGGGCGATGCGCATCCTGGGCCCTCTGGACCCGCTCGTGTGGGACCGGAAGCTGGTGCAGCACTGCTTCGGCTTCGAGTACATCTGGGAGGTCTACAAGCCCGCGGCGACGCGGCGGTGGGGCTACTACGTGTGCCCGCTGCTGCATCGAGGGCGCCTCGTGGGGCGGTTCGAGGGGCGCGTCGAGGCCGGGGAGCTGGTCTGCGAGCGGCTGTGGAGGGAGGCCGAGGACTTTGATGAGGACGCCTGGCAGGAGGCGTTCGAGCGGCACGCGGCGGCGAGCTCGGGGGGGTGAACGGCGAGCTCGGGCGAGCGGCGCGCCGTGGGCTCAGCGGCGGCGGAGCAGGGCCAGGCCTCCGGCGAGCGCCAGCAGGAGGCCGATGGCGCTGTTGGTCTGGGTCGGGGCGACCTGACAGCGGCTCGTGATGGTGCTGGTGTCGTCGCCTTCGGCCCACTGGCCGTTGGGGGCGGCGCCGTCGGCCCAGGTGGGGTCGCCGCCGAGGCCGGGCTGCTTGCCGTCGGGGGTGCCGGGGTCGGGGTCGAGGCCGTTGTTGCCGTTGTTGCCCGTCCCGGCGTTGTTGCCGTTGTTGCCGTTGTTGCCGTTGTTGCCGGCGAGGAGACAGACGGGGACGCCGGCCGCGTCGAAGCCACAGCCGCCGCCGAGCATCGTGCAGTCGTCGCGGACGACGCGGCCAGCGTCGCAGCGGACCCGGAGCTGGCCGTCGCAGTAGGTGTCGGCGTCGGTGCAGTCAGGATCGGGGGTGGGGTCGACGCAGTAGTAGCCGACCTCGGTGTCGACGAAGCCGCAGCCGAGGCCGTCGGAGGAGCAGTCCCGCGACTTGAGGCGGCCCCCGTCGCACCACTCGGCCTGAGCGCCGTTGCAGCGGCCGAGGAAGTCGAGGGTGGCACACGCGGGGTCGGCGTTGTCGCCGCCGGTGACATCGGGGCTGTCGCCCTGCGCGCCCGTGATCGGGTCGATCCAGTTCGACAGCACATCCAGCCGCGTCATGTTGTCCCGGCCCACGCAGCTCTCCTCGCCGTTCGACTCGACCGCGAGGACGACGGGGTCGCCGGCGGCGTTGGTCGACAGCAGGGGCCCACCGGAGTCGCCGAAGCAGATGCCGCGCTCGCCGTGGCCGTTGACCACGACGTAGTACTGGCCGACCGACTCGAGCTCGAGGGCGGCGAACCACCGCCCGTCACGGCTGGCGTCGAAGGTCTGGCCGTAGCCGGAGGCCTCGACCAGCATCCCCTCGAGGGAGGCGGTGAGGGTGGCGCGGTTGTTGGCGATGGGCACGAGCTGGGGGACGCGCTGGACGGCGTTCTCGTCGAGGATCAGGAGCGCGGCGTCGAGCTGGGGATGCTCGACCACCTGCCGGACATCGAAGGTCGCCACCAGGCTGTCCGGCGTCAGGCCGATGCCAAAGGCGAACTGGGAGGGCGGGTTGCCCGTGGTGCAGTGAGAGGCGGTGACGACGACGGTGGGCGCGATCAGGGTGCCGGTGCAGAAGTTCGACTGCGGCGCGCCGGGAGGGTGGATCCAGCCGATGGCGAGCATCTGGCCGTCCGAGAGGGTCAAGGACGTGGGCTGGCGCGTACCGTTCCGGATGTCCTGGGTCACGCGGGCGAACGGGTCGCTCGCGTCACCGGCCGGTTCCTGGGTGCAGGCCAGCATGAGGAGCGGAGCGAGGAGGATGGTGACGGTGCGTCGCATGTGCCGGGGCCCTTGGCAAACGTCGAGGACGGCGGATAGACCCACGGAACCAGGGCAAGAATCGGACCATGCCCACGGGCGATGGTCTGCCCGTGAGGCAGGGCGTCCACGCTTGCGCCCGGCGACAAACTGTGACAGCGTGTCACACCCGGTGACGATCTTTGTGTGGCATCCCGGGCACGATCGACCCCACCGTGTATCTCCCACCCCTCGCCAGCCCCCGTGACCCATGGCCGATCTCGTCCTCACTACCCTGAACGCCCGCTACGCCCACGCCTCCTTCGGCCTGCGCTACCTGATGGCGAACCTGCCGCCCGACGTTCGGGCGCGCGCCTCCCTGCGCGAGTTCGTCATCCACGACCGCCCCATCGACGTCGTGGAGGCCCTGCTGGCCGAGGCTCCCGTGCTGGTGGGGTTTGGAGTCTACATCTGGAACGTGGACGAGCTGCGCCGCGTGGTGGCGATGCTCAAAGCCCTTCGGCCCGAGATCGTCGTCGTGCTCGGCGGGCCGGAGGTCAGCCACGAGGTCGAGGGACAGCCGATCGTGGCGCTGGCGGACTATGTGGTGTGCGGCGAGGGCGAGGGGGTGTTCGGAGGGCTGTGCGAGGCGGTGCTGAGGGGGGAGCGGCCGGGCGGGAAGGTGATCGAGGCGCCGACGCCACACCTCGACGCGGTGGCGATGCCCTACGATCTCTACGACGCGGACGACATCGCCCACCGCACGGTGTACGTCGAGGCGTCCCGGGGCTGTCCGTTCCGCTGCGAGTTCTGTCTGTCCTCGCTGCCCATAGCCGTGAGGGCGTTCCCGCTGGCGCCGTTCCTGGCCGCGATGGAGGGGCTGATCGCGCGTGGCGTGCGGCACTTCAAGTTCGTCGACCGGACGTTCAACCTCGACATCGGGACCAGCCGGGCCATCCTGGAGTTCTTCCTGGCTCGGCTTGCGCCGGGGATGCTGCTCCACTTCGAGCTGGTGCCCGATCGGCTGCCCGAGGAGCTCCGCGCCATCATCGGCCGCTTCCCGGAGGGCGTGCTGCAGTTCGAGGTCGGCATCCAGACCTTCGATGAGGAGGTCGGCCGTCGGATCCAGCGGCGGCAGAAGCTCGAGGCCGTGGAGGACAACCTGCGGTTCCTGGCCGAGCACACCGGGGTTCATGTGCACGCCGACCTCATCGTCGGGCTACCGGGCGAGGGCGTGGAGGGCTTCGGTCGGGGGTTCGATCGGCTCGTGGGGCTTGGCCCGCAGGAGATCCAGGTGGGCATCCTCAAGCGCCTGCGCGGGACGCCGATCGGACGCCACGACGGCACCCACCGCATGCGCTACAGCCCCGATCCCCCGTACGAGCTCCTCGCCAACGACCTCCTGTCGTTTGAGGCCATGCAGGACCTGCGTCGGTTCGCCCGGTTCTGGGATCTGGTGGCCAACAGCGGCAACTTCCCGCACACGCTCGCCCTCCTGCCGCTCGACGGCTCGATGTTCCGCGGCTTCGCCGACCTGACGGCGTGGGTCTGGAGGCACGAGCGGCAGACCCACCAGATCTCGCTCAAGCGGTGGGTGGGGCTGCTCCAGCGCTACCTCGTCGAGGCCCGCGGGGTCGAGCCCGCCGCCGCCGCCGAGACCCTCCTGCGCGACTACATGCGCGGCGAGCGCAACGACGTGCCGCCCGTGCTTCGACCCGCGCTGACGGAGGAGGTCGTTCAGGCCCAACGCCAGCGGTCCTGGCCGCGCGTCGCGGCCGAGGGCGCCGGACGCAGGCAGCAGCGACATCGCCCTGCGACGGTGGAGCCCGCCGCCGAGTGATCGTGCCGCCGCAGCTCCCGCCCGTCGGTTGAAGAAACCCTGACACAGCCTGACGCCCTGGCGGCTCCGTCGTAGTTGTGCCCCATGTCCGCTGCTTTGCGGCGGCGCGCGGGGCCGCTCGAAAACGCGATGGAGGCACCATGGAAACGAACGTCGTCTGGAAGGACGGGCTCGCCTTTGAGGCTGAGCTCGATGGCCACAAGTTCATGATCGACGCCGATGAGGCGGTGGGTGGCCGCAACCTCGGACCGCGGCCCAAGGGCCTGCTCGTGACGGCGCTGGTGGGCTGCACGGGCATGGACGTCGCGTCGATCCTGCAGAAGATGCGGGTGCCGCTCAAGCGGCTCGAGGTCAAGGCCGTCGGTGACCTGACCGACGACCACCCCAGGAAGTTCCACACGATCACGGTCCAGTACCTGTTCGAAGGCGTTGACCTGCCGATCGACCGGCTCAAGCGGGCCGTGGAGCTCTCCGAGACGCGCTATTGTGGCGTGAGCGCCACCCTGACGCCCACGGTGACGCTCAAGAGCGAGATCTGGGTGAACGGCGAGCAGGTCGTCGACTGAGCTCAGCCGCCGAGGTTGACCGGCGGAAGGCCGAGCTTGTCCAGGCCGGCTTGAACTCGAGCGAGCCCGGCCTCCAGGCCCAGCCGCGCCGCCAGTTCGAGCAGGTCTCGAGGAATCCCGGCGGCGAACAGGCCGGCGGCTCCACAGTCCACGACCAGCGCGTGCAGCGCCTGCCGCGGGTGGAGCTCGCAGGGTGGCTCGCGATAGCGTCGCTCGCCGACCAGGGCGCAGCCGAGGTGCTCGAGGTGGAGCCGCACCTGGTGCGTCCGCCCCGTCGCGATCCGCACAAGGACAAGCGCGAACGGGCCTGCGGTCTGGAGCGTGAGGAACGTGCTTTGGGCGGCTCGCCCGTCGGCGGTGACGCCCTGGCGGCGCGTGGCCTCGATCCAGCCCAGCGGCGCGTCGACCTCCACGGGCTCCCCGACCGGGCCGGGCACGCCGTGGCAGATCGCGACGTAGACCTTGCGGCCGGCCTTGAGGTGACCGGCCCAGAGCTCCACCAGCGCCTTGCGACGGACGAACAGGTTGACACCGGAGGTCTCGCGGTCGAGCTGGTGCACCGCCCAGAGCGGCCGGCGCCGGAGCTGTTCCATCAGCGCATGCTGCACGCCGTCGGGGTCGTCCAGGGTGCGGCCGGTGGTCGGTCGGTCGGGGGGCTTGTCGACGACCACGAGCCCGTCCTGATCGTGCAGGATGCGCAGGGGCGTCGTCACGGCCGGCTCAGTTGTAGTGGGCGTTGAGGCAGACCACGCCGTCGATGCGGTGGGTCAGCTCGTCGGCGTCCTCCACCTGAAAGTCCGCGTACATCCCCAGCACGTCGTCGATGGTGTCGAGGTCTGGCAGGATGTCTGCGGCGTCGTCGAAGCGCTCCACCGCCGAGCCGACGAAGTACTCCCAGAAGGCCACCGGGTCCTCGCCGTGCGAGGTGATCGCGGCCACGACGACCACCGTCGCCGCCCACTCGTGCACCTCGCCCACGTCGATGTCGGCGGTGTTCGGCGTCTCCCAGCGCACGCCGTGCGCCGCTGCGAAGGCGTCCCGCATCAGCGGCCCGACATGGTCGTTCGGCACCGCGAACAGGGTCACGGTGGGCTCCTCGATGGTGACCAGCAGGATCAGGGTGGTGCTGACGCCGTCGGACCTGCGCGGGGCGTCCGTCGGATCGAAGCCGAGGCGCGGAGCCAGCGGAGCCAGCGCCGCCAGGAGGGCGGCGCGGTGCGTCTCGGGGTCCACGTCGATGAAGTCGAGGCCGTCGACGGTGTCGAGGAAGTGCTGGTAGTCGCGAACGAGGTTCATCGCGTGTGCTCGAGTTGTGGCAGGCTGCCGCAGCATCACCCGCCGTGGATCCGGGGCGAGGCTCTGGCGACGGGGCCAAACCCATCGACACCCCGACCTCGTGATAGCACCTGGAGGCCGAGTTGAGCAATCTACGGGCGATTGTGCAACGTCGCCCTTGAAAGAAGGGGGCAACATTGGATAGACAGGCAGCGATTGGATGGCACGTCTGGCCATGCGAGGTGCAGCGGGGCCCCGAGTGCACCCCCGCACGGTCAGACCCTTCGATCCGTCGTGTACCAACCGACCGCTAGACAAGGACCAACCCATGACCACCACGCCCGTTCGAGTTGCAGTGACCGGCGCCGCCGGCAACATCGGCTACGCTCTGCTCTTCCGCATCGCCAATGGCGACCTGCTGGGGCCGAACACGCCCGTCATCCTCCACCTCATCGACCTGCCCGTGGCCCTCGACGCCTGCCGCGGCGTGGTGATGGAGCTCGACGACTGCGCCTTCCCCCTTCTGCGCGGCACCGTCGTCAGCTCGGAGCTCGAGGAGGGCTTCGGCGATGTGGACGTGGCGATGCTCGTGGGCGCCAAGCCCCGCGGTCCCGGCATGGAGCGCGCTGACCTGCTGCAGGGCAACGGCAAGATCTTCATCGGTCAGGGCCAGGCCATCGACGCCAACGCCAGCAAGGACGTCAGGGTCCTCGTCGTCGGCAACCCCTGCAACACCAACGCCCTCATCGCGATGCACCAGGCCAGGCGCACCAACCCGGCCAACTACACCGCGATGACCCGCCTCGACCAGAACCGCGCCATGGCGCAGCTCGCGGGCCGCTCCGGCGCCACCGTCAACGACATCAAGAACCTGGCCGTCTGGGGCAACCACTCCCCGACCATGTTCCCCAACTTCTTCGACGCCACCATCAACGGCAAGCCCGTCGAGGGCGTGATCAACGACGAAGAGTGGCTCAAGGGCGCCTTCCTCAAGACCGTCCAGTCCCGCGGCAAGGCCATCATCGACGCCCGCGGCAAGTCCTCGGCGGCCTCGGCGGCCTCGGCGGCGATCGATCACGTGCACACCTGGGCCACCGGCAAGATGACCGGCGACTACGTCTCCATGGCCGTCCCCTCCGACGGCTCCTACGGCGTCCCCAAGGGCCTCATCTTCTCCTTCCCCTGCCGCATCACCTCGCCGTGGACCTACGAGATCGTGCAGGGCCTCGAGCTCAACGACTACGCCCGTGCCGCCATCAAGAAGACCGCCGACGAGCTCCTGAGCGAGCGCGCCGACGTCGAGAGCATGCTGAGCTGAGCCGTCGCGCCTGAGCGGCGCCGCCGGTCCGGCGGTGCCGCTCCCGGCCGACCCAGCTGATGCCCTGCGCCCAGCTCCGCGACGTCCGCTCGAGACGCTTGCGCGGGGCGACGTCGCAGGCGCTCCTTCGCTCGGGGCCTCTGTCGCCCCGACACCCGTCTCCTGGCGGCCTCTGCGGCGCATCAGGCGAGCGGCAGGGGGGAACTGTTCCGCAACCGTTCAGGCGAGCCAGGAGGGCCCATGACGAATCGCGAAGCCAA
>Ga0210033_1004449_pt1 | contig 10775 bp, 9 predicted proteins | sample CryGeymeta201501_FD_185465 | JGI IMG/M metagenome (GOLD analysis project Ga0210033, IMG submission 185465) | Groundwater microbial communities from Crystal Geyser aquifers in Utah, USA - Crystal Geyser metaG 2015-01 (SPAdes) (version 2) | ecosystem: Environmental > Aquatic > Deep subsurface >... | reverse complement strand
GTGCTCTGGCGGCAGCAATACTATCGCTTGCGGCAGACTGGTATGCCATGGCAGCGCCATCCAGTCTTTCACCTGTCTGGGTCAGCGCCCCGGCAGTTCTGCCACTGGCCTTCAAGTTAGCCCCAATATTCTGGAATGCCTCACTATTATTGATGATCTCAGAATTGCCACCATAAGTATGTTTCACGCCATCCGAGTTGGTAATTGAAACTCTTCCCTGATTCAGCGATGCGCTCGTATTTACCTGCCCCATACTCAGGTTATCTGCCGACTGACTGCCAAGCGACGCGCTCCCCATGGAGAAGGAACCGGATGCCATGCTCGAAGCTACCTGCGAGGATTCGCGTGTCGGTGCCACCATGCTTCCAATTGCCTGTGCTCCGACATCCCCGCCCTTCACGATTGCCGAGGCGATCATTGGGATGGCGGTCGCCGCTATCATGCCGGCAATCGCCTCGTCGCTGATGTAGGCATTATTCACTTGGCTGTATTCAGCCATCGACAATCCCATGCCGCTTGTCATGGCCGCCAGTTCCTGGGAGTGGATGGTCATAATCAGGTGCATCACTGCATAGAGTGGAGGCCAAAGCTGAATCCAGACCAAACTCATCACGTAAGCTTTCAGTACCAAGCCTCCCTTGTGGCCGGCCATCAGGATCAGGAGCATGATGATCGGGAAAATTGCGTACTGGACGATCTCAACCAGGTTCTTGATCTTGGGCATCGTGCTTTCGGCCAGCTTCGCCATGAGCCTATAGCTCTCGCTGGTTGAGCGAATGGCCTGAGCTTGCGAGAGGTTAGCGGCGGCGCCGGCAGTATCGCCAATCTGGGCGGGCAGCATATACTGGGCATCGATCATGAAATTGCTCATCGCCGTTTGCTTGGTGATCTCCATCGCACTCTTGGATATGCCCAGCATGTAATTGGTCGATGTCTGGATTGTGCTTTGTATGGCCGCGTTTGCGGCAGCGTTCGGCATTTTTGGATATAATCTCCGCCCGATTGCAGTCATCTGCTTGGTATTCACGTAGTCGATCTGCGTTCCAAGGTGGGTGTATGCAACATCACAACTGTATGTGCCTGCGGCGGGCGTCGAGCCTGGAACGGCGCGGATCGTCACAAGCCGCCCGGGATTCGTTTTTCCGTTTAGGTATCCCCAGATGTCATTCGACTTGGCCATTTCGCTCGCCACGATGTAGCCTGTGTCGAATTCTGGCACCACGCATTCCCGGTAGAACTCCAGTAGATTCGAATTGAGGATCGAATTATCGAACTTTGTGTGCAGGATTTCCTGCTGAACACGATGGCCGAACAATGTTCCATTTGTGCGGAATTGAATGTCCCCCGGTAGCGAGAATGTGGTCTCAAAGGTAGTGGTCAGCCAATCCCCAATATGGCTGACCGAGTGAGCGAACGCGGCAAGCCCTATCGGCACGTTCGCCACTGTACGAGGGGCCTCCGTTCCCGTGCGATCCACCAGGACAACATTTACCTTCGGCACAAGCAACATCCCGTTGAAAACGGCCAGCATGATGATCCAGCGACCGAAATCTGGTAATTGGCTGAAGCCAGCCAGTACGGCCATAGCCATTGACAGCAAGCCTACGATTGCCAATGTGCGCATCAGTCCAGTGTAATCCCCGCTTCCAACAATGGCGGCGACAGCATTGAACACCAGCTCAAGTTCGCGCATGTTCCAGTAGGAAAATATCTCGAATACCATAACTGCCTCTTTACGTCGTGTTGGTCAGGCTTATTTGTTGAAAACCTGCATTGAGGTGAATGCCTGGACTGGTATGCCGGCAACCATTGCTTGATGCTGCAATTGCAGTTGCCGCTCAAGCTCGACGGTCTTTATGACTTTGTTCGTCTCCTCCACTCGTTTGTTGTGCAGATTGGCAGAGGTTTCATTGAGCTGTGTGGTGAGCCTTGCAAGCGCATCTTTTGCATCAGGTGCGGCGGGCTGGATCTGTCCGCTTCTGCTGATCTGCTTTGCAATCTCCAGAACCCCTTCCACATAGGTGTAGGCAACATCAACAGCAATGTAGTTCTTGTACAACTCGATAGTGCTTGTATCTGATTTTGGGAGCGTTGCGATCATCTTCCAGATGGGCACGCTGGAAACCTCGATAAGCTTGAGATCAGAGACGGTTTGCGCGCTCCTGGAATTCAGGTTGTTGCGCAAGGCATCAATTTTTGTCGACACCATCGCGCGGAATGAGGTAATGGTCTTGTCCACGGTCTTTGGCTTCTTGCAATCCACCACCTCGTCACACTTGAGCAGCTTGACCGTTCCGGCGGTCTCATTTTTGTAGCCGATAAATTCAGAAACATCTTTGATAGTCGGCTCGATATAACGCCATGCCCCCGCCTTGCTACCATCCCCTGTACCAGATCCAGTCGGCTCATCGATCACGATAGCCCCCGTCAAACTCATGACCAATTGCTTGTCCTCTGTATCAAGGCCGGATGTCTTGCTGAGGGCGCGCCATACCACGTTGCCGGGCTTGTAAAACTCCTTCTTTGAGGGGTCTGCGGCGATTGCCGCATTGATAGCCTCGTTTTGCTTTGCCGAATCATCTTTGGTTGCCTTCAGAGCCTGCATCGTGTCGTTATAAAGGTTCGTGGCGTTTCCGGAGATCTGACCCGCAGTTGCCTGCAAGTTCTCTGACAAACTCCCCCCTTCGACCAGAGGAACGCCCTTTGAAAGCTGACATGTGTTGATGTTCAGGGCGTTCGCTTTCGCGGCTAAATCTTGCAGATACTCAAACAAGCTGGCCATTTCAGGCATGGACGACTTGATGGCCAAAAGGAAGGCGTAGCCGATGGACGTGCCGATGTTCTTAAGCATCGCAGTAAGGGCGGCCTCATTGATGTGCGAAAACGATCCTGCCGTAAAGTCGATACCGCCACAACCGATACTTAAAGATGGCGCTTGAGCCGTTATGAGTTGGTAATTCTTGACAGGTGTTCTTGCGTAGAACCCGCCACCGGAATAGCCATTCCTCGTCTGCCCTTTGTATGCAGTCGGCGGTGTTGTGTTGGCGAACCCACCCACACTATTAAACAGGTTATTCATACCTGCCCCGACATTTGCGCTGACCGGCGTGGCAATCAGCATCGATACCGCTACGGCAATGGCAATTGGCTTCTTACAGAACATGGTTCACCCCTTTCAAAGGTCGCCTGGCTTGGTTTGTGTCAGAACGTAGATTCGCTCCACGAAATCTTGAAGCGAGAGCACGCCAGACCCTATAACGAGCATTTTTCCTGTCTTCACGTTTCCCAGCGCGAACAATGGAACAACCTCAACTCCCAGCTTCCGGGAAAGGCCGTTATCCTGAACTGCCGGAGGAAGTCCCTCGATAGACGAGCCATCCATGCTGACAGGCAGGATAGTCATGTCATATGAGCGCGTCAGCCATTGCAGTGCCGGAACCATGTGTTTGCAATACGGGCAGTCCCCCTTGAAGAAGAAGAACATCCCCCACTCTTTGGCAAGAGCGGTCATGGTGTCGGTTTCGACCTTGTCGCGCTCCCTGTTCTTGACCTTGATGGCGGAATTGTTCATCGGGTCCTTCATCCCGAGATTCAGCTCCGCGTTTTGCCATAACACCCGGCGCCACACGTCCGCAAAGTATGCTGCGCGCTCGATCTCGACTTGTTGCGCCGCCATATAGGCTTTGATGTTTTCAGGGGTGGGATGGACGACGGCAAGCGCCCTCTTCGCATCGAGTTCCTTTCGGATTTGCTCCAACTCCCTGACCGCAATCTCTTCGCGTGTTTCTTGTTTTTTCTGTTTCTGTGGGGATTCGCTGGCTTGCCCATCAGTCTGTTTTTGCTCTTCGTCACAGTACCAACTGAATTTCCCCTGACCGTCGCATTTCCATTCGGATGAATAGCCGATGCCAGACGGGTAGTCCCTGCCCTCGACGGCGTGCGCCGCCATCGACATCGATGCCGCCAACAAGGTGCAGATCAGGGGAAAAGCAAAGCGCATGGTTACTTTCGGCCCTGCGCGAGTTCAGTAACCCGCTGCGTGTAGTCGCGCAAGGCACCGGACGGCGCATCCCTGACAATTGCTGCAGAATTGATAAGGGTGCATCGGCACTCGGACACCACCTGCGCGAGTGCTGCATCAAGCTTTTTCCCGAAGCGCGCGGCCTCGTCGATAAGTGCCGTCTGGGCCTTTTCGTCCATGCCCGGTTTGAGCCTTGCGGCCAGACTCTTTTGTTGCGAGTTGATGATGCCAAGAATGTCCACCTTGGCTACTGAATCTGATGAATGAAAATGATTCCATCCGGCAATGGAGCCAATTGCAAAAGCGGCAGCAAGAGTCCCGGTAGTGATATGTGTACGCAATGACATTCCCTAATCCTTTCAGGCGACCACGCGGATTTGCAGGCCGTGCGTTGTGTCGAAAAACGCCACCTCTTCGCAAAAACAGAAGGAGGCAACGAAAACCTTGTATCCAGACATCTTCAGTTCGGCGGCAATCTCCTTGGCTCGCTTGCCCTCCTCCTTGCATCGCTGAACGATGCGTTGCACAACCTTTCGCTTCAATTCCGTTTTATTCGTGCTCATTGCATCCTCCGTTCAGTGGGTTTCGTTATATGCAGCAAGATCGGATGCTCTTCGACGGTGCGTCACCTTCTGTTTCTCTCCAAGCAATTTTGCAATCGCCTGATCGGTAGACATGCCGTGTTGCTGTCGCATCGTTTTGATCCGTTCGAAGTCATCAGCATGCGTCGAGAACAACATCATCGAGTAGGGGTCGAGGACGAGCCTCCCGATTCCGGAGCCCATGGGGCTATGCACGAATATCTCGGAATAATTCCCGTGATCGGTCGTGATCGATGAAAGCTGACGCTTCATCCAGTCGTCAATCGTGAGCTTGCCCTCTTTTCCAAGCCGGTCGATGTTTTCCGGTTTTTGGCGCAGCAGGAACAGCCAGTCCGCGTTATTGATGGCCGCCTTGGTCGATTCCGACTTGTAGTAGTCCTCGATGGACTGTGTGATCGTCCCGAACGCGCCGCCATACTTGCGGGCACGACGGTATCCAGCCTCGATGAAGTGTCCGGAACTTCCGCTACCCATCAAGTCCCACGCCTCATCAATAATCACAATCTTGCGACGGGAGCGGTCCAGGTACATCTCCTGAGTGATGCGGTACATGATGATCTGCATCACCACGGCCTGAAGGTCTTTCTTGCTCTTCAACTCTTCCAATTCCAGAACCACGAAATCCTTGGTGAATTGAATGTTCGCCTCACCTTCGAAGTAGCTGGCGTAGGCGCCATAACTTGTGAATGGCTCAAGCGCGACGGCCATCTTGGCAAGCTCTTGCTCACGCTCGGAGTCTTCATTCAACTTGCCGGTTCGGAGCAAGTCGTAGATGTTTGTGATGGTTGACCGCTTGCCGGTGGCTTCCCATACCTGCTTGATTGCGCTGGCCAGTGCCGAATAGCAGTAGTTGTTCAGCGGCTCCCGTGGGCTGGCCATCTCAGCGAGCAAGGGAAGCAGCATCTCCATGTCGTTGTTGATGTCCTGCACCATAGAGAACGGGTTGAGGCACAGCGAATTCTGGCGTTCATCAGCGAACTCGATGAACTCGCCATCCATCAGCTCGCACAGGTTCTTGTATGAACGGCCAACGTCGATGATCCACACCTTTGTGTTGGCTGCACGGTACCGATAGGCCAGCTCGTTCACGAACACCGATTTGCCTGATCCGGAGAGCGCGGCCACAGCGAAGTTATAGTTACCACCGGTGTTGTCGAACAGATCAAACCCCATTGGCTGCCCACGCCGACCGAATAGGGTAATCAGGGGATTCTTCGTGCCTTTCCATTCTCCGATCAAGGGGGATGTCATCACCGCATTGTCGAGCGTCTTGGTGTAGGCCCGTCCAAATGCCTTCAGATCGGCCTGCAACGGTCTGCCCAGCGTCATGGGCATGGATGCAGCAAACGCTTGGTGTTGCAGGTAGTAGTCGCGCGCCAGGTCAAAGCCGCGCGCTCTCCATACTGATCGAGCTGCATACTCTGCGCGAGAGGCATCCTCCTTGGTGGTGAGCAGCAGCAGTTGGTGATAAAGGCGAACCGTACCCTTGCCGTTATCGAAGGCATTGACCACCACCCCCCAGTCGCGCTTTTTGTCGTGCAACTCGGGCTGGAAATGCGCCATATAGGACGATGCACTCTGGGTCGCACGTGCTGACTTGATCTGAGCATATGATCTGGCGGACTCCTGGTCTTGAATAATCGCCCCCATCGTGATGAGGAATGGGCAGGGCATCGTAAGTGCCGCCTGGTATTGGTCTCCAATCAGGCTGCCCATGTGGCTGAGACGGCAGTATTTGGGGTAGTTCTTGACCGAGAACAGTTGCATGACGGTTTCACTGCCGCCGCTTTTGCTGAATCGAATCCCTTCATCACTCACGCATGAGGCGATCTCGCGGTTAGACAGGTGCTCCCGCAGGACTCTTTCCGAGTCATAGCTCACATCCAGCTCGCGACGCTTCTCCGGTGCGAACACTCGCTGGTGATCGAAGAAATCGGCCACAAACTCAAGCAAGTGATCTGGCGTCCAGTCAAAACCACCGAGGTATGCAGAACGCAAGGTCGCGTGGATACTCTCACGGACCCGGATGGCACTTTCGATATCGCCTTGCTCGAACGGGGACAGCGGCAGCGAGACTGACACCACGCACCGGTAATTGCGCAACAGATATGTTCGGTTGTTGAAGAGGGATTTGGCCGTTCCGCCCATATAGAACTTGTTGCGGCGGTGCGCAATCTCGGCCAGCTCCGCAACCTTGACCGTAGCGGCTTGCCGCTCAAGCATCGGCTGAATGTCTGGCGAGGCATAGAGCGATATCTGAATACCTGCATCAGGCATGCAGGAGTCAAAAAGGCCGGTCAGGATCTTCTCCATCTCGTCCGTTGCGCCAGTCTGCGGATCGATCTCGATGGAGAAGCCAATGGAAAATTGCTCTTTCTCTCCGAATCCGCCCTGATCCAGGATGAACATGCGCTCGTTCTCCATCCACCCGAAGTATGGAAGGATGCCCGTCAACTTTGGGAAGCTGGCGAACTGCTGAATCAGATTCAGCGGAATCGCATCGGGCCGACCATATCTTTCGTGCAGAAAGATCTCTTTGAGAGATTTGAATAAAGACACTTTAGTTCACGCTATTTTGAGATTGCGAATCCGCGCCATTCGGCTGAAAGGATTGAGGCCGCAGCTTGGGTTCCTGTGGGGCGCTCTCCTTTCGCACGAATGGGGTAAGCACGCGATACTTATCAGAAATGTGCTTTCTGTTGTGCTCGATCTGCCAATGGCCGGGATCAGCGACCGCATACAGATATGCTTGATCGTGCAATACCTTCCGGCCATCCTCCCAAGGTGCAACCCAGATTCGCAAAACGACAGGCTCGCTCAGGATCGGGGTGCCCGTGCTCGGAGCTACGCCGGATATGGCGCGCTCTTTCTCTTCACCGCTTTCGTAAGTCGCGGTTTTCGTGACAGGAGAACCGGGCAGGTTATCTTCGATGGCGTTGGCATAAGTGCCAGACAAAGAAGAGCATCCAATGCCTTCAGGTGCCTTGCACTTGAAGTGGCTCTCACTGTCGAGACCGGCGCATCCCGCCATCAAAAGGCAGACAAGTGGTAGTAAGGTGCGCATCATTTGCCCCCTTTCTGGTTCAGCCAGTTTTCGATCTGGTCGGCTGATGCAGCACCCGGCATAACCCGGCCATCCTCTGCCACAAGGGTTGGCGTGCCGTTAATGCCCAGCTTCTGGCCCAATTGAATGTTGCGATCTATCGGGTTTGCGCAATCCTGGCTTGCGGTCGGTTGCTTGTTGCTCACCAGATAGTCATGCCATGCAGACTGCCTCTTTGCTGAACACCAGATCGACTTGGCTTTTTGAGGTGCATCAGGATGCAGACCTTCGAGCGGGAACGGGAATGTGTAGATCGTGACGTTATCCAGCCGAGGAAGATCCCGCTCCAATTTTTTGCAGTAAGGACAGTCCGGGTCGGAAAATACGACCAGCTTGCGTTGCCCCTTGCCGCGCACCTCTTTGATCGCATCCTTCAGGGGCAACTCGGAGAAGTTCACCTTGTTCAGCTCATCGATGCGTTGCTGTGTCAGGTCCTGTCGCGTCTGCATGTCGAATACGTGGCCAAAGAGAAAAAAGCGCCCCGCGCCGTCTGTGTAGCCGACATTCTTCCCCATCACCACCTCATAGATCCCTTCAAGCTGAGATGGCCGAATATCGTTGAACTGGGTTGCCGGATAGAGCGTGCGCAGCTTATTGCCGATCGCCTCCAGATTCGATTCGTCCTGACCGGCATGGGCAGTTGTTGCAAGCACAGTCAGCGCAATTGCAAGAATTTTCAAACTCGATTTCATTGGTACCTCTTCTTATGGATTGGTCTGGTTGACATCATTCATAGGCACAGCATCGCCCATCACGCTTCTTGCTCTCTTCCACAAATCACTATATGTCCCTGTTGAATCCTGCTTGTTTGTCTCCAAAGAAAAACCTTTCGTGAAGACCACTTCCACGGTTCGGCCGGCATCAACCTCGATGATGGGAAACAGTTTCTCGGCAAGACCGATGTAGTATTGGCTCAAGCGATCGAGCGCCTTACCCACACCGATGCCGATTCCGTTTTGAAGTTGTTGGCCTGCATTGGCGGTTGAAGTGGATCCAAGTGCGCTCACCGATTGCGTCGTCGTTCCCGCCTGGAAGGCTTGGCCGATGCCAGAACCGATCCCCGCAAGAAGCGCATTTGCCAACACCTGCCCTTGTTTGCTGATGAGGCGACCGCGCATGCCTGCTTTACCATCCTCACCGACCACATATCCCTTCACCGGCACATCCACTGCCTTCCCATCATTGCGGACGCATGAGATATTTTCGAGCCGTGCGATCGCGCGTTCGGAGCTGATGTCGCCATAGGCCGATGCCAGTACGAAGCATTCCTTGACCTCAAACCGATACCTGTTCGGCAGAAAGGCGTTGTCCTGTGCGCGCATCAGGATGGGATGAGGATTGTTTTGCGCTTGCCCGCCAGTCGGTGCATCCAGGCCGCCCAGCAGCGCGACACGAACGAATGTGCCGGCAGGGATGTAACCCATGTTCGTGTCTTGTGTGTCTTCCTTGGTCTGCACCGGCGCCTGGCTTACTTCGAAGGAAGCGATTCCAGGCTCGCGTGGCAGCTCTTGAGGAATCGGTTCAATCTCGGGCACGGATGTCGCTTGTGGCTGCGGAGGCTGAACCAGCGGTGGTAGCGGCGGTAGCAGCGATTCCGTGGTCGCACCAGCTTCAGGCTTTGACGCTTCCATGGTGGACATCTGTTCCTTCAGCCCTTTGATGACTTCGTTCATTTGCTGCATTTGCACCGATGACTGCTCCATCCAGATATCCTTTGGATCGGCGGCCGCCCCGGGTGTTGCAATATTGGTGGGTTCGGCATCCTGCTGACTGGTGGACGTGGCCACTTGGGGCGCAGGATCACCCAGCAAGGATGCCGACAAGAACGAAAGGAGCAATATGGCCGAGGCAGCGCCGCCCAATAGCAGATATTGCCGATTCTTGGGGCTCATGCTGGCAAGCTTTTCGGAAATTGCCATTATTCGGCCTCGCTGATGACGATGACGCGAGTTGACTGTCCGGCCTCCAGCGTCGGCTTCTCAACTGACACGGACTGCACTCCGGGACGATAAAACTCGCGCTCGTCCATGACGATTCGCTTGTCGGATGTGTTGGTCAGAACATAGGCTTCGCCGCGCAATCCGCGCAGCTCGATGATCCGCACGAGCTCGAATCGCGTGCCTTTCCATAGGGGGATGACCTCGCTCTTGCGATCACCGTGGTCATTGAACAAGGCAACAGTGGCATTGATGATGTCGTCGTTCCTCGGTTCGTTCTTTCCGCTCGAAGGGATGGCAGAGCCTCTCAACCCTCTGCCGCGAACGATGATCGTTTCAGCGGGAATGTCCTCGACCTTCAGCAGCAATTTGTAATGCTGTCCGTCTTCGTCAGTGACATACGCGCTCATCATCGGCTTATCGGATGTCGGTTTGATCCAGGCTGAGCCGGTGTCAGGCTCTGGCGTGATGGTGAACAAACCCTCCGCGCCATGGATACGCCGGATTTTCCGGCCATCGACGGTAATCAGATTCGGCTCGTGTCGTGAGATCACTGCGGTCGTGGCATCCGCTGGCGACCCTTGGAACACAATCTGGGCCGCTTGAACCTGTAGGCTATTGAGGAGTAGCGCCGATACCAAAAATGTCTTTTTCATTTGTTTCCTTGAACTCAGTAACAAAAATTCTTCCATTCAGATTCTGGAAGGCGATCACATAAATCACTTGCTTGATGGATATTCTTTTGTCCTGCACGTATGTCTCAAGGTCGCCATATATGGCCACGCGCATGAGCTTTTCATCCGCCTTGACTGCGCGCACAGTGAACAGCGTCGACGCCGAGTTCTTTTCCATGAACTCCAGACGCGCCGTCATTTCAGCCGCAAGCTGCCCTTGTTTCTGCGGACTTGCGTATTCCAGGAATAGCTTTTTCTGGTATTCACCAGTTGATTTGGTCACAGACAGCGCCAACCCTGCATACCAGTAAGCCATCTGCTCAAGATAGCTTTTCGATACACCATCGGCAGACACCCAGAAGCTCCTCTCGATGTGCGGTGGTGTGACGATGGTTTTTTCTGTCCCCAGTGTTCGTGAGATCAGAAAGCCCTCCATGA
>Ga0210033_1004448_pt1 | contig 10775 bp, 9 predicted proteins | sample CryGeymeta201501_FD_185465 | JGI IMG/M metagenome (GOLD analysis project Ga0210033, IMG submission 185465) | Groundwater microbial communities from Crystal Geyser aquifers in Utah, USA - Crystal Geyser metaG 2015-01 (SPAdes) (version 2) | ecosystem: Environmental > Aquatic > Deep subsurface >... | reverse complement strand
CGGCTGCACGACGGATGCGTGCGCGGCGGGCGCCTGCACGGCGACGCCGGTGGCGGCGGGCAGCGCGGGCGCGTGCGCGGGCGGATTGGTGTGCTCGGGCTCGCCGACGAACTTGTGCGTCGCCTGTGTGGCAGACGCACAGTGCGGCGGCGCGACGCCTCTGTGCGACACCGCCTCGAACAGCTGTGTCGAGTGCCTCGCGGCTGCGGACTGCAACGACGGCAACGTCTGCACAGTCGACGACTGTAGCGCTGGCGCCTGCGCCAACACACCCGCCGCTACCACCACGGCCTGCGACGACGGCGCCTTCTGCACCGAGTCGGATCACTGCGACGGCTCGGGCGCCTGCACGGGCAGCGCGCGCAGCTGCGACGACGCGCTGAGCTGCACCACGGACCGCTGCGACGAAGCGACCGACAGCTGCGTCGCCACCTTGGCCGAGGGCTGCATGATCGCCAGCGCGTGTGTGGCGGACGGCGCTCTGAACCCGAGCAACGACTGCGAGGCCTGCGTGCCCGGCAGCGCGACCCTGGCCTACTCCTACTTCGCGTCGTCCACGTGCGACAGCGACATGGACTCCATCCTCGACGTGGACGAGCTGCCCGAAGACACGGATACGGACGGCACGCCCAACGACCTCGACCCGGACGACGACGGCGATGGCGTACCCACCGCCACCGAGGCACCGCTGGGCGACACCGACGACGACGGCACGCCGGACTACCTGGACACGGATGACGACGGCGACGGTCTGCTCACCATGGACGAGCGTCCCGACGGCGCCGATCGAGACACGAACGACGACGGCACGCCCGACTACCTCGACCCCGATGACGATGGCGACACCATCCCCACGGCGACCGAGATCGAGGATGGCGCCAGCTACGGCGACGACATCAACGGAGACAGCGTGCCGAACTGGCTCGACACCGACTCCGACGGCGACGGCGCCAGCGACGCCGACGAAGGCCGGGACGACGGCAACGGCAACGGCGTCCCCGCCTATCTCGACCCGACGGAGACGGGCACGCCCATGATGGACGGCGGTGTCGACGGCGGCACGACCGACGGCGGCACGACCGACGGCGGCACGACCGACGGCGGCACGACCGACGGCGGCACGACCGACGGCGGCACGACCGACGGCGGTGTCGACGCTTCGGCCGACGGCGGCGCGGCGGATGGCGCCACGGCGGACGCCGGTACCGATGGCGGCTGGCCCGCGGGCGGCACGGTGGCGGGCGGCGCCCTGTGCAGCGCGACCTCGCTGGACGAGAACGGCGCCAGTCTCAGCTGGCTGCTGTTGGTGATGCTCGCGATGCTCTGGGTCGCGCGTCGGCGCCTTGCGCGGAGGTCCATGCGACGGAGCAAGCTCCTGGGCCTCACCACGCTCCTCGTCCTCGTCGCGCTGAGTTCGAGCGCGTCGGCGCAGGTGGAGCTCGACCGCTTCCGCCCGTCGGAGGTCGCGACAGAGGGCTTCGCCGTCTCGAACGCGCGGGACCTCGGCCACATGCGCTACTCCCTGGCGTTGCACCTCGACTACGCGAACGACCCACTCGTGTTCGAGTCGGTCGCCGGACGTCGCGGCTCGGAGAGCGCGCAGCCCGTGGCCAATCAGCTCGTGGCCCACGTGGGCGGCGCCCTCGGCCTCTTCGATCGCGTCGTCGTCTACGGCGGTCTCCCGGTGAACCTGGTGCAGTCGGGTGACCGCTTCGCCGGCACCACCCCCGACGGAGCCGGTCTCGGCGATCTATGGCTCGGCGCCCGCATTCGCCTGCTGGGCGGAGGCGACGCATCCTACGCTCTGGCGCTGGGCGCGACCGTGAGCCTGCCACTCGCGCATCTGATCGACGGTCAGGAGCACTACTCGGGCGACCGCAGCGCGCGCTTCTTGCCCGAGTTGCTGCTCGACGTGGACCTGGGTCCCATCGCCTTCGCGGGCAACGTGGGCGTGCGCGTCCGCGGCGCGACGGGCGTCGGGAACCTGACCGCCGACGATGAGCTCACCTACGGCCTGGGCGCGAGCATCCCGCTCATCGACGACACGCTCGTGGCGCACATCGACGCCACGGGCGCCACCGACCTGCACGACTTCAGCGGGCGCACGGTGTCCAACTTCGAGTTGCTCTTCGGCGCCAAGTACCAGCACGAGAGCGGCTTCGTGGCCGGCCTCGCGGCGGGTCCGGGCCTGACGCGCGGCTACGGCACGCCCGACGTGCGCGTGGTCGCCATGCTCGGCTACACGACGCCCGCGCCCGCGCCGGTCGAGGAGCCGCCGCCTCCGCCGCCGGCGGACACCGACGGGGACGGTCTGCTCGATCCCGACGACCAGTGCCCCGCGCAGCCGGAAGACATGGACGGTTTCGAGGACCACGACGGCTGCCCTGATCCCGACAACGATGACGATGGCGTGCTGGACGTGGAGGACCACTGTCCGATCGACGCGGAGGACCGCGACGGCTTCGAGGACACGGACGGCTGCCCCGATCCCGACAACGATCAGGACGGCATCGCCGACAACGACGACCGGTGCCCGGACGAAGCGGAAGACATGGACGGCTTCGAGGACACGAACGGATGCCCCGATCCCGACAACGATCAGGACACGGTGCTCGACCCCGACGACGCCTGCCCGCAGACGCCGGGCACTCCGGAGACCGCAGGCTGCCCCGCGGAGGCGCGCGTGGAGCGCGCCACGGGATTCATCGTGATCCTGCAGCGCGTCGAGTTCGCCACCAACCGCGACGTGATCCTCGAGAGCAGCATGCCCGTGCTACAAGCGGTGCAGTCGATCATCGCGACGAGTCCGCAGATCCTGAAGGTCCGAGTCGAAGGCCACACGGACGACCGCGGACGCGACCGCGCGAACATGGACCTGTCGCGCCGCCGTGCGGCGAGCGTGCAGCGCTGGCTGATGGAGCATGAGATCGACGGGAGTCGCCTCGAGGCCTTCGGCTGCGGCGAGCTCTTCCCCATCGGGACGAACCACACACGCGCGGGTCGCCAAGACAACCGCCGGGTGGAGTTCCGCATCATGGACCCGGCGCCGGAGCAGGCAGGTCCCGACCGCGAGGGGTGCCAAGCCGCGGAGTGATCGCTCGACGCGGGTCGGCGCATTGGATCATAGGCATGCCTGCGCGAAGCGCGGTCGGACTTGGGCAAGAAGCCGGCCCCCACGGGACCCTCCCGTTCGGCGGTCGGCTCCAAGAATCCCACGATTCGCGCAACGCGGACGCAAAGCCGTCCCCCGAAGGACCCTCCCGTTCGGCGGCGTGCTCCGAGGATCCCACGATGCGCGCGCCGCCCGGGCGGAGGAGTGGCCCCCAAGCCTTGGCCACGAGTTTGACGCCCGGAGGTCTCAGGGGGACGATGGAGCCATGCGTTGTCTCCTCGTCGGGGTCTGGTTGTTGCTCGCGCCCCTCGTCTCGTCTTCCGCGTCGGCCCAAGACGCGCCGCAGCCGACCGTTCTGAGCGCCCTCGGGGCGATTCAGCACGCGTGCCGTGACTCCGAGGACGCCGGGCCGCGGCGACTCTACGCCGTCGATGTCCCGCGCTTCTCCTTCGTCCGCTACGACGCGGCGGCTGGCAAACTCGAGATCGACATGCGCCGCAACTTGCGCATCTTCGGGGGTGCGGCCGAGCTCTTCCCCTCCGATCTCGAGGCCATCGCCTTCACGGCCGGCGCCGACCGCGCCACGGAGCTGCGCCGCGTGGCCTCCGAGGGCGCGAAGCTGAGGCTCGGCTTCTTCCTCTCCTTCGACGAGCCCTCCCGGCACGCCTGCTTGATCCGGCCCGCCGCGGGCGTGACCACCGTTCGCATCGATCTGGCCTTCGTCGAGCTGCTCTCGACCGACGGCTCCGTGCTCGCGCGCGACGACACGGATCGCCTGCGCTCCTGGGCGGACGACGCCGAGCAGGATGGCGTCCCCGGGCAAGGCCCACGTGGCGTCCTCGGGTCGGCCAGCCTGAGCGGCAATGGCCAGCTGCCCGAGGCCTGGCAGACCGGCATCGCCAACGCCTCCGTGGGCCCTCTGGCGCGCGACCTCTCGCGCTGCATGGCTGCGGCCGTGACTCGGGGCGCCGACAACGCGGCCGACGTCGTGCTGCGCCTGACCCTCGACGGCGAGACCGGTCAGGTCGAAGAGTCCGAGGTCGAGCTCTCCTCCTTGGGAGATGACGAGGGCGCCGCCTGCGTGGCCCGTGTGGTCAAGGCGCGCCTCCGGCTGCATCCCAGCCGCGGTGCCGGGCGTGTGACGCTCAGCGTACCCGTTCGCCTGCGCGGCGAATGACTACTCGTCGGCCTGGTCGAGCAGCCGCGTGAGCTCGGGCTGATAGCGATCCACCACCGAGAGCAGGGTGTGGACCATGGAGCGCAGGGCGCGCCTGTCGAGGTTGGAGTCCGTGTGCAGGACGGCGCTGAGCCGCACCTCGCCGGTCGCCGGATCCCACTCGAATTTGGGGCCCAGGAGCTGGAAGTTCAGCTCCATCAGCCGGCGCAGCAGCGCGGGCGTGGCCGTCCCCTCGGGCGTCGACTGCACGAGGCGCGGGATGAAGAGGTAGAGGGTGTCGGTGACGTCGCTGTACACCAGCGTGAGCACGAGCTCGCGCTGCGCCTCGTCGTCCACGTGACGCACGCTGCAGCGGGCGCGCGCCGCCGAGAGCGTCTCGCACATGGGCGCGAGCTGCATCTGCTCGAGCACCTCGCGCATGGCGGGCAGGTAGCGCGGCACGCCCGCGGCGGGCGCCTCGGCCACGCCTGCGTCCTGGGCCCGCGTGGGCGCGGCCCAGCAGAGCAGGAGCAGGAGGCTCGCGCTCTTCAATCCAAGATGTCGAGCCATCCATGCCCCAGGTTCGCGCCCTCGTCGTCCACGGGCTGCATGCGCATGAAGATCTTGCCCTTGCAGGTCTGGGGATCCACGTCGCCGAAGTATCGGCTGTCCTGCCCGATGTAGCCGCGGTTGTCGCCGAGCAGGTAGATCTTGTCGTCGGGGACCACGTGATCCCGCAGCCGGAAGGTGAAGTGACTCGGCTCGAAGAAGTAGTGGTCGGTGTTGCCGAGCTTCTCGATGCCGTAGGTCATCTCGGTGGTCACGCCATTGTCCACGTCGTGGAAGCGCGGATGGCTCATGATGTCCCGGTCCGGCGTGGTGCTGTCCGGGCGGTTGTTCCCGGGCGCCGTGGCCGAGATGGTCAGCTGGCCGCGTGGCGCCGTGACCGTCATGCCACCGAGGGCGATCACGCGGCCCATCACGAAGATCTGGGGTTGTCCGGGGTGGCGGCAGACCACGATGTCGCCCATGTCCGGCGTGCCGCCGCGCCACAGGAAGACCTTCTCGCCCGTGATCATGGTGGGCGCCATGCCGTTGTGGCCGACCACGACCTCGTCCACGAAGAAGAAGCGCAGCACGCCGCCTACGATCAGCAAGAACCCGCCCACCCAGAGCACGATCTTGAACAGGATCTTCAAAAAATTCTTCACAAGGCTCTATTCCCGGTAGCCGCCCGCCGTGTCAAGCGTGCTGGCTCGATGTGGCTCGCACGAGCTCGCGTCCCGCCGCTTCTGGATCGCCCGCCCCGAGGATCGCGCGGCTGAGTGCGACTCCTCGGGCGCCTGCTCTCAGCGCCTCCACGGCCTTCTCGGCGTCCAGGCCCCCGAGGCCGACCACGGGTAGCGGCGCGCTCGCCACGAGGCCGGCGAAGCGCTCGAGGCCGAACGGCTCGCCCTTTCCGGGCACCTCGAAGATCGGGCTGAGGGTCGCATAGTCGGCGCCTTGTCGCGCGGCGTCCTCGAGCCCGGGGCCATCGTGGCGAGAGCAGCCGACCAGAGCGCCTGCCGGAAGCAGCGCCCGCGCGTCGGCGACCGAGAGCCCCGACTCGGGCAGCTGCGCTCCGTCGGCGTCGAGCAGGGCAGCCACGTCGGCGCGGCGGCTGATCAAGAGCCGCGCTCCATGGGCTCGGGTCACCCTGCGCAGTTCGCGTCCGAGCGCCACGAGCTGGGCGTCACTCGCGCTCGGCTGGCGCAAGAGCACGTCGGCGTCGCTGCCCGTTCCACGCAGCGCCGCGTCCACGCGCTCGAGAAGGTCCGCGTAGCCCTCGGGCGTGATCATCAGCAGTCGGGGCGCGCCGTCGCTCACGGGTTCGGCTGCGGCGCGTGGGTCTGCGGCGCGTCGGTCTGCGGCGCGTCGGTCTGCGGCGCGTCGGTCTGCGGTTCGGCGCTGGCAGTCGAATCCGCGCTCGCGGGCGCGCTCAGCACCTGGCGCGCGCGCTCGCCTTCGCGGCTGCTCGGGTAGCTGCGCACGATCTCCTCGAGCGTCTCGCGCCGCGCGTCCCCGTGGCCCTCGTCCCCGAAGCGCTCGGCCAGGTTCCACAGCGCCTCGGAGGGTGTGTCCTCCATACGCCGCGCGGGATCGGGATCCGACGCGCACTGGAAGGGCGCGCCCAGGAACGAGAGCAGGACGACGAGGAGGGCGGCCTTCACGCCTGCTCGGAGCCGATGACGCCTTCGAGCGGGCTGCTGGCCGTGGCGAAGAGCTTCTGCGGGATGCGTCCGGCGAGGAAGGCGTCGCGACCGGCCTGCACGGCGCGGCGCATGGCGCGAGCCATGCGCGCGGGATCCTTGGCGCCCGCGATGGCGGTGTTCATCAGCACTCCGTCGACGCCGATCTCCATGGCGCGCGCCGCGTGGGAGGCCGTGCCCACGCCCGCATCGACCAGGATCGGCACGCTGGCGCGTCGCGTGATGATCTCGAGGTTGTAGGGGTTCTGGATGCCGAGCCCGCTGCCGATGGGCGCGGCCAGGGGCATCACGGCGGCGCAGCCCAGATGCTCGAGCTTGCGCGCGGTGATCGGATCGTCGGTGGTGTAGGCCATGACCACGAAGCCCTCGGCGACCAGGATCTTGGCCGCCTCCAGCGTCTCGGGGATGTCCGGGTAGAGCGTCTCCGAGTCGCCGATCACCTCGAGCTTCACCAACGTGGTGTCGAGCAGCTCGCGCGCCAGCCGCGCGGTGCGCACGGCCTCCTTGGCGGTGGCGCAGCCGGCGGTGTTGGGCAGCAGGGTCACGCCCGCGTCCTTCAGCACGCCCAGGATCGAGCCCTCGCCCCGCGCCGAGAGATCCACGCGGCGCACGGCCACGGTGACGATCTCGGAGCCGGACTCACGGATGCACGCCCGCGCGATCTCGAGGCTCGGGTACTTGCCCGTGCCTGTCAGCAGGCGGGATTGGAAGCTGAACTCAGCAACGCGGAAGGTGTCGTCTTGCATGTGTCTCCAGGGCTCGCGGCCAGGTCAGCCGCCGCCGACGAAGTGGACCACTTCGACCACGTCGCCGTCGTTCAAGGTCGCCGTGCCGTGTTCGGCGCGCGGGATGATCTCTTCGTTGCGCTCGACGGCCACCAGCACGTCGCCGAGGCTCATGGCCTCCAGCAGCGTGCGAACGGTGGCGCCAGCTTCGATCTCACGGTCTTCGCCGTTCACCTCGATGCGCATCGCCGCGAGGGTAGGGCGGCACCCTGGGCCGTGCAAGCTCGCTACGCTGCGGCGATGGCCCAGACCTCTCGCATGGATGGCTCAGTAGTCGAAGACCACGCCGCCGTCCTCGTAGTTCGCGAACGCGTCCATGATCCCCTCTTGCAGCTCGGGCACGCGATCGACGCAGTCGGCGAAGCGCACGTTGAATCCAGTGAAGTCGTTCATGAAGCGGCCCAGGCCCACGTACTCGTCGCCGCTGCATCCATCGAGCGGCAGGTTCCTTCGTGTACCCACGGGCAGATGCGACGGCGTGTTGACCTGCTCGATGACCAGGTGGTCACCCTCGAGCTGCCATGATACGCTATGGTCAATCCGCTTCAGGAGCGCACGACGACGGTGCGCTGAGTAGCCCACGTCACCGGTGAGCACTAACCCGTCTTCCGTGAACACATCCACCAGCCACGCTCGACAGTCTGGGCCTACTTGATCCTGCGCATCGGCATCGCACGGTCCGGGCCGGGGACGAGTCGGTGTGGAGCCTGCCCAGTACGGCCCGTCGCACACCCATGCGCGTACGTAGCAGGGGCCGGTGTGGGGTGTCTCCGGCTCGTGCGAGGTGTAGCAGCTCGGGAGCGCGAACAGGAGCGCGCCCAACGACAGCCTCGCACCCCAGCTCAGTAAGGCATCGAGAGCCATGTATCTGCCCTGCTGGCGCTGAGTGCGCCGGCGCGGAGATCCGCCGGAGCGGGGAGGAAGGGGATGTCGTCCAGCGTCATGTGCCCACTACTGCATGCGATCTGGCGTGTGGTGGTCACGCCGCTGTCGCGGTCGAGCACCAGAACGTCCGGCAGCTCGACGCCCCAGTCCGCCGTCAGCAGGACCCGCCCTCCGGGCGCGGAGAGGGTCCGAAGGCCCTCGGACCAGCGCAGTACGGACGAGAAGTAGCGCTGGTCTGAGCTCAGCAGGATCATGTCCGCAGCCTGGCAGTCGGGCTGGGCGCATTCCGGCGTGTCCAGAACGGACACCGTGCAGCTGCAGTCGCGCGGGCTGTGGAACCAGACGTCGACGATGCACTCGTCGAGCGACTCTTGGTTCACGGGTTCGCCGCTGGTGCCGCAACTGGCACAGAACATGAAGACGAGCAGCGGGGCGATGGAGGTTGCGCGACTCATGACGCTCGCCGCCGTCGGATCCAAGCCACGCCCACGATCGCGATGGCGAGCATGATCGGAAGCCCACTACGGTGTCCCGCGCCGGGTGCCGAACGGCAGGCGCAGTTGGTCGGTGGTGGCGCCTGCGGCTCACCGCCATTGGCGCACACCGGATCGCCATCCGACACGCTCGGCAGGGCGTCCGGGTTGGTGCAAGCCTCGGAGGCCGAGCCCGGCACCGTGATCGTACGCTGGATCTCGCTGGTATTGCCGGCGCCGTCTTCTGTCGCGAGCGTCAGCGTGTAGACCCGAGCCTTGGCCCCGTTGGCGGTCGCTCGGACGCAGAAGGATTCCTGTCCCACGACGATGTCGCCCGGGTCCGTGGGTCCCGCGGCTTCAACGCGGACCACCCGAATGGTCGGTTCGGCGAAGCAAGCATCCGTGGCGGATGCCGTCAGCTCGCGGCCGAGGCGCACCAATCGCAGCGCGTCGTCCGCCGGATCGAGGCAGTCGGATACCAGGTCCGCCCGCACGAAGGCTGGGGGCGTGGTGTCCTGCACCGTGACATTGACCGTGTCGTTGCTGATCGCGCCGTCGCGATCCGTCATCTGAAGGTGGTATGCGCGCTCGCCCATCGGCGCGACGGTCTGGAAGACGGCGCCTTCGCCCTCGAAGGGCTCGGCGTTGGTCGGCGCGGCGGTCCAGGTGAAGCTCAGGGCGTCGTTGATGCCTCCGTCGGGATCGGTCGACGCGAGGGCCGAGAGCGAGACCAGGGCTCCATTAGGCGAGGTGCACTCCAGCACGAGATCGGGCCCCGCGTCCGCCGTCGGGGGCAGATTGGGGAAGCCACCCCGGAGGGTGAGTTCGACCGTGGCCTGACCGTTGTTGAAGGAGCCCGAGAGCTCGAAGATGCGCGCGTCCCAGTCCATGAAGCCGGTGACCGGAGCCATGGCCTCGAACACACCGGTGGCCATGGTGTCGCGCCCAGACACATCGCCGCTGCCGAAGAAGCGATCCCCGGATTCGAGCGTGAACATGCTCTGGCTCAGCGCGATGGGCTCGATGGAGGCCGTCGCTAGGGGCTGAGGGTTGATCAGTACGACGTTGTCGATGTCATGGCCCTGCAGGCGCACGCTCGCGGTGCTGCGCAGGTACACGAGGGGCAGGCTGAGAGCGCAGGAGACCAGAGGCCCACAGCCGGGTGCGAAGAGCGCCACCTGGCCCTCGAATGGCATCTCGGCCACGTCCGACCCGATCGAGAGCAAGGCGCGCGAGCCCGCCTCCGAAGACACGCGTGCGACGAAGGCCCCCGCGGGCACGTTGGGCCCGGCCTGCGTCAGAGGCGCCGTGGCGCCGCCGAAGGTGCCGGGATCGCAAGCCACGGGTTCCGGCTCTCGATCCGTAGGCCCGCTGAGTGAGCGGTCGATGGCGCAGGCGAGGTAGCAGTAGCGCGCGGGATCGCCACCGCTCGGAGGCGCCTCTCCATGTGCAGCGCACTCGCCGATCAAGCTGAGGCGCGCCTGCTGCTGTGCCCGTTGCTGGCGGTTGGGTCCGCTGTCCGGCAGCGCAACACAGCTGCCCGTACGGGTCGAGCCGGTCTGCACGGATGCGGGACATGCGGGGTCACCTGGCTCGGGTCCGCAGCCCAGTGGTGGACTCGGGAGCGGGCGGCAGGATCGCGGGACGTCCTCGCACGTGTCGGTGTTCCCGAGAGTGGCGGACTCCGCTCTGCTCGCGGGGCAAGTGAGCCCCGTGTAGTTCATTTCGTGATCAGCAAGGGGCAGGCAGTAGAAGCTGTCGTCGCGAGGTTCGAACATTCCACGCATGCGGCTGGCAGGGACCGAGTGAATCCCGGGGTCCGCCACGTCACCGACATCGCCTGACGGGCAGGGGTCGGTGGGTAGCGCCAGTTCTTCGCGCGGGTGGCCGGAGGTCGGGTACTGGCAGAAGGGACGGTCCCAACAGACTGAGCACATGCATACGCCACGGGCGATGAAACCGGGCGGTGGAGGTGCGTTCAGCGGTTCCGTGATCAAGCAACCGCTAGTTGTGAGCAGAAAGACGGTCGCCATGCCGCATGCCGTATGCCGTATGCCGTATGCCGGATGCCGTATGCCGTATGCCGTATGCCGTATGCCGTATGCCGTATGCCTC
>Ga0210033_1004442_pt1 | contig 10790 bp, 10 predicted proteins | sample CryGeymeta201501_FD_185465 | JGI IMG/M metagenome (GOLD analysis project Ga0210033, IMG submission 185465) | Groundwater microbial communities from Crystal Geyser aquifers in Utah, USA - Crystal Geyser metaG 2015-01 (SPAdes) (version 2) | ecosystem: Environmental > Aquatic > Deep subsurface >... | reverse complement strand
GAAAATGGTAGCCATGTTCATTGTAATAGGGCTTATCCTGATGTTTGTTGGAGCCATGGTATGCAACGCATCAGAAATAACCAACGCAAAAGATAGAATAGATGATGATAAACGTGAGGGAGCGCTTGCAACATACAAGGCCGGAATGATTGTGTACAATGTGGGTATGCTACTCCTGGTTTTGATACTGTTCGCATCAGCGCTTCTCGGAAAAGAATTCACAGAGTACATGCGTCTTGGAATGTTTGTTGCAGCAGGACTTATACTGGGATTCAATCTTTGGGGACATTCCTGGTTCTAAAAAACATTTTGGATGACCCCACACCTTTATTCTTTTTCTGCTTTTTAAAAGGTTTTATTATGCGTCTCTCACTCCGTCCTCACACAGTAGAATGACAACCTCACCCTCAGGCAGATGCGGTGAATCTATCAGACGTGCAATTCTTTTACCGGCCTTGCTTTTTCTGAGATATATCCTGAATGTTGCAGTATGACCAACAATATGCCCCCCAATAGGGCGAGTAGGGTCACCAAACATTAATGCAGGATTTGCCTGAACCTGGTTTGTAGCAACCACAACAGCATTGTTTAAGTAAGCAAAGCGCAGCAAATCATGCATGTGCTTATTAAGCTTCTGCTGCCTGTTTGCAAGTGCGCCCCTCCCAATGTATTCAGCTCTGAAATGTGCTGTCAGGGAGTCAACTACAAGTAACCTTATAGGGTGCTCCTTTGCAATCTCAGATGCTTTCTCAACAAGCAGCATCTGATGGTGGGAGTTGTATGCCCTTGCAACCCTGATTTTTTTAAGCGCCTCATCAGGGTCCATGTCCAATGCCTTTGCCATCTGCGCAATCCTCTCAGGCCTGAACGTGTTTTCCGTGTCAATTATTATTGTCTCGCCTTCCAGACCGCCTTTTTCTTTTGGTAACTGCACACTTACAGCCATCTGATGTGCTATCTGTGTTTTCCCTGAGCCGAACTCCCCAAAGAGTTCAGTGATGCCCTGGCTTTCAAAACCGCCACCCATTAATTCATTTAAAACAGATGAACATGTGGTAAGTTTTCCTATCTCTTTCCTCCTCTCCATTATCGTGTCACCTGTCTCAAAACCGCCAACATCGGCCTCCTTTTTCGCGCCAGCAATGATTTTTACAGCAGTTCCTTCACTGATGCCTTCAATCTCCGCAAGTTCTGCGGGTGATGCAATAGCTATTGCCATCAAATCAGAATACCCTGCGTCCCTCAGTTTTTCAGCGGTTGTTCCGCCTACACCCGGCAGGTCCTCAATGGATTTTTCCTTTTTATCCTTCATCTTTGCCACCAATAGGGAAATATAATATGAATTATTAAACTTGTCTATGAAAACGGAATGAAAACGCTGTCAGGTTCTCATTATTCACAATCCCTGTGACAGAGCTGATTTTTTCAGTAACAAAATCCATAACAGGGTTTACCTCCTCAGGTTCAATCTTTGCAATAAGGTCATACGAACCAAATAATGATTGCAAATCAACAACCCCTGGCGTGTTTGATAACTTATAATACCTAACCTCGCCACATCAAGATAATCCACCCTAATTTTTGGCAGTTACCCAATTTGACAGTTGGGCTTTTATCCTCACAATAGCAGTGTTTTATCACGATATTTTTCGATAAAATCATCAAAAACGCTTAAATTTCTAGTGAAATACTAGACAAAATGCAAAATCAGGACCCAATTTGGTTGAGATACAACTGCAACTGTCAAATTTTAGAGCAATAAATTTTTGAGTAACAATTTTTTGGTAGATTATGTCCTGTCAAAATGTGTCAAAATAGGTGGTGCATTTTTTGGGGAAATTTTCTATGTTTCCCGTCTTAAATTTCTACTGGAAAAATCTGTCAAATTGTTTATAGAAATCTGAGGAAAAATTTGAAAATTTGCCTTTATTTTTCCAAAAATTGTGGACGGTACAGCTAGAATAAGGATTTAACTGGCGAAGTCAGGATAATAAACATCCTCTTCCATCGCCTGTTTGACCTTTATGAGCACAAACTCAATTCACATAATTAATACATTAATCATTTCTTCTACCCAACACTTGTCGTATTACATGTCTGCTATAGTTAACATTTATATTGGTTGAAACATATTAGGAAAATATGCCTGATTACTGTCTGATTGCAGGCGTTAACAGGGACGCAAAAATGAGGCTGCGTCAGTACTGCAAGAGAATGTCGGCGGGAAAAACTGTTTGTTTTGGCACCTATCTCATAAGATGGGATGAAAAAACACAGAAATACATAACCAACCAGATTAACAGAGGAGATGTTCTAATATATTATATAACATCCGTTACTAAACTGATGATGAAAAAACTGGGGCCTGAAGCATGCCTACTCATAACACCAGAGACACGTACGTCAAAGGAGAGGATAAGGAAATGGGTGTTGAGGAATAGCGGTGCCATCGTAAAACATGTCTGTTATGGAACATATATGCTCAGATGCACAAAAAGGGTCAGAGACTATGTTGAAAAACACATAAAGAAAGACGATGTGATAACATATATAGTAAGGGAGATAGGGATATAAGGAAAACGTGTAGCGGTTGTAGCAGAATAGCTACAAATTGTAGCGGTAACGCTACAGAGTAGTAGAGGCGGAATAGAAGGAGGGTGTAGCACTTTCTCATACGCTACATTAAAAAGTGGCCTGAATTGTAGCGGAGGGAGAGACGCTACACGACAGGTTTAAATGCTAAAAAGTATATTTCCAGATATGCTGAAAAAGCATGGATGGACACATAACCCGTTTAACCCAAATCTCCCAGACCCTGAGTTCCTAATATATAAGAAGCAGACAGCAGAAATTATTGAGAAAATCGGGGAGAACAGGATTTTATGGGTTTGCGCGCCTATGGGCTCCGGTAAAACAACAATACTGAAATATATAGTAAAACACAGCCCTGCCTATAATTTGAAAACCCTGTACTGGCACTGCGGATACAACCCCAATCTTGAGGATTTTAAAACAAGATGCAATCATCTGCTCCCAAGTTTTTTTGATGTTTTTAAAAGAAGGATAAGGACGATATTGATTGATGAGGCAAACTACATTGACGACAAGGGGTTTTTCAGATATCTTGTAGGACTGCTTGATGATGAAAAAATTCATCCGTCAGTAGTTTTTGCATCCGTCACACTACCACCCACTGATCTCATGTTTGAAACATTTAAGGACAGACATATTGAGAACATAACTATTAGCCCTGCACCAGATGATGAGGTCATAGGGATGATTAAGGAAAGAATAAAAAAGGCAGGAGGTAAAGGATTTGGGCCTTTTGATGAGAACACTGTGAAAGAAATCATCAGAAAAACTGAGACACCAAGGAGGATGCTTGAAAGATTAATGATGATTGCATCCGGTAAAGAAACAGAAGAAAAGGTTTGGATTGAAAAAACACCCATGTACTTAGAACACCTGTCAGGACAGCAGAAAAGAATTATGGAGCTTTTATCAGCCCGTCCCATGCCAGCAGCAGAGATTGCAAAGGCGTTGACCACAAGTCAGTCAGGTGTGAGAGGTCAGCTGAACAGACTAAGCTCCATGGATTTCCTTAGAGAGAAAGGATACAGGATGCCTGTTGTTGAAAAAAAAGGGGGTGTGTGGCAGATTCATCCTGAGTTCATGGTTGCATACGCCAAGGCAAACAATAATAACGCATAACATCTATGCCATATTATGGGGCAGGTAGGCGTAATATACGGCACTACGAGCACGATAGATTTTAAATTCGCGGCCTCAAAGGATGTGAAAAGAAACAGTTATGTCCAGAGTGAGCATCCTGAAGGAAAGGTTCTCTCACTTGTCACGGATGTGCAACGATACTCCAATATAACATTTGAGGATGCAAAAAGGATATCATCAGGCATAGAAGTGAAAAAGGAAAGTAAACTATCTGCTACAGCATCTGTTATTGGTTACAAAGATGAGAGAGAGGTTCTTCAAACACCGAGAACACCTTTCAAGCCAGGGGCTCCTGTTTACACCGCAGATACAGATTTAATCAAGGAGGTTTTAGGGCTGAGGAACGAAGGGCTGTATCTCGGGCTGCTCAGATGGCATGATATCCCGGTGTGCCCGGATCCTAAATCATTGTCAGAAAGGCATGTTAGTGTTCTTGCAAAAACAGGAAGTGGAAAATCTTATCTTGTGGGTGTTCTGATTGAGGAGTTAATCAAGCATAAAATGCCAGTTGTTGTTATTGACCCCCATGATGAGTATTCCTCGCTTGTTCATCCAAACCTTGATGAGGAGGAACTTGGGTTGATGAAAAGTTTTGGGGTAAAACCAAGAGGTTATGCTGAAAATGTTGCTGTTTATTCACCTGATCCTAAAATCAACAGAAATTCAGTACAGTTAAGTTTCAATGATGCAAACATGGATGCACAACAGATAGCTGAATTAACATCAATGAAAAGCCCTGTGCATATTGGGATATTGCGCAGGATAATCAATGATTTGAAGACACAAAAAAAATATTACACGCTCAATGATATAAAGAATGCGGCGGAGGAGGACACTAACACCTCAAAATGGGGGGTTGTGAACAACCTGGATTTTCTGCTCTCCACGAATCTGTTCTCAGGTCCCGGCATGGATATCGGGGATTTTGTTAAGCCAGGACAGGCGACAATAATAAATTTACGGGGCGTGCCACCTGAAACCCAGGGGGTTGCTGTTACAATGATTGCAAGGAGCTTGTTTAATTTAAGAAAACTGAAAAAAATACCGAAAGCTATGCTTATTGTTGAGGAGGCACACAACTTCTGCCCCCAGGAGGGCAGTGCAGGGCCATCATCTATTCTCAGAACGATAGCCTCAGAGGGAAGAAAATTTGGTCTTGGGCTGGGTGTTGTGAGTCAGAGACCTGCGACTGTGGATAAGAATGTTTTAAGTCAGTGCGGGGTGCAAATCATATTGAAAGTCACAAACCCGAATGATTTAAAGGCGATTACAGCATCGTTTGAGGGTTTAACATCGTCTGCGTCTGATGAGATTCAAAGACTGCCTATTGGTGTTGCAATGGTTGTTGGTGGGAATATATCCATGCCAGTGCTTGTTAATGTAAGGGTCAGGGAAACAAAGCATGGTGGGGAAGAAATTCTGGAAATAGATGAAATTGCTGAGGAAGAGGAAGGAGAAAAAAAACCAGAGGAAGAAGAAAAGCAATTAGAGGAAGTGGAGGAGGAACCTCCGAAAGAAGAGAAAAAAAAGAAAGGATTTTTTGACAGATATTTTGAGGAAAAAACAGATTAATTTATATAACAAAAAAGAGATATAAGTTTGTGAAGAGAATAAAAACCTATGTTGAGGAATTTGATAAAATTGTTGATGGCGGCATACCTGCAGGGAGCGTTGTTTTAGTTTCTGGCACCCCTGGCAGCATGAAATCATCAATTGCATATTATATATTATATGAAAACGCATTAAAGGGAAAAAAGGGGGTATATGTGGCATTGCAGCAGAATGAAAAAAACATCGGCCAGCAGATGGAAAACTTTGGTTGGAAGATGGAAAACGTGAAAGGAAACCTGTACATTCTTGACAGATACAAAATACAGGAAGGGGGTGAAAGGATGTACAGGAAAACATTCATGGATATTTTGATTGAGCATCTACTCCTCCTGAAACAAAATTTTAACTACGAACTGGTGGCTGTTGACTGTTTATCCGCCATGGAAACAATATCAGAACCCAGAAAACCAAGGATTGAAATGTTCAGATTCTTTGACTGGTTAAGGAAACTTGAGACAACCTCGCTCCTTATGTCAGAAATGTCTGAGGACTCAAAAGCCTACAGCAGATACGATGAGGATTCACTTGCGGATGGCATCATACACCTGAAAATGGAAGCAATCGGGGATGTGAAAATTCAGAGAAGGATAAGATGCGTGAAAATGAGAACATCAAAACATTCTCCTGACTGGTACACACTGCTTTTCGGTGATGGGAAATTCAGGATTGCAGAGGTTATCAGCGAGGCGGGGTAACTATTACTTAGTTCGCTGTTTTTAACTTCTTCACTGATTTAAGTTCTTAGTACTAATTTGCCATCTTCAAGATTTCCCCATTTTTATTGTGAAAAACATCAATATTCTTTTTCATTAGATGCTGTGGTGAAGTTAAGTTTCTTATACGCCAAATCATTCCATCCAAAGAACTTCTATATACCAAATATAAGATCATCAGTAGGAATACCTGTAGCAGATATCTTTATTTTTACCTTCGCAAGCGAACTCGGTGTAGGAATAAAACTCTGAGCAACAGAATACATCCCAGACATAGGCGGACTGACGTTGCCAGCACCAAACACACCAATCTTTTCTTGAGACTTGGCCAAAGTATGTTCCTTAACTATCAATGTACTCCCTATTTTCTTTATTAAACTAATGTCATCATCCTCCCAAGGGCGTACCTGCTATATTACCAAAAGGTTTCCATCCCAAACGAAAGAAAGAGGCTGTGCTGGAAATATTTTCATCTATTATAAACTCATCCCCAACAGAGATCCTGCCATCATTATCATTATCATGAAATGTAACACTACCGTTTTTTTCAAGAATATCTAAAACATCTCCATACACATAACCACCACTATAAGAAACCACATATCCATAGTATTTTAGTAGCATGGGATCCCCATGAAACTCATCACCATTCGGAAGATAGATTTTATCATCAAGATGAACATTTGTAACTGTTATTATGTAGGTGTTGTTCACCTTTTTACTATTAAGTTGTACATCAATACCTGGGTCTCCTGGATAAATAATACCAGGATTATTCCAATAAACCCAGGCAACACCCCCAATGAACATCAACAACACTATTATCCCTACTCCCCATTTAAGATTCTTTGTTGTTACCAAGGAAGCAACTAAGAAAACAACCATCATTATCCCCGTTAGTAAAAAGGCGAAAAAAGATAACTTAAGTAATAAAAATGAAGATAGTGATGATGAGAGTAAAAAAGAGATGATAAACAAAGATAACATCCCTAATATTCCAAACATCATCCACTTCTTCCATTTTGGAATCATGCAGTCACCTCACTGTTTAGTACCCCCATGTCTGGAATGTCATGTCCACATTAAACAATGGAATAGACAACCAACCAGAACCCACATTAACAAATGTTTCACCAATCGGATAAGCATCACCGGCTACTGAAATATATGTTTCCCAAGTGTAGAAACCAACCTCTTTTGAACCAGAAGAGGCATCAGCAGACCTTCCAACAATATAATATGTCTGACCAGGCGTAAGAGGGATATCTAATATGTCGAATGTTACCCAATCAGAATACCAACCCAATCGTGAAGGCGTAATCCTCTTATACGCCAAATCATTACCATCCAAAGAACTTCTAACGCTAATTATAAGATCGCTACTGGGAACACCAGTAGCAGATACTTTTATTTTTACTTTTGCAAGTTGTTTTCTCATGGGTATCTTCCCTATGAATAGGTTTTTATAATTTTTTATTTAAACTTTACTACACCTACTCTTGAACCGAATGGTTTCCACTCTAACTCAAACATACCATAACATGTTTGTGGAAGTGCATCTTTGGCTATTACAAATTCATCGCCAACGGATATTCTACCATCTTTGTCCTTATCATAGAATGTGATATTATTTTCTTTTTCAAGGATGTCGGTAACATTACCAAAAATGGCACCGCTTCCTGTTGGTCCTGAAGGTGTCGAATAAGGAATGGCGTATCTATAGTATTTTATCAGCATAGGATCCCCATGGAACTCATCACCATTCGGAAGACAGATTTTGTCATCCAAATGAACATCTGTAACTGTCACCACATATGTGTTATTCACCTTTTTACTATCAAGTTGTACATCAATACCTGGATTGCCCGGCTCAAGCTGGATATTGTAGTACAAAATGCACACTACAGTAACAATACATAATACAGAAAAAATTAACACAACTGTTATTCCTGACAATGGAGGAAAATACTTTTTTTTGTCAGCCATACCCCCCCACCTAGTACCCCCATGTCTGGAATGTCATATCAACGTTAAACAACGGAATAGAAACCCAACCAGAACCAACATTAGCATAGGTTTCACCATTCGGGTAAGCATCACTGGATGTTGATATATACACTTCCCAAGTATAGAAACCAGCTTGCTCTGAATCAGAGGAGGCACTATCAGATCTTCCAACAATATAATATGTCTGCCCAGGTGTTAATGATACATCCAGAATATCAAATGTTACCCAATCGGAATACCAACCCAATGATGATGGCGTTATCCTCTTATACGCCAAATCATTTCCATCAAGGGAATCCCTAACACTAATTATAAGATCACCTGTAGGAGCACCTGTAGCAGATACTTTTATTTTTACCTTCGCAAGATTGCTCTGTGTAGGAACAAAACTCTGAGCAACAGAATACACATTAGACATAGGCAGACCAAAGTGACCAGCACCCAATACACCTGTTTCCTCCTGAGACTGATCCTTAGTTAATTCCTTAACTATCAGAGTGAGGGTAGAAGAATCCAAAACAGTTAGATCATTATATGATTTTGCAGTTACAGTTATTGTTGCCTGCTGATCTATTGGTGCATCCGATGGTGCGGTAACCCTAACTCGTATAGATGTTGATGTCCAAGCATACAGCCAGACAGGATTTGGATCAACCATTACTGACCATCCAGCAGGAACTCCTGTAGTAGTTATACTATATTTGTCAACCATGTTCCCAGTGTTTGTCAATGTGAAGAAATAAGATTTTGTTTCATCAGGCTCTATACTGTCACTCATAGTTTCTGGTGAAAGTTCTACATTGTATGTGGCTTCCTCGCCTCCTACAGCTACAAGAGCGGATTCTGCATTAACAAGACCATAACCTGTTTCTTTGTCCCATCCCGCTGGACCTAAATCAGTTGTCGTAGTACGAAGGATATTCCTTACCTGCTCATTTGTTAAAGTTGGATCAAAAGACCAAATAAGGGCAGCAACACCAGAAACATATGCTGTAGCAGCAGATGTAGCATAGAAGGAATCATATGTGTTGTCAAGCTTGGTCGTATAGGCGTACCATGGTGCCATAAGCTCTAGTTCCTCCCCATAGTTGCTTTTTGAGTTACGCGCATCAGCCCATATATCTTCACCGCCCACTGCTATCGTGCAATCATAGCTTGCAGGGATGTACACCTTGTCTTTCCCTTCGTTTCCACTTCCTGCTACAAGTAGATGCCCCTCTTTCCATGCGTTCTCACAAGCCTGAAGAAGGGTTAATCTTGCCATGCCTTTAGCTATCAGCCATGGGAATATAAACGCTTCCCACCATTCCTCAATCAACCATGGACGACCCGCAATACTCATACTAATAATTACATGCTTTACAGTATCAGGGTTATCTTTTGCATAATTTACAACCCAGTTTACTCCTTTATGGGCCGCCCACATGTTTATATGCCCCTCACCATCACCCACTTTGACCGCTAAAATTCTTACGTTTGCAACACCAGCGATACCTTTGGCGTTATTTATTGTTGCAGCAGCAATACCTGCACAAGCGGTACCATGGTAGTTGAAAGTACCTGCAGGGTCGGGCTTTGGATCTGAACCTACACCTACAAGCTGTGTTGCATCAGCACCCTTTACACTCCCAAAATGATCCTTCAAGTCTTCATGGTTGTAGTCCACACCATTATCCAATATTGCTACTACTATCCCGTTGTTTGGATCACCCCAACCATTAACCCATGCCTGCGGTACATGAATTTCGTTAAGATAGTTTTCCTGATAAGTATAGTATGGGTCATCTGTAACTTCTTGGGCTACTTCAAAGATAGAGTTTGGTTCTGCATATTTTACTTCGTCTCTGGATTTAATCTTTTGCATAAATAGTTGTATATCCCCTTCAACACCAATGAGAATTGTATTTAGGTCATCTATTGTATCTAAAACTGTGCCGCCGTAGTCACTGATTGTGCTGTCAAGAGCATGAATATCTATCCCATCATTCAGTCCTACTATTATATGATTTGGCATAATATTGGATGGGTTGTTTACAGGTTCATCCTGAGTTGCAGGGTCATCCACAACTTTTATCATTGAACCCAGTATAACATCATTTGGATTATCATCATTTGAATGTACTGTAATATAAATATTATATCTGCTACAATATGTGGGCGTCCAAGTCCATGTTAGTGTTGTACTGGCACCGCTAATCAGTGAGATAGTTTTATGTTCACAAAACAATTCTGCTGCTCCAAGCCAGCATACGTTTTCTAACACCACGTTTCCTAATTGGTCTACTATCATACAACTTACATTTATGTCCGTGAAATCTGTTGTACCATAGTTTCTGATAGTAGCGTAAATAGTTATTTGGGTATTATTTGCAATTGGGTTAACTATTGAGAAGACCCCATCTGAAACATCAGGCATAGCAAGAGTACCATCACTTGCAACAACCTTAATTAGATAACTTCCCCCATCATCAACAGTAGTCATGTCCCAGTCGTATGCTCCGTCGTTTGCAGTAGCTGTAACGATACTGTTCCATGTTATCCCCCTGTTTGCACTGTAGTAAATATCTACAGTATCGATAGTATCACCATCTGGATCTGTTGCAGTCCATTGGATGGTTCTTGTACCAGACCATGTTTCACCACCATTTGGTGATTGAACAACAACGGATGGAGGTCTGTTTTGCCCCTTAGTGGTGAACGACCATGAGTATGCTGACACCATATTAT
>Ga0210033_1004434_pt1 | contig 10806 bp, 4 predicted proteins | sample CryGeymeta201501_FD_185465 | JGI IMG/M metagenome (GOLD analysis project Ga0210033, IMG submission 185465) | Groundwater microbial communities from Crystal Geyser aquifers in Utah, USA - Crystal Geyser metaG 2015-01 (SPAdes) (version 2) | ecosystem: Environmental > Aquatic > Deep subsurface >... | reverse complement strand
CGAGTCCTGCACCCCACGTTCGGGCGGGGACGGCGACGTGGGCGAGCCGCGGTCGGTGCAGGACGAGTCCTGCACCCCACGTTCGGGCGGGGACGGCGACGTGGGCGAGCCGCGGTCGGTGCAGGACGAGTCCTGCACCCCACGTTCGGGCGGGGACGGCGACGTGGGCGAGCCGCGGTCGGTGCAGGACAAGTCCTGCACCCCAAGAGGGGAGGTGGATGCGGCGCCTCGACGAAAGAGGCCGCGGCCCCCACTCCCATCGGGGGCTCGCGGCCTTGGTCGATCAAGGCCCGTGTGGGCTGTCGTCCGCTCAGTTGACGATGTAGACGCGCTCGCCGCGTTGCAGGAAGCCGATGATCTGATTCGCCGCCGCGAGGCCGGCGTTGAAGTTGGCCTCCTCGGTCTGGGCGCCCATCTTCTTGGGCGTCATGAAGAAGCGCTTGGCGAAGTCGGTCTTCAGCGCCGCCTCGGTGGGTTCGCTGGGGCCGATGTCGGTCAGGTACTGCAGGTCGGAGCGCCCCTTCATGGCCGCGAGCAGGCCCGCCTCGTCGATCACTTCCTTGCGCGCCGTGTTTACCAGCGTGCCGCCCTTCGGCATGAACATGAGCAGCTTCTCGCCGATGGAGCTCTTGGTCACGGGCGTGTTCGGGATGTGCAGGGAGACGTACTGGCAGCTCTTGTACAGCGCCTCGACGCTTTGGACGGGCTTGGCACCCGTGGCCTCGATCACCTTGGCGTCGACGAAGGGATCGAAGGCCGAGACTTCCATCTCGAAGCCCTTGGCCAGGCGCAGCACGTTCATGCCGACGTTGCCCAGGGCGTGGATGCCCAGGGTCTTGCCGCGCAGCTCGGTGCCGGACTTGCCGTCGAAGCCGCCGCGCGCGGCGTAGATCATCATGCCGAAGGCGAGCTCGGCCACGGCGTTGGAGTTTTGGCCGGGCGTGTTCATCACGGCGATGTCCTTGGCCTTGGCCGCGGCACAGTCGACGTTGTCGTAGCCCGCGCCAGCGCGCACCACGAGCTTCAGCGCCTTGCCGGCGGCGAGTACGCCCGCGTTGATGTCGTCGCTGCGGACGATCACGGCCTGGGCATCGGCGATGGCCGAGAGCAGCGCCGCCTCGTTCGGGTACTTCTCGAGCACCTCCACACGCAGGCCAGCGTCTTCCAGTCTCTTCACGACGGCATCTTTGGCGTCGGCGGAGAAGGGCTTCTCGGTTGCGATCAGGACCTTGGGGGCGTTCTCGGTCATGGCGGCTCCTATGGTTGCAGCGAAATCGGGCAGCGCCGAGCTTCTACCGCGCCGAGTCGGGTCGCGCACGCCACTAGATCAATCGCGGCCCTCGGGCCTCGCCACGCGCGGGCGTCCCCGGCCCACTCGGGGGCGCGGGGAGCCTTTCGCGTCGTGTCTTCGTCAGGGCGGCGCGTGCCGTCCTGGTCGTCCGCTGCGTTGGGTCAGTGCAGTTCGCGTCGCGCGACCACGATCTCGCTGGGCGAGACGACGTCGCGGTTCTGCTCGGCCGTGACGATCAGCGTCACGCCCGAGTTCGGCGTCGTGGCGCGCATGGTGCCCGAGCGATCGCTGTCGTCGTACTCCAGGACGCCGGCCTTCTGGGGCTGGCCACCGTCTTCTTGCAGCCAGACCACGTAGGTCGTGAGGCCGTCGCCGAGCCGCGCGGGAGGCGGCAGGTGCTCCATCTCGACCAGGACCATGTGACTGCCGCCCTCGATCTCCGAGACGGTGGCGGTGCCATCGGTGCCGGCGGCGCGGGCCGTACCCGTCAGTGCGAACTCGGCAGGTCCACCGCAGGCGGTGAGGGAGCCGAGCAGAAGAAGGGAGAGCGCCAGAAGCCAGTGTGTCATTCGCATCGCATTGTCTCCTCGACCACCATGGGTCGATCTTGATCTCCGACCCTCGAAGGTCGGCATTGGACCCCGACCTACGGTCGGAGCGTCATTTCAGTACATCAATCGTCGTCGTCGGGCTCCAGGAGGTGCCTCTCGAGCAGCGCGGCGGAGAGCTCCACCAGGTCGCGTTCGGTGATGATACCTACCAAATGGCCGTCGTCGACCACAGGCAGGCAACCCACCCGCTGCCGACGCATGACGCGCATGGCGTCAAGGGTGGGCGTCTCACGACTGACGGTGAAGAGATCCGTGCGCATCACGTCGCGAACGGCCATCGGCGTGTCGTCCGTGGAGGTGCGTTGGGTGAGCAGCCGCAGCAACATGCGGTGGCTGACGACGCCCAGGAGCCGCCCCTCGTCGTCCTCGACGGGCACGTGCCGCACGTGCTTCCAATCCATCACGCTGGCGGCCAGATCGATCAGATCGCCCGGGCGCACGGTGAAGACGTCGGTGGACATGAACTGACCGACGGTGCGGTAGCTCTGGCGACGTTCGCCCACGTCCGCGGGGGTGAGCACGGGCCAGGCGTGCACGGGTCGGCCGCTGAGCTGATTCGTCATCAGCGCGCCGACCAGGGTGCGCTCCCGGATGTCGAGGCTCTCCTTCTCGAGGTTGGCCAGGGACGCCAGCGCCCAGCGGGCGCCGGTCTGTCGCGAGCGCACGCGCTCCTCGATCACGCCCAGGTAGCGCTCGATGTCAGGCGCGTCGATGTGCGAGCGCTCCAGGCCCCTCTTGGCCAGCGGCAAGAGCTCGTCGAGGATCAGCTCGGCGGCGTGGATCTGCTTTCCGCCGATCCAGGTCATGCGGGCATCGAGCCCATCGCGCGCGGCGCGCAGGAAGTTCTCCTTGGCGTGGTCGAATTCCATCACCTCGGTGATGTCGGGATGGACCTCGGGCAGGCCGCTCATCAGGCCGAAGAAGAAGGCGGCGTTGGCCACCTCGTCGATCACCGTGGGCCCTGAGGGCAGCACGCGATTCTCGATGCGCAGGTGCGGCTTGCCGTCCGAGATGCCGTAGCAGGCGCGGTTCCAGCGGTAGACCGTGCCTCCGTGCAGACGCAACGCCGAGAGGGGCGGGATGTCGCCACGGCGCAGCACGTTCAGGGGGTTCTCCTCGACCTGGGCCGAGAGCACGACACGGAAGCGAGCGATCTGCTCCTGGTAGACCTCCATCACGGAGTCGCGCACCCAGGCGTTGCCGAAGCTGACCCGAGGCGGCAGCCCGCGCGCGACCAGGGTGCTCGAGCGCGAGTCGATGGCGCCCATGAAGAGCGCGATGCGCGTCTCATGCCACAGTCGCTTGCCCAGGAAGAAGGGCGAATTGACGGCCGCCGACAGCACGGGGCCCGTGATCGCTTGAGCGATGTTGTACAGGCGCGCGAACTCGTCCGGGGCGACCTGGAAGTGCACCTGGAAGCTGGTGTTGCAGGCCTCGAGCATCACGTTGTCGTGGGTCGTCTCGAGCGTGTCGACGCCCTCGATGCGCACGCGGAATTGTCCGCCGCGAAGCCGCGCGAGGGCGTCGTTCAGCGCGCGGTAGCGGGCCTCGGGCATCATGTTCTCGAGGCTGAGGTCGCCGCGATGGATGGTCGGCAGGATGCCCGTCAGGGCCACGTCGGCGCCCAGCTCCTTGGCGCGGTTGCGCGCCAGAGCCAGGACCTCCTCGATCTCCGCCTCCATCGCGCGCAGGCAGCCGCCCTCGAAGTGTCGCGGCGAGAGGTTCGCCTCGAGGTTGAAGCGGGCCAGCTCCGGCACCAGGCGAGGATCCTCGACGCGCTTCAAGAGCTCGGCCGCCACGGGCGCCGGGCGCCGCTTGCTGTCGACCAGGAACATCTCCTGCTCCGCGCCGATGCGCCGACGGCCGGTCTCGAAGGCCTTCATCTCGAGCATCTTCTCGAGGGCGTGGACGTCCGCGATCAGCGCCTGCATGAAGTCGAGGAGCTCGGTGTCCCCGGGGCGCTCTGCGGTCTCGCGTTCTCCCATTGGCCGAAGCCTAGCATGGGGGAGATCCCGCGTTGGGGAAATGAGGGTGAAGCGTCAGTGTCCGGCGGGAAATAAACTGATCGCCTTCCTGCGTCGAGGCGCCCCGCTCGCAAGGCGCGAGGAGCGAGCATACCGGGGGTATGTGAGCGACGAGCAACGCAGCGAGCGGGGATGGATCGGCGCAGGAAGGCCAGTTTATTTCCCGGCGGACACTCAGCTCGATGCCATCCTCGATATCCTCGACCGAGACAATGGGACCGAGCAGGGGACAGACCACCAGGGTTTGCGCCTCCATGCCACCGCACATCGGTGCGTGAAACTCCGTCAGTGAGTCCGCCACCGCCTCGTGCTCGCGGGCAAGTTGAGCGTGCAGCGCTGCACGCGCCTGATGACGCCCGGCCGGCACGTAGACCTCGGACGCATGATCATCCGCGCGGCTCATGTCGATGGATGGCGACTCCCCTGCGGTCTCGCTGCCGCCCGTGACCCGATGTTGGTGCGAGAGCGACTCCTCCTATTCGGCCATCGCTCTGTGATCCCGTGCGTTGCCCTGATCGGCCGAATGCGTCGTCGCGCCACCGCATGCGACGAGAGCGAGCGCCGACGCGAGCGCTCCGCATTTGGTCCAAGATCCCGAGATCACAGCTTCCTCCCGCGCAGCCTGAGCGCGTTGCTTATCACCGACACGGAGCTGAAGCTCATGGCCGCGGCAGCGAAGATCGGGCTGAGCAAGAGGTCGAAGGCGGGATAGAGCGCGCCCGCGGCTACAGGGATCCCGATGGCGTTGTAGGCGAAGGCGAAGAAGAGGTTCTGCTTGATGTTCGCCATCGTCATGCGGCTGAGGCGGCGCGCGCGGACGATGCCCAAGAGGTCGCCCTTCACCAGCGTCACGCCGGCGCTCTCCATGGCCACATCCGTGCCCGTGCCCATGGCGATGCCCACGTGCGCCAGGGCCAACGCCGGCGCGTCGTTGATGCCGTCGCCGGCCATGGCCACGATCTCGCCTTCGGATTTGAGGCGCGCCACCACTTCGGCTTTCCCGTCGGGCAAGACACCCGCGATCACCTCGTCGAGTCCCAGCTCGCGCGCCACGGCCTGTGCCGTGGCCTCGCTGTCGCCCGTGAGCATGACGACCCGTAGGCCCTCCTCGTGCAGCCGCCTCAAGGCCTCGGGCGTGCTCTCCTTGACCGGGTCGGCCACGCCCACGAGGCCAGCCGGCGTGTCGTCGACCACGACGAAGATCACGGTCTGACCCTTGGCCGAGAGCTCAGCTAGGTGATCGTTCAGGGCCTTGGTCGAGAGGCCCATGTCCTCCAGTAAGGCCGCGTTGCCCAGCGCCACCGAGCGGCCCGACACCGTTCCGCGCACGCCCTTGCCGGTGATGGACTCGAACGCCTCGGGGCTCTCGAGCGCCACACCGCGCGCCTCCGCCGCGGCCACGACCGCGCCCGCCAGAGGGTGCTCGCTCGAGCGCTCCAGGCTCGCCGTCAGCGAGAGCAGCTCCTCCTCGCTCAGGCCGCTCGCGGGCATCAGGGTCACCACCGTGGGCTTGCCCTCCGTCAGCGTGCCGGTCTTGTCGATGACCAGCGTCGTGACCTTGCGCATCACCTCGATCGCTTCCGCGTTCTTGAAGAGCACACCCGCCGTCGCGCCCTTGCCCGTCGCCACCATGATGCTCATGGGCGTGGCGAGGCCTAGCGCACAGGGGCAAGCGATGATCAGCACGGCGACGGCGTTCACCAAGGCGTGCGCCATCCGCGGTTCCGGTCCGATGAGCGCCCACACCACGAAGGTGACGAAGGCGCTGAGAATCACGGCGGGGACGAAGTAGCCCGCGACCACGTCGGCGAGCTTCTGGATCGGCGCGCGACTGCGCTGCGCCTCGGAGACCATGGAGACGATGCGCGAGAGCAAGGTGTCGGCGCCGATCTTCTCTGCGACGATGACCAGGCCGCCCTTGCCGTTGACGGTTGCGCCCACGACGGGATCTCCCTCGCGCTTGCGCACGGCCAGCGGCTCACCCGTGACCATGGACTCGTCCACCGTGCTCTCGCCCGAGAGGACGCTGCCATCGACGGGGATCTTCTCGCCCGGTCGCACGCGTAGCTTGTCTCCGAGCACGACCTGCTCGAGGTCCACGTCCTCTTCCGTGCCGTCCTCGTTGACCCGGCGCGCCGTCTTCGCGCCCATGCCCAAGAGCTTCTGGATGGCCTCGCCCGTCTGACTGCGCGCGCGCAGCTCGAGCACCTGCCCGAGCAGGACGAGCGTGACGATGATGCCGGCGGCCTCGAAGTAGACGTCGACCTGCCCCGACTCCGCGCGGAAGGCGGCGGGAAAGATCTGCGGGAAGAGGGCCGCTACGAGGCTGTAGAGGTAGGCCACGCCGACGCCCATGCCGATCAGCGTGAACATGTTCAGGCTCATGTTCCGAATGGACGCCGCCGCCCGGACGAAGAATGGCCACGCCGAATAGGTACAGATGGGCGTGGCGAGGCCGAGCTCGAGCCAGACGCGTAGCTGCGACGAGAGCAGCGCGGAGATGGGATGCCCGGGGAGCATGTCGCCCATGGAGAGGATCAGCAGCGGGATGGCCAAGACGAGCGAGAAGAGGAAGCGACGCGACATGTCGCGAAGCTCGCTGTCGTCCGACTCTTGCGGCGCGGTGTCCACGCGTTCGAGGGCCATGCCGCACTTCGGACACGCGCCGGGTTTGGACTCGCGCACCTCCGGGTGCATCGGACAGGTCCAGACGCCAGCGGCCGCCGGCGGTGGCCCGACGCGTTCGAGGGCCATGCCGCACTTCGGGCACGCGCCAGGTTTGGACTCGCGCACCTCTGGGTGCATCGGGCAGGTGTAGACGGCACCGGTGTCCGCCGGGGGCGCGGCCCCGGACATGTCGCCCGTGCCACCGCCGCAGCCGCCCTCCCCGCCGCAGCCGCCCTCGCCGCCGCAGCCGCCCTCGCCCATCTCCGGGCTCGCGGGCGCCGCTGCTTCCGCCCCGGCGGGCTGCTCGCGCGTGTCGCCTTCGTCCCCTTCGCGACCTTCACCGCTACAGCCGCCCTCGCGGCCGCAGCCGCCCTCGCCACCGCAGCCGCCCTCGCCGCTACAGCCGCCTTCGCCGCCGCAGCCGCCTTCGCCGTCTCGGTTCTTCATCAGGCCTCCTCAGGCTCGAGCGTGTCGGCCAGAGGGGTCGGCGTCGCGGGGGAATCGGACGCCAGTTCGGCGTCGTCGGTGTGGGCTGCGTCCGTCTTCCAACCCAGGAACGCGGCGATGCGCCGCCGCAGGGGACTCATGCCTCCCGTGCGCACCTTGCGCTCCTCGCCGATCGAGTAGAGCACGGGCACCACGAGCAGGGTGATCAGGGTGCCAACCATGCCGCCAATGGAGGGCAAGGCCATGGGCACCATCACGTCCGCGCCCGCGCCTTGCGACGCGATCACGGGCAAGAGCGCGATCACCGTCGTCGCCGTCGTCATCAAGCAAGGCCTGACGCGGCGGACGCCGGCCTCCATGGCGCGGTCGCGCACGTCCTGTATCGTCTTGGGTGGCTGCGCCGTGAAACGCTGGCTCAGGTAGGTCGCGAGCACCACGCCGTTGTCGCTGGCGACGCCGACCAACGCGATCATGCCGACCCAGACGGCCACGGAGATGTTGACGTTGCCCACGCGGAAGAGCGACTGCATCGACACGCCGGCGACCGAGAAGTCGAGGAACCAGGGCTGACCGTAGAGCCACAGCAGGATGAAGCCCGCGCCCACGCCGATGAGCACGCCGGAGTAGATGATGAGCGAGGTCGTCGTCTTCTTGAACTGCAGGTAGAGCAGCAAGAAGATGAAGCCGAGGGCGATCGGGATCAAGATCATCAGCCGCTTGCTGCTGCGCAGCTGGTTCTCGTAGCTCCCGGAGAAGTGGTAGCTGACGCCTGCCGGCACCACGAGCTCACCCGAATCTATCTTGGACTGGATGAAAGCCTGCGCCTGCTCCACCACGTCCACCTCGGCGACGTCGGGCTGACGATCGAAGAGGACGTAGCTGGTGAGGAAGGTGTCCTCCGCCTTGATCATCTGAGGTCCACGCACGTAGGAGATGTGCGCGAGCTGCTCCAGCGGGAGCTGCTCGCCACCGGGTGCGGTGACGGTCAGGCGGTGCAGCGCCTCCACGCTGTCGCGATCTTCGCGCATGTAGCGCACGCGCACGGCGTAGCGCTCCCGCCCTTCGACCGTGCGCGTCAGACTCATTCCGCCGAGTCCGACCTGCACGACCTGCTGCACCTGATCGATGCTCAGCCCGTAGCGAGCGATGGCGGGTCGATCCAAGTCGATCTCGATGTAGGGCTTGCCCACGACGCGGTCCGCGACGACCGCCTCGGGCACGACGCTCGGCACCTGCTTCAAGAGCTGCTCGAGCTGGAAGCCAAAGTCCTGGATCGTCTCCAGATCCGGCCCCTGCACCTTGATGCCCATGGGCGCGCGCATGCCGCTCTGGAGCATCACGATGCGAGCCGCGATGGGCATCAGGACGGGCGCCGCGGTGAGCCCGGGCGCACGCGCGACGCGAGCTATCTCCGCGAAGATGTCCTGCGGGCTGTGGATCTCGTCGCGCCACTGACGCACGCGCGTTCCGTCAGCGTCGACGCGGTACTCGGGCTTGTAGCTGATGATGGTCTCGAACATCGAGATGGGCGCTGGATCGAGCGGCGTGTCGGCGCGTCCGAGCTTGCCCACGACGCGTTCGACCTCGGGGATGGCCGCGATGGCGGCGTCCATCTGGCGCAGCATGTCCTGCGCCTCACCGAAGGATGCGTGGGGCATGGTGGTCGGCATGAAGAGGAACGCCCCCTCGTCGAAGGGAGGCATGAACTCGCGACCGAAGCCGGGGAAGGCCCTCGCCATGGCCTGAGCTGGCGCGCTCGCGGTGACGCTGTCGGGCAGCCAACCGAAGACGCCGAGGAAGCCCTGCCAGGCCATCAGACCCACCAGCACGACAGCGACGGGGAGCGTGAGGAAGGCCGCCTTGTGCACCAGAGCCCAACGAAGAATGGGCGCGTAGAGGCGCTGGAAGACGAGGAAGCTGCCGATCACGATGAGCAGCACGGCGCCCACGAAGAGCAGGTTGAAGATGCTCGGCTGGTCCACGCCCAGCGGCGCCCAATAGTCCGCCAGCAGGTAGGCCACCGCGAAGAGGGCGACCACGATCTCCGCACGCGTCAGGTAACGCCCCACGCGCGGCGACAGCAGCGGCCCCGCCAAGCGCGCCGATGACACGAGCAGCACGAAGAGGCCCAGCAGCGGCACATTGGGCACCAACCACGCACCCAGCGCGAAGAGCGTCCAGTGACGAAGATGGCCGGGCCTCAGAATGGATCCGAGCACGCGGCGCATGCCGCGGAGATGCCCCGGTGCGGGTCCGACCTTCGGCCGCAGGATGACGTGCGCCAGCGCGGGCAACACGACCATGGAGAGCAGCAGCGCGCCCGTCATGGCGAAGGTCTTGGTGAAGGCGAGCGGGCGGAAGAGTTTCCCCTCGCTCGCGGTGAGCGCGAAGATGGGCAGGAAGCTGCAGACGGTGGTGGCTACCGAGGTGAGGATGGCGGGCGCGACCTCGGCGGCGCCAATGCGCACAGCCGCCGCGCGATCACCCCCTGGGGGTGTCGCCTCCACGTGGGCGACGATGTTCTCCGTGAACACGATGCCCATGTCGACCATCGTCCCGATCGCGATCGCGATCCCTCCCAACGCCATCACGTTGGCATCGACCCCCGTGAGCTTCATCAGCACGAACGCGAGCAACACGCCCAGCGGCAGCATCGAGCTTATGAGGAGCGAGGTGCGCAGCTCGCCGAGGAAGACCAACACGACGATGATCACGATGATGATCTCCTCCGTGAGCGAGGTCTTCAGCGTGTTCAGCGTGTCGAGGATCAGCCCCGTGCGATCGTAGAAGGGCACGATGGTGACCTGCGAGACGGTGCCGTCCTCCAGGGTCGTGCGTGGCAGGCCAGGCGCGATCTGGGCGATGCGCGCCTTCACGCGATCGATGGTCGCGAGTGGGTTCTCCCCGTAGCGCGCGACGACCACGCCTCCCACGGCGTCGGCGCCGGCGTCGTCCAGAGCGCCACGACGCAGGGCCGGGCCGAGCTGCACGTGGGCCACGTCTCGCACGCGAATGGGCGTGTGATCCTCGCGCAGCGCGACGACGGCTTGCTCGATATCCTCGGGCTCTTCGATGAAGCCGCGAGCGCGGACGATGTACTCGGCGCGGTTGATCTCGATGGTGCGCGCACCCGTATCGAGGTTGGAGCTGCGCACGGCGTGGGCGATCTGCGCCAAGCCGACCCCCTGCGCGCGCATCGCCTCGGGGTCGACGTCGACCTGATACTCCTGAACGTAGCCGCCAACCGACGCGACCTCGGAGACACCGTTCACGCCCATCAAGGCGTAGCGCACGGTCCAATCCTGGATGGAGCGCAGCTGCTCCTGCGAGAAGCCGCCGACCACGTTGCCGTCGGCGTCGTGTCCCTCGAGCGTGTACCAATACACCTGCCCGAGCGCGGTGGCGTCGGGACCGAGCCGGGGCGACACGCCCTCCGGCACGGTACCCGATGGCAGTGACGAGAGCTTCTCGAGCACGCGCGAGCGCGACCAGTAGAAGTCGATGCCCTCGTCGAAGATGACGTAGATGCTGGAGAAGCCGAAGGCCGAGAAGGAGCGCACGGTCTTCACGCCCGGGATGCCCAGCAGCGCCGTCGTGAGCGGGTAGGTGACCTGATCTTCCACGTCGCGGGGCGAGCGCCCCATCCACTCCGTGAAGACGATCTGCTGGTTCTCTCCGATGTCGGGGATGGCGTCGACGGGCACGGGATCCCGATCGATGCCGTGGCTGTCGACCTGGAAGGGCAAGACGTAGAAGCCCGCGCCGA
>Ga0210033_1004429_pt1 | contig 10810 bp, 7 predicted proteins | sample CryGeymeta201501_FD_185465 | JGI IMG/M metagenome (GOLD analysis project Ga0210033, IMG submission 185465) | Groundwater microbial communities from Crystal Geyser aquifers in Utah, USA - Crystal Geyser metaG 2015-01 (SPAdes) (version 2) | ecosystem: Environmental > Aquatic > Deep subsurface >... | reverse complement strand
GCATGCGGTTTGGGCGAGCAGTGACCGTTTCGAGGCACGATTCAAGGGCGTGCAAACGCATGGTGCCTATCCTCACCTCGGCGCCGAGCCGATCGGCGCGGCCGCCGAGCTGGTTCTGGCCGCACACCGAGTGGGGCACCGCAACATCGACGCCCAACTCCCGGTGGTCGTTTCGGTGTGCCAGATCCACGCGGGCAACCAATTCAACGTCATCCCGGAGGAGGCTTGGGTCGAGGGCATCATTCGCGCACTCGACGAGCCGACTCGACTCGCAGCCATTGACGCCTTGGAGAAGGCCGCTCGCGGTGTGGCCGCCGCCAACGGGCTGCAGCTCGAGCTGCGGGTGGAGCAGGGCGCCCATCCCACGGAGAACGCTCCAGCCTTGCTCGCCGAGGTGCTGGAGATTCTGCAGGGCCACCTTCCTGCCGGAGACTTGGTCAACATTCCTTCACAGATGGGGGCCGAGGACTTTGCCGCCTTCAGTCTCGTCATGCCCGCTGTCTACCTACTCCTCGGCGTCCGCAACGAGGGCCGAGGCTTCAACCACATGCTCCACTCGCCCCACTTTGACGCCGATGAGCGCAGCATTCGTATTGGAGTCGAAGCGATGTCCGTGACCCTGAGGCAGCTGGCAGCACGGCAGCGAGCGCTCGACCTCTAGCAGCCGCTTCCGTGGGCTGCTCATTGGATTCTATTGCTTCGCTTCCCCGCGACCGCCTTTCGCTTGAGATACGGTACGAAAATCGGTCGTCCGCTCGGCAACTCCTTGGGTCAGAAAGTGCTCGAAGTCCGTGTTCGGCAGCACGTTGCCAAAGACGGGCGTGGAGGTTGGGTCGTCCTTCGCCAGATCCATGGCGCACCGGAACCCACCGTTGGGGCTCCTCGTTTGAGGGGCGTTCCATTCCCGTGCAGCGTTGCTGCGATAGGGTGCGGCGAAGTCACCTCCTTTGATGACGCGGCCGCGCCCGTTCGGTGGTCCGAGGACAGCGCTGGCGTCGGCGTTCTCGTCGAACCATGAGGGCTCCGCGTACCAATCGGCTGTCCACTCCCAGGCGTTCCCCGCGAGGTTCTCGACCCCGTAAGAGCTCGCCCCTTTTGTGCGTCGACCAACCTCTTCGAGGCGGCTCTTGGGGCCTGAGCAGCTGGGGTCCGATACGTTTGCTCGCCCGCATTCGAACTGGTCCCCCCAGGGGAAGCTCCAGTCGCGGTTGCTCTTGGCGGCCTTCTCCCATTCGGCCTCGGTTGGGAGGCGTTTCTCTTGGGCTTTGCAGTACCGCTCGGCGTCTTCCCAAGAGACTTCGGTGACTGGGAGCAGCTCGAGGTGTTGGGCGGTTGGGACGTCGGGTTGTGAGGCCGCGACACAGAGCCGCTCGTCGACGCAGGCTTGGTAGGCGACGCGGGGAACTTCGTAGCGATCGATGGCGAAACGGTTCACGAACACGAGCCGCGTGGCCAGTTGGTTGTTCACCCAGCCGATGGTGCCAGGCTCGGCCCCACGCAGGTAAGGACCTGCTGGAATGACGGCCATGTCAGGCGGAGGTTCTCTGCGCAGCAACGTCTCGACCGCGTCGTCGGCCTTGTCGATCTCCACCTTGACGTCATCTCCAGGCAGGGCACCGATGAGAGCGATGAGCAAGACGACCATCGACAGCACCAAGGCCCCGATCACCCACTGTGTATCGAAGGCCTTTCGGCTCTTCTTGAGCTCGGCGCCGCCCTTGATGAGCTTGGCGTGGGAGACCTGCGTCACCTCACCGCGCGCGCTCCAGTCTCGCAGCTCGTCGCCATCAGAGTCTTCTTTGACGACGGCGTCCAAATCGTTGAGCGACTCGAAGCTGCCTGTGGACACCACGGCGCTCGACCGCAGCGAACCGTCGGCACCAGGCGTCGGGACGTCTTTGGGCGGCGGAGGGGGCTTGATGGGCAGGCCGACGGGCACGCCTAGGGGAATCTTCACGAGGGTGTTGGCCTTCGGGAAGATCTCGGTGGTCGACCACGGCGCTGCTGCAATAGGCACGGGCCGCATGAAGAGCTTGTGGTCGCGTAGGGCGTTGGCCATCTCCGCAGCCGACTCGAAGCGATGGTTCGGGTGTTTGGACAGCGCCCGCATGATGATCCGGTCCAACCCGTCGCTGAGGTTGGGAACCAACGAGCGAGGTTCACGCGGGGTCTCTTCGAGGTGAGCCTTCATCAAGGCCCTGGGATCCTCGACCACGAACACGTCCTGGCCAGTCACCAAGCGAAAGAGCAGGCAGCCCACCGAGTAGAGATCGGCGCTAGGCCCGACGCTCTTTGGTTCGGCGAGCCACTCCGGAGCGATGGTCCTCACCTCCGAGAGCTCAGGCACGGAGTCGGAGGTCAACGAGGGCGGCTTGAGCCTCATGTGGGTGAGATCGACCCACTTCACCAGCAAGCCACCGTGAATGCGCGCCAGCGATTGGAAGCGCGGATTTCCGTGCACGAAGCCCGCCTCGTGAAAGGCGTGCAGCGAGTCGAGGGCTGGCACCAGCCACTGCTTCAGGCGAATGATGTTGAAGGGCCGAGTGCCCAGCTTCGACACCTCGTCGGCCAACGTCGAGCCCTCGAAGGGTGCGGTGACCACCCCCACGCCTTCCATCAGGTCGAAACACTCGTAGACATCGATGAACCGCTTGTCTCGGAGGTTGACCAACGCCCGCATGCGCTCCACATAACGCTCTACGTACTCGCGCTCGGCGGCCAGCTCGTCGGCGAGCACATGCACATGGACGGGACGTCCGAGGATCAGGTGTTCTGCCGCATACACCTGGTAGCGACCATCGACGCCGAGTGAGGCGCCGAGACGATACTTCCCCAGCAGCTCTGAACCCTCTCCCAACGTCGTCACAGGTGCCGCAGAGGCCTCACAGCTCGGACATCGGTCCCCATCTTCGATGGCGTTGCCACAACTGGAGCAATTCATCTCGAGGCGGTCTCTTCGTGCACCAAAAGAAGGGCTCTCGGTGGGTCAAAACGCGGCGGCCGAGGGGTCGCTGTGGTTCGCTGACGCGGGTTTGGGGATTGCCGAGCAGGCGACCGGGCTTCGCATCGCAACGTATCGAAGCCAAGCGAAAATCGTTCGTGGGCAAGCGAGGCAATAGAATCCAAATTGACGCTCCGATCTTTCTTGAACGCTTCTGCAGCTTGTTTTTCGAAACCAGTTGTCAACATTCCGCTGCCCCAGCGCAAGCGACCGGCACAAGCACTCCATCAACAAGCAACTCAGGACCATCCATGCGACTTCTCTTCGTCATCGACCCCATCACGAAGCTCAAGCCCGCCCAAGACACGGCCCTCGCCTTCATGGCAGCAGCACAGCTGCGAGGACACGAGGTCTACGCCGTGCGAACCAAGGACCTCTTCGTCGAGAACGGACCGGGGGCCAGAGCTCGACGCCTCGAGCTCCAGCTCGACGCCAAACCCTTCTTCCGCTGGCTTGGCGAGCCCGAAGCGCGACCCACGAAGGACTTCGCCGCGATCTTCATGCGCCGCGACCCGCCGTTCGACATGGACTACATCTTCACCACCTACGTCCTCAGCCTCGCCCAGCCGCACAGCCTTGTCATCAACGACCCCAGAGGCCTGCGAGATTGCAACGAGAAAGCCTACATCCTGCGCTTCCCCGAGCTCATCCCCCCCTCGCTGATGACCAAGAACGCCAACCACATCCGCGACTTCCTTCAGCGACATCGGGAGGCCGTGATCAAGCCACTCGACGGCAAAGGAGGGGAGGGCATCCTCAAGCTCACGGTCGGCGACCTCAACGTCAACTCCATGCTCGAGCTCCTCACCCGCTACGAGAGCCGCTACGTGATGGTTCAGAAGTACGTCCCGCAGGCGCTACAGGGCGACAAGCGCGTCCTCATCCTCGACGGCGAGCCCGTCGGCACCTTTGTGCGCATTCCAGCCGGAGACGATCTCCGAGGAAACATGTCCGTTGGGGCGACCGTGGCCTCGGCCGAGCTCAACCCCCGCGACCTGGAAATCTGCCAAAGACTCGCCCCTCAGCTCGCCGCCGATGGCATCGTCTTCGCCGGCATCGACATTCTCGGACCGTCCCTGACCGAGATCAACGTCACCAGTCCCACCGGGGTTCGAGAGGTCAAGGCACTGGGGGGCGCCGACGTCGCCGAGCTCATGATCCAGTGGGTCGAGCGGGCGAGCCTGGGCCGCGAGAAGCGTTGGTAGGCATGAAAAGGCTGTGCAGTGACCTCTTGGGTGCCTCGGGGGGCGAGAAAAGGCTGTTCAGTGACCTCTGGGGTGCCTCGGGAGGCGAGAAAAGGCGTGCAGTGACCTCTTGGGTGCCTCGGGTGGCGAGAAAAGGCTGTGCAGTGACCTCTTGGGTGCCTCGCGTGGCGAGAAAAGGCGTGCAGTGACCTCTTGGGTGTCTCGGGTGGCGAGAGAAGGCTGTGCAGTGACCTTCTGGGTGCCTCAGGTGGCGAGAAAAGGCTGTGCAGTGACCTCTTGGGTGCCTCGGGTGGCGAGAAAAGGCTGTGCAGTGACCTCTTGGGTGCCTCGGGGGCGCGAAAAGGCTGTGCAGTGACCTCTTGGGTGCCTCGGGTGGCGAGAAAAGGGCGTGCAGTGACCTCTTGGGTGCCTCGGGGGCGCGAAAAGGCGTGCAGTGACCTCTTGGGTGCCTCGGGAGGCGAGAAAAGGCTGTGCAGTGACCTCTTGGGTGCCTCGGGGGCGAGAAAAGGCTGTGCAGTGACCTCTGGGGTGCCTCGGGAGGCGAGAAAAGGCTGTGCAGTGACCTTATGGGTGCCTCGGGAGGCGAAAACAGGCTGCAACGCAGACCTCGAACTCACGGGCCGTCAGCGCGGTCCTCGCACAGCTCGACGACCAGCCGCAGCAGGAATCGGACTCGGTCTAGGTCTGGGTCGTCGGGTGTCCGAGAAGAAATCTCGGCCTCGAGCGTCGCCTGGGCCGCGTCGAGCTCGTTTTGGGCCACCTGTTGGAGGGCCGCCTCATAGGCCGACCGAGCCGTCTCGGTCTGCGGCTCGCCGGGGTCGAACGAGTCTATCTCCTCGACGGTCGACAGGAGGAAGGCTGGGTACGGGTCGAGCAGCGCCGCGGAGACCCTCGTCGCCTGCACAGCCGCCTTCTTGGCGAGCTGCAATGCCTCTCGGCGCTCCTCCCCTGAGCGCTCGAGCGCTTCAGAGAGCGCATGCACCGCCTCGGCGCTCTTGGCGTCTCGTTCGGACCGGATCCCTACCAGGCGCAGCGTACAGACGCCCAAGGCGACCAACAGTACGAGGCACATGGCTGCGAGCCGAGCCCAGCGGCCCGTTTTGGGAGGCGCACTCACCACAACGTCGTTTCGTCCGCTTCGAGCAGGTCGTCAGACGCCGCGCAGCGCCTTGGCGACCCCCAACGGTTCGCTGGCAATGCCTCGGCCGCCCCTTCTCCAGAGTCTGCGGCGAGCGCTCGTCTTTCCACCAAGGAGAGTGCTGCGCCAGCGAGTGCAGTGCGTTGGAAGAAACCCCGCCGACTGATGCCCCCACGGGGGTCTTGTGTGCTGTCGCTCACCCCTTGGTCTCCGGCGTCTTTGTTAGGGTCAGGAGCGTAGGCGGGAAGGCACCGCCCAAGGCGCACCGTGACTGTCCGAGGCCGCGGATGCCGGCGAGCAGGGCGCTGGCTTCGACACGGAGCGGAGGCAACGTGACGACCCTTCGAAGGGAGCCGTGCTCGACCTGCCAGACCCCACTCGGCGCACTCAGCGTGAGCCAATCGCCGCTGAGCTTTGCTTGCAGGTCCAACCAGAAGAGACCGTCTTCGACGTCGACGAGCAGATCCCAGAGGGTGACGTCATCGACTCCCCCAACCACCCAATCGCGAGGCTCGGCGCGCCCGTCGTTGGGATCTACGACGAAGCCCTGCGGCTCCCTACCTAGGGTCTCGAGGGTCTGGCGATCGTGGAGCAGGGCGACAGCGAGTCCCGACTCGATGAGTGGCAGCGCCTTTGAGGCGGTGCCCAGAACATCGAAAGAGCGGCCGCGGACCCGGGAGTCTTCAGGGTCGAGCTTGACGTCGAGTCCTTTGAAGGAGACCGCCTGGCCGATGTTGCGTTCGACGAAGCCAAGGCCGCCGCCGATGAAGAGCGGACCCAACGACCTCCACAAGGTCGCCATGGCCCACTCGCTCAAGACCCAGTTCAGAGGAACCGTGTCCAGGGCTCGCGGGGCCTCGCTGCCGGCGGCGGCGATGAGCGGCTCGAGCCGGTCGAGCAGAGAGACCTCGAGCTCCGCCCTGGCCTTACTCCTGGAGAAACCCTCGAAGGATTGGCGCCAGAGCAGGCGTGGGTCCTGAGGGGTGGCCCGGATGTCGACGACGGTTCTCGCCCAGCTCGAGCGCTCGAAGGCAAAATGCCCAGCGGAGCTCGCCAGCCCTGCACAGGTGCTTGGGCCATCGAGCTCCGCGCCATCGATGCAGTGCGCGACGGTCGCGTCACAGGTCCAGCCGCGGGCTTCGATTGCCAACAGGGCGTCGGCGATCAGGTCGATACGATAAGCCGGTCCGCTGTCTACGAGGTTGTCGTCGAACTGCGCCCGGCGAGGCAGAATCCCTAGTTCGACGGCGGGGGCGAGCCACCGGATGTTGGTCGCGCCCTGTAAATCGCTAGGAGCGCTCCCGAGAGCGGCATGGGCGCGCTCTCCCAGCGCCTGGCTGCCGTCCGCATCTAGGCGGTTGGTGCTGCAAGACACAAGCGAAGTCGGACCACCAGACGCCCGCAACTCCAAGCGGAGATCGCTCTGAGTCGTGTGCTCTATGGACCGACCGCTTCGCACACGAAGAAACGCGCTCTCACCTCCCAAGAGGCGGGCGTCGGCGACGACATCGTCGCCGAGCCCTGAGAGCGCGTCTTCGAGCAGCTCGCGGATGAGGAATTCGTCCACTGGGTCAATTGTGCTGACAGGGCGCGTCGGTCTGAGTCCGGTCGATGCCTGTGTAGAGATTGAAGCAGTACTCGACGGCGCGAGTGAGGAAGCCGTTCGGAGTGTTGGTCATGGTTTGGATGCTGTAGGCGGGATCGACGAAGAAGACGCCTTTGCCGAGATCGAAGCCGTCGACCGACTGCCAGGTCCATGGGGAGTTGAGTCCGAAGTTCGAAGCGACGTCATCGGTGGCGAGGAGGTTCGGGACGCGCAAGCCGCCGCCGCCGCCGGGCTGAGTGACGCCTGGGGCCACGTAGACGATGTCGCTGCCGTAGAAATCGGTCACAGCCGAGCCGACCGACGTGCGGGAGGTCCACCAAGGGGTCGCCAGCGGAATCAAGGCGTAGCTTCCAGCGTGGGTGGGGGCTGCGTAGGTCGGCGTCGACGGTTGACCCGCGGCCGTGTGCAGCGTGAGGACGGCGTGGTCGGTCATGGTGAACTGACCTGGGGTGTGCTGGCAGTAGAGGGAGGTTCCTGCGTATTCGAAGGCGCACACCTCATGGTCATATTGTTTGACGTAGACGCGGACTCGACGCGCATCGTTGGGGTCGGTGTAGAGCGTGCTGTCGACGTCCTCGAAGCGGCTCAAGGTCGTGCTCTTGCCGGAGAAGCCCAAGGGGCAGAAGGGCTCGACGGCGCCCGTGGCGCAGCTCGGGAAGAAGGTGTCGATGCGGCCCGGCGTGGTGCCCACGGAGTAGGTCGAGAAGAACTGCAGCGTGCCCAACCGATCGGTGTTCTTGGCGACGACCACCAAAATGCCATTGACGGCGTGGGCTTGGTCCGCGGCGCCGCTCGAGGCTTTGTAGGTCGGGTAGTACAGGATGTAGTCGATGAACATGTGGGACTCGGTCTCGGTGACCGAGTAGTAGACGGCCGCCGTGGAGACCTGCGCGACGTTGGCTTTGTTGTTGAACGGCTGGAGATTGTTGTCGAAGTCGATGCGGGTCGGGGTGTCGCGTTTGGCGTCCGCGACGTCTTGGTAAATCACCGGCGCGTAGGCGCGGGCGAGCTCGTCGTGGTAGGCGGCCACCGCGGGAGCCGCGGTCGAGAAGCTCCATCGGACTTCGATCAGCGAGTTCTGGGCGATGTCCATGACGGAGGAGCTGACCCGCACTTCGTACGTGCTCCAGGCCCAGAGAGGGCTGGTGAAGGTCATCGTGGCGGTGCGTGACGGTTCGTCCCAAACGATCGTCGAGGGGACCTTGCGGCCGGAGGTGTCCATCGCGAAGAAGTTGTTCGAGTCCACGATCGAGGCCGCGATAACGGGCTCGCTGAAGGTGACGGTCACGGTGCTGTTCAGGGCGACGTTGACGGCATCTACCGCCGGGGTGTGGGCGGTGATGGTCGGGGGGATCAAGTCTTCGACGTCGACGGCAGTGTCGTTGACGTGAGTGTCAGAGGTGACGTCGTTGGTGGGGTTCGTCGTGGAAGTGTCGACGATGGCGTCTTCGACGATGTCGGCTGCGCCACAGAAGTTCGAGATGCACTCTTCGCCGGAGATGCAGTCGGCCTTGGTGACGCACTCTCGTGGCGCCGATTCGAGCTTGCACGTCCCTTGGTGGCAGACGTAGCCCACCGACTCACAGTCCGAGGTGACGGTACACTTCTGTACGCTACTCTCGGGCTCCGCGCAGGCCGACAGGAGCAGCGCCAAGCACAGCGCGCTCAGCAAGGAGACCAGCGGCGCAGATTTCCAGAACTTTCGGGATTGGTTCATCAGGGATCTCCAGCGTTCGTATGTTCTTCTCGGCCGATCTGTGCGCAACACCGCTCGCAAATCCTGACCGAACTACTTGGGCGAAACTTGGTTAATGACCGCAGTCGAGACGCTGCAAGGGGATCCTCCTCACCACGAGGCGAGTGAGGCAGAGCGGCGCCCAACGACGACCGGGACAAGGGGGGATGCTAGCAGAGCTGAAATGTCGGGACAATCGGCGAGTTGCCTTGGGGCAGGACAGTGCCTAGGTTCCTGGCGCCGCTGCAATGGAAATGTCGATGCTGGGTGCGGCGAATTGCGAGTGGAGTGCTCGCTCACGAGTCTTCCCGCGAGTGGAGGCCGAGAACGAGCAACCCCAATTGAACTGAAACTGTCCGCTGACTGATGAGGATGATGCCATGGCTGATGTGTCCAAGCTCCCTATGTCGACGCGAGCGTTCATGAAATTGTATCGCTGGCGGCAGCTCAAAGACGTCGCCTGCACGCCCCTGCGAAAGCCCCTCTCCGAGAGCCGGGTCGCGTTGGTGACCAGCGGCGGATTGGTGGTCCCTGGGCAAGTGCCTTTCGACATGGATTTTCGCGGAGGCGACCCGTCCTACCGAGTCATTCCTGCGGATGTCGATGTGCAGAGCCTAGAAGAGTACCACCGCAGCGAAGCCTTCGACCACTCGGGGATCGAGGCGGACAAGAACATGGCGATGCCGCTCGACCGGCTCCATGAGCTTGTCGCAGAGGGGGTGATCGGAGAGGTCGCCCCACGCCATCTGTCGTTCATGGGCAGCGTCACCGCCCCAGGCCGGCTCACCCGAGACACTGCTCCTAAGGCCGCGCACCTGCTCGTCGAGGACGAGGTCGACGTGGCCCTCTTGGTCCCCGTCTGACCGACCTGCAACCAGACGGTCGGTCTGGTCGGAGCCGAGCTCGAAGCCCAGGGCATCAGCACGGTTTCATTGAGTCTGCTGCGCAGCGTCACCGTGAAAGTCGGGCCCCCGCGCGCTCTATACGTTCCCGACTACTTCTTCGGGTTCCCACTCGGAGAAGTCAACAACCCGACGCTCCAGAAGTCCATCATGAAAGCCGCCTTCGCGCTGCTCTCGAGGAATGACGTTCCGGTGCTCGAGGACTACTTGGGCGAGCGCGTGTAGGGCGCAGCATAGGGCGCAGCGCGCTGCGCCCCTACGAACCGCTGCCCAAGGGCAACGCCCTGGGCGCAGTGCGCTGCGCCCCTACGAACCGCTGCCCAAGGGCAACGGCCTAGGCGTGTGGCCGCTGCGCCCCTACGAACCGCTGCCCAAGGGCAACGCCTAGGCGCGTGGCCGCTGCGCCCCTACGAACCGCTGCCCAAGGGCAACGGCCTAGGCGCGTGGCCGCTGGCCGTCCTACTTCGTCGCGCCCTCGATGGTGAAAAAGAGGGCGCGCACGACCTCCTTGGGGGGCGGGGTCAACGTCAACGGGAACATCTCGTCGACGGTCTTCTGGGCGTACAAGCCAAACACACGCCAGGTCGGGGCGTCGCCCAGTACGTCGGTCTCCCAGGCCGCCACAAATTGGTCGGCCTCGGCCGCCGTCAGACCCACGCTGACCAAGGACGCCGCGACGTCCTTGCGCAGCTTCGGCAAGGCTTCGGCGTAGGGTTCTCCGCCGCCGGGAATCAAACGCACAGAATCCGATGGCACCATGAGGTCGAACGCATACAGCCGTCCGTCACTGAGCGCCCAGAGGGGACCCACCGGGTGGCTGCCAGGGTTGGTCAGGGCCACCCCAGAGGGGCCCGGAGCAAAGAGCAGCGGCGGCTGCGGACCTTTCAGAATGCCGTTGTAGAGCAGCACTGGCGTATCGACTCCGCCTGTCCGCAAGCAGGTCGGCGAAGGCGTCACATAGCGAGCCAGCTCTGCGGCCTCACACAGCGCACCGGCCGGCAAGCTGGCACAAGCGGGCGAGCTCGCCGCTGGCACGACCTCGGCACCGCACGGGGTGGACAGCAACTCGAGTCCACGCCACGCGAAGCTCTTGCCGTGGCTGGGCTGTGGGCCGGCGTTCGGCGTGGGCCAGACCTCTTGCAGCGTTCCGTGCGCGAGCTCGAGCTCGACGTCGATACGGGTTGCGTCCTCGAACTCTGGACCACGGTGGAAGTACAGAACCG
>Ga0210033_1004422_pt1 | contig 10820 bp, 15 predicted proteins | sample CryGeymeta201501_FD_185465 | JGI IMG/M metagenome (GOLD analysis project Ga0210033, IMG submission 185465) | Groundwater microbial communities from Crystal Geyser aquifers in Utah, USA - Crystal Geyser metaG 2015-01 (SPAdes) (version 2) | ecosystem: Environmental > Aquatic > Deep subsurface >... | reverse complement strand
TTTCCGCGAATTTGGTATACATTAATCTTATCGACATCAAGGAGAATTTGTTATGATCGAGACTCAGCCCTTTATTACGGCAATTTGTGAAAGGCATCCTGGGATTACGGTATATAGTCGTAAAGCTTTGTTGGAATTTGGGAAAGCAAACGGGTTTAAAGAAAACGTTGTTGGTTGTGTTATTAGGTCAGCGCAATCTGCCGGACGAGGAGTATATGATCTTTCTGCAACGGTGATCAAAATGCCACAGAAGGCGAATAAACCATCTCCAGTATTCACAGAAGAAGGCACTTACATTCCTGATCAAGCGAACACCTACGTTAAGTGGGGCCATGCTAAGGATGTTGAAACGATTATCAATTCAAAAATGTTCTATCCAGTGTATATTACTGGTCTTTCTGGTAACGGCAAAACCATGATGGTAGAACAAGCTTGTGCGGAATGCAAGCGGGAATACATTCGTATTCAAATTACCCCGGAAACAGATGAAGATGATTTGATTGGTGGTTTTCGGTTGGTCAATGGTGAAACAGTTTTTGCTAAAGGGCCGGTGATTAAAGCTATGGAAGCAGGCGCAATTCTTCTTATTGATGAAATTGATCGGGGCTCCAATAAGCTTATGGCATTGCAGGGTATCTTGGAAGGTAAACCTGTTCTTATCAAAAAGACTGGAGAAGTTGTTGTTCCAGTCTTTGGGTTCAATATCGTCGCGACATCGAATACTAAAGGTAAGGGCTCGGAAGATGGCAGATTTATTTCTGCTAATATTATTGACGAAGCTTTTCTTGAGCGGTTTGCTATTACAATGATCCAGCCATACCCGAACATTACTACTGAAAAGAAAATTGTTTCGAAACATATGCAACTGTTTCATATAGTCGATAAAGATTTTGTTGACAATCTGACTAAATGGTCAGCAGCTATTCGCAAAACCTTTATTGATGGTGGCGTTGATGATGTAATTTCGACTCGCCGGCTATGTCATATTGTTCAGTCGTTTGCTATTTTTGGCAACCATAAAAAAGCGATTGAACTTTGTGTATCTCGATTTGATGACGATACTCGGGTTGCTTTTATTGATCTCTATAAGAAGATCGATGTTTCAGCGACTGAAACAGAAGTAGCAGTAGATGAGGAAACCGATGAATGAATTATTCAGTACTAGCATTAGTTACTGCATCAACTGTATTGGGTGTTGCTTACAATGTAGTTTGGTCTAATGAATTATTGGCTCTAATTACTATGGTTTGGTTATTGAGATTTGTCTTTATGGTAATTAAGCTAATGGTTGGTGTTTCTCAAGCCCAAATTAGCAATAACCTTGATATTTTTCGAGCAACTGTCGTTTATCTAACCCAAATTACTGCAATAGGAGTGTTATATTTTACCGAGTATTATTTTGTGTCTATTGCGGCTATTCCTTTAGTATTAATTTCTGGGTGTGTCGTTGGAATGTCAATTCTTATCACTCTTGGCATAATTGAAATTAGGGATAAGTGATGCATAGTTTTAGAGTAATTCGTAAAGTCTTTCTCACTAAACAGACTAACACTATAGAGACATCGACGAATGCGTTTAAGGTGCTAAACGTTCATCAATTGAACAATATTCCAGTTGTTTGGTATGAAACAGTTGAGCACATTATTATCCCAAGCACTATTGAATTCAAACTTGTTAATGACGAGAGTAAAACACCAGATGACGGTATGTACATTGGGTCGGCTTTTTTGAACAATAAAGTGGTGCACGTTTATCAATCGTGAGAAAAGAGGAAATCATGTATAATTTTAAGGTACCAGTTACTCGTATTGTAGAATCGGATGTGTTTTATGAAGTCTATGGAACTAATTTTCTTGAATATGCAACAACTCAAGAAAGATGCGAAATAAAAATTGTTCTAACTTCCGTTGAAGAAGTTATAGATTATTTGTTAACTAATCCAACTTTTATTCTTAAACAAGTTGTTAGGGTTCAGAACATGACAACTCAGATTAATAACGCGTATATTCAATCAAAGGGTGAATCCGTGACTAAAAACCCACAAATCAATTCTAATGAAGAAAAGACTCGGCGTTATGCCCACGGGTGATTATTAATAAATATCACATTAAAGGATTACCTTCTGTTCAGTGATATAAATAGTTGACATTTAGAAGTAGTTAGTATATAATAGGATTATCCAGTAAAGAGCAATCGGTTATTGGATTATTGATAGACAAGATAGCTTTACGGACCCGGTTTCGATACCGGCGCCTCCACCACAGATACATTGAATAGTGTATCTCTGATGGGGGCGACAGGGATTCGACGTGTAGTGAAATTTGTCTATTAGGATGCCGGGATCTAAGCGCCGTTACCGCGAAGAAACTAGAACTGCAAACCTTAACGCAGCTCCTCAAGATTACGCTCTAGCAGCATGATCTTACGGGTTGGTAACTTACCTTGGAACAGAAAAGTTACGTTTTAATCACACAAAGGAAATAAAATGAAGACTATCGTACTTGCTACTGCATTTGCAACTTTGGCCACTAGCGCTTTTGCTGGACCCGCTGTTGTTGGGTATTCTGAATACGCAGTTGAAGCCCAAACGTTTGAGGTTCAAGTTGGTGTTCAATTGCCAATTAATGATCAATTTACGTTTACTCCAAGTCTCGTAGGATTTGGCACAAGCAAGAATTTTGCTTTTAGTTATGCAAATTTCAATGTTACCTACAATCTGAATGACAACATTGATCTGTATGTTGATCTTGATACTGATAAGAACTTTAATTACGCTGAAACTACTCTTGGCTTAGCTTTCAGTTTCTGATTAAAAAGAGTGGGCAAGTGCCCACTCTTAATTATAGGAGAAACACATTGACAGTTATTAGAACTTACTTTAAAGAAGGTGTAGGTTCTGCCCGAGCAGAAATTAAACATAATGAGTCAGGGCAGTATTATTACATTGATTTTTACGACGTAGGAGGGAACAAATTTTTTAGAGAAGCTTTCCCTAATAAAGCTCTTTGCTATGTCGAAAGTGCGGCTGAAAACTGGACAAAGGGCATTAAGATCTTAAATGAATAACGAATTAGCAGCTGAAAACATCTTCAAAGAAATTACCACGTACGTAAATGATGATGTGTCTTTTATCGATGCTTTAGTTTGTTACTCGGAAATACACAATATTGAAATAGAAGTCCTTGGAAGTATCGTACGAAAAAGTCAAATAATGAAAGCTAAGGTTTATGAGGATGCTGAAACGCTCAATTTGATAGAAAAGGTACAAAGGCTTCCTATTTAATGAATATCTATTCAACAAAAGATGCATTTGAAATCTATCTATACTACGTAGCTTTAAAGAGGCACTTTACTAGTAGTTATGATTTTTTCAAATATAATGGCAAAACTAAAGCTTCTCAAGCAAGTTTTGAAAGTCGACGGGATAAGTTCTTCTTCTATAGCCTATCAAAACGAAAAGACTCTAAGCAATTTATTCTAGCAAATATGATCGCTAAACCTAATCTCTGGATTGGTGATCCATTTAATGATTCGGACGCCGAAGAAGTTTTCAATAACTGGGTTAAGCGCCAACAATCATTATCATATGTTTTTAGTAACGAGTTATCTGAGTTAAATGAAGATTTTAACAGTAATTTGATTATAAAGAACGGGCAATATCCAAATCTATTGAGCTTATATAACACTAAGCGAATTGGTATTGAAACGCTTATAATAATAGACGATCTATTTAACGTGTTTTCTTATTGGGAAACTAGAATTACAGATACTATTATTTTTCCTCAAATTAAAATGACTGTTAAAAAAGTAAAACCATTTATGGTTTATGACAAAGAGAAGATGAAACAAATACTTCTTAAAAAGTTTACACTAACTATGTAAAATCGTAACAATCGCAAAGGAACTGATATGTCAAATACATTCGCAGCGCTAAAAAAGACTCGTACATCTTCGTTTGATAAGTTGAACGAGCAACTCCAAAAGTCTACCGGAAAACAGCAATATTCTGATGATGAAAATTATTGGAAGCCTGAAGTCGATAAGGGTGGTAACGGATATGCTATCCTTAGATTCTTACCTGCCCCAGAAGGTGAAGAGTTCCCATATGTAAAGGTGTACGACCATGGCTTTAAGGGGCCTGGTGGTTGGTACATTGAAAGATCACTTAACACTCTCGGGCAGACTGACCCAGTCTCAGAATATAGGGGTAAGCTCTATAACTCTGGTAATGAGAGCGATAAGAAACTTGCTGGTGAATACAAACGTCGGACGTACTTTCATTCCAATATTTATGTAGTTAAGGACGCTGCAAATCCTCAGAATGAAGGCAAAGTTTTTCTGTTTAAGTATGGCAAAAAAATTATGGAAAAGCTTTTAGAAGCAATGAATCCTCAATTCGAAGGTGAGTCACCAGTCAATCCGTTTGATCTATGGGAAGGGGCTGATTTTAGATTGAAGATTCGTAATTATGAAGGTTATCGTAATTACGATCGATCTGATTTTGCTAAGCAAGGTCCTATTACTGGATTGAAGGACGAAGCACTGTCTGATGATCAACTTGAAGCAATTTGGAAACAAGAATATTCGCTTCAAGCGATTATGGATCCTAAAAACTTCAAGCCTTATGATGAATTGAAGACGAAATTCTATAAAGTCATCGGGCTAAATGGAGAAACACATCAGCATTCAACTGCTGAACAAAACAGTGAAACTAGCTTTAAGTCAGAAAAGGAAAGTCCTCCTCGTAAAACTGAAGAAACATCAGTGGATGACGATGATGCTTTAGACTTTTTTAAGTCGTTAGCACAAGAAAATTAAGAAAAGGGAGCCTTCGGGCTCCTTTTTACTGTGGCAAGAATGGCGAATTTAGACTTGCATAAGGATTAGTTATTATAGTAGTGTTATTGTTTGTAACTGAACTCGTTGTAGCACCGCCAACAGTAACTGGAGAAACATTGACCGAAGAAGAACTTTGAAGTGGAGTAGTTTCATTAATTCTAGAAAGATTATAGTCACGAAGTTCTTGTAATTTGAAACCCAGATCACCGCTTTCATTGAGTTTATCTACAAATTTTGTAATAGCTTTTCCAAGAATCATATTACTATCTGCCAAATACATGCTCTGATCTGGAGTGGTAAATCCATTAGCTAATGATATTTCTCTAAGCAATTTTATTAATTCATGAGGATCTTTGGGGTCTTGTATATAAGCCTCCATTCCATACATTTTTGCATACCCATTTGGTTTACCATCAATACCGGGTCCTTGCAGCTGTTCAATAATTGGTTTAATATCACCAGTAGAACTAAATTGTTTAGCCATTTCACGAACTGCGTAATTACGCCCACCTTCTAAAGTCCCATCACCAACAGTATCTCCAAAAAATTCGGGATCGAGAAATGGAGTGACGGCGCCTAGAACTCCAGCTGCTTTTGACAACAATGATACTGCCTTTAAGCCAAGATCTGTCCCAAGTGTTAGAGATTTATCGCCAAATGCTCTAAATGCTGAAGGCGCTCGGATCGTCTCTCCTTCTCTAATAGCTCCGCCTAAAGCTGGTTGTGTTCCTTCTATAGGAAGTACTACTGGAAATTTTTGTGCTATAGGCGCTGGTCCTATTGGTTCGATTCGTGTTGGAACTCGAGCGGGGCCTCCTGTGCTAGCTCTACCTATAACTGCTGCATCTCCAACCTCAGTTGCTGCAGCAATATCAATTCCTCTAAACATTCCAGTTAATTTTGTAAGAATAGCCGGCATACGCACTTTGCTCATTACCTTCTTCATACCACCCCAAAGCCATTTGCCTAAAAAGTTGCCTATGATAAGTGATAATCCCCCGCTTATTCCAGTAAGCGCATCTATGTTAAAGCCCTTAAGTACTCCATCATCTATTTTCCCGTTTTTATCTGGATCAAAGGCATTGCGGACACCTCCAGCTACAGCTCCGACAAGCGAAAAGAGCACTCGTTTCTTAACAAAGCTTCCTAATACATAACCCCAAGTTCCCCATTCCGTAGCATTTTCGGTTATGCCGCCAATAGCTTTGCTAGTTTCCGGGTCAGCCCCAAAATTAGTTGCAGTTTGCTCAGCAGCACCCCCAACAAAATCACCTACTGCGCCGGCAAACGCAAGTACTATAGCGCTCTTAAATACTTTGCCCATAGTTCCCATAAATCCCTGGCCTTTAATTATCTTCGTAAACGTAGCTTTGATCAACCCCATTGCACCGCTAAAACCCGCCCCACCTAAAGCGGCAGCTCCAAGCAAGTTAATCGGACTATTTGCAGAAGAAGTCTCTTCAGTATTTTTGGCATAGTCACTTTGGGCTTGGGGTTGTCTAAAGCTGTTATAAGTATATCCATTAGCATCTGGTCCACCGCTGGCTGCTTCAACCTCAGCAATTTTATTATACTGAGTACGCCTTGTATTATCACGACTAGACTCATTGTTTAAACCATATATAGATTTTAGTATACTGGTCTGCAAAATCAATTGATTTTCCATAGATTTGAATATATCTTTGAATCGACTAAAATCGATCTTTTGTTCTGGTAATTCGTCGTCCATGTTTTATCTTTCTTTTTGCTTTTCAATAAAGGCAAGTAGCATATCTAAGTATAAGTCTCGTTCATATGGTATAAGATCTTCAATATCACCTATAGAATATTTATGGTGTTGGGCAAGTGCAAATATTGTTTTATAATAAAGCGCCAGGTTTGAATGACCCAGCGCTAGATAAAAAAACTTTCAGTTCCTTCAATCACAAATGTTTTAGTATTACCAGCAGAATTTATATAGGTTTTTTCATAACGAAGTGCTGGCATAGTTTCAAAAAAGTCTTTAATTGAATCAATATGCTGAGAAGTTAAGTTGTTAACAAATTCTATAATTTCTTCTTTGTTAAAATCAGTCATTTTATAAACACTGTCATCAGATATTAGGGTATCAATACACGCGATCATGATGTTAAAAAGAGATTCAACGTTTTCGCCAGCAGTAGTCATATCTCGCAATTCTTGCAAAGACGGGTATCGCATAATCAAATGATTGTGCTCGTCAAGTTGAATATGCTTAGAATGTTTTTCCAATGTGTGTATCTTAATATCGTTAATATCGACTATCAAATCAACATCAGACTCAGTCTCTGCATCTTTTATAGTAAACGATAACTCGTTAGTAACAGATTTTGCTCTGATGTTCAATAAAAGATACTCTAAATCGAATACCGCTAATTCATTCACATTAACACCATTAGCGCAGTTATTAATGATCTGTTGAATAGCAATAACGATTTGATTAATATCTTTAGACTCTTGTGCTATCAATAAAATCTTTTCTTCTCTAACTGTAAAAGGTCTAAAAGTTATTCGCTGTTTAGTTGAAGGTATTTCAATTTCAAACAGTGGCAAATTAATCTTAGGCAGTGTTATTTTATTCATGTTTCCTCACAGTGCATTAAAAATAGTGTTCACGTTAGTAACTTGATTGATAAAATCTTGAACATTGTTTGGAAGTCTCAGTTGACTAACGGCTTGAACAACCCCATTGATTGAAGATAAGCTTGAAAGAAATCCATTTTGATTAAACATACTAGGCGCGATTTGGCCCAATTCGAGAGCTTCTAATTTGAATCGATCAAATTCAAAGGTTACTGGCAAGTTCATTATTTCTCCCTGATTTTCCCAAGAAGTATCTATAGTCCCAACCTGCGAAGGAAAAGCATTTCCAAACGTATAATGATATACTTTACTTGCATCATTTCCCGAAAACAGTAATACTTCTATAGTTGCAGCGTAGTTGTCTTTATATTCAATCTGATATGGAAGTTTTTCTTGTGGATCTAATTGAGTTGTGCCATCATAGGTGTTATAGTTGATTATTGATTGCATCCATCGATGGAAAAATTTCATTGTTCCAAAATCGCTATCCATCATAAAGACTGCTGGTAAATTAGATAGATTTAAATCTGTTGGTCGACTTTCTGTTATTCCGAATCCAAGAGGTTTAACCCCAAAATTTACTATTCGCATCTCTGGCAGATTAACGGATTTACATAAAAACGTTAATTCGCGAGTTGTGATAGTGTTTTCTATAAAACTAATTGAAGCCGGCAACGTAATTTGCATAAAGAATAAGTTATTCTTTGCTAGTCCTCTTCTAGATGCATGTGCTTGAAATTCGCTAATATTGAATGACATTATTTTTTCCTATTAAAGAGTGCTAGCGCTATTTCCACCAACTGACTGTAAAGAATCTTTCCACACCTTTTCTTTAGTCGCGCCAATAAATCTTTGTGTTGGAAGAAACAATGCTATATCCCACTCAGATGGATACACATACAAAAATCTACTACGAACTTGTTCTGATAAATAATGTTTAACACAGGGCTTAAAATATCTAAATTTTGCTGCTTTATCTAAAATAGAATAGTTTAATCTAAGCTTAGTCGACTTATCAAATGCATCATTATTAGTAGTATCATATAAAGCATCCATTAGTTTTGCACGATAGATTAATGGAAGATAGTGAAGATTAATACCCATAAATCCTCCTGGCACTCTTTTATAAGGAAATACTAAAGGAAATCTATCGTAGTATGGTAGCGTTGCTTTATGCTTAGCATCGTAGAAATACATATAACAATTGCCAACTATTTGAGTTGAAGTTAATCTATCTCCAGAACTTTTCATAAGAGTCGTCTCATTGATTTTAGAATATTCACCAGCGGTTTTTCGATACCACTTTTTAGCAGCATCAGTACGGCCAGGTATTTGTCCTGCTCTAACGCCTTTAGCTAATATTTCATCAAATAGCGCCATTATTTCAATGTTCCAAAGAGTTGTTTTTCGGTGACTATGATAAACTTCCATCCTTTATCAATACAGTATTCTTGTGCGGCTGCCCATTTTGCGCTATTCACACCATATGTTGCAACTTCGTTTAGGTACTTTCTACTCAGTCTGCCTTTAGGGGTTAGCTTTTTTCCTACATTAGGAGCCTTAGTCTGTACATCTGGTTTTACTTCAATCAAAATGGTTTCTTTATTCCCATTACTATTTATCTGTTCTAGATAGACGTCAACAAAATATCTATGCCATCTACCATCTATTGGGCTTTTATATGGAATAACTACTTCTTCACTATTCCACTTTATTACGCTGGGATGATTGTCTAAATATGCAAATAGCCTAAGTTCCCAACTAGATCTATAGATTATATTAGATGAATCGCCTTTATATTTGTTAGAGTTTTTAGGCTTAAACTTTCCTTGATAATAAGAAGCCATTTATGATTTTCTTTTCAAAAGCATGTTAACAAATATCATATTGATATTTTCTTTTCTATTGAGTTGCAGTATAAATAGTTGTGTATAGATTATTTATAGGATTATTACATGTCAGGCCCAACACGTACAGATGTTATACAACCAGCAGACACTGTAGTCGAAAATAATCGAACAAACCAAGCTATAACTGCAACACTGCGGTACCCATCCGATATATCTACACATGGGATCGTATTTACATTTAGGAAATACCAATATGCTGGAGGTGGAGAAGCGGCAAGTTCAGTAACTGGTTCATCTATTGTTCTTCCATTACCGAGATCTCTAATTGATATGAATAGCATTGATGCTAGAGCTTCTGATTTAGATATATCTGGAGCAGGAGTAGTTGATGCAGCACAACATATTAATGGTAATAACCCTATAGATTTTCGCCAACTTGGAAGCAATGCTGTTACTGGAATAGGAAATTTAATTAGTGGAAATAGTGGTGCTGGCATGAGTAATTACGCAGCTTTCGCAAAATATGCAATGAAGTTTGCATCACAAATCTCAACACCAGTTAATAATGCTGCAGAAGCTTTAAGTGGAACATTGTTTAACCCCCATACCACATTATTGTTCAATAGCATTGCATTGAAAAATTTTTCGTTTGATTGGGTGTTTGCCCCAAAAAATGAAGAAGAATCAACACAGATCAAAGATATTATTAAGCAATTTCGTAAAAACGCGTTACCAGCATATGAATCTCCTATAGGCACGACTACTTCAACTGGTATAGGATCAATTGATCGCGCTATGTTTAGTTACCCAAACATAGTTGACGTAATACTCATAGGTTTAGACCCGGAATATTACGTTACATATAAACCAGCATTAATCACTAGTATTAACGCTGACTATGCATCGCAGGGTCAAGCTCTTCTTAAGGGTACATCACATGGTTCTAGACCAGCACTCGTCACGTTAACTGTAACAATGACAGAAGCTGATATTCACACTCAAGCAGACTATAACTAAGAGGCTACAATGTCTAGGTATTTTACGTATTTTCCAAAAACTACTTATTTAGATCGGTCAATCACCGATCTGACTAGACGCGTTAAGCTTAATGATAATATATTGCTTGACCCATATGCGTTTTTACCATATACTATAAGAGGCGAAGATCGAGCTGAGGATGTTGCGTTATACTATTATGGGGATCAAAATAAAGTTTGGTTAGTCTATCTTGCAAACAACATTATTGATCCGTATACACAATGGCCAATGAATAACAAAAATTTCGACAAAACTATTAATAAAAAGTATTACCAAGCTCCATTATCATTTACTACTATTGATGGCACTTCAAATAAAATAACTATCATTAATCATAAGTTTACTACAACAGATCCGGTTGATTATAATTTAGTGAGTGGGCAAAACCCCGGATTAACAAGTGGGTCAATGTACTATGCTATTAAAATAAATGATCATAACATTAGATTAGCAACTACTGCTGCAAATGCAAATAATGGCATTGCAATGAAT
>Ga0210033_1004421_pt1 | contig 10821 bp, 9 predicted proteins | sample CryGeymeta201501_FD_185465 | JGI IMG/M metagenome (GOLD analysis project Ga0210033, IMG submission 185465) | Groundwater microbial communities from Crystal Geyser aquifers in Utah, USA - Crystal Geyser metaG 2015-01 (SPAdes) (version 2) | ecosystem: Environmental > Aquatic > Deep subsurface >... | reverse complement strand
GGGCTTGGCGAAGAGGTAGCCCTGAAAGAGATCGCAGCCCAGATCGACGAGCACATCGCGCTCATCGACGGTCTCGACCCCTTCGGCCACGACGACGATCCCCGAACGGCGCGCCATGTCTACCAGGGCCGCGACGATGTCTCGCTTGAGGGGGGCGCGATGGACGTCCCGAACCAACGACATGTCGATCTTCGCGATGTCGGGTTGTAGGTTGACCAAGCTCGCGAGGCCCGCGTAGCCCTCTCCCAAGTCGTCGACGGCAAGGCGGTAGCCAAGCGCCCGGATCCGCTCGAGATCCTCCTGGAACGCTGGACTGTTCTCGAGTGCAGCGCGCTCAGTGACCTCGAGCACCACGCGCCGTGAGACCTTCAAGAGCGGCTCTGTGAGCTCGGCGAGGACCGCCGAGCTCAGCTCCGTTGGGTGAAGGTTGACGAAGATGGCCTCACTGCGTTCGCGGTGCTCGAGCATGGTTGCCGCCACAGAGGCGCGCACGCCCCGGCCCACATCGTGGACTCGTCCCAGCACCTCAGCCGCCGCGAGCAAGCGCAGCGGGGAGGCGAGGGTGGGCTCGTCACAGCGCAGCAGCGCCTCATACCCGAAGGCCGTGCTGTCTTGTGCTCGGACGATGGGCTGGAAGACCATTCGTATCTTCGGCAGAGCTCTCGCGAAGGCCTCTTCGGTCTGCTTGAGGTCTTGCACGAACTCATCGCCGCCGAAGCGGCTGGCCAGCAGCTTGGTGCGCAACCGGGAGATGCGACCCGCATCGACCGCCGCCCTGACGGCCTGCACTATCTCCTCTCGGCCGAAAGGTTTGGTGAGGTATTCACTGACGCGTCCACGCAGCGCCTGCGCTGCGGACTCAATCGAGGGTGCGCCGGTGATGACGATGACTGGGAGCTCCGAGTTTGCGCCACGCAGGTCACGCAACAGGTCCAACCCGTTGCCATCGGGGAGTCTCAAGTCGGCGACCATGGCGTCGAACTCACCCGCGTCGAGCGCGTTGCGTGCGGCGTCCATTGTGCCGGCGAGGACGACCTCATAGCCGCTGCCCTGCAGGATGCGTTCGGTCCCACGAGCCACAGGCTCATCGTCATCGACGACGAGGATGCGTTCTCTGCGCAGGACAGGAAGCTGGGCAGCGAGAGCGGCGACTGGCGCGGGAGCGCGATTCTGTGCGACGACAACGGCCTTGGGGTTTTTGCGGATGCAAACGTCGCCGCTCGGTGGTCGTCCGGCCTTGGTCCGACAGATGCCGGTTTCCCTGCCCGACGGGCCGCCAACGCCTCCGCAACGGCTCGAATCAGCTCGACAGGGCGCACGGGTTTCCAAAGAACCGGCAGAGGCTTGTGTTCGTTGCGCAAGCTCTCGTCGAGGTAACCAGAGGTCAGGAGCACGATGGCCGTCGGCGCCGACCGCGCAGCATGGTCGGCCACTTCGTAGCCACTGGCGCCAGGCAGCACGATATCGGTGAGGATGAGGGCGAGCGATGACCCCAGGGTGTCGAGCAGGCGGAAGGCCTCAGGACCATCCGCCGCCAGATGAACCGTGTAGCCTGCGTTCTCGAGCACTCGCCCCGTGACCCGTCGCAGGATTGGCTCATCCTCCACGACCAGCACCCGCTCGCCATGGGCAGCGCGCGTCGTCGGCCGTGACGCTGAATCCCAGGTGTGAACCGATTGGTCGGTGAGGGGGAAGGTCACAGTAAAGGTCGTGCCCCGACCGATGACGCTCTCGACCTCGATGCTCCCGTTGGCTGCGGTGACGATGCCGAAACAGGTCGCAAGGCCAATCCCTGTCCCCTTGCCGAACGCCTTTGTAGTGGAGAAGGGCTCGAAGATGCGCGCCAGTACACCCTCTTCCATCCCCAACCCAGTGTCGGCCACCAACAGTCGAGCGACGCGCTGCTCGGGCTGGTCGGGGTTTGCATGGGGTGAGACCTCGAGAGTGATGCTCAGCCGACCGCCTCGAGGCATGGCGTCACGCGCGTTGACGGCCAGGTTAATCAGAATCTGGTCGAAGCTCACTGGGTCGATGAGCACGACGGCGGGTCGCGCCGAGGGGATGATCACGAGCTCGATGCGTTCACCGAGCGTGCTGGCGAGCAGCGAGTGCATTTGCGTAAGGATGAGGTTGAGGTCGACCGGCTTCTTTTCGTCCGGGAGTTGGCGAGCGAACGCAAGGAGCCGGCGGGTCATCCCTGCCCCGCGGTCGGCTGCGTTGAGCACTTCGATGATGTCTTCACGCAGCTCGTCGTGCTCTGGCAGTGCGTCGCGGACGAACTCGGCGAACGACAGGACTACTGCGAGGATGTTGTTGAAGTCGTGGGCGACCCCACCGGCGAGCTTGCCGAAGGCCTCCATCCTCTGTGCCAGGACGAGTCTCTCCTCGGTGGCGACCTGCTCGTCAATTTTCACCAATACCCCGCGGATACCGCACGTCGTCGGGTTGTACGAGGCCGTGCTGAGGCACCAGCGATACTCGCCGTCGACGCGCACGCGAAAGCGGCTGGTGATGTGGGACGTGGTGCCATCGACCAACTGCCGAATTTCCTGCCCGACCCGCACTCTGTCGCTGGAGTGGACTCGGTCCTCCCAGTCGAGGCGAGAGCAGAACTCAGCGACGGACCCCCCAAAGTGTCGTTCGACGTCGCCAATCACCCATTTGCCTACGATGTGGCTGGCGTCCGTGACGTCGACCTCGTAGACGATGATCGGCAGCCCCGCCAGCGCCTCGTCGATCCGTGCGGCCTGCTTTCTCTCGGCCTCTGCAGCCACCAGTTGAGCCGCGCGGCCACGAAGCCGGCTGAGCTCGATCAGAGAGCGCACCTTACAGGTGACCTCCAGATGGCTTATGGGCTTCGCAAGGAAGTCGATGGCGCCAACTGACAGGGCCTCCAGCCGGTGGTCGCGCTCATCGTGCGCCGTCACCACCACTACGGGCAGCGCGGGGAGCCGGCCCTGTCTGTGCAGCGACCTGAGCACCGTCATTCCGTCCGTCTCGGGCATCATGAGGTCCAGCAACACCAGATCGACCTCCTCGCTCTCGAGCAGCGCCAACGCCTCGGCGCCACCGGAGGCCTCCAACGCTGTAAAGCCCTCACGTTCGACCAGTTGGACCAACAGCTTTCGATTGGCGGCCTCGTCGTCGACAATCAAGACCGCTGGAGCGCTTTGGGGTTGGGAAGTGGTCATGGGTTATCCTTCTTGCGAGACCTGATGGGAGACCTGATGGGAGACAGAAAACTCAAAGCTATCGTTCGAGCACTGGACCTTGACGAGAATGACGCCCTTCGAAGCCAAGGCTCACTCCTCTCTTGCTGCAGGTACGGTCGCCAAGAGTCGACAGACCTGTGCTAGGAACTCTTTGTAGGCGATGGGCTTGGCCACGTAGGCATCGCAGCCCGCTTCTAGGATCCGCTTCTCGTCTCCACGCATGGCGTGGGCGGTCACGGCCAGAATCGGCAGCGCTCGGGTCTTGGCGTTGGCGCGCAGGAGGCGAGTCGCCGTCAGCCCATCGGTGCCAGGAAGCTGAATGTCCATGACCACGAGGTCGAAGGGCTCGGCGAGCGCGGCCTCGATCCCTGCGTCCGCATTGCCGACCTCGCGCACCTTGTGTCCGGCATGCCTAAGCAGGTCGCCCAGCAACTTGCGATTGGCGGCGTTGTCCTCGACCAGCAGCACGCTCTTCATGAGCGTTCTCCTCTCCGAGACGACCCTCGGCTCAGTGCGCGACTGCTGCTGAGAACCCTCTCGCAGAGTGGAGGACACTGACAGTGTTTGGCGTGTGCGTTGCGCGAGCGCCCTCTGGAGGGTGTCGAGGAACTCTCGCTCGTCCCAGCCGGACTTCGCGCTCACTGCGTGGGCCATGTGTCTGAGCACCTCGCGTTCAGCCACATCGCTCACTTTGGCGCTGAGGATGATGACCGGAAGGTCGGCCGTCGCAGGGTTTGACTTCAACTCACTCAGCACCTCGAAACCAGAGACCTCCGGCATCAAGAGGTCCAAAATCACCGCGCCGACGCTCCCCGCCGCGAGGGCGGCGATAGCGTCGGCTCCACCGTATGCACGCGTGACGCTCATGCCAGCGCGCTCCAGACGCAGGGAGACCAAGTTCACCGCGCGGGGATCGTCGTCGACCACCAAGACGTGGAGGTCCTCCCCGATCAAGCCGAGCTTTAGCTCGTCGAGCGCTCTGATGAGGTCGTCTCCACCGACTGGGGTTGAAGGAGCGAAAGAAGAAGAAGAAAGCGGCTAGCTGGAATTCCCTCGACTCTCAAAGGTCACTGACTTCTCTCTGCGGCCGGCCATGTCGATTTCGATGCCTGGCGGTCAACGGCCAGCAAAGAGGTGACCTCCAGATGGTTGATGGGTTTCGCAAGGAAGTCGATGGCGCCAGTTGACAGAGCTTCGAGCCGGCGCTGGCGCCCGTCGTAGGCCGTAACCACCACCACGGGCAGCGCGGGGAGCCGGCCCTGTCTCTGCAACGACCTGAGCACCGTCATGCCGTCCGTCTCGGGCATCATGAGTTTCCCCACATGATGATCATGTCGTCGAGCGTGTCCCAGTCGATCTTCACCAGCTCGATCTTCGGCGCGGCGAGGCGCGGGTTCATACACTGTCTGGACCAATCCAGTGGCCGGGCGCTTGTTTTTCCTATCCCCCGACTCGCATGGCAACCTGCTCACCTATACCGACGCAGTGTTCTAAGGCAGAAACCTATTTCAGTTTCTCGGGCTTTGGCTTACAGCTATGCGTCGGCGTCGAGAAGCCGCGACGACGTTCCGGGTGGTCAAGAGTCAGCAGAACACCTATTGGGCCTGGCGGGAGTTTTTAGGGAGAACTCGAGATGATGACTCGGACGATTGGCGGCCTCGCCCTCTTCCTCTTGCTGCTGTGCAACTTCGGACAGACAGCATCGGCAGAGGAACCAGAATTCATCGATGTCGAAGCTCTGACACTGCAAGATCTTCTGAACATGGAGACCTCGGTGACGACGAAGTCCGCTGCTCGCACACTTCGCGAGACGCCGGGCATCATCTCCGTGATCTCCCGTGAAGAGCTGACGCGTCTCGGTGTTCGCGATCTGCTGGATGTGATGCAGCTGGTGCCGGGTTTTGATGTGGGTGTCGACACGTTTGGGGAGCTCTTCATGGGCGCCCGTGGAATCTGGACCGCTGAGGGCAAGGTTTTGGTGCTCTTCGATGGCCATCCAGCTCACGACCTGGGGTACGGGATGGTCCCCCTCGGAAATCACTTCCCCATGGATTGGATCGAGAGAGTTGAGATCGTGCGGGGCCCAGGCTCAGTGGTTCGGGGAGGAGTGGCGTCGTCGTCTTCGTCCCTCGCTCCTCGGCGTACCGCTGTACGCCTGCGTCGCTCGGTCTTCGGCTCCTTGCACCTTGGGCGTTTTCGTACGGGCACTCAAAAGATGTCCTTCGGGAAGGATGGCGTGTTTCGCTGAGATCGGTGGAAAATGCGACCAAACTCTGAATTTCAAGATGGATTCTAGAGCTAGGTGCGGGCAGCCCCAATTTGTCAGCAAACACAGCTCAGCGAAAGCTTCGCAAGGGTTGGCGAGGAACAACTCGTCGCCAGGGACGGCGGAGAGTCGTGCGAACCCGAAGGGTTGCGCGTCGGATGCGCGCAACAACTCGTAGCCAGGGATGGCGGAGACGTGCAAACCCGAAGTGTTGCGCGCAGGAGCCGGGCAGCAATTCATCTCCCCCAAAATTCTTTGACAGAGATGACAAGCGCAAGCGCTTCGAACTGGACGTCGGGCCGACGAACCACTACTCTACAGACTAGTCTGTCTATTGAGCGACTGCTTTCAATATTGAACTGGCCTGAAATCGCCGCAGCGGACGACCGATCTCTCGCACCGATACCTGCTCGGAGTTCGAGGTTCGGCTGTGTGGAAGCCTAGCAAGCATTTCAGGTTGCCGGATGGGTGTCTTGTTCCCCTCCAGGTCGAGCCTCGGGCCTCTCCTGCCACCATGACGCTTATGAGACCCCCAAACGGGCGCTCTCGTCCCACCATTCTCGAACTCTTGTACCGCCAAGATTGGTACGAGCCACTGCTGACAATCGCCGAGGTGATCGCCTCGAGTGTCGATGCGGTCGTCCGCCATTGGTCCGAGGGTTATCGCACATTCTTCGGGGAGGACGCGTTCTTTACCCCAGAGGTCTTTGACGTTTGGCACCGGAACGAGGTTCTTGGTCTGTCGAAGGCCATCCTCCGCGGTGACCCCGAGTCGCTCTGGTCTTGGATGCGGGATTGGGCTCGGCAACTCTTCGATGCGGGGGTTCCCTACGACGAGATCATCTTCTCCATCCATCTCTTCGAGGAGGCTTGTTGCGCCGCATGCAACGGCCGCGAGCTGGCGCCGACCGTGAAAGCCGATGCCCTGCGTCACCTCGATCGGTTGAGTCATGTGCGGATCATGCTTCTGACGCAGGCCTACCACTCAGAAGCCTACGGCGAGGGACCGACAGCCCTCGTGGGGACACTGGCCAAGCTGCAACAGCACGCGATGGGCCGGGACCGCTTCTGTGGGATCATCGGCAAGTCGATGGTCATGCAGACGATCTTCGAACAGCTCAGCATGGTCGCTCGCTCGCGGACCACAGTGCTCCTGCAGGGGGAGTCAGGGACGGGCAAGGAGCTGGCCGCACGCGCGATACATCGCCTCAGCGGTGACGTGGAGGATCGCTTCGTGCCCATCAACTGTGCAGCGCTGCCACCAGAGTTGATGGAGAGTGAACTTTTTGGCCACGTGCGCGGCGCCTTCAGCGGCGCCAACAGCGACCGCATGGGTCTCTTTGAGGCCGCGGATAACGGTACTTTGTACCTTGACGAGATCACCGAGCTGTCTTCCGCGGCGCAGGCCAAGTTGTTGCGGGTTCTCCAGGAGCAGGCGGTGAGACCCGTCGGTGCGCTCAAAGAGCGTCCCATCTCGGTTCGCGTCATCGCCTCGAGCAACGAATCGCCAGCCCGGCTTCGCTCGGGAGCGGGTTTGCGTCGAGACCTCTACTACCGGCTCCAAGGCTTCGTTGTGACCCTGCCGCCCCTGCGAGAACGCAGCGGAGACCTGCCTCTTCTGCTTGACCACTTCTTGGTTCAGGCCAACAAGGAAGGGCTGGGGACCGTCAAACAGGGCTGGACGCCCGCCGCCCTCGACAGGCTCGAGGCACATGACTGGCCAGGCAACATCCGTGAGCTGCAGATGATGGTTCGTCGCCTCTGCATGCAAAGCTCGACACCCCATATCAGCGTCGCAGACCTTCCCGAAGAGCTGCAACAACCCCCCTCGCCCGTGCAGCCCCAAGAAAGAGGCGCCAACACCCCACTCGACCTCAAGGATCTGGAGCGCCTAGCCATTGTTCGCGCCCTCGGCGCGGCGCGTGGAAACAAGTCTCAGGCGTCGAAGCTGTTGGGGATTTCGCGCCGTCAGCTCTACGTCAAGCTGGAGCGCTACGAGATCCAGCTCTGAGCGCGCTCACCTCCCACCAGACGCCTCGCCCGGAACACCCACCGCTTCATCATCGGGTAGGTAAAGGCGCTCCAGACCGCCCCCATCTTGCTGCCGTGGAGCACGCGAGCATCGAGGTCTGTGAACAGCTCGGTGAGCCAGAACGAACTCGTTCCGAGCGTGACGGCCAACAGCGCGGTGAGGGCGAAGCGGACGCTTTGAGCGCGTTTGCGCTCGTGAGTAGCTTCGAACGCCCGGCGTCGATGAAACACGAAGTTCTGACTGCCCCCACAGCCAGCGGGCGGCGAGCAGCGCGGGGCGGACCATCACCATGCTACTAACCGAGAAGACGGCGACCTCTCGACCGCCGGTAAGGAGTCCTGCCTGGGGCGATTGGATTTGCGCGATGGGGCCGCAGGCTGGATTCGTGAAGTCAAATTCTGTAGACCTTCCGCGTCTGCGACGTGACCCTTGTCGTCTGGAGGAAGCGAGATGAAAGAACGTGAGCTCACGCTCGAGGTCGTCCGTGTGACCGAGGCCGCCGCCATCGCTTCAGCGCGACTGATGGGCACTGGCGACGGAATCGCGTGCGATCAGGCCGCGGTTGACGCCATGCGTATGGCCTTTTCCGAGCTCGACATCTGGGGCCGAATCGTTATCGGCGAGGGCGAGCTGGATGAGGCCCCCATGCTCACCATCGGCGAGGAAGTGGGCATGCGGACGCCGACGAGCATGCACGTCGACATCGCTGTCGACCCCCTCGAGGGGACCAGACTCTGCGCCCATGGCGCTCCTGGCGCGCTGAGTGTGCTTGCCCTCGCCGAAGAGGGGCAGTTCCTGCACGCGCCCGACTGCTACATGAAGAAGATCGCAGTGGGCCCCGCAGCTCGCGACGCCATCGACCTCAGGGAGTCTGCGACGTGGAACCTGCAGCGCATCGCCAAAGCCAAAGGGGTGCAGGTGAGCGACCTCACGGCGGTGATCTTACACCGCCCGAGGCATGACGCGCTCATCGCGGAGGTCCGGGAATGCGGCGCGCGCATCTGTCTGATCAGTGACGGCGACGTCTCGGCCGCGGTGGCGACCAACCGTGAGCGCTCGGGGATCGATGTGCTCTTCGGTGTTGGAGGTTCGCCCGAGGGGGTCGTCTCGGCCGCGGCACTCAAGTGTATGGGCGGCGGGTTCCAAGCCCAGCTCGCCTTCCAGAACGAGACCGAGCGGCAGCGCGCACGGGCGATGGGTCTGAAAGACCCCGACCAGATCTTTGACCGCGACGACCTGGCCAAGGGAGACGTCGTGTTTGCCGCCACCGGCATCACGGGAGGTAGTCTCCTCAAGGCGGTTCGATTCTACGCAGGCGGCGCCTGGACGCAGTCGCTCGTCCTGCGTTCGCATACTGGCACGATTCGCAACATCGAGGCCTACCACGACTTCAGTCGCAAGCGGAACTAGTCGCTCACCGTTGCGCGCTGGTGGTTTGCGCACTTTGCTCCGAGCCCCGCGCACCTTGGCCCGCCCTCCCGTTTTGGGCGCCCAGGGCCTCGAAAACGAAAGAAGCCGGACCCAGAGGGCCCGGCTTCGCTCGTTCGAATCACCCGAATTAGTTGCTCACTGGCGGCAGGCTGTTGACGCTCAGGCTGAGGTACGGCCCTTGGCCTTCGCCGAGGGTTACCCAGTATTGATTGTCGGGCTCGGCGGCCACGGACACCTGGACCTTCACGGTTTCGAGCTTGGCGGTGCCTCCGCCGTAGTCACAGCCACCGACTTCGATGACGGCAACGGAGTCGCCGACTTCGATGTTCTGGCCCATGTGAGCGACGAGGTAGCCGGAGCCACCAAGGGAGACGAAGCCAGCGTCGGCGTTGCAGTCGGGCATGGCGTCGGTGTAGTTGATCACCGAGTCAGGAGCGTTGAGGGCGTCGGTCGGGTCGATGTTGTCGCCAACATCCACGCCGAGCTGGAAAGCCTCGATCTTGTCCGCATAGACATCCGTGCCGCTGGCCTTCTCGAGGATGATGGCGTCGATGTCAGCGCCGGGATCTTGGCCAGCGGTGATGTTGCTGAGGTCGTCGACGCGGACATAGCGATAGTCCAAGACCCCAGCGGTGTCGGTCGTGCCGTCAGGAGTGGTAGTGACGTCCGTAGTGGTGTTGCCGCCATCGGCGTCGGCATCAGGCTGGAGCTCGCAACCAGCGAAACCAACGGTGGCCATTACGGCCGTCAGAACCAAAAGAAAGCGCAGCTTCATGAGAACCTCCTTAGAGAGCGCGTGGATCGGGTAGCGATTCTACCCGGGTGTGCAGAATGGGGAGTTGATTCCCGCGGTAACTATGAATTCAATGCCCGCTGTTCGGACAACTTAGAACGTTGGCTGGTGCTAAACCATTCAAAAGAAAGTGTCAACAGAGTCCCGTGTTCGGGGTGACCCGAGGCGTCAGATTTCCTGCCACTTGCTGCTGTTTTTGGAACGATGGCCACAATAGCGCCGACGAACCGAACTGCCAAGCCTTTCACAACATTTCGTTGAAAACCGGATCACCATGAAATGCAGAGCCAGCATTGGCGCTGCTTTCGAGACTCACAATGGCAAACGAAACGAAGGAGACCGCCGGTCAATTCCCTTCTTTTTCAAGAACCGATCCTGGTCTCGAAAGACCCCCATCCAACGTCAACAAATCGACGCATGACTCTGAAATTGCAGGCGAATAAATTCCCCTCCGCGGGTCCGCTGAGGGCCTCTCCGTGCGCGTCGATTCAAAAGCATGACATTCCTGTCGCTCGCACCGGAGTACGGATACTCCAGACTCGAAAACACGCCGGGGTCTTTGCTTGGACCAGTCGGTGGCTTCGGCCCACGCGAGACGCTAGCAAACGTCTTTCGCAGCGACATGCCAGTCTCGAGGAGGCGGAGTGGTCGTGAACGCAGTGCGACGAACTCTGACATTGCGATCGCGCTCAGGCCGACGGCAACCACTCGAGGGTAGCGCTCTCCACTGCCTCTGTGGACACTCCCATCGCGACCACCAGACGACCTTGTTCATCGATGGCGACGGCGTCGCCCTCCCGGCCGTCGGGCAGGCGCACTCTTCTGGGCAAATTGCACCACGACCTCCAGTCTCGCCGGATTGCCGACAAGACCGAGTCTGCGCTCGGTCCGTCGACGAGGCTCACGAGCCGCTCGACGAAGGCGGCCGCAAGCGCGACCCGCTGCGCCTCTGAGAGGGACTGTCCGGTAGAGGCTTCCATCGTCGTCACGAGGGGACGCAACGGCTCGGGAAAGGCGCTGGCGTCGCCGTTGAGGTTCAGGCCGAGGCCGACCACGGCACCCAGGAGCTCTTCGCCACGAATCACGC
>Ga0210033_1004415_pt1 | contig 10832 bp, 10 predicted proteins | sample CryGeymeta201501_FD_185465 | JGI IMG/M metagenome (GOLD analysis project Ga0210033, IMG submission 185465) | Groundwater microbial communities from Crystal Geyser aquifers in Utah, USA - Crystal Geyser metaG 2015-01 (SPAdes) (version 2) | ecosystem: Environmental > Aquatic > Deep subsurface >... | reverse complement strand
GGCACGCGGTTTTGCGACATTCTGGACAACGCCCACAACCTGCCGCTGCACCTGGCGGTGGAGCTGGGCGTGCCGCTGGCGCTGCTGGCCTGCGGTGCGACCGCTGGGCTGGTGTGGCGCGCCAAGCCGTGGCGGGAAACAGCCGCCCAGCGTCAACTTGCTTGGAGCCTGCTGGCTGTGGTGGGGCTGCACAGCCTGCTGGAGTACCCGCTGTGGTACGGGCCGTTTCAGATGGCAGTGCTGCTGGCGCTGTGGCTGCTGCTGAGCCCGCCACAGCCCTCGCACTTGCGCCAAAGTTATAAGCTTTTTAGCCATCTAGCCCTTTATTTATATGGGATAGCAGCTATTTTTTTAGTAGCTTTCATCGCTTATACAGCGTGGAACTACCAGCTCGCCAGCCAAATCTATCTGCCGCCAAACGAGCGCCTGACCGCCTACCGAGAAGACACGCTGGAAAAAATCAGCCAGGTGGCGCTGTTTCAGGATCAGGTGCGCTTTGCCCAGCTGACCACCACCGAGCTGGATGCAAATAATGCCCATCAGGTACACGCCCTGGCACTGGACGTGCTGCATTTTTCGCCCGAAGCGCAGGTGCTTGAACTGTTGCTGGACAGCGCCCGCATGCTCGGCAAAAGTGATGAAGTGATTTATTTCAGCCTGCGCTACCAGGCCGCTTTTGCGCAGGCCTACACCCTCTGGGCCACCAAAGCACCGGTGCCCTGCGCCATCTGCAATTGAAACGTGCTCAGGCGGCAGCCACAAAACTGCCCGACTTGCCGCCGTGTTTCTCCAGCAGGTGGCAGTCGGTGAGGGTCATGCCACGGTCTACGGCTTTGCACATGTCGTAAATGGTCAGCAAGGCCACCTGCAGGGCGGTCAGGGCTTCCATCTCGACCCCGGTCGGGCCGACGGTTTCGACCGTGGCGGTGCAATACACGCTGCTGGCTCGGGTGGCGGTGGCGGGCTGCACCTCAAATTCAATCGCCACCCGGGTGATGGCCAGCGGGTGGCACAACGGGATCAGCTCGCTGGTTTTTTTGGCCGCCATGATGCCGGCCACGCGGGCAATGCCGAGCACGTCGCCTTTTTTGGCATTGCCTGCGGCAATCAGCGCCAACGTGGCGGGTTGCATCTCGATGCGCCCACCGGCCATACCGATGCGGTGGGTGGCGGCTTTGGCAGCCACGTCGACCATGTGGGCCTGGCCTTGGGCATCAAAATGGGTGAGTTCGCTCATGACAGGATTCGATTCAAAACAGAGTTAACAAAACAGCGACGGCAAACGCAACTTCACCGAACCTTTACGCGCAGATGGCATCATATGGGCAATTGGGCGGCGCAGCCCACAAGGGCGGCACTCCAGCCGCTATTCACAAGGAATCTGACCGAATGCGTTTTTATAAGACAAATAGGCTTACAGACCTTATAAATAAAGGGCGAGCAGCTCTTTTTATTGTAGCGTCATGCGCTTTGTTCCCAGTGCAACCCGGGGCGCAAACCAACCTGCCCGCACCCACCTCGGCTCTGCCCCTGCTGGGCGACGGCAGCGGCATCACCAGCAGCGCCGAGCGCCGCTTGGGTGACCGCATTGCCCGCGAGTTGTACCGCGACCCCGACTTTATTGACGACCCGGTACTGGGCGACTACGTGCAAGGCATCTGGCAGCCGCTGCTGGCCGCAGCGCGCCACCGCGGCGAACTCACGCCTGAACTGGATGAGCGTTTTGCCTGGCGCATCCTGCTGGGCAAAGACCGCAGCGTCAACGCCTTCGCCCTGCCCGGTGGCTACCTGGGCGTGCATTTGGGGCTGATGGCGGTGGTCAGCAGCCGGGACGAGTTGGCCTCGGTGCTGGGCCACGAGCTCAGCCACGTCACGCAGCGCCACATTGCCCGCTTGATAGCCAAAGATGAACAGCAATCGCCATGGATGATTGGGGCCATGATTCTGGGGGTACTGGCGGCCAGCAAGAACCCAGAAACCGGCAATGCCCTGATTGTGGGTAGCCAGGCGGTCTCGGCACAAAACCAGCTTAACTTTTCCCGCGACATGGAACGCGAGGCCGATCGCATCGGCTTTGGCGTGATGACCCAGGCGGGGTTTGAGGCACAAGGTTTTGTCACCATGTTTGACAAGCTGCAACAAGCCTCGCGCCTGAACGACAGCGGCGCTTACCCCTATTTGCGTAGCCACCCGCTAACCACCGAACGCATCGCCGACATGCAGTCGCGCCTGCCATTAGGCGCGCCACACCCCAACCAAATCATCCCCACGCTGGCCCATGCCATGCTGACCGCACGGGCGCGGGTGTTATCCAACCCGGGAGCGGATGCCCTGCGCAGCTGGCAAGCACAAGCCAATGACCCGGCGCTGGCCCGGCAACCCGCCAGCATCCAGGCCGGTGTGTTTTACGGCGCAGCTCTGGCAGCCATCCGATTGCGAGAGGTAGCGCAGGCACGCAGCGCATTCAAGCCGTTGCAGGCCTTGGTGACAGCGGATGCCGAAGCGGCACGTCAAGCCCGCTGGCTGGGGATTGAGATTGCCCTGACTGCGCGTGATTTGCCTCGTCAGCAAGTGTTGGCCTTGGGCGAACAAGTGGGCATGAACCAAACCGACATCAGCACACTGCGCCGCCCGGAGCTACTGCTGCAAGCGCAAATTGCCTTGCAGTCGGGGCAAGCCGAAGCCTTGAACTTGATGGCGCAACGCTTGCAATCTTGGGTCAGCGCCCAGCCATTGGATGCACTGGCCTGGCAATGGTTAGGCAGTATTTATGCTGCACAAAATCAGCCCCAACCTGCCCTGCGCGCTGAAGCTGAAGGCAGGGTGGCTTACCTGGACTATGCCGGAGCGCTGGACCGGCTCAAGGCCGCGCAAGACCAGCTGCGGGCCTCGGGTGCTGGCAGCACCAGTGCCGAGCACATCGACGCATCCATCATCGACACGCGCCGCCGCCAGCTGGACGCGCAGCAGAAAGCACTACTTAAAGAACAGGCGTTGGAACGCTGAATCAATCACCAGGCCAAACGCCGAGTAGATCAGGGAACCAAGCAGAGCTGCAGAAAAACTGCGTACATAGAACCCGTCAAGGACGCCTGATGCGGCCCAAAACATCAGGGCGTTGATGACAAACAAAAACAGCCCCAGTGTGACCACCGTGACCGGCAGCGTCAACACCACCAGCACCGGGCGCAGCACCAGATTGAACAGCCCGATAACCAAGGCCGCCATCATGGCCGCGCCAAAGCTGCTCACCACCACGCCGTTGTAAAGATAGGCCACGCACAGCAGGGCAGCGGCACTGAGCAACCATTTGAAGATGAGTTTCATGGAGTAAAAGTTTTAAAGAATCAGCGCTTTCAGGCGCGGGCGGCCAAGCGCCGCTTGCGCCACAGGCCAGCAGCCAGCACCCCAGCCACTACCAAAACATACACCGTCCAGCGGGCGGCACTTTGACCGCTTTCCAGCGGCGCTTTGGCCGCGCCAAAGATGCCGCTCAGCCAGGGTTCACTGACGATCATTTTGGCGGCAGTCAAGGCCAGTACCGCAGCCCCGGCCTGAATGATGATCGGGAAACGCTCCACCAGTTTCAACACCACCGAACTGCCGAACACCACAATTGGCACGCTGATGAGCAAGCCAATGATCACCAGATCAAACGCACCATGCGCCGCCCCAGCCACGCCCAGCACGTTGTCCACGCCCATCAGGGCATCGGCCACGATGATGGTTTTCATGGCTCCCCAAAAGGTGTTGGCTTGTGGGCCGCTGTGCTCGCCACCGTCGTCATCGGCCAGCAGCTTATAGGCAATCCACACCAAGCCCGAGCCGCCGACCAGCATCAGGCCGGGAATTTTGAGCAGCCAGACGACGCCCACGGTCATGATGGAGCGCACCACAATTGCACCCACCGTGCCCCAAAGAATGGCCTTGGTCTTGAGGTGCGCGGGCAGGTTGCGTGCGGCCAGCGCAATCACTATGGCGTTGTCACCGGCCAGCACCAGGTCAATCAACACAATGGCCAGCAGCGCCGACCACCAGGGAGCAGAAAAAAGTTCCATATCAAACCTTGAGTAAACAGGTCAACATTGTCCAAAAAGAGGGGGTTTCCTTGCAACCCCTGAGGAAAATGGCGGGCAAAGCTATCATGCCCAGCCCATGACCACCATTCACATCACAGACATCGAATCCGCCATCAACTTCTGGCGCGCCAAAACGCCCAGTGTGGACGGTGCAGCCTTGCCAGAACCGACCCGAGCTTTGGCGGAGGTGTATGGTGTGATGGCGTTTGATGGTCAGCATGAGGTGAACCCGGCGACCCTGTCCGATGCGGCTTTTCAGGCCTGGCTCACCTGGTATGACAGCACCCCGGACACCCCCTGCATTGCGATTTGCTCCACCAGCCAGGGCGACGCGGTGTGCAAGGGCTGCGGCCGCAGCTTTGAAGAAGTGCAGCGCTGGACTGAGATGCTGCCGGTAGAAAAACGCACCATCTGGCGGCGCATCACCGCAGAGGGTTCGGCCTGGCGCTTTAACAAATACGCCGAACGTGCGGCAGAGAAAACCGCTTAAGCGATTTGATTTCGCTTTCAAAGCATGTCTGTCAGACGCAGGCAGAGCTTGCGCACGACAAGGCTTGGCAACAACGACAGGGATGATTTAAAGCGAAATCCCGCCTGAGACCTCGATCACCTCGCCGTTAATGTAGCTGGCTTCGTCACTGGCCAAAAAGGCGTAAACGTTGGCAATTTCTTCAGGCCGTCCCATGCGGCGCAACTGCACTTTGGAGGCCAAGTCTGCCAACACTTTCTCGGGCATGGCCGCCACCATGGGGGTGGCAATGAATCCGGGCGCAACTGCATTCACCCGTACCCCTTTGGGGCCCAGTTCTCGGCTCCAGGTTTTGGTGAAACCGATGATGCCAAACTTGGTGGCCGCGTAATTGGTCTGGCCAAAGTTGCCATACAAGCCGACCACCGAACTGGCGCTCAAAATCACGCCACTGCCTTGCGCCACCATGCCGTCGGCCACCGCTTGCGTGCAGTGAAACACGCCGCGCAGGTTCACGTCGATCACCTTGTCAAACTGCTCAATGGTCATTTTTTGCAGGCGAGCGTCCTGCGTGATGCCTGCGTTGTTCACCAACACGTCAATGCGGCCAAATTTAGCTTTGACCTGGGCCACCACCGCGTCCACCATCGGGCGCAGGGTCACGTCCATGACATAACCCTGCGCGGTGGCTCCGAGCGCCTGGCACTGCGCCACCGCCTCGTCCACTCCGGCCTGTTTGACATCGCAGACGATGACGATGGCTCCCTCTTTGGCAAATTTCAACGCAGTGGCCAGGCCAATGCCTTGCGCCGCGCCGGTGATGATGGAAACTTTGTTGGAAAGTCGAGCTGTCATGATCATTCTCCTTGTTTGTAAATCGTATCTGGCTCAAATACGTTCAAAATGGTATCCGTTTCACATGTTTCCAACTTGACACAAGGCAAACACCAAGCGCCCCGCCGACGCAAATGCGACGGTGTGGACAGATCAGATGCGAAATCAGCAACGGCCTTTTTACTTTTTTTCATCACTGGATAACAACACCATGTCGTTTTTCAACCCACAGAATCGTCAGCGTACAGGCAGCCTGTTGGTGGCGCTGCAATTTGGCCTGCTGCTGTTTTTGGGTGTGCTGTGCACCCCGCAGATTCGAGACGGACAGTCCTCATGGGTTGCGGTTGGCTTGGCAGTCATGTCCGCCATTTGGGGAGGGTGGACGCTGCTCTACAACCGTTTGGGCAATTTCAACATCCACCCTGAACCCAAGGTCAATGGGGTGTTGGTGACCGGTGGTCCCTACCGGTTGGTTCGTCACCCCATGTACGGTGCGGTCTTGTTGGCTGCTGCCGCGCTCGCAGCCTTGTCAGCATCCTGGCTGGGGGCGTTGGCTTGGGGATCGCTTTTGTGGGTGTTGTGGCAAAAGGCAACGCTGGAGGAACAATGGCTGTGTGAACACCATGCCGGCTACGCCGCCTACCGTCAGACCACCAAGCGTTTCATCCCCGGCATGGTTTGAGCCTTAGGCTCGTTCAACCTGCACCAGACAATCATAAAACGTGGGGCCGTGCCCCAGATCGGTCAGCTTCTGGCTGGTGAGCTGGTTCACGTTGGTGCCGTCCAAGCCCAGCTTGCGCCACCATACCCCCAGGCCGTTGACCACGCCTGGGCGGGCGCGCTCATTCACCCTGGCGTGGCAGCGGTAGCTGCCGCGGCTATTGAACACGCGCACCGTGTCGCCACTGGCAATGCCACGCGAAGCGGCATCGGCGGGGTGGATTTCAAGCAGTGGTTCGCCTTCGCTCTGGCGCAGGCTGTTGACGTTGACAAAGGTCGAGTTCAAAAAATTGCGCGCCGGTGGCGAGATCATGGCCAGCGGGTACAGGCTTGAAGTGGCCACCGCCTCGTGGTTGGGCACGTGGTCAGGCAAGCCGTCAAACCCCTGGTCAACCAAACGCTGGCTGAAAAACTCGCACCGGCCTGACGGCGTGGGAAAGTGGCCGTGGGCAAAAGGCGCTTCAGGCGTTGGCAGCGTGGCAAAGCCCTGATCCAGCAGCGCATCAAAATCAACCTGATCACCATAAGCCTGACGGCACAGCGCCTCATCGGTCTCCTTGAAACAGGCGTCAACAAAGCCCATGTGCACCGCCAGCTCACGAAAGATTTGTGTGTTCGGTTTGGCCTGCCCCAGCGGGGCGATGGCCGGGCGATTCAGCAGCACGTCGGTGTGGCCGTAACTGCTGTGCACGTCCCAATGTTCCAGCTGGGTGGTGGCCGGCAAAATGTAGTCGGCATAGTCTGCGGTGTCGGTCTTGAAGTGCTCCAAGACCACGGTGAACAAATCCTCACGGGCAAAGCCCTGCACCACTTTGCCCGACTCGGGCGCCACCGCCACCGGGTTGCTGTCGTAAACGATCAGCGCCTCGATCGCCGGGCCAAAGGCCGCGCTGGCCGGGCGCAGCAAGTCGTCACCAATCGTCACCATGTTGATGCTGCGCGGTGTGCGCCCAGCCAGCAAATCGGGCCGCTGCAAGGCCGCCTTTTGCACCGGGAACGTGCCCGAACTCGACAGCAGCACGCCCCCGGCGCGATGCCGCCAGGCACCAATCAGCGCTGGCAAACTGGCAATCAAGCGCACTGCATTGGCTCCGCCGTGCACCCGCTGCAGGCCATAGTTCATGCGGATGGCAGCTGACCCACCTTGTGCCCCGCCCACTGCTGAAGCCGCACAAGCCCCATAGTCACGCGCCAGGTTTTGGATTTGTTCAGGTGTGATGCCGCACACAGTGGCGGCGCGCTCGGGTGGCCATTGCAAGGCGCGTGCCTTGAGCTGCTCCCAGCCCAGCGTGTAGCGCGTCAGGTAGTCATGGTCAAGCCAGTCATGAACGATCAGCTGCTGCATGATCGATAGCGCCAAAGCGCCATCTGTTCCGGGCAACAGGGCGATATGTTCATGGCATTTGTCAGCCGTCTCGCTCTTGCGCGGGTCGATGCAGATCAGCTTGGCCCCTTGGCGTTTGGCCGCATGGGCATAGCGCCAAAAGTGCAGGTTGCTGGCAATCGAGTTGCTACCCCAGATCAGGATGAGCTTGGATTGTGAAAAAAATTCCACCCGCATGCCAACTTTGCCGCCCAGGGTGTGCACCAAGCCTTCCCCGCCCGCAGCCGCGCAGATGGTGCGCTCCAACTGCGACGCGCCCAGCTGGTTAAAAAACCGCGCCGCCATGCTCTCGCTTTGCACCAGGCCCATGGTACCGGCGTAGCTGTAGGGCAGGATGGCCTGCGGGTTGCGCGCGGCAATGGCATGCAGGCGCACGGCAATGTCGCTTAACGCGGCCTGCCAGCTTACCGGTTCAAACTGGCCCGCGCCCTTGAGGCCGACGCGCTTGTAGGGCTGCAAAATGCGCTCCGGATGGTAGGTGCGCTCGGGGTAGCGCGACACCTTGGTGCACAGCACGCCATCGGTGTGCGGGTGCGCCGGGTTGCCCTGCACCTTGATGGCAACGCCGTTTTGCACTGTGGTCAGCAGCGCGCAGGTGTCGGGGCAGTCGTGCGGGCATGCACCGCGTACTGGGGTGGTGGGGTTGGCATCGGTCAAAACAACGTGACTCATGGTGGTATCAAAAGTTAAGGCATGATTGTGTCTGATCCCTAGAGTAAAGCACACAAGCCGACTCAATCATCGCCCCAGTAATTTATATGATTTAGGCCTCTAGCCCTTTAAATTAATGGGCAAACAACTATGAATTTAATAGCAAATATTCAGCAGCAATGCGCTAGCATGGCAACCCTGCGGCGCGACCTGCACGCCCACCCGGAGCTGTGTTTTCAGGAGCAGCGCACCGCCGACATCGTGGCCGCCAAGCTTGCCGAATGGGGCATTGAGGTACACCGCGGCCTGGGGCAAACCGGTGTGGTGGGCATCATCCAAAGTGGTACATCCGAGCGTGCCATGGGCCTGCGCGCCGACATGGACGCGCTGCCCATGACCGAGGCCAACACCTTTGCCCATGCCAGCACCTACCCCGGCAAAATGCACGCCTGCGGCCACGACGGTCACACCGCCATGCTGCTGGCCGCAGCCCAATACCTGGCCACGCACCGAGACTTTGACGGCACGGTGTACCTGATCTTTCAGCCCGCCGAAGAAGGCGGCGGCGGTGCGCGTGAGATGATCAAAGACGGTCTGTTTGACAAGTTCCCCATGCAGGCCGTGTTTGGCCTGCACAACTGGCCGGGCATGGCACTGGGGCAAATGGCGGCCAGCCCGGGGCCGGTGATGGCCTCCAGCAACGAATTCAGAATCACCATCCGTGGCAAAGGTGGCCACGCCGCCATGCCACACAACGCGCTAGATCCGGTGCCGGTGGCCTGCCAGCTGGTGCAGGCGTTTCAAAGCATCGTCAGCCGCAACGTCAAACCCATCGATGCCGCGGTGATCTCGGTCACCATGATCCACACCGGCGAGGCCACCAACGTCATCCCCAACCGCTGCGAGCTGCAGGGCACGGTGCGAACCTTCTCATCTGAGGTGCTGGACTTGATTGAGCAGCGCATGCGGGTAATGACCGAGCACACCTGCGCCGCATCGGGTCTGAGCGCTGATTTTGAGTTCAGGCGCAACTACCCGCCAACCATCAACTCGGCCCACGAGGCCGAGTTTTGCCGCCAGGTCATGACCAGCATCGTGGGCGCAGACAGGGTGCTGGCGCAAGAACCGACCATGGGTGCGGAAGATTTCTCATTCATGCTGCAAGCCAAACCCGGCTGCTACGCCTTCATTGCCAATGGCGATGGCGACCACCGCAGCCTGGGCCACGGTGGCGGGCCGTGCATGCTGCACAACCCGAGCTACGACTTCAACGACGCTTTGTTGCCCTTAGGTGCTACCTACTGGGTGCGGCTGGTGGAACACTGGCTGAAGTGACTAGTAGTTCGTTTCATCAAAACGGTTACAAAATGAAAGCGATGAATTTTCCAGACTGGCTAGGCCAGAGGAGGCGACATAGCCGTAGCTATGGCCACGACGAACCACAACGCCAGGCAGGAAAAGGCACGATTTCATGTGAGTGTTTTGGTGAAACGGACTACTAGGCTTTGAACCGGTGCGCTGCCATTTCCAGCAGCCCATCAAACAGCAGGTTGTCCACCAGTTCAAAAGGCACAGACATGCTGGGGGCCATCTTCCAGCCCGCGCCACCGGTCATGATGCAGCGCGGCTCAAGCGCAGAATGCGCACGTAAATGCTGCAGCATGCGCGCTACCGCCCCGGCAATGGCGTAGGTGCCACCGCTGGTGAGCGCGTCGCTGGTGTTGGTGGGAAATTCGCAAACATTGCCGGTGGGCACATGCAGCCCGGCAGTGCCCGACTCCAGCGCGCGCAGCATGATGCCGTGACCCGGCAGAATCAGGCCGCCGAGAAATTTACCGTGGGCATCAATCGCGTCCACCGTCACCGCCGTGCCCACCATCACCACCACCAATGGGCGTGGTGCACCCTGCGCCAGATGGCGATGCCAGGCTCCGATCATGGCCACCCAGCGGTCTGCCCCCAGGCGTGCCGGATAGTCATAACCATTGCTCAGCCCGGCTTCATAGCTGCTGGCCACCACCCATTGGGCTGACACGTCCCACAGCTCCATTTGCTCTTCTACCCGGCGCTTGACGGCATCCCCGGCCACGGCGCAACCCAGCATGCGACTCGGTGGCGCCAGACCGGCCCAGTCGCCATCGGCCAGGCGGTCGATGTTCTCCAGAAACTCCGCACCTTGCGCCAGCAACGGTGCATGGCGGTGCGGTGCGCTGTGCAGCGCCCACTTCAAGCGGGTGTTACCAATGTCGATGGCCAGAAAAGTCATGGCGGCATTATCGGCAAATCCGCCAACGTGTAAGTGAATGTATCAACCCTGCTGCCAGGGCAGGCCATGAAAACGCCAACCGCCCCGATGGCCTCGCTGGCCGTCGGCATCCGGGTCACCCTCAAAACCTTCCAAAATGTTATAGGCCTGTAGCCCAAGTTCAGTGGCACGTTGGGCGGCGGCGATGGATCGGATGCCGCTGCGGCACAACAGCAGCACTTTTTTACCAGCGGGCACGGCAGCTTTTATCTGGGCATCAAAGTGAGGGTTAGCCACCATGCCGGGCCAATGCTTCCAGGCCACCACCGGCGCGCCGGGTACATAGCCGACCCAGGCCAGTTCGGCATCGGTGCGCACATCCACCAGCACCGCGTCACCCCTTTGCACCCAGGCCCAGGCCAGGGTGCAGCTGATGTCACCGGCGTAGCC
>Ga0210033_1004411_pt1 | contig 10838 bp, 10 predicted proteins | sample CryGeymeta201501_FD_185465 | JGI IMG/M metagenome (GOLD analysis project Ga0210033, IMG submission 185465) | Groundwater microbial communities from Crystal Geyser aquifers in Utah, USA - Crystal Geyser metaG 2015-01 (SPAdes) (version 2) | ecosystem: Environmental > Aquatic > Deep subsurface >... | reverse complement strand
GCGCCGTGGCAGCAAAGTTTCCAACCATCAAGAACCTGGTGCGCCTGTCGTTGCTCGAGCGAGTCACGCCCGAGCTCCTGGTGCGCTTCCTGCGCCCCTTCGAGGACTACCTCGTAGGTCGCGGCGTGCCCCTCGACGGGATCGAGCACAACCACGCATGGGCCGGGGAGCTGCACCAGGTCCTGTGCGCGGTCGACCAGGCCATGCCGGGCCAGCTCCAGCAGGCCTTCCTCGATGTCGCCGACCTGGCCAGCGACCAGGGGCACGAAGCCGCCCTGAACCTCGCCGGCGAGCGCCAGCTCAACCTCTTCTCGACGAGCGGCGACGTCAGCGCCGAAGACCTCGCCTTCCGGCTCTACCTCGAGCACTCCGACGTCTTCGCGGCCTCCCATGCCCGCGTCCAGTCGCAGGAGGCTCGCCGCTTCGTCGACTTCCACCCCATCGAGCAGAAACCGCTCCTCGACGCGGAGAAGCAGCCGAAGCGTGTGCTCCTGATGGAGCAACTGCGCCGCTGGTTCGCGAGCCGCAACCGCAGCGAGTACGTCGACGTCCGCGTCAGCGAGACGAGCGACGAGGTCTGCTTCGTGATCATCCATGGCCAGCCACCGCGCAGCCTGTCGGTGATCACCTCGGCCTTCAGCCGCGACCGCATGAGCCTCGTGCCCGACAAGCAGGACACGGTCGTCTTCGACAAGCAGACCGGCCGGCTCTCGGTGAACGCGCAGTACGCCGCCGAGCACGACTTTTACCGTCAGGCCATCGGCAAGGTGTTCTTCGGCAAGGACCACCACTTCGAGCCCCACGCCGTCATCGACTGCTCGGTGCTCCTCGACGACCCGGTGGCGGCGCTCTCGGCCGAGGGCCTGCCCGGAATCCGCATGGTGGTCCTGCGCGAGGTGGTGCTCGAGGCCGTGGACTCGCCGCGCGACAAGCTGACCTGGCAGGCGAACGACCTGGGCGACGTCTTCGTCGCCGACGGCCCCGACTTGCTCAAGCGCGACCGCAAGGTGCGCAAGGTGAAGCTCGCCATCTTCCCCGTCCACGAGCAGCGCCCGAAGCTCGTGGAGATCGCGGCGCCCAACAAGCTGACCTACGACCGCCGCACCTACGACGCGGTCGTGCGAGAGTTCCTCTTTGCTCGTGGCTTTCTGCGCCACCCGCAGACGCGCATCGCCTACCAACAGGCCCTGGTGTAGCCCGCCATGGACGCCTTCCTCCGCGCGCTGCAAGGCGCCCAGCTCCCTGCCGGCACTCGCCTCGAGCTCGACGCCCGCTTCGGTGCCGAGGTCACGAGCGACCTGATCGCGGCAGGCCTCCTCGTCTCCGGTGAGCGCGCGACCCGGTACCCGTGCCCCCGCGGTGGCTCGTCCTGCCCCCGCGACGTCATCGAGAACGTGGGCGATCCAGACTTCCCCTTCGTGGCGGTGCCGCCCGGCCCCGAGCACTGCTGCGATGCCGTGCGCCTGACCGCCGCCGAGGTCGCGACCTGGACGACCTCACGCCAGCGGCTGTTCGCGTTGCTCACCAACGTCTTTCGGATCAAGGGCCCCGCGAACCTGCGCGACGAGGTCTTCCCCTGCGCCCACCGCCTCGGCCGCGCGGTGTGGCTCGGGCAGGAGCGCGACGTCCTGCTGTGCACGAACCTCAACGGCGCCGCGCCGACCGCCTTCCTCCTCGCCCGCAAGGCTCAGCGCCAGCCGACGCTGGTCCTCGCCCACGCGCGCACCCGCTTCACCTCGCCCGACGTCGACGCGCACTTCGCCTCGGGCGAGGTCGTGGTCGTGTTCCTGGAGGACGAGCTCGAGCTCGCGAGCGGGCACGTGCAGCGGCGCCAGGTGCTCATGGTGCGCGAGCCCACGGCGACCTATGGCACCCCCGCGTTCTGCGTACTCGTCGATCCCGACGGAGCGCGCGAGATCGACGAGACGACGTACCGCGAGGTGCTCGCGGGCGCAGAGGACCTCGACCTCTTCCTCGACCTGACCCGCACCGTCCGGGCGGGCCGCCACCCGACCGGCCGCCGCGAGGAAGGCGTGCTCATCGAGGGCAGCGTGACGCCGCAGCAGGGAGCGGCCTACGCCGAGCTGATGGAACGGCAGCAGGCTGTGCGCGCCGCAGAGGTCCGCGCCCTCAATGGCGTGAACCACCCAGAGAAGCTCATCGAGGCTGCACGCCGAGAGCTCGACGTGACGGTCAGCCGCTACGACTGGCGCTCCACCGAGCTGCTCCGCGGCGACACGCCAGAGGCCAAGCGCTACTGGTTCCGCCCACCCGAGGGCCTGCGCTGGGCGCTGCTACGTCCCGCTCGATGAAGCCAGCGTCGAGGTCGGGTCGATGTACTTCACCGTCAGCAGCCCGGGGTTGAGATGGTCGAAGTCCCAGTCCGTCGTGAGCAGCGTGGCGCCTGAGGCTTTGGCGCACGCTGCGATCCAGAGGTCGTTCTTGCCCATGTTCCGAGCGCCGTCAGGGTGCCGCTGGGAGTAGATGTCGATCTCGACATAGGCGTCGATGACCTCCGTGACGTTGACATCCACTGTCACCAGGGCGTCCAGCGCGCCCTGCAGCGCGGCGAGCTTGGCCTCGCCCCATCCGTTCCTGCTCGCGAGCACGCGGACTTCGCCGTGGGTGACGACGCTGATCGCCCGGCGGCGCTTGGCCGTGCTCAGGCCGAACGTCGAATCGATGAAGGCCCCAAGCGCTTTCCCACGAACGAGCGCGAGGACCACGTTCGTGTCGAGGAGGTACAGCCCGCTCATCCGATCGCCCGGAGCGCCTCAAGGAGCTCGGCGTCGGTCTCCTCGCCGGGCCACGTGCCGAAGAACGCGGAGACGCCGGACGTATCGCTCGCACCGGTGGGTTCGATGACGACCTTCTGCTTCCGGGCAACCGGTGCCTTCTGAAAGACCCGATCTTCGGCGCGAGCCACGTCGAGAGCCTCGACATCGACGAGCAGGAGCCGACCGGAAGGCCGGTAGTGAGCCATCCCAGAGACGACGACCTCCTTGCCCAGGAGGGACCGGAGCGCCTCGAGGTTGTGCTCCTCCATGCGGCCAGGCACACGCGTGCCGTCCTTCAGCGTCAAGACCACGTCCGAGCGAGAGGCGGACACGGTGTCGAGAGTGCCCGCGACACGGGCCGCCTGCGGGCGCGGCGTCTCATCGCGCAGGAGCTCGATACGGGGTGCATCGCTCGACCGGATGACGAGCGGCGCCGTGCGCCCGCGGAGGCCTTCGAGGGAGATCCCGTCGTAGCCACCGCCCGAGACTCGAGCGAACCTCGCGCAGCTGTCGAGCAGCGCACGATCGGCGACGACGTCGTCGCGCTCGCCCTCCAAGATGGTGGCGAGAAGCTGGCCGAAGATGTCGATCGCCGTCTGCTCACCGAAGCGATCGTCCGGCTCGCCGAACAGTGACTGCTGCGCACCCACGCCGAAGCGCGTCTGGTCGACCTCCCTCAGCGTGTGGGCCTCCATCGCGATGATCGCCGACCCCGCCGATAGGCCCGTCACCTCAAAGTCGCACGCGGAGTCGAGCCACGCAGGGCGCGGTCCCTTGCGGACACTCTCGCCCTCCACCGCGAAGCGCGTCGCCATGCGAGCGCCCTCGAGGAGCGCACCGACCGCCTCGTGCAAGACCGTCGCAGAGATCCGCAGCTCGTCCGGGAGGCCCCCTAGCAATGTCAGCTTATGCTTGTTCACGTCGGCCTCCTCGGTGCGGGGATCTACTCCATTTGCGCTTCTGCAGGACGGACTCCCCCACCGCTCAGGGAACAAGAAGTATGCCACGAGGGCGGTCGGAGGTCACGCCTAACCGCGCAGCTGGCGCCGAGGTACGGGCTACTCGTCGAAGTCCTCGTCGTCGCCGCGTGACGAGGCGAGCACGCCCGCCCCGAGGCCGATGAGCCCGGTGAGCAGCATCGTGCCCGGCCCCGGGGCGCTCTGCAGGCGCTTGGCTAGCTCCTGGCGCTGGCTCTCGGCCTGGACCCACGCGTCGTAGTTGCGGATGACCTGCAGGTTCGCCCGCTGGAGCGCCGACTGCAGCGACGCCGCCTTGCGCTCGCTCACGGCGACCTGGGTCCGGAGGCGCTCGTTCTCGCCGAGCAGCGTGCGGCCGCGCTGGCTCTCCGACTTCAGCTGCCCCTCGAGCTGCTCGCTCCGCGGCGACACGCCCGAGGCCAAGCGCTACTGGTTCCGCCCGCCCGAGGGCCTGCGCTGGGCGCTGCTGCGGCCGCTCGTCGGGCGCACCTGACCCGTCGCGATGACGCCGTCATTCGGATCAACATGTTGGGCGACCCTCGTCGCGGCTTGGAGGGGAGCGGCACAACCGGCTACCATCCGGGGTAGACCAGATGACCTCACAGGCAGAACCCACGAGACTCGTGCGAGTGCGCTGGCAGCGCTGCTTACTGGCCGACGTTGAACGCGCGACCGGTGACGACGACTACGGCGTCTATCAGGTCTACGGACAGCACCTGGTGTTCGGTCCCGGTTCCCTCCTCTACATCGGTCTCGCGGCAAGGCAGTCCTTCGCGCAGCGCATGAAGCAGCATCGCCCTTGGCTCGACCATGAGAACGACGTCAGCGTGCGGCTGGGGCGCTTGCACCTCGACGACTACGGCGACGATGATCCCACGGAGGGCTGGTCAAAGTGGTCGGCGCTCGTGCGAAGCGTCGAGTCGCTCCTCATCTTCTGGCACTCGCCGCCGTACAACTCATCGTCGATCGTGCGATACGACGGTCCTCCGCTGCACGTCCAGAACTGGGGCGACCGCGGAGCGTTGGTTCCCGAACTCACGAGTCACTGGGAGCCGATTCGGCCGGATGATCCCACGGCGTGACGTGACGTAGGCGAAGCGAGGGCTCGAAGCTCCTGCTCGACCAACGCGGTGAGGGCGCAGGGCTCGCGGTAGCGGAAGGACTTGGAGCACCCGAACGCCCGCAAACCAGCGCCACAACAGCGTTCCTCGCTTCTACCTCGCTTCGACCTCCCTCCTACTTCCCAGTCTGGAGACTGCCTCTTGTCGCCGGCGGATGACCCGCTGGCCCAAGCCGACAAGAGACCCCGATGAAGCAACCGATGACCGAGGAGGAGTGGCGCTGCCGCAAGTGCGGGACGCTGCTCGGTGTCCGACGCGGCGGCCGCGTCCACGTCAAGCACAAGCGCGCCCAGCTCGTGGTGCGCGGCCACGTCATGGCCGTGTGCCCGCGCTGCGCCGAGCTCAACGAGACCGACACGACGCCGACCGACGACGCGAGGCCGGCCGCGTAGGCCGTCCCCCACGAGGAACACGAACGCCCAACACCACAACCCGATCCGAGACTGATGAGGCCCGAGAGGTCCGCCACGCGCCGCAGAAAGCCCCCGAAGGGGCGGCGCCCAGCAGGTCCGGCAGCACCGCTGGAGACCTCTCATGCGCCTGGAAACCGTACGAACCGCCCTCGAACAACAGCTTCTTTCCCCGAGCACCCACCACGCCTACCTCGCCGGTCGCCGCCGCCACGCGGTGCTCGCCGACTTCGACCGCCCCGGCGAGGCCATCGCCTTCCTCAACAGCCGCGGCGCCAAGCATGATCTTTGCGGCTGCCAGCGCCGCAGCGCGGTCACCGCCGCGATGATCGCCGAGGCGCAACGCCGCGAGACCGGCACCTGGTCGGCGCTGCTCATGTTGGCCTACTTCCCGGGCCTGCTGAGCATCCGGTCCACGATGAAGCCGTCGGCCGGCCTGGGCTGCGACGAGCTCAACGCGCTGCTCGTCGAGAGCTTCCTCGAGACCGTGGGCGCGCTGCCGCTCGCGACCCAAGGCAAGCTCGCCGTCGTCAACCTGATCCTCGGCACTCGCAAGGCCGCGTGGCAGCACCTCGCTCGCGAGACAGCGCGAGCTGAGCGCGAGGAGCCGCTGCCCGAACACGCGGACGACCTGCTCGGCGGGCACTACCCGTCGCCCGAGCGCATCGCCCTGGCCCGCGAGGCCGACCGCGCCCTGCAGCCCGAGCGCATCCGCGACTGGGTCGAGGACCTGCTCCGCGACGAGACCGAGGACGACCTGCTGCTGGTCCTCGGCACGCACGCCACCGGCAAGCCGCTCATCGACTGGGTCCGTGAGCAGCACCCCGAGCTCGACGGCGACGACCTGGTCCGAGAGTACGGCCGACTGCGCCGCCGGCGGTCCCGCCTCCTCGATCGTTTGCGGGATCGGCTGGCCGACTCGCCGCTGTCCCAGGGCTCGTTTCGCGCGGCTCTCCTCCTACGTGACCGCGACCTCTGTCGCCTGCACCCGGAGGGCCACGCATGAGCACCGCCAACGCCAGCATCCGCAGCGCCTTTCACGAGCTGACCATGACGCTGCTCGGCCTCTTCGAGGTCTACGGCGCCGAGCCAGACCTCGTGGAGCACGCCGCCGACGAGATCGAGTCGATCCTCCGCCGCCACCTGGGCGCCCCCGCGGGGCCGCCCGGCGCGAAGGGGAAGCTCGCCCTGGAGCGCCTCCTCGACGAGCTCGAGGCGGCGCAGTCCGCCACCCCCAGCACCAACAACGCCCACTGATCACCCGTCGGGCCTGCGAGCCCGCCATCGAAGAAGGAGAAAAGACATGACCACCAACGCCTGGGACACCGCCTCCCGCCTCGCCGACAAGCACGCCAACCAGGGCGGCATCTTCATCCGCCTCGCCGCCAACGGTGACAAGGTCGTGGGCGCCTTCTGCGGCGAGCCCTTCGCCCGCGAGGTCGTCTGGACCGGCGAGCGCTACGAGACCTACGACCCCGCCGTCCACACCGACAAGCGGCCGAGCCTCCGCGTGATGCTCAACTTCTTCGTCCCCGACGAGGACGACATGAAGGTCATCGAGGGCGGCACCAACTGGTTCAAGGACGTCCTCAAGGTCCGCGACAAGTACGGCCTCGACAAGTGGCTCTTCGAGATCGAGCGCCACGGCGACGCCGGCGATCCGAAGACCACCTACAGCATCCTCCCCGAGGAGAAGCTCGACGACGCCATGCGCACTCGCATCGCGAGCGCCGAGGCCCATGACCTCGCAGCTCTGTCGAGCGGAGAGGCGGCGAGCAGCGGTGACAAGGCCCCGAGCAAGCCGAACACCGACAGCGCTGGGCCCATCGACCCGCGCGTGGCCAGCGAGCTGGTGGGCCGCCTCAAGGCCCTCCCGCGCTCCGACGTGGACACCTTCCTCGGCGAGTTCGGCGTCAAGCGTGTCCGCGACCTCAAGGCGAGCGACGTGGCCGCGGCCAAGAAGGCGCTCGACCGCCTCGAGGCCGCGATGCGTGCTGGCGCCGACGAGGACGACTCCATCGACCCCTTCGCCTGATCGGGAGGTGGAAACGTGGTGCACGCCATCGTCGACAGCGCGATCCGCATCGCAGAGGCCGACCTGCCTCCGCGGTCGCTGGCGCTCCTCCACCGGGCGCTCTCGTTCCCGACCACGGCTTTCGAGCGAAGCTCGAAAACGGGGCGCGAGCGCGCAGCGCGAGTCCGAAGGACGGCACTCGCGAAGCGAGGCCGCAACCCCGAGTTCGCGCTGCGCGAGCGCATGGGTCGGTGGACGGGCGCGACGCCCGAGGAGCTCTGCCTCATCGACCGCGATGCCGAGGGGCAGCTCGCGTTCCCTCGCGGGGCCGTCTCCGCGGTGCGCGAAGCGGTCGCTTCGGCGGGCGAGCGGATCACCTTCGACGATCGTCGCGTGCGCCACGAGCCAGCCGGATTCGAGTTCGCCTTCGAGCTGCGCGACTACCAGGAGGAGGCCGTCCGCGCCCTCGTGCGCCACACGCAGGGCGCGGCGGTCCTCCCCTGTGGGGCCGGCAAGACCGTCATCGGCGCGGGCGCCATCGCCCGTTGTCAGCAGCCCGCGCTCGTCCTGGTCCACACCCACGACCTGCTCGAGCAGTGGCGTGACACGCTCCGCGCCGCCCTCGGCGTCGAGCCAGGCGTCGTATCGGAGGGCCGCGTCGAGCCGGCCGCGGTCACCGTCGCCACCGTGCAGACCTTGGTGAACCTGTCGCCCGAGGCCCTCGCTGAGCTCGGCGCACGCTTCGGCACCGTCGTCGTCGACGAGTGCCACCACGTCCCAGCCTCGACCTTTCGCGAGGTGGTCGGGGCGATGCCTGCCTTCTACCGCTTCGGGCTCACCGCTACGCCCGAGCGCGGCGACGGCCTCACCCCGATGTTGACCTTCGCGCTCGGCGAACCCGTCTTCCACATCGACCACGCGCGCCTGGTCGCCGCCGGCCACCTCGTCGTCCCCGAGATCGTCGCAGTGAGCACCGGCGTCGCCATCGACGCCGATTCTCACACCGCACTCGTGAGCGCGCTGATCCGCCACGAGGCCCGCAACACTCAGCTGCTTCAGCTCATCGCCGAGTCCACCTTCAACCGACACGCGACCCTCGTCCTCTCCGCGCGTGTCGAGCACTGCGAGTACCTGGCGCGCCGGCTCTGCGAAGACGACGTGGCCGCCGCCTCGCTGACGAGCCGCACGCCGAAGGCCCAGCGCGCCGCCATCCTCGAGGCCTTCCGCGCGGGTGAGCTGAGCGCCGTCTGCGCCACCTCGCTCGCCGACGAGGGCCTGGATGTCTCCCGCCTCGAGCGCCTCATCCTGGCGACGCCGGCGCGGGCCGAGGGTCGCACCATCCAGCGCCTCGGCCGGCTGATGCGACCGCACCCGGGTAAGCGCACGCCCGTCCTCTACGACCTGGTCGACGACCACCCCATCGCGCGGCGTCAGCACGCCGCCCGACGCCGCGCATACCGCAAGGTCCTGGGCGACGACACGCCCATCTCGGTGCTGGCGAGGGAGGTCTCTTGAGCGACTTCCGCGCCATCGTCGACAGCGTCCGCGAACGCACCGACCTCGCCGCACTCGTTGGTCGCGACGTCGAGCTGCACGCCGCGGGCTCCGTCCTCAAGGGCAGCTCGCCGTTCCGGCCCGACGGCGACCCGTCCTTCGTGGTCTGGCCCCACAGCCAGACCTGGCGCGACTTCTCCGGTGGCTCGAACGACGGCGGCGACTGCGTCGACTACGTGATGGCGCGCGACGGAGTGAGCTTCTGGGAGGCCCTGCACACCCTGGCCGACGAGGCCGGCGTCGCGGTCCCCGGCCGCGAGGACGCCCAACTCACCGCCGAGCTCGACCGCCTGTCCGAGCGACGGCGCGTCGAGAACCTGCTCTCGGAGGCCGCTCGCTACTACCACCAGGTTCTGCCCTCGAAGCTGCGCGCCAGCTGGTACCGCGACCGCTACGGCTTCAGCGACGAGACCGTCGACAAGCTCCAGCTCGGCTGGGCCGACGGCCACCTCTACGAGCACCTGGTCGGCGCCCTCGGCGCTTCTGAAGACGAGGCGCTCGCCACCGGACTCTTCGTGCGCTTCCGCGACGGGCGCATCACCGACTTCTTCCAGCAGCGCCTCGTGTTCCCGTACTGGCGGCGCGGGCGGGTCGTCTACTTCATCGCGCGGCAGACCGAGCTCACGCCCGAGGCCCCGTGGGAGGAGGCCAAGTACAAGAAGCTGCTCACCCGCTCGGACAAGCACCCCTACGTCTCGGCGCACGTCCTCAACGACACCTTCTACAACGAGGACGCCGCGACGCGCCTTCACCACGGCAGCCGCGTGGAGCAGCTCCTCGTCACCGAGGGCGTGACCGACTGCATCTCGGCTCTGCAGGCGGGCGTACCGTGCATCTCGCCGGTCACCGTCCGCTTCCGCAAGAAGGACCTGCCAAAGCTCATCGCGCTGACCGAGCGCGTCGCCGAGGTCGTGATCTGCAACGACTCGGAGGCGAGCGGAGCCGGAGAGGCCGGCGCCACCGAGACTGCTGCCGCGCTTCAGGAGGCTGGCCGAGTCGTTCGCATCGCCCGCATCCCCCGGCCCGACGGCCAGGACAAGATCGACCTCAACGAGCTGGTCGCCCAAGGCGGCCCCGAGGCGCTGCACAAGGTCATGCGCGAGGCGGCGGACTGGGTCGAGTACCAGCTCGAGCAGATCCCGGCCGACGCGCCCAAACACGAGGTCAGCGCCCGGCTGCGCGACCTCCTGCCCCTGCTGCGCGCAGCCGACCCGGTTCTCCGCGACGGCTACGCCGACCTCATCAAGCGCCGCTTCAAGCTGCGCGTGCAGACGGTTCGCGAGCTCCTTCGAGAACCAGCGCCACCACGAGGGTCGCGGAAGAACACGGAGGACGAAGACGACGCCCGAGATGAGCCCCAGGGCCCGGGCCTCAAGGGCGAGGTCCTCGAGGACACCGACCACTACTACATCCTCGGCCGCCGCGGAGAGCCGGTCACCATCTCGAGCTTCGCCCTCGAGCCCGTCCGGCGCATCGCCACCGACGACGGCGACCTCATCGACGCCGACGTCACCACGACGTGCGGGCGTAGGTACCAGAGCGTCCGCTTCCCGCGCGACGCCTGGCACAGCAAGCGACACCTGCTGCGCGTCCTGAAGTCGGCCGACATGCTCTGGACCGGCTCCGACGACAACGTGCAGGGCGTCCTCAAGCTCGTCGCCGAGCGTGACGTGCCGACCATGCGCGGCATCACGAACCTCGGCTACGTCGAGCTCGGCGGCGAGCCCCTGTGGGTGGTGCCCGAGAGCGTGGTCGGCTGCGCCGGTGCCGCGCTCCCTGACGACGTGCTCTTCGTCGACTCGGGCGACGCCCTCCACAAGCGGCTGCGCCGGCTCGACCCGGTGGACCCGTCAGTCGAGGCCTCCACCGCCGCGCTCGTGCTCCCGAAGCTCCTCGAGCTGAACACCCCCGAGGTCATCCTGCCGATCCTCGGCTGGTTCTTCGCCGCGCCTCTCAAGCCCCGCATCCACAAGGCGCTCGGCCAC
>Ga0210033_1004408_pt1 | contig 10842 bp, 12 predicted proteins | sample CryGeymeta201501_FD_185465 | JGI IMG/M metagenome (GOLD analysis project Ga0210033, IMG submission 185465) | Groundwater microbial communities from Crystal Geyser aquifers in Utah, USA - Crystal Geyser metaG 2015-01 (SPAdes) (version 2) | ecosystem: Environmental > Aquatic > Deep subsurface >... | reverse complement strand
GGGGACGAACAACCATTCCCCGGCAACGTCGTCTTTCAGAACAGGCAGAACCATCGGGTCCGTAACCATCACACCGGCCTCAAAGTGCTTCGTATATGTGCTCTTCCCCTTTCCGGGTATCTGGACGCTCAAGAACTTTGCGGCTTCGGCCAGGCAGTTTTTGAACGACATCGGCGGGATAATCACGTTCCCGTCGCCATTGGAGTGCATCTTCTCGCGCCAGGTGCGCCGCTCGAAGTCATCTTTTCCTTCTTTGTCGCGCGCCTCGGTCTGGTGGAACCGGCTCTGGCTGTATGGGCTTACGCCCGTAATCTTTACGACTGCTCGTTTCATCTTCGTTTCTCCTTACTGGGTGTTGATCTTGTGGCATGTGCCGCAATGGCCTGCCTTGACCTACCCGTTGCGCCCGGAACCCCTCCGGTTGGGACTTACTGGGAGAGCGACTGTCGCCAATCGCCTACCCGGTAAACCCTCGCTTTGCCGTGCCTGGCCATACCGTGCCACGCCCCGCGTTGCCTTGCCGTGCCGTGTTGGTGTTTCCACCGGGAAACGCCCATAAGTCGCTTCCCACTGCAAACTCCCTTGCCTCGCGTTGCCGCGCCGCGCCGCGCCACGCCCCGCGCTGCCAAACCTTGCCGCGCCGTGTTGGTGTTTCCACCGGGAAGCGCCCATAAGTCGCTTCCCACTGCAAACTCCCTTGCCTCGCGTTGCCGCGCCGCGCCGTGCCATGCCCCGCGCTGCCGAACCTTGCCGCGCCGTGTTGGTGTTTCCACCGGGAAGCGCCCATAAGTCGCTTCCCACTGCAAACTCCCTTGCCTCGCGTTGCAATGCTACGCCGCGCCATGCGCTACCATGCCGTGTTGATGCAAACGCACCGGGAAACCTTGCGGCTTCCCCCTGCCCTCGCTTTGCCGCGCCGCGCCGCGCCGGGCCACGCCCCGCGTTGCCAAACCTTGCCGCGCCGTGTTGGTGTTTCCACCGGGAAGCGCCCATAAGTCGCTTCCCACTGCAAACTCCCTTGCCTCGCGTTGCAATGCTACGCCGCGCCTGGCATTGCCATGCCTTGTGATGCCGTGCCTGTTTCTGCCGCGCCGTGTTGATGCAAACGCACCCGGAAGAGGACTCGTTAGAATCCTCAACCGTGCTGCCCTTGCCTTGTCTAGCCGCGCCACGCGATGCCGAGCGCTGCCCTGCCGTGCCATGATAGTGTTCGCTTGCAATAGTTACTCCCCGAATCCGGCCAAGAATGTCTCGATGGCGGAAGCACCCTGTTGGTCGGTCAGGTGCGGCCAGAGAAAACGGGATGCGTGCAGCGAGCGGGCGAACGCCCAGATCGACCGTGCGACAGGCTCGAATTCGGCCTGATCCAACTTCGCCCACTTGATCGACTTCGGCAGTGCAACAGGCTTTCCGTGCGGGCCAGGCACCAAGTCGCAATGCCCAGCGCCGACCTTGAGCCAACATAATAGGTCTTCCTCGTCTTGGAATTGCTCCTGCATGTCGAACAGTTGCCCGACCATTGCGAAGAAACGGCGGTGATACGGCCCACTGCGCGGCTCAACCCATGAAAACACGATGGATTCATCGCCAAGCGATTCGAGCCGCTTACGGAACTTGGCATACGCCCTCTGATCTCGTTCGCTGATGCCGGAGAGCTTGCCGTCATCGCCACGATGCAGATTCACGGTAGGCATCTCTGTTACCTTTTTCTGCTAACAGGGCGGTCTTCGGCGGTGCGAGACACAAGCGCAGCCAAGCGCAGTGCATCATCAGCCGCGCCCGGAACATCGCCGGACTCCCACCGGCTCAGGCGCGGCTGGGGGATGTGCGTCTCCCTGGATATTCGACTCTGCGACCAGCCCCTGGCCCGCAGAGTCTTGATATTTGATTGAGTGGTGGTTTCCATGGCCAGATACTATACAGCAGCGAATATCGAAGTCAATGCGCGCACAGATAGTTCGTCGCCGGACACCTCGTCTGGACCGTACGCTGCCACCGCCCACCCTCCAACCCATATGGCTAGATTTTTTTGTGAATCTATGCGTTACCGTATTGCGCAACCTATTCATTGGCGTATAATTCACATCACCCACCGCCCCCAGTGGACACCCTCACCCAGCAGCCTCGCGGCATAGGACTACGGTGACAGGCCCGCAGGACGGCATGGAGCAGGCGACACACCGGCCACCCTGAGCGGGCGAAATCCAAACGGTGCAGTAACCGACACGTGAAACCAACAGGAGAGTGAAATGAGCAACAACACAGAAGACCGGGCCAGGGAGCGTGAATTGTATGTGATCCATGCAGAAGATTACGAAGCGCGCATCCAGGCCGAAGCCGACGCAATCCTCTCAGAATGCGCCAGCAGCATGCGAGCCAGCGAGGAATTCGCTAACCACTGGGAAGCTCTTGAAGCCCAGCGCGGCGAAATCATCTACTTCGCCTGCCACGCCCTAGTGCAGCACCACGACACCGCCGAGGTCATCACCGGGCGCTTCGTGATCGACCTTATCCGCCGCGCGGCCATGCTCCGAGCGGACCATCAAATAGGGGGTATGTAATGCCCTTCACCTCATGTCGCCTCAATGCCCTCGCCACTGTATTCCGCTTCATGTATGGCGCCTGGCATACTGGCTCGCAGCTTGTCTTGATGCACCGAACGATGTTCAGGGGTCGGTATGAACACCTTCAATATCATCATCCTTGGCTGCCTCGTGTTATTAATAGACGTGGTTGCGTGCGTTCTGTTATCGCGCATCAACAATCTGGAAGCAGCAGTAATTATCTCAATAGGAGTAACAATGATTGATCTTATCTCCGTCCTTGTCGGCCTGTCGCTGGCGATACTGTTCGCGCTGTTGGCCTTATACATCAACAGCGGCACCCTACCAGGAGCGCGGCTATACCACACCTACCGCCTGCATCGGGACACCTACGGCTGCGGCCGCCTAACCGCGCTTCGCAAAGCGTGGTTTATTTGTCGGCATTAAGCCGGCGTCATCACTCATCTAGGAGCAAAATCTGATGATCGTTCCAAACAGCCAACTGGCACCAGTAGATCGCGCCGCTATTGCGCTGGGCGCCAGCAAGCATGAGCAGCGTCTGCTAATGCTTGCGAAATCGGCCGGCGAGATCGTAGCAATCGCAAACAAGGCCGGTTACGAGCAGTGCCACGCGCAGCGGGTCAGCCTGAAATTTGCCCGCGTGGATATTGAGAAGTTGGGCAAGGCGGCGCGCGAAGACGCCACTAAATTCAGCAAAGCCGTAATAGCCGAGGAGCGGCGTCTGATCGGCATCATTGAGCCGGAGGAAACCCGCCTCAAAGCGTTGCAGGACGATTGGGAAGCCGCGCAGGCCGCCGAGCGTGCCGAGGCGGAACGGGTCGAGGTCGTGCGCCGCGACGGGATCAAGGCGTTGATCGTGCAGCGCTTCACCGGCGTACCGACTGCGCTGCTCACTGCGTCAGCCAGCGCGGTGCAGGAGGCATTGAACGCGATGAACGCGCAGGCGATTGATGCCGACGACTACCAGGACATGACCTTCGATGCCGAGAACGCCAAGACATTGGCTGTGACGCAGTTGAACTCAATTTATACCAGCGCCGTCGACCGCGAGCGGGCCGAGGCGGATCGCCTGGCCCGGGCAGAAGCGGATCGCATCAAAGCGGAAGCCGCTGCGGCCGAAGCGCGCGCAGAAGCGGAGCGCCTTCGGGAGCGGCTCAAGGCCGAGCGGGATCGGCGTGCTGTTGAGGACGCCGCTCGCAGGGCGAAGGAAGAGGCCGATGCCGCGCTTGCGTTAAGTGCGCAGGTTGAATTGGCTGCTGATCGCAAACGCCAAGAAGAATTGTCCGCCGCCAATGCCAAGTCCGCGAAGGATGCCCTTGACGCCGCCGAGGCCCGAATCAAGAAGATGGAAGAGGATCAGGAGGCCGAACGGGTACCCCCGGTAGTCGCATCCGAAACCTTGGAACCGGAAAAGTTAGCATTGGAATGGGTTAACCAACCTAATGAGGCGGCCCAGGAACTGGTCATCCCTGCTATTGACGCGGAAGAAGAAGCTGCATTGGTAGAGTTGGAACCCGCGCCCGCCGCCGCCCTGTTCGTACGCCCGTCAGATGCGGAGATAATCGCCGTGCTGGCGGCCGCTTTCGACGCCGATGAGTCCGCTGTTACGGCTTGGCTGCGCGATATGAACCTTAACAAAACAAAGGAAGCGTCATGAGCGCAACACAACTGCAAACCATGGTATCGGCCCAAAAGGGCACGTTTCTGGCGGCCGCAAGGCCAGGCTTCGATACCGACGCCAAGTGGGCAGCCGAGTCAGGGTTTGCCATGCAAGTTCTGTCTGGCAACGACTTTTTGATGAAGGTCGCCCTGGGAAACCCAGACAGCCTTAAGGCGGCCATCGTCAACGTGGCGGCCATCGGGATCAGCCTCAATCCAGCCGCCAAGCAGGCGTATCTGGTGCCGCGCAACCAGAAGGTGTGCCTGGACATTTCCTACATGGGCCTCCTACAAATGGCCATGCAGGACGGGTGTATCCTCTGGGGGCAGGCTCGCGTAGTGCGCAATTCAGATACTTTCGAGATGCGCGGACTGTCACAAGAGCCGATCCATACCTATAACCCGTTCAGCGATGAGCGCGGGGACATCATCGGCGCCTACGTTACCGTGAAGCTACCAAATGGCGACTTCCTCACCCATGCTATGCCAATGAGCCTGATAGATAAGATCAGGGGCCGCTCCGAGGCGTACAAGCGCAAGTCAGGCCCATGGGTGACGGACCCGGAGGAGATGATTAAAAAGACGGTAATAAAGCAGGCCGCTAAAACCTGGCCTAAAGGCGAGAATGGAAGCCGCCTAGAACAGGCGGTGCACTACATGGACACTGACGGCGGCGAGGGAATCGTCCTATCAGAAGAGCCTGTGGTTGAGGACATCGCTATTACGGTCGAGCAGATTGCCCAGATCGAGGCTGGGCTGACAAAGAAGGGTAAGACATGGGAACAATTGCGCGGCTGGTGCGCCCAGCACAAGTCGGTCAAGCGCGACGTACCGACCATTTCAGACTTGACGCGGAACGAGGCGGCGAGTGTAATTTCTATTGCCCTAGCGGTGGTGGCGCCATGATGAAGTCTATGGAGCAGATGCGTGCCGAACTATCCGCGCTGACAATGGCTCGCATGGGCTTCGATGGCGCGGCAGTAGAACAAGGTTCTCCGGAGTGGATACTGATGCGCCGAGGAGTGATTACCGCCAGCCGGGCTAAAGACCTGATCGCCACCGACCGTTCTGGCAAGGGTCCTGGCGCGGCGCGTAAGGCCTACATGCTCGAACTGGCCGGAGAGATCATGGCAGATGCCGAGGATAGCCGTGGCTTCAAGCAGACCGAGTGGGGGCAGTCCAACGAATCGGATGCACGTGCAACATTCGCCTTCCATACTGGCCTGCCGGTGCATGAAATACCGTTCATCTATGGCGATGTTGGGATGCGCTACGGATGTAGCCCGGATGGAATTGTGGACGAGTACAGCGGTGCCGAGATCAAGTGCCCATTCACTAATGCGGTCTACATGGATTTCATTGGCGGAGAAGTCCCGAAACAAGAGTACATGGAACAGATGCAGTTTTCCATGTTTGTCACCGGCGCCGAGTTCTGGCACTTCTGCAACTACAACCCCCGGATGTACGAGAGGCCGTTTCACGCCATCATAATTGAGCGCGACGAAGCGAAGATGAAGATATTTGCCGATGCGGTAGGCCAGATGACGCATGACTTGGATCGCTACTTGCGCGAGACGTGCAAACTCACAATGAGGTTTGGCGACCACTGGGAAAGAGCTAGGGAACGGAGAGAATTATCGCTCGACGTTCCGCAACAGGCCGATAGTCGCAACGAGTCTGATGTGAGGATTCAACCATCAAGGAGTAGTAAATGATTATGACTGGACTAACAAGATTGGGTGGGGATGCACTTGTGCGTTTCCTGAGTAACGGCGATGCGGTGTGCAATTTGTCGCTGGCCTTTAACTACGGACGGAAGGGTGAGGACAATAGGAGGCCAAGCCAGTGGGTAGATGCCTCGCTGTGGGGCAAGCGCGCCGAGGCGCTGGCTCCTTATCTGCTCAAGGGCGGTCTGGTAGACGTGGTGCTTGGCGAACCGCACATTGAGGAGTACCAGGGCAAGAATGGCGCAGGGTACAAACTTGTTGCCCGCGTTATGGAAATCGAACTGGCGGGCGGTTCCACCAAAGAAAACCATTCAACCCAGGAGCGTTCCGATTCAGATCCGACGCGCCATGCCGCACAACATCAAGTTGGTGGTGGAACCAAGGCGTACATGGATGACGATATTCCGTTCTAAAATACACCATATGTTAAAGGCGGCACATTCAAAGGATGAACTTCATTAGCTAACCCGAGAATTAGGAGCAAAATCTGATGTCACTATTAACATTCACAGAACTTTACCACCAGAATTGCATTGTAGAATTAAGCAAACAGGTGCAACAACTGACAGAATTACTGCTAGAACGCGACAGCGAAAGCAGTGAGCAGCGGGCCGAAACGAGCGAAACATGTAAATGGGTTTTGGATGAGGATGGCGCATGGGATACCGAATGCGGTAACCGCTTTGAGGTAACAGAGGGTACGCCGCACGGAAACAATATGTTTTTTTGCGCGTTTTGTGGGAAGAGACTGGAAGAGGAGTAGATAGCTATGGTTACAGGGGAGCACCCAAGGGATTGCAAACACTGAATGCAGTGGGGGAATTGCTCCATTTGTGATATGGATCAGCGTAAGAATGAAACAGATGCGCTTCTTACGGCAGTAGAGGCATTGCTTCACCAGATTGACATCGTCCGGTTGAACCGACAGTTGGGCGTAACTTTTGAAAGGATAGCGACATGAAAACGAAACAACTTACACTTATTGAGCGGCAGCACTGCAACGGGACTCCGTGCAGCAGCTACACGCTGGCGGCATGGCACTGGAAATGGTCTTTGACGTGGAGGTGGAATGTCACATGGACTCCGCAACACGCCGGAAAAATTGGCCTCTACTTCATGCGTACGCATCGCTATGGGACGGGCCTTAACTTTCTCGCGGGCTTGAACCTTCCACTTGTCGGATCGCTGAGCGTACAGACGCAGCCGAACATGCCATTGACGCCCAACGTAGAGCTAACCGGCGCGAGTGGTCACGCCAGCGAAGACCAAAGCCGCATGTTCGAGCGTCCGGGTCGAGCGCCATGTTAGGGATTGCTGCTTCTATATTGTTGCTATTTGCCTTGCTCATGGTTTTTTATTGGTATGTCAACAGCACTTCCGGATGGGGGTTTGGCCGCATCAACTTGTATTGGCCGACTTTTTACTTGCTGTCCGGAATGATTGTTGGTGCTGGCGGTAATACATTCGTTCTTGTCATTAAGCATTTCAGTTAATGCCACAGATAATGAAGCGCCAAGTATTGCCCAAACGAAACCAAGAATACTTGCGCCCCATGCGGCCTTTGTTTGAATTCCAGCTTGCCGAGTTCCTGTAACTGGTTTACGCGCTTGGAGAAGAAATCGGGGTACTATCTAACACGAGTTCTTGAGTAATCATTGTGTGCGTTAGACGGAGATGCTGAATGTCGGAGTCTAGGACTGAGGAAGGGATGCGTCGCCTGGGTAACTGGGCGGCGTGGTGTAGGTCAGGATACATATCAATCGTGATGAGGCACTACTTCCCGCCTGTATCACCGATGTTTAGAGAGGTGGTTGGTGGCTATTGTGGCGAGGAAGAAGATCGACAAGATGTAATCGACGAACGTGATGCGGAGACAACAGAGAAGCGCATTAACGAGATCGCCCCGCTGCTTCGCGCTGCGGTTCTCTGGCGCTTCCTGAACAAGCGCACGCATAACTGCATCTTCCACTTGGACCGGATGCCAGCAGCACAGGTCAAGGAACTGGTACGTCAGGCCGCGAGGGCGCTGTAATGGGCGGGTGGTGCGCCATGTGTCGCAACCGTAGGTTGCCGGTGTTTACTTTCTTCAGATTCACGCATCGTGATCCCTATGATGTAGCTGAAAGCCCCCCATCTATGGCGTGGAACAGTTACCTTAATCTAAATTGCAAATTGTCCGCACTTTCTTGTGTATATACATTATGCTTATATCTCTTTATGTTCACATAATGGCATTGTTCCACTTAAGATTGCATTTCCGCATGTTATACGCCCTAAATCTTCCTCTTCAGATGCTATAAAAACAAGAACATCGTATCCTGCTTTTTTTAGATTTCCTTCGTGTTCTTTATACGGATTAAATGTCAAAATAGAAGTTCCAGTTTACCTTTATCACCATTAACAACAAGGATATTCCCGGTTGGTACTTGTATATTACGAATGATATTCATAATCTAAATTTCCTATGTACATACACTTATCCAAGTTAGTAGTTTGGTGCTCATGACGTTTCCTCCACAAATTCCCCGTCCACGTTCAGCGAATACCAGACGTTAGGCTTGACCCCATTTTCTCCGACCTTACTGGCACGGATGTGAATAATGTTCCCGCCACTATCCCTATGGACGAGAACAATTGCTCCGCTGTGCTTTGCTGCCATGGATTTAGACGAGCATCCGAGGCCACACGCCACAGACTGTTCTCCTGATGCCGACGCCGCGCTATTCTTACCTGTAGCCGATGCCGCCCCCTGCTTTCCATCTGCCGATGCCGTGCTATAGTCGCCTGTTGCCGATGCCGCTCCCAAGTAGCCTGTAGCTGATGCCGAGCCACACTCGCCAGTAGCCGACGCCGCGCCATACCATCCGGTAGCCGATGCTGCGCCCAAGTCTCCCGTAGCCGACGCCGCACCCCGGTAGCCTGTAGCCGATGCAGCACTATGGTCGCTTGTGGCTGATGCCGACCCCTGACAGCCTGTAGCCGATGCAGCACTATGGCCGCTTGTGGCTGATGCCGACCCCTGACAGCCCGTAGCCGATGCAGCGCTCTGATAGCCCGTAGCCGACGCGGCTCCATGATACCCCGTAGCCGACGCCGCGCTATGGTCGCTCGTGGCCGACGCGGCTCCATGATACCCCGTAGCCGACGCCGCGCTATGGTCGCTCGTGGCCGCTGCCGCGCTATGGTGGTTCGTAGCCGATGCAGCGCTCTGACAGCCCGTAGCCGACGCCGCGCCATAATCCCCCTTGGCTGATGCAGCGCCATAGCAACCAGTGGCCGACGCCGGCGAGTCTGGGCAAATTGGATTGCACCGGCTACTGGTGTATTCGATGGAAGCTTTCACCATATCTGCTATGTCAATCTTTGCCTTGACTGTTATCGACTCGCTGGCAACCTTCGAGTCGTTACCATGGCGGTCCAGGTTCCCGGCTTGTTCGACGATGGCGAACTGACTACGGGCCGGGGGGTAGTAGCTAAAAACGTCAAGTGGGTATTCACATGCATGGAAGCCGGATTCGCAAAGCTTTACTTCGCTATTATGGGTGTAAGTTTTCCCGACCTCGTACTGGTAACCGCGGCATTGCATATCCATGCCGAATGCCTTATAAGCGACGCTCATGACGCTGCCTCCTTTTTGGCTCGCATGTTCCACTGAGCCAGGCATTTGTCTACATCACACCACCACACAGTACGTAGCCGTAGACAATTCTCATTAACGCACTTGATTACCATCACTATTTCCCCTTTCCCCGTCTAAGGTAGGTCGGATAATCCAGGGCAGCCCAGTTGCGGGCTGCGGTGTCCACTACGATTGTTTTTTGCTTCACAAAAAACGACTTGACAAAACTAATCAATTTTCTCATGCTCATTCTATTTTTCCTTTTTCAATTGAATCAATAGGTCCGGCCTTCCAGCCGGGTGGCGCTTGCGGTGCGCTTGGTTTCGCCACGTCGGCTTTCGGCTCCTGCCTACTCGCGTACTCCGTGGGCACCGTCCAGGCCAGTAGCCGGAGGATTAAATCCTGTAGTGGCCACTGGCACCGAATCGTCATGCGATTATCGGTTTTTTTCTTTCCCCACAACCGGAACAACCCGGCGCGAAGCTGAGTGGGGTCAGGCCGCGTATTCGCGGCTGAACGTGAGGTAACCGACCACGGCGGACACGTGGATACTCATGCGCACGATCGCATGAGCGTCGTCTTCTTCGCTGCTGCTGCTTGCGAGTACGCAGCGGTGACCACGGAGAGTGCAGGTAGCGCCTTCCATGAGCCGCTCGACGTCCTGAAGCAAGCCGAACTGATCATCGCTGGCGGAATCCGCGTCGTAGGAAGCGCAGGAAAGATCGCCGTCATCGACGCCGTAGGACTCTAGCACATCGTCTAGCGTGATCTTCTCGTACCTTGCCAACCCGGCAAGCGGCGAAAAGGCCTGCTCCCGCATCCCGGAGAGAATTGCCTCGCGGGAGAGCAGCCTACGCGCATAGCGCGCCTTCTCGGAAATCGTCCCGTAGGTGGCTACCCATTCGGCATACTGCGCACTGCGTTTTGCCTCTAGGTCTTTCTCGGCCTCGCGCTTGGCGCTTTCTTCCTCGGCGCACTTCTCCAGCCGAGCCGCTTCGGCTGCGTTAACAACCGCCAGCGCCTCGGTGCGACGGGCGTTGAGCGCCGCACGCATGTCTACCGGTGCTTCGAACTGGTAGATGTTGCCTGGCATACTCACCCGGCCCCGCGATATCCAAGCATCCACCGGGAGGGCGAGCGCGGCCGCTGCGATCACGCGGCACTTAGCCGCATTGGCAGCCTGTTTCTCCGCCTCAGCCGCGTCTGCCGCGACGATGATCGCGTGGCAGGCGTCCAGGTACTGCGGTAGCGTTTCTGCAATATCGGCTGGCAC
>Ga0210033_1004404_pt1 | contig 10853 bp, 8 predicted proteins | sample CryGeymeta201501_FD_185465 | JGI IMG/M metagenome (GOLD analysis project Ga0210033, IMG submission 185465) | Groundwater microbial communities from Crystal Geyser aquifers in Utah, USA - Crystal Geyser metaG 2015-01 (SPAdes) (version 2) | ecosystem: Environmental > Aquatic > Deep subsurface >... | reverse complement strand
GCTCGTCGCGGGGTTTATGGGGGCGATGGTGTCGGAGGTGCGTCGGCTGGATGCGGTGCACCTCGTGGGTGTGGGGGACGAGGGGTTCTTCGGGCGGTATGGGGTGGACGCGGGGCTGCTCGTGGCGGGCGGCGAGTTCGACTGGGTGTCGCTGCATCTCTATCCGAACCGTCACGAGCCGCTGTGGGGGCCGGACGGCGGGGGGGCGTGGGTGCCGACCCGTGCGATGGCCGAGGCTGAGGAACGGATCGATCGTTCGGTGGAGCTGGCACGGCGATGGGATCTTCCGGTGCTGATCGGGGAGCTGGGGTGGCCGAGCGATGGCGGTGACGACGAGCGGGCGGCGATGTTGGGGGGGATGTTGGCGCACGCCAGAGCGCGCGGGGTGGGCGGCGCGCTGGTGTGGATGGTGGCGGCCGAAGCATATCCCGACTACGATGGTTACACCCTGCACGCGCGGGCGGCGCCGCACACCATCGAGTTGTTGTGTCGGGCGTCGGCTGTGTTCGGGATGCCTGTGGAGCCTTGATGAAGCTGCGTTCCCTGTGGTCTGCGTCGGTTGCGGTCATCCTGCTGTCGGTCTTTGCGGCGGATCGGGCGGAGGGCCAGCCGCGCCTTCCGCTGCGGTCGCCGCAGGAGGTGCGCGGCGTGGGCGCGGGTGAGGGACGCGGGGGGGCGACGTCGGAGTGGACGCGGTATGTGGAGGCGACCGTCGCGCTGGCGTGCAACGCGGTCGAGCTGCCGTCGTCGGAGGAGGACACCGCGCGGGAGGCCGCCAACGCGTCGTCCCTTCGGCGGTTCGGATACACCCGTGCAAGCTACGCGAAGGATGCGCGGCGGTTCGCGATGGACGCCAACGCCGAGGCGGTGATCCGCAGCCGCGCCGAGACGTGTCGTGGTGAGTCGGGCGAGCTCAAGGGGAGCTTGTATTTCAAGGGGAAGGTCAAGGACGGTCAATCGCTCGGCAACGTCAACATCACCGTCACCGCGCGCGACGCCACCGGTACGATCCAGCTTACGCTCGACGGGCAGAACCTGTCCTTCACGACGGGGCGCCACCCGGTGAAGGGGGCGCTGATCCGCATGGGCGGGCGGTTCTCGCGGGGTGGGCTGGCCGGCACGTACGTGTTGATCGCGCGGTGGAAGGGCAAGCGGATGGCCGGTCGGCTCCGGCTGGTGATCGATCGGGCGCGGACGGTGGAGATCCCACTGGAGCTGACCGCAGAGTAGACCGGCGGCAGGGTCACGCACCGGAGCTGAGGTCGGAGGCCTCAGCGGCCTCGAGGGCGTCCTCGAGCTCGGCCAGCAGGTCCGCCATGTTGCGGCTGCGGGCGATGGTCATGCCCGCGGTGTAGACCTCGACGGCCTCTTGCCGGCCGAGGGTCACGAGCTCGTCGCCGAGGTGCAGGGCCATCTCTGGATCGTGCTCGGCGTGGGTGTGTATGGCCTCGAGCAGGAGGGCGAGCCCGGCCTGGCGATCTCCAGCAAGCAACGTCACCACACCCACGTACCGGGCGACCTCCCGCTCGTTCGCCCTGTCCTCGCCGCGGCACCGATGCAGCCCGGCCAGCGCCTCGTCGAACCGTTGGAGCGCGGTGAGCTTGCGGGCGCGCTCGAGGTGGATGTCGGGGTAGGACAACCAGATGCACCGGTCAGCGACCGTCGTGGCGAGGATGGTGTCGCAGACCTCCACGGCGCGTGCGAGCTCGCCGTGCTGGGTGTACACGCGGGCGACGGCCCAGCGGTGCAGGTCGTTCAGCCGGTCGAGGTCGAGCGCGCTGGCCTCCTCGAGGCTCAGCTCGAGGATGCCGTCGTGTCGCTCGACGAGCTCGGGGTCGAGAGTGTCCCAGTCGAACACGGCGTAGGCGATGTCTTCGTCGTGGATGGTGGGATACTCGTCCTCCCAGGCGTAGCCGTCGTCGAAGGGGTAGTCGGTGGGAGGCCCCTGGACGCGGGAGTGCAGGGGTGTGGTGGTGTCGTCGGTCATGCGGTGCTCACCGGGGCAGGGGAGAGGGGGCGCAGCGCGCCGCGCATCCAACGGTCGAGGCGCGCCGAAGCATTCCCGTGGCTCCTCGACGAGGTCGGAGGCCGCGAACAGTAGCGCTGTCCGGTGGTTTTGGCCAGCCAGCGCATGGGGAAGGGGGGGATGGCGCGTCGCGATGGGCTCGGCAGCCTTCGTCTGCGGCTCCCCGTTGACCTGCGCGGCGAATCGCGCGACGCTGCGGGCACGTGGTCTTCGCGTGCAGCCGCCGTCTGGTTCGATGGTCCGTCACGTCGCTCTTCGGGAGCAGGTCATGCGCGCGTCGTCCATGCTCGAACTCTGGCTCGCCGTCGTGATGGGTGTGCTGGTCGCTGGCGGGGCGGTGGGGTGCTCGAACGATGGGGGGCGGCTGCTGGGCCCCTCGGGCATCGGCTCCACCGACCTGCTGCTCTCGCCGACCTGTCAGATCCCGTGCGAGACCGTGGAGGACTGTCGTCGGTTCAGCCCGCGGCGGTCTGCGGTGAACCCGGGCATTGAGCTCGAGCTGCCGTTTGCGTGGCTCCGGTGCGATGACGGTGTCTGCATCGACGTCGAGTGCATCGAGGACACCGACTGCGCGAACCATCTCATCCCGGACCGGCAGGGCCGTCCGTGCGTCCACAACCAGTGCGCTCCGGCCTGCGGGGCCGACGGGACCTGTCAGGACTCTCGTGACGCGTGCATGGAGGGCGTTTGCCTGCGCCAGCCCGAGATCCCCGATCCGAACTGCGAGGGGCCGGGCTGCGAGTGTCTGACTGACGCCGATTGCCCCATCTGGGAGCACTGTCGCGCGAGCAACTTCTGCGAGCCCTACCAGTCGGACTTCCTCACCGCGGCGACGGGGCGCGTGTGCTCCAGCGATGGCGTCTGCGCCGAGCAGCACCTCGCCCAGGACATGCTCGACGCCGGGCTCAACCCGGAGCTGCTCACCCTGTGGGGGCTGTGCGGCCAGGATCTGTGCTCCTCCGACCGCGAGAACCCGTTTTCCAGCTGCGGCGACGGCTTCACGTGCGTGCCCGTCACCGAGCCCCTCGACCCCTCGACCTTCTCGCGCACGACCTGCGTGCCGGAGGTCTGCGCGCCGCCCTCGGGCACCTGCGAGGCGGGCTTTGGTGTCTGCTTGACGGACGAGGACTGCGGCGGCGAGACCTGCCTCATCGACGCGTCGGCGAGCGGGCCGTGCGCGCCGTCGCGTCGGGAGTGCGCGCGTGACGCGGACTGTCCGGGGGCCGAGACGTGCACCTGGCCCTGGTCGGGCTGCGCGGGTGTCTGCCTCGACCTGGCGTGCGAGCCCTGCGGCGATTGGCTCAGCGCCCACCGGACGCGGAGCTGCATCGACCACACGATCGACCTGACCTACAACGTGCGTCGACCGGACTGACGCGGAGGTCTCATGCGCGACACATTGCCCCGTCTGTTGTTCGTTGGCGTCGTGGTGTTGGTGGTCTGCGCTCCCGCCCGGGCCGTGCTCGCCGAGAAGTCGAACCAGATCCGCCCGACGCCTTCACCGCTGACGACGACCGGGATCGAGCCCGACAGCCTCCTGCTGACCCCGCGCCTCGTCCTGACGCGCTATGCGGACGAGCTGACCATCGAGGGGTTGCCCGGGCACACCCAATCCTACGCGATCACGTCCATCGGGGCGGGTGTGCAGGCGCAGCTTGGCGTGGCGGATTGGCTGGCGCTCGAGGTTGGCGTCGAGGGCTACCAGAAGCTCGGCTCGATCACGGGGCCGAGCCCGGGGGACCCGACTCGCCTGGCGGAGGCGGACATCACGGGCAACGCGGTCAAGCTGAGCGTTCAGGGACACGTGCGCGTGCTGAACCTGGCCGATCCGGCCGCCGTCGCCGCCGATCCGGGTGACGTGGCGCTCTACGTGTTCTTCCGTGGCATCGGGGACGCGTTTGTGCAGGAGCAGGTCGATCCGCTGTTCCGCACGGACTTCGCCGAGTACGCGTTCGAGTATCGCGCCGGTGGGGCGGCGCAGGTCCATGTGGGCGCGGGTCTGTACCTGGTCGGCTTCGGTGGTGTGGACGGGGTGTGGTTCACGGGAACGAAGACGGACACGCGCAAGGGGGATGTGGCGAAGGAGACGGCCTTGTCGGGCGCCGAAGACCCGTTCCCGTTTGTGGGTGGCGACGTGCTCTGGTCGCGCGCCCCGAACGGACGCAGCGTGCATGACGCCGTGTCACTGGGCGCCATACTGGCGTTCACGCCCGAGGACCCGCTGTCTGGCTTTGGCGGACCGCAGTGGACGATCGACCTGAGCTACACGCTCCGGATCAAGGTCGACTGAGCCTCGTATAGGCTTGTCACAAAAGCGATATCGTCATCGGGATACGTCGTTGAGGGCCCAGTCGTAGTCGAAATACGACACGGTCGGATCGGCGGCCAGCGCTTCGGCGAGGTCGCCCTCGGCGGAGGTGGCCAGCCAGGCGGGGACCGACGCCGCGTGGCCGTGGTAGTCCGGGTTGACGAAGTCGCCACCGTACCAGTCGAGCAGCTTGGAGATGCGGACGCCGCCGTCCACCTTCGCCACATAGCGCGGGTTGCGGGCGAAGCCGCGGGCGGCCTCCGCGAGCTGCCCTTCGAGGTCGACGCCAGACCAGGCATGGTCGCGCAGGGGCGGGCAGCCGATCGAGGCACAGTTGACGGCAAAGTGGACGCGGGGGTCTTTGAATACCGGTCGCAGCAGCCCGTGCTCGAGGTCGTTCAGGCTCACGGTGTGGCCTCCGACCTTGTAGCGCGCGGTGTCCCACGGCTTGTCCGTATCCCGGATGGACTTGAGGCCGGGATAGTGCTCAAGGATGAGCTTGAGGGTGTAAGCGTTGTAGGCGTTGATGAGCAGCGCCATGAGCTCGTCGCGGCTCAGGGTGTCGAGGTGGGCGTCGGCGACGGTGACCAGGTACGCGTCGAGCCTGGGCTCGTCCTGCTTGAGGCCCGCATAGTCCACGCGGCCGTCGGCGAACCTGACGTGGGTCTGGAGCAAGGCGTCCAGCGCGCTGTGATCGAACGTGCCCTGGCCGCCGTCGAGTCCCTGCTGCACCTGATGCGCGATGGGCGCGTCGAGTTTTTCGGCGCGGGGGGCGCACGCGTTGCACGCCGGCAGGAGGAGCAACACGAGGAGGAGGGCGTCGAAGCCGCGTGGATGGTAGCGCATGGTCATCACCGGGGTGGATGGGAGGCAGGACGTCACGAGCGCCTGGGCATGGTCACGTCGGCCGGTCGCGTTGTCAATGGGCGGTGGTGGTCGAGGCCCCGGGCGAGGCGGCGAGGAAGACGTCGATCCCGTCTTCGCGGGTGTCGATAGCGACGGCGTGGAGATCGATGCTGGCGTCACCGAAGGCCAGATCGTGCGCCGCGAGCACGTCGCGTTGGAACGCGAGCGACTCGCTCGTGAACGTCGAGCGCCACCACAGCGCGGCAGACAGCAGCAGGTCATCGCCGCGGGAGTCGACGAGCTCGATGTCCTGAACGTCGAGCGCCACGCGGGCCTTGCGGTCCGCCCTGGACCTGGCCTCTGGGTCCGGGGGCACCACGCTGGCGACGGTGGTCGCGGCGAAGTGTGCCTCGAAGCAGGTGTCGCCCTCGAGCCTCCAGAGCGTGAACGCGGTGCCGAGCTTGCCAGCGTCCGGGCGGATCTGGTCGACGGTGACGTGCAGCGCCCCCCTGGGGTCGGTCTGGAGGTCGTCGTTGAGGCGGGTGGGGATGAGGTTCGCGAGGGCCGAGGCCTGGGTCAGCAGGGTGAGCGCCTGCGGTGCGACGGTCACCGCCACGTCGGCGGTTGGCGGGAACAGGCCGGGAAGGGCGGCGCCGGGACCGTCGAGGGTCACGTTCGGGGTCCAGCCGATCCAGACGGCGCCGCTGGGTGCGAGCGTCTTGACCTCCGTGGCGGTGATCTTCAGGGGGCTGCCGGGGATCGCGATGGGCTTCCAGCTCAGCAGCACCACCTCGCTGCCCACCCCTTTGAGCAGCGCCGCGGCCGACTCGGTCAGCAGGTCGTTGGCGGCGCTGGCCATCCTGGCGGGCAGTCCGGGCAGCTCGACCTGCACGTGCTGGACCTTCGCCCTGGCGAGGTCGGTGACCAGCCGTGAGGTCCCGCCGCGAACGTCGATGGCGATGGGCGCCTCGAGGCGGACCAGCCCACGGGTCTTGAAGACACCCATCGGCACCGGTCCCGCCTTCACGCTCGCGGACACCGCCACGGCCGCCTGCACGTCCAGGCAAGCCTCGCATTGGCGGCCCACCTTGACGTCCGTCTCGAGCAGCCGCGTGTTGAGGTTCAAGGTCGTGCCGAAGAGCTCGATGTGGCGAGCGTCGCTGAGCGTCTCCATGGACGCGATGCGGGCGTCCACGATACGATCCATCGCGGCCTGCCGGACCAGCGTGCCGAGGAGCGGCGGCTGGTTCGGGTTCGGGGCCTCGGTGAAGCTGGCCCGCTGGGCGGCCATCGCGGCGTTGTAGCGGTCCTTCAGCTCGCGGCAGGCGCCCGAGCCCGAGCAGCCGCCTGCGCCTGTCCCGACGAGCGCGATGAGCAGGGCTGCGACGAGGGTGCGGCGGTCTGACGAGATGGGTCGCTTGTGCATCGGTCGTGGTCCTGTCCGGAATGCATCCTCCGCGGCGCCCTGGCGCCCCACGGCAGAAGGTAACACACCATGGCACCTCCGTATGCGCTCGATGTCCTCCGTCAACGCCTGACCGAGCGCCGCCACGACGACGAGGTGCTCAGCCCGCTCGATCCCCGCGCCCTCCTGGGAGGGACGTGGTGGCAGGGCGGCAGCTGGCCCGACGCGCTGTCTGCGGGCGTCCTGGAGGCGTGCCACGGCTACCGCTTCCGCCCGGAGAACCTCGCTCTGGCCGGCTTGATCCGGGGTATCGGTGCGCGCCGTGTCGTCGATCTCGGCGCGGGCACCGGCTCGTTGACGCTGATCGTGGCGGCGATGTGCGAGCCCGAGCGCATCGTCGCGGTGGAGCGCCAGGCCGGGGTCGCCGAACGGCTGGCCCGCACCATCGACGCTCACGCGCTCGCCTCCGTCCAGCTTCAGGTCGGCGACGTGCGCTCACCCGTGGTGCTGGACGCCGTCCTCGCCGACGCCGGAGGCGCCGCGGACCTCATCGTCACCAACCCGCCGTTCTTCGAGGCCGGCTGGGGGCGTGAGAGCCGAAACGCGGAGACCCACCTGTCTACTCACGCGGTGCACGGCGACGTCCAGGACTTCCTCAGCGCTGCCGCGCGGCTCCTGGCTGATGAGGGACGGGTGTTCGTGGTCTTCGATGCGCAGCGCATGCACCTCGTCATGGCGGCTGCAGGCCAGGTCGGGTTGGGGTTGGAGGAGCTGCGGTGGATCCCCGACCGGCAGACGGGCGCGCCGTTTCGATGCTGGATGATGTTTGGCTGGCGCGGGGCCACAGTGGGGTGCCTCGGCGGTGGGGGCGATGCTGGCGGAGGTCGGTGACTACGGGCTGCGTACGGGTGCCAGGCACCGTTCGGGCCGGGCGCCGAGTGACGCCGCGGCGCGTCGCCGTGCGATCGGGTGCCTGGCACCGGCCCATTGCACCGGCCCATTTGCCTGACGCCCCTCGCGCCGCTACACTGCTGAGCCAAGTTCGCGTCTAACCGCTGCTCAGCACGCCCCCTCGCCGAAGGTGAACCCATGCAACCTCACGTCCCCTCTCCCTTGTGGTCTGGCCTGTGGACTGGCCTGCTCGCCGCGCTCCTGATCCTGGCCTCGACCGCCTGCACTGACGACTCCGTGCCGCAGGTCAACCTCGACGCGAACAATGGGGGTAACAATGCCACCAATAACACCACGAACAACGGCGGTACCAACAGCGTCACGAACAACGGCGGTACCAACAGCGTCACGAACAACGGCGGTACCAACAACGTCACGAACAACGGCGGTACCAATAACGTCACGAACAACGGTATTACCAATAACACCACGAACAACGGCGGTACCAACAACGCCACGAACAACGGCGGCGCGGTCTGCGTCGTCGACGGCGAGTGCGCCGACGGCGAGTTCTGTGCGCGCGCTTCTGGCACGTGTGGAATCGAGGGCACCTGCACCGTGCGCCCTCAGGACTGCGACGACACCTACGCGCCGGTCTGCGGCTGCGATGGCCAGACCTATCGCAACGACTGTGTGCGTGGGCGCGCGGGAGCCTCTCTCGCCTCGGACGCCGCCTGTGCGACGCAGACGGGCTGCACGGCCAACGCCGGCTGCGCGGCGACCGACTTCTGCGAGCTCGGTGCGGGCACGTGCATTGCCGATGCGCCTGAGGGCACGTGCGAGCCTCGTCCGGACGCCTGCGAGCGCATCCTGCGGCCAGTCTGTGGCTGTGACGGTCTGACCTATGGGAACGACTGTGAGCGGCAGCGCGCAGGGGTCCCGCTGGACCACGGCGGACGTTGCGACGCGGTGCCGAACGCTTGCGACACCAACCTCGACTGCGCCGCCGACGAGGTCTGCCTCTGCCAGGGGGCCTGTGGCACCTCGGGCGCTTGCGCGCCGGTCCAGGACTGCAGCCTCGAGGTCGCGCCGGTGTGCGGCTGCGACGGACGCACCTACGAGAACGACTGTCGGCGCCAGCAGGCCGGGACGTGCCTCGCCCATGAAGGTCGGTGCGGCGCGCTGACCTGCGGCGGCGCCAACGGCCGTCTTTGCGGGGACGGTCAGGTGTGTGACACGCCGATCGGCGTCTGCTCCAACGGGACGGCGCTGGGGGCGTGTGTGGAGGTGCCGGCGCGCTGCGACGGCCTCGTGGCGCCGGTGTGCGGCTGCGACGGGACCACCTACACCAACGACTGCGAGCGGCTCAGGGCGGGGGTGGAGCTTCAGTCCACCGGACCGTGCGCGGACCCGACCGCGTGCCGGACGGATCGGGACTGCGCCGCGCGGGATCTGTATTGTGAGTTCGCGGCGGACTCGTGCGGCGAGCTCGACCGGGTCGGCGCGTGCACGTTCGCGCCGCGGTTCTGTGAGCCGGTCGTGGCGCCGGTGTGCGGCTGCGACGGCCAGACCTACGTCAACGACTGTCTGCGGATGCAGGCGCGGGCGCCGCTGGCCCATGCGGGTGCCTGCGACGGTTCGGCGCTCTGCCTCACCAATCGGGACTGCGCCGGGACGGACTACTGCGACTGCACGCTGGCGTGCGGCTCGCCAGGCGAGTGTCTGCCCCGTCCGACGACCTGTCCCGACCTGGTCGACCCCGTCTGCGGGTGTGACGGCGTGACCTATGGGAACGACTGTGAGCGCCAGCTGGCCGGTGTGTGCCTCGGCAGCGCGGGCGCGTGCGAGGTGGTGCAGACCTGTGGTGGCGTGGCGAACGTGTGCCCGCGTGGGCAGTTCTGCGATCCCAACGCCGGGATCTGCGCGGCGCTTGACCCGCCCGGTGTCTGCGTCGAGGTCCCGACGGTGTGTGAGCGCATCTACCTGCCGGTGTGTGGGTGCGACGGGGTGACCTACGGGAACGACTGCGAGCGCGTCCGCGCCCAGGTCGGCAAGGCGAGCGACGGCGCGTGCGGCACCACCCGGGCGTGTGCCTCGGACCTCGAGTGCAACCGGCGGGAGTTCTGCGACTTCGCCGCCGGGACGTGCGGCATGGGCGATGGGCTGGGCCAGTGCACCCCGCGCATCGGCATCTGCGATGGCAACCTGTCCGACCCGGTCTGCGGCTGTGACGACGTCACCTACGACAACGACTGTCTGCGCATCGCCGCGGGCGTCTCGCTGCTGCACGGCGGCGCCTGCGTCGTGCAGGTCACGTGCGACACGAACGCGGATTGCGTCCTCGGCGAGTTCTGCGCGTGCTCCGGCGCGTGCGGCGCGGCGGGTGTGTGCGAGGCCCGCCCGAACGTCTGTCCTGACGTGAGGCAGCCCACGTGTGGCTGCGACGGCGTCACCTATCCCAGCGACTGCTTCCGGCAGGCCGCCGGAACCTGCTTCGCCCACTTCGGCACCTGTGAGAGCACGGTCACCTGTACGCCCGGCGGCGCCGAGTGCGGGCGAGGGCAGTTCTGCGACATCAACGCCGGCCAGTGCGCCGGTGGGCTCGACGTGGTAGGGCAGTGCGTCAGCCAGATCGACTTCTGCCCGGACGTGCTCGACCCCGTTTGTGGCTGCGACGGCGTCACCTACGACAACGACTGCTTGCGTCGCCACGCCGGTGTCTACCTCGCTCAGACCGGTCCTTGCGCGGTCGATCCGCCGCGCAGCTGCACCGGTGATCAGCGCGACTGTGGGCGTGGGTCGTTCTGCGACCTCGATCCGGGCACGTGCGACGCGGCGCCGGCCGACCGGCGCGGTGAGTGCGTGGCGGTCGAGCCGGTGTGCGGCCGCATCTACGACCCCGTCTGCGGGTGCGACAGCGTGACCTACGCGAACGACTGTCTGCGCATCAACGCTGGCGCCGATCTCGCCTATCAGGGCGCGTGTCAGGTGTCGGAGGGCTGTCTGTCCGACCGGGATTGCCTGCGGAGCCAGTTCTGTGAGCACACGGTGGGGAGCTGCGCCTCGCTGAGCGACCGGGGCGTCTGCGTCGATGTGCCCGCGCTGTGCGACGGCGGCGTTGATGCGCCGGTCTGCGGCTGCGACCTCCAGACCTACGACAACGACTGCACGCGGCGGCAGGCGAGGGTCTCGGCGTCGGCCTCGGGGGTCTGTCGTTGAGAAGCCGTTCGAAAAATACATGCCTTGTTTCCTCGTATCTTCTGTCTCCATGCGGGTTTTCTGCTCGGTCATGGGCCTCTGGGCCCACTCCCTCACATCAGACGCCACCTGGTGCCAGAATCTACGTCGGATCCATCGGCATCTATTTTCTGAATGGC
>Ga0210033_1004391_pt1 | contig 10872 bp, 2 predicted proteins | sample CryGeymeta201501_FD_185465 | JGI IMG/M metagenome (GOLD analysis project Ga0210033, IMG submission 185465) | Groundwater microbial communities from Crystal Geyser aquifers in Utah, USA - Crystal Geyser metaG 2015-01 (SPAdes) (version 2) | ecosystem: Environmental > Aquatic > Deep subsurface >... | reverse complement strand
AACAGTGGCTCGGGCGAGCAGCGGTAGAACGCCGGGCCACGCGATGAACACGGCGTCTATTCAGTGTCGGACGTCGGACAGCTATGACTGACCAGGCGTCCAGGTGACGAGCTTGTGGACAAGGCCGCGCAGCGTCGCCGATGATGATGGCGCAATCGCGCCGTTCGCTCAAGCGAAGAGCGCATCGCGCGGCGTTTGCCGCGTCGATTGGGGGGCGGATGTAAAATTTTCGAATCGAATGTGACAACGAGGTGTCAGCGGGTGGGAACGACGGTGGCGGGCGTGTCAGGCCTGTGACAGAAATCGGGTGCAATGGGCATGGACGCCGTCGGTAACGGGATCGGTGGATTGGAGGAGGGGCGGGGGGCGGCGCAAATTTCGTTCTTGTGCCTTCGCCTGACGTGCACTATCAGGAATCAGGCGGCGGTTCTGGAGCGTGTCTGCCACCCGTCAGACGCAGACGACCGGAGTCGTCAGTCCCGACCACCCTGTTCACCGAGCAGGAATCGCCGCCTGAGGCCACGCTCGGAAGGTTGAACCGGTCGGGGGCGATCGGCGCTCAGGCGCCGGTGATTGACAACACACCGAAGAGGTTTCCGTGAACACAGGCAAGAAGCGCGCTCTAACGCCGGCGCTCATCGCGTTGACGTTGGGGCTTTCCTGCATGTTGATCCCGACTCTGGCGCTGGCGGAAGGCGGCGAAGGTGGTGGGGGCGTCGACTGGGCGCAGCTGACGATGGGTCTGCTGGGTGGCCTGGCGCTGTTCCTGTTTGGCATGGATGAGATGAGCAACACCTTGAAGGTGGTCGCTGGCGATCGCATCAAGAAGGTGCTGCGCACGCTGTCGAGCAACCGGATTATCGGTGTGCTGACGGGCGCCGGTACGACGGCGGTCGTACAGTCGAGCTCGGTGACGACGGTGATCGTGGTCGGCTTCGTGAGCGCGGGGCTGATGACGTTGCCGCAGGCGCTGGGGGTCATCCTGGGCGCGAACATCGGCACGACGATCACGGCGCAGATCGTGGCGTTCCACGTGACGAAGTACGCGCTGGGCCTCGTGGCGATCGGGTTCACGATGAAGTTCGTCTTCAAGAAGCCGATGGTGCGCCAGTGGGGGACGCTGGTGCTGGGCCTCGGGTTGATCTTCTTCGGTATGGCGGTGATGGGCGAGGCGATGAAGCCGCTGCGGGCCTATCAGCCCTTCCTGGACTTGATGGGTCAGATGGAGCATCCGCTGTTGGCGGTGTTGCTGGCGACGGGGTTCACGGCGTTGATTCAGTCGAGCTCGGCGACGACGGGCATCATCATCGCGTTGGCGAGCCAGGGGTTGCTGTCGCTGGAGGCGGGCATCGCGCTGGCGCTGGGCGCGAACATCGGCACGTGCATCACGGCGATCCTGGCGGCGATCGGCAAGCCGCGAGAGGCGATCCGCGCGGCGGTGGCGCACTCGATCTTCAACGTGCTGGGCGTGGTCATCGTGGTGCCGCTCATCCCCTCCTTCGCCGAGTTCCTGATGACGATGGCGGGTGGCGGCGCCGAGGCGCACGCGGCGGCGGCGGTGCCTCGGCACATCGCGAACGCGCATACGATCTTCAACGTGGGGATGACGGTGGTGTTCTTGCCGTTCCTGGGGCCGTATGCGCGGCTGCTGCACTGGATTGTGCCGGAGAAGAAGTCGGAGGTCGCGGCGGTTGGCGAGGACGTGCTCGATCCCGCTCTGACGCGGTTGCCTGCGGCGGCGTTGACGGCGGCTCGCCGCCAGATCCGCATCATGACGGCCGAGGTGGCGACGACGCTGGCCGACATGGACGCGGTGCTGTTCAGCGGCGAGACGCGGCGTGTCGAGATGGCGGTGGCGCGCGAGCGCATGATCGCCGGGATGCACGTGAAGCTGGCGCGCTACCTGTCGAGCATGACGACGGGCGAGCTGTCGGAGGACACGGCGTCCGAGGTGCTGCGCGTGATGAACGTGGCCAACGGCCTGAAGAACATGACGCACATCGCGGTGGCGAACATGGTGCGCGCGACGACGGGCAGCGGGGCGGTGGCCTTCCAGCAGGAGGCGATCAACCTCGATCGGCTCAACCGCTACCAGAAGTCGGTGCACCGGGCGTGCGAGACGGCCCTGGATGCGTTCCTGAGCGACGACGCAGCGCTGGCCTACGAGACGATCCGCGGCCGGGTGACGATGAACACGTTGGAGTCGGATCTGCGCGAGTCCAGCACGGAGCTCCTGCGCCGCAGCTCGGACCCGCTGAACGTCGAGGCCTATGCCACGGAGATGGAGATCATCGCCAACCTCGACCAGATCTACCACCACGCCTACCAGATCGCCCAGTCGGTCGTGGGTCGCCAGCACGGCGATGAGAGCGACGACGACCACGAAGGCGACGGGCAGGTGGATGATGAGCTGGACCTCGCCGAGAGCCAGGCGGCCTGAGCCTGACGCAGGTGCTGGCGCGGTGTCTGAACGACGCTCAGCCGCGCCTCGGTCGATCCAGAGTGATCGATCTGGAGGCGCCGCGCAGCGGTCAAGCGGCGCAGATGGCCGACCACGGTCTCCTCTCTGAGCTGATCACCCACAACGCAGGATACTGAAGGCGGCCGGTGTTCCGATGAGGATGCGGGGCCGCCAGGACGTTTGTTACACGTTTGTCACGATCTCGCCGCAGCGCTGCCATGTCGGGCGATGGGTTCGCCATCTTCGGATGGGCGGCGTCGCAGGAGAAGTGGACGGGGGCTCATGACGGCGTAGGCTCGGGACCAACTCGGGTCGCGCGCGTGTTGCATCGGTCAGGAGGCGCGCTGGACGCCATGCTGGAGACCGAGCCGCGATGAAGAGAAACCCCGTTCGCAAGACGACCCCTCGGGTGCGTGACGGCCGCGTGGCGCACAAGCAGCGCCGGAGCCCGACGCCGACCTACTGGAACACCACACAGCGCGTGCCGGTCGTGGACCGGGAGCGTCCCGGTCCGGGCTTTCGGCACATCCTGCGGCGTCAGGATGTGCTGGCGTTCCTGGAGCTGCTGCCGGAGTGGGACGTGCTGAGCCAGGGGCTCGACGCGATCGTGTTGGCCGAAGGGGACGATGGCTCCGACGGCTGGTATGACCTCGGCGTGATCGGGATCTGCGCGTGGGAGCGGCAGCTCTGGCGCGAGGTGATCCCGGAGTGGTACCAGGAGCACAAGGGGCTGCTGGAGCGTCTCGGGGTGCCGTGTGAGCGGCGCCGAGACGCCGTGCTGTGCCACTTCACCGAGGCCACCATCCGCGGCTATCAGCTCGTGCACATCCTCGTTCACGAGCTGGGGCACCACCATGACCGTATCACGACGCGCAGCCAGGTGGAGTGTGCGCGCGGCGAGCCCTACGCGGAGGCGTATGCCGCCCGGCACGAGGAGGAGATCTGGCAGCGGTACGGCGCGGTGTTCGGTTGGGACTGAGGAGGCCGCGGCTCAGCGTCGGCGGCTGAGCGCCAACCCGACGAGCAGCAGCCCGATCCCGATCCACCGCCAGGCGAGGTCGGCCGACCGAGAGGGCGTCGCGCAGCCGCAGCCCTCGTCCACCAGGAGGTCGGTGTGGATGATGTCGTCGCGGGCTTCGAGGGGGTCGAGGCCGTCTCGGAGCTCGAAGCCGTCGAGGATGCCGCCGCCGTCGGAGTCGGGGTTGTTGGGATCGGTCTCGCCGTCGTCGATGGCTCCGTTGCCGTTGAGATCTTCGCCGGCCCAGCAGACGTCGGCGACGGTGGCGTCGCCGTCGCAGGCGAAGTCATCGTCGGTGTCGGGATCGAGGGGATCGGTGGGGTTGTCGCCGAGGCGCTCGGGTCCGTCCTGGATGCCGTCGGCGTCGGTGTCGGGGTTGTTGCCGTCCGTCTCCCCCGCGTCCACGACGCCGTTTGCGTTCAGATCCTCGCCAGCCTCGCACACGCCTTCGACGGTGTTGGGGCCGTCGCAGAGGCCGTCGTCGTCGGTGTCGGGGCTGAGCGGGTTCGTGGGGTGGTCGGCGTGGACCTCGAGTCCGTCGGGGAGTCCGTCGGCGTCGGTGTCGGCGTCGCAGGGGGCGGTGCCGAGCTCGGCCTCTTCGCGGTCGGCGAGGCCGTCGCTGTCGCAGTCGCCGTCCTTGGCGCCGATGGCGGTGGAGGCCGAGGCGTCGTCGTTGGAGGGGTCGGGGTCCAGGGTGCCGTCGGGCGCGTGGACCGTGACGGCGTTGACCAGCATGGGCGCCGGGCGGGCGACGACGGTGGCGGTGAGCGACAGGATCGACTCGCCGCCCACGGTCAGGTCGAGGCCGGTCCACAGCCCGGTGGAGGGGTCCCAGTTGCCCGTCGAGGTCTCGATCTGGAGGTCGTCGATGCCCTCGGGGAGCTGCTCGGTGAGGCGGAGGCCGGTGATCGCCATGGGCCCGTGGTTGGTCACCGTGATGGTCCACGTGAGCGACTCGCCGATGGTGATCACGTCGGTGGAGGCGACCTTGGCCACGGCAAGGTCGGTGGAGGGGGTCACGTCTGCGGTGAGGGTGGAGGTGTTGTCGGCGTCCGGGGCGCCGTCGGTGCGGGCGGTGGCGTCGACGGTGACCTGGGGCCACGCCGCGGGGCCGACCTCGAAGGTGAGGGTGAGGAGGGGGGCCTCGGCGGAGGGCTGGAGGGCTCCGGCGAGGTCGCAGGTGAACTCGGTGCCGTCATCGAGGCAGGACCAGGCGTTGGCGTCGCTGCGGGCGGCGGTGAAGGTGAGGCCGGGGACGCCGTCCAGCACGACCTGGACGGGCCCTGTCGTGGCGCCAGCGCCGATGTTCTGGACGGCGGCGGTCAGCTCGACTGCCTGGCCGACGATGAGGTCGCCCTCGGCGGTGAGCACGATGGACAGCGCCGGGAAGGGCGTGTCGCTGTCGAAGGGGTCGTCTTCAATGATCAAGGTCGCGCGATCGGCGCCGAGCTGGACAGCGACGGGCGTCGACAGGCGCAGCGCGAGGTCCTCGTCGACCTCGTCGAGCTCGTCGGGGAGGACGGTGACGGGGACGAGCGCCTCGGTCTGGCCGGGCGCGAAGGCGACCGTGGCAGGCTGGAGCGCCGTGTAGTCGGCCCCGGCGATGGCGAGCCCATCCTCGGTGGCGACGTCGACGGTGACGGTCCGGCCGCTGGGCGCCGACAGGCGGAGGGCAAACACGGCGTCGAGGCTGTCGGTGTGGGGCTCGGTCAGCGTGAGGTTGTCGGCCTGGAGGGTGGGCTCGACGTCGTCGTCGGTGATGAGGACGGTGGCCTGGCGATCGCCGAGGATGGCGTTGATGGGGGAGCGCAGGACGACGTTGAAGCGCTCGTCGTCCTCGTCCAGCAGGTCGTCGGTGACGGGGATCTGGACCGTCGTCGAGGACTCGCCGGGCGCGAAGGTGAGGTGGCCGGCGCTGGCGGTGAAGTCGTCGCTGCTCGCCGTGTCGGGTGAGGCCTCCCAGTCGACCTCCACGGGCTCGCCGCTCGGTGCCGAGAGGCTGACGGTGAGCGTGGCCGTGACGGACTCGCCGTTGATCTCGGTGACCGTTGTGTCGGCGATGGCGAGGGAGGGCGCGTCGTCGTCGTCCGAGATCACGCCCATGGCCTCGGCGTCGCCGAGGGTGGCGCCGAGGGGGTTGGACAAGCGGACGAGGAAGGTCTCGCTCGGCTCGGCCAGGGTGTCGCCGATGAGCAGGACCGAGATCGTGGCGGTGGACTCGCCGGGGGCGAAGCTGACGGTGCCGGAGGCGGCGAGGAAGTCGCTGCCGGGGGTGGCGCTGCCGTCCACGGGCTCGGTCGCCCAGTCCACGGTGACGGTCTGGCCGCTGGGGGTGGCCAGGGTGAGGGCGAAGTCGAGGGGGGTGGTGCCGGTGTTGCCTTCGATGCCGACGGCATCGGCCACCGAGATGGCGGGGGCGTCGTCGTCGTTGGTGATCAGGACGGTGGCGAGCGGGGTGTTCAGGCGCGCGCCAACGGGGTTGGACAGGCGCACGAGGAAGGTCTCGTCGCCTTCGTCGAGACCGTCGCCGAGGATGGCGATGGCGAGGGTCTGCGCCGTCTCACCGGCCTCGAAGCGGACGGCGCCGGAGGCGGCCTCGTAGTCTTGTCCCGCGGTCGCGGTGCCGTCCTGGGTGGCCCAGTCGACGGTGACGGGCAGGCCGCTGGGGTTGGCCAGGGCGACGGTCAGGATGGCGTCGGAGCGTCCGGCGTTGCCCTCGGCGACGACGAGGTCGGCGATGACGAGGTCCGTCTCCGGGTCGTCGTTGCGGATGAGGCCCTCGGCCAGATCTCCGGAGATGGCGGCGTTGCTGGGGGAGGAGAGGCGGACGAGGAAGCGCTCGTCGGCCTCGAAGGTCTGGTCGGCCACGACCAGGACGGTGTAGGTCTGGGTGGTCTGACCTGGCAGGAAGGTGAGGGTCTGGCCGGCAGCCTGGAAGTCGGCCCCGTGGATGGCGGTGTCGTCCTCGGTGGCGATGTCGACGGTGATGGTCTGCCCGCTGGGGGGCAGGAGCTGGACGGTGAAGACCAGCGCGGCGAGCCCCTGATCGCCCTCGTCCACGGCGGCGTCGGTGACGGTGAGGGAGGGGGCGCCGTCGTCGTCGACGATGGTGACGAGGACGGTGGCGGTGGTCAGAGTCGCGTTGACCGGTGCGGAGAGCTGGACGTTTAAGGTCTCGTTGGGCTCGTCGTTGGTGTCGCCGATGACGAGGACCTCGACCGTGGCAGCGAGCTCGCCGGGCAGGAAGGTGACGGTCCGGTTGAGCGCGGTGTAGTCCGTGCCGGCGGTCGCGGTGCCGCCGCCCGTCTGGAGGGCGACGGTGACGGTGCGGGCGCTGGCGGCGCTCAACCGGAGCGTGAGGGTGGCGGGGGTGTTGCCGGCGCTGCCTTCGAGCACCTGAACCGCGGCGGCGGAGATGCTGGGGGTGGCGTCGTTGTCGACGATGGTGACGGTCGGGTCGGGGCCGGCCCAGGTGACCGCGACGGGGTTGGACACGGCGAGCGTGAAGGTCTCGTCCGGCTCGTCGAGCAGGTCGTCGACGACCCGGACGGTGACGGTGCGGCGGGTGGTGCCGGGCGCGAAGGAGACCGCCGTGAGGTCGAGGGGCGCGAAGTCGGCGGAGTCGCTGGCGGTGCCAGCGAGCGTGGCGACGTCGACGGTGACGACGCGGCCGCTCGGAGCCGAGAGCTGGAGGGTCAGGTCGGCAGCGGTCAGGGGGCCATCGGCGCCCTCGGTCACCGTCAGGTCGGCGATGGTCAGGGAGGGGTCGGCGTCGTCGTTGGAGATGGTGCCGAGGCCGAGGCCGTCGGCGATGGTGGCGCCAGTGGCGGTGACCACCTCGAGGGTGAAGGTCTCGGCGAGCTCCGCGAGATCGTCACCGTTCACCACGACGGTGACATCGGCGCGGACCTGCCCCGGCGCGAACGTGGCTGTCACAGACGGGATCGGGACGTAGTCGCTGCCGGCGGCCGCGGTGCCATCCACCGTGTGGAGCTCGGCGGTGACGGTCTGGCCGCTGGGGGCCGAGAGCGTGACGGCGAAGACGGCGTTGACCATGGCGCCCGTGGCGGGCTCGACGACGGTGACATCCGCGACGGAGAGGCCCGGTGCGGCGTCGTCGTCTGTGATGACGCCAGTCGCCTGGGATGCGCCGAGCGTGGCGTTGGAGGCGGCGGACAGGTCGAGGCGGAAGGTCTCGTCCGGCTCGTCCAGGTTGTCGCCGAGCACCGTCACGGGGACGGTGGCGACGGTCTGGCCGGGCGCGAAGGTGATCGCCGTGGGGGCCAACGCGGTGAAGTCCGCGCCGGCAGAGGCCGTCACGGCGGTGGTCGTCGCCGAGACGGAGACCGGCCGGCCGCTGAGAGCGTCCAGGGTGAGGGTGAAGGTCGCGGGGGTGGTGGTGCCCTGGTCACCCTCGAAGACGGTCGCGCCAGCGACGGAGAGCGTGGGCAGGGGGTCGTCGTCGGTGATCAGGCCAGCGCCGGTGGCGTCGGCCAGGATGGCGTTGGTCGGATTCGACAAGAGGACGCTGAAGGTCTCGTCGTCCTCGTCCAGCAGGTCGCCGTTGACGGTGACGGTGAACGTGCGCGTGGTCTGACCGGGGGCGAAGGAGAGCTGCTGCTGTCCCCCGGTGGACTGGAAGTCTGCGCCTGCGACGGCGGTGCCGTCGAGCGTGGTCTGGTTCACGGTGACGGTCTGACCGCTCGGTGACGACAACGTGACGGTGAAGGTGGCGTCGACGGTCTGGCCATCGTCGGGTTCGGTGACCGTCACGTCGTTGACGCGGAGGGAGGGGAGGCCGTCGTCGTCGGTGATCGTGGCCACGCCTCGCGCATCGCCGATGACGAGGTTGGAGGGCGTGTCGAGATCGACGAAGAAGGTCTCGGTGGGCTCGCTGACCGCGTCGTCGAGGACGTTGACCGCGACCGTCTTGACCGTCTCGCCCGGAGCGAAGGTCAGGGTCGTGCCGGCCAGCGCGGTGAAGTCCTGTCCGGCGGTGGCGGTGTCCGCCGTGGTGCGTGCGCGGACCTGGCACGTCTGGCCGCTCGGGGCCGAGAGGGAGACGGTGAAGGTGGCGGGCGTGTCGGCGCCCGAGGCACCCTCGACCACGGCGACGTCGGTGATGGTCACGGTGACCGGGGCGTCGTTGTCGCTGATGGTGGCGGTGCCTGTGCCGTCGGCGATGGTGACGTTGTTGGGGCTGGAGGCGAGGAGGGTGAAGGTCTCGTCGGGCTCGTCGAGGTCGTCGTCGGTGATGACGACGTCGACGAGGAGCTCGGTGGTTCCGGGGCTGAAGGTGAGGGTGGTGGGCAGGAGGGCGTCGAAGTCGGCTCCGGCGTTGGCGGTACCGTTGGCGGTGGCGACCGAGACGGTGATGACCTTCTGGGAGGCGGCCGAGAGGCGAACGGCGAAGGTGGCGGCGGTGGTGGGCTGCTGCTGGCCCTCGGCGACGGTGGTGTCGGTGATGGAGAGGGAGGGCGGGGCGTCGTCGTCGGTGATCGTGCCGGTGGCGGAGGCAGCGGCCAGGGTCGCGCCGATGGGGTTGGAGAGGTTGGCGCGGAGCGTCTCGTTGTCCTCGTCCACCGTGTCGCCCTGTACCTGCACCGTCAGCGTCTTGCTCAACTCGCCGGGTGCGAACGTCACCGTCGTCGGATTCACCGACGTGTAGTCCGAGCCCGCCAGAGCCGTCACGTCCGAGGTCGACCACGTGAACCGCGTCGCGAGACCGCTCACTGCCGACAGCGTTGCGGTGAACGTCAGGTTGGCCAGGCCGGCGTTGCCCTCGGTCACCGAGCCGTTCGACACCGTGATGACGGGGGGCGCGTCGTCGTCCGTGATGGTGACGGTGCCGGTGCCATTGCCGATGTTGGCGCCGACCGGGGCGGACAGGACGACCTGGAAGGTCTCGTTGGCTTCGTGGAGGGTGTCGTGGAGGATCTGGACGGGGACGCTCGTCTGGAGCTGGCCCGCGACGATGGTGCCGGTGCCCGCGACGATGGCGGTGTAGTCGGCGCCCGCGGTGGCAGTCCCGTTTATCGTGTTGATCGCGAAGGTCACGTTCTGGGCGGACGGGCTGGACAGCGTGACCGTGAGGTTGGCGGTCAGCGGGTTGCCCATGGTGCCCTCGGCCACCACGAGGTCGTTGATGGACAGGGCGGGGGTGCCGTCGTCGTCCACGATGGTGCCGAGGCCGGAGGCGTCGGCGATGGTGGCGTTGACGGGGGCCGACAGATCCACGGTGTAGGTCTCTGAGGGCTCGCTGATGTTGTCGCCGAGGAGCGTGACGAGCACCGTGGCCGTGGCGGTCCCGGCGGGGATGTTGACCGTGGCAGGGGCGACGGCGGTGTAGTCGCTGCCGGCGGTGGCGGTGCCGTTGGTGGTGCGCGCGACCACGGTGATGGGCTTGCCGCTGATGGCCGACAGCGTGAGGGTGAACGCGGCCTGGGGCGACTCGCCCTGGGCGCCTTCGGCGAGCGCGACGTCGTTCATGGAGATCGCCGGCGGCAGGTCGTTGTCCATGATGACGCCGTCCCCGGTGCCATCGGCGATGGTGGCGCCGACGGGGCTGCTCAGCAGGACGGTGAAGGTCTCGTCGAACTCGTCCGTGTCGTCGCCCGTGATCTCGACGTCGACGGTGGCCGTGGTCTGGCCCGGGCTGAACGTGATGGCCGTCGGCGCCTGGGCGGTGTAGTCGCTGCCGGCGGTAGCGGTGCCGTTGGCCGTGCCCGCGTCCACGGTGATCGGGCTGGCGCTGGGGTGGTCGAGGCTGAGCGTGAAGCTGGCCGTGGCGACCTGGCCGGCGTCGGGCTCGGTCACGGTGACGTCGTTGACGGTGATGGCGGGGGTGGCGTCGTCGTCGAGGATGGTGACGAGGTCGGAGGTGCCGAGGGTGGCGTTGGTGGGGGCCGACAGGGCGATGCGCGCGGTCTCGTTCGGCTCGTCCGTGTCGTCGCCGATCACGACGAGCACGATGGGCTGGCTCGTCTGTCCCGGCGCGAAGGTGACGGTCGTGGTCAGGTTCTGGAAGTCGACGCCAGCCGTCGCCGTGCCCCCTGCCGCGGTCACGACCACAGAGACGGTCTTGCCGCTGACGGCGCTGAGGCTGACGTTGAAGGTGACGTTGAGGTTCGCGCCGCTGTTGCCCTCGGTGACGGAGGGCAGGGCGGGCGCTGCGCTGACGACGGGTGGCGCGTCGTCGTCGTTGAGGGTGGCGAGGGCGGTGGGGTCTGCGAGGGTGGCGTTGGTGGGGTTGGCGAGGTTGAGGTTGAAGGTCTCGTTGGCCTCGTCGAGGTCGTCTCCGTAGACGGTGACGTCGACGGTGGCGGTGGTGGCTCCGGCGGGCAGGGTGAGGGTGCCGGTGGTGTCTCGGTAGTCGGCGGGAGTGATGGCGGTG
>Ga0210033_1004378_pt1 | contig 10896 bp, 11 predicted proteins | sample CryGeymeta201501_FD_185465 | JGI IMG/M metagenome (GOLD analysis project Ga0210033, IMG submission 185465) | Groundwater microbial communities from Crystal Geyser aquifers in Utah, USA - Crystal Geyser metaG 2015-01 (SPAdes) (version 2) | ecosystem: Environmental > Aquatic > Deep subsurface >... | reverse complement strand
CGGCTGCAGCGAAGAGATCGAGGGGCTGGCCGAGCATGGCGAGTTCTTCCGCGCGGTCTGTCCCGAGCGCGATGACTTCCTCAAGCGTCAGACCCGGCACCTCGATCCGGGCGGCGAGGGGTTCAACTTCTTCGAGATCGGCACGCAGCTGATCGGCGCGTTCCTCGTCGGCCGTCCGCGCCTGCTGCCAAACCCGGACGCCCAGTTCCCGACGACCGCGAGGGCCGCCCAGATCGCCCGCGGCCGTGCGCTGTTCCACAGCAACCCGGTCAACTGCTTTGTCTGTCACCCGAGCGATGACGCGCAGACGCCCTTCACCACCAACGAGTCGATCGTTCCGGTCATCACGCCGTCGGCACTCGACAACGGCCTGACGTTCAAGTACGAGGTCGACGGCAACTTCAACATCCCGTCGCTCCGCGGCGCGTGGGATCGGCCGAGCGTCTTCTTCCACGACGGCCGGGCCAAGAGCCTGCGCAGCGCCATCCTCCCGCCGGGTCACGCCGCGCTGAAGGTGGACGAGGACGGCTGTCAGATCCTGGCGCAAGAGGCGGACAAGTACGTCAACAACACCGTCAGGCCTGTCTACAACGGCCAGGGCTGCAACGAGGTGTCAGGCCGTCCGGACACCCACGGCGGGACCTCCCAGCTGACGCCGCAGCAGATCGACGACCTGCTGGCATACGTGCGGTCCATCCAGTAGGATCAGCCATGATCTCGCCAGCTGGACGCGTCGCGCCCGCCGTCTGCGCGCCAGACGCGTCGCGACCTCCGTCGTGGTGTCTGGTGCCGAGCCCTCAGGAGTCCCCTCATGTCCATCGCGTCCCCTGCGCATCCCCGGTCCCTCGGCCTTCACGCGCTCCTCGTGCTTGGTGCCTCCGGGCTGGCGCTGGCTGCCGTCTCCGGCTGCGCCGAGACCGACGACGGCGCCTTTGACCTGGGCTTCGAGACCACGGAGCAGCCGCTCGACGCGATGTGCACCATCCGCGTCCAGGGTCAGGGCACGCTCGACATGGAGACCGACTACCTGGCCCATGTGGTGAAGTGCGAGAACGGTTCGGCGGGCTTCGAGGCGCTCAAGGCGCAGGCCGTGGCGGCGCGCTCCTACGCCTACTACAAGATCCGCGGCGCCGGGGCGAACGAGATCGGGGATGGCCAGAACGACCAGGTCTACGGCTGCGGGCGCGCGCCTGGGCCGGAGCACTATCAAGCGGTGGCTGAGACGAGCGGCCAGATCCTCCGCTACCACAACACCTACGTCGCGGCGTTCTACGTGGCTGGCGCGATCCCTTCGACCGAGACCTGTCGCCCCGCCGGTGGAGACTCGGACCCGACGAACACGGAGCGCTACGTCACCTACAACGAGGGGCTCAGCGGCGATGGCCTCCACCAGACGAACCTGGGCTGGGTGAACGCCGGGAACTACGCCAACCGAGGCTGCAAGTCCCAGAACGGCGCGAACTGCCTCAGCAGGCACGGCCAGCAATACGACGAGATCATTCATTTCTACTACGGCGACGACATCGAGCTCGTCCAGACCGAGGGGGCGTGCGTGGACAGCACGCCGCCGCCCGACCCCTGCGATACGGTGGTCGGCGCGATGGGTGAGACGGTCATCGACGACCAGAGCCGCTGCTTCAGCAAGAGCTGCCAGTCCGGGAGCTGGTGGTGGGACCACGCCGCTGGTATCGACGGCCACGCCTTCACCACCTACACCACCAACGACCCGACCCCGGATTGCAGCGGCCGCTGGAAGTTGAGGTTTGCGCAGGCGGGCGATTACACGCTCTGGGTCCACCTCGTCGAGCCGGTTCCGGTGTCTGACCGGGCCAACTACAAGATCCACCACAACGGCGTCATGTCCGAGGTGACGGTCTCGCAGCGCGGTGTCAACGGCTGGCTGGAGCTCGGCTCCTTCACCTTCGCCGCCGACGGCGACCAGTTCGTCGAGCTCGACGACAACACCGGGGAGGCCTACACGGGGCAGGATGGCACGCGGGTGCTGTTCGATGCGATCAAGGCGGCAACGACGCCCGCGAACAACGGCCAGCCCGCGAACAACGGCCAGCCGGCGAACAACGGCCAGCCGGCGAACAACGGCCAGCCGGTGAACAACGGCCAGCCGGTGAACAATGGTCAGGCGACCAACAACGGTCAGCCCGTGAACAACGGTCAGCCCGTGAACAACGGCCAGCCGGTGAACAACGGTCAGCCCGCGAACAACGGTCAGCCGGCGAACAACGGCCAGGCGACCAACAACGGAGGGGATCTCAACGCCGGGGATGACGTCAGCCCGCGCGTGGTCGCCTACGAGGAGGGCTGCTCGGTGGGGGGCTCGCGACCCGTCCAGGGGTGGCCGCTGGCCCTGCTCGCGCTCGGCCTGCTTTTCGCTGGCGCGCGACGCCGATAGCGCTGGCTCAGTCCCCGAGCAGGATGGCGTTGTCGCTCAACCGGTCGGCGTCGGCCCTGACCAGGTCCACCAGCCCTGAACCGATCCACCGCCGCGCGGCGGCCAGGCCCCGTGCGGGGTGTCCCTTGGAGAGCTCCCAGCCGGCGTGCTCGCACAGCAGCGCCGCGGCGTAGGTCCGGTACAGCGACAAGGCGAAGCCGCGGGCGCCGGTCTGGATGTGCTTGTCGTCCGCGTCTGCCATGGAGGTCGCGTACTCGACCAGCCGCGCGCTGGCCGCGCGCACGTCCGCCGCCAGCGGCGCCACGGCGGGGCCGTTGAGCCGGCCATGCAGATCCTTGATGAAGGGGGCGAATGAGTGCTCCTTCGCCATGGCGCGCAGCGTGTCGAGGCTCAGGATGTTGGTGGTGCCCTCCCAGATCGGCAGGACCTGGGCGTCGCGCAGCAGGACGGGTATGCCCGTGTCCTCCACATAGCCCGCGCCACCGAACGCCTCGAGCGTCTCCGAGGCGACCCGTACCACCTGCTTGCCGGTGCCGAGCTTGGCCAGCGGGGTCAGGATCCGCCAGACGGCGTGCTCGTGCTCGCTGGCGACGTCGTTCTCGACCTTGCCGAGCAGCTCGGCCAGCCGGAGGCCCACGGCGAGCGCGCCGTGGTACTCCGCCTCCAGGTTCGCCAGCGTCTCCACATGCAGCGGCAGACGCTCGAGCGCATGGCCGTAGGCCTCACGGGCACGGGCGAACCCGCGGGCGAGCTGCGTGCAGCGGGCCATGGCGCAGACGGCGGCGTTGGTGTTGTAGTACCGGGCGATGTTGAGCACCGTGGTGATCTTGCGGATGCCGCCCTCGAGCGGCCCCACGGGGATGGCCACGGCGCCGTCGAGCTCGAGCTCGGCGGTGGGCAGGGCGCGGGTGCCCAGCTTGTCCTTGAGGCGGAGGATGCGCACGCCGTTGGCGGAGCCGTCGGCGTTCCACGGCTCGACGTAGAACATGGACAGGCCGCGCGAGCCCTCTGGAGCGCCTTCGGGACGAGCCAGCGTGATGGCGCACTGCGACGTGGTGGCCGAGGTGAACCACTTGGTGCCGTACAGTCGCCATACCCCTTCTTCGAGGCGCGCGACGGTGGAGGAGCGGCCGACATCGGAGCCGCCCTCCTTCTCTGTCATCCACTGACCGCTAGTCCAGTATTCTTGCGGATCCTCCGTGGTCAGGTGGCCGATCGCCCGGTCCTTGAACTCACCCTCACCGTACTTCTTCAGCGTCGCAACCGCGCCGTCGCTCATCGCGAGCGGACAGCCGACGTAGGCAGACGACGGCGAGAACAGGTGCAGCAGCACGAAGTTCTGCACACGAGACGCCCAACCGTGCTTCGCGGCATAGGACGACCCGACGATGCCATACTCGGCGGCGATGCGCGTGATCGCGTGCCAGCCAGGGCTCAGGTGGATGGTGTCCGTGCGTCGCCCCCACGGGTCGAAGTGGGTCAGCGTCGGCGGCTGACCCTCGGCGTCGCGCGCCAGCTCCATCATCTCACCCGCGGCCAGCTCCCCCAGCGACTCAAACCCTGGCGTCATGGCCGCCAGGGCCTCCGGGGGCAGGATGCGCTCAAGGTGGCGCTGGAGGGCGGTGTCGATGCGCCAGGTGTTTTGCAGGGGCGGGACGACCTGATAGAAGGGTGAGCTGCGCATGGCGGCCTCACGGTATGGGGTTGGGCGAGCGAGACGGTGACACGTCGCGGAGTCGCATAGGCTCGCGGGTTGGCGTCGACCGTAGTGAACCACCATTCAGCCGTCAAGGCCAGGGAGTCGAGGATGAGCGAGCAGGACCGGGCGTTCTTCGCGGTCGTCACACCAGGGCTTGAGTTTGTCTCCGAGGCAGAGCTCAAGGCGCTTGGCGCCACCGAGGTCGAGATCGTCGCGCCGGGCGGCGTGGCCTTTCAGGGGCCTGTCACGCTGGGGATGCAGGTCAACCTGTGCGCCCGGACCGTCGGGCGGGTGCTGCTGCGCGTGACGGCGTTCAAGGCGACCTCCTTCCCTCAGCTCTTCAAGCGCGCTCGCGCGGTGGATTGGGAGCCGTATCTCGTCGAGGGCGCCGGGGTCGAGGTCAAGGCCGCCGCCAGGCGTTCCCGCCTCATCCACACCGGGAGGATCGCGACGACCCTCACCGAGGCGGTCGCGAAGTCCCGAGGCGGCAATGGGGGCGCGGAGGTCGGGACGACGGTGTACGCGCGCTTCGAGGACGACGTCTGCACGCTCAGCGTCGACCTGTCCGGCGAGCTGCTGCACAAGCGGGGCTATCGCGTGGATGTCGGACGTGCGCCGCTGCGGGAGACCATGGCGGCCGCGCTGCTGACCGCCAGCGGGTACACCGGCGACGAGCCGCTGGTGAATCTGGCGTGCGGCTCCGGCAGCCTCGCCATCGAGGGGGCGATGATGGCGCTCGGGCATCTGCCGGGCGCGGCGCGCCACTTCGCGGCCGAGGCCTGGCCGATCACCGTGGGCGCTGGCTGGGGGGCTGTCCGAGAGGCGCTCGAGGCCGCCGCTGCGGCGCGGCATGGGGCTGGCGGCGCGCCACGTGTGCTGGCGTCCGACCGTGACCCGGCCATCCTCGAAGCTGCACGCCAGAACGCCGAGGCGGCAGGCTGTGGAGACGCGATCACCTTCGAGGCTCGAGATGTCGCTCAGACGACGGTGCCGGACGGGGCGGGGCTCGTGGTGTGCAATCCGCCCTGGGGGCAGCGCATCGGCTCGCAGGCGAGCCTTCGACCGTTCTACGGGCAGCTCGGCGCGAGCCTGGCGCGATTCACCGGCTGGCGCGCTGCGGTGCTCTCGACCGACAAGGTGCTTCGAACGACGATGGAGCAGGCGATGGAGCGAGGGCCGTCGCAGGTCCGTCGGTACCGCCAGGGTGGCCTGGACGTCACGTGGACGCTCTATCACATCAAGGCTCCGTGACCACGGCGACCGGTCACCGCGCAGCGGTGGGCCGGGCGCCCCACTCCGAGGCGAGCGCAGCTCGCCTTCGCAACGACGAGGACAGGATGAGGCAACACAGCGAGGAGGTGCGGGTTGAGAGCACGGGTCAGGGGCTGTTCGAGTTCACCCGGCGCGTGGACGCCGTGGTGTCGGCGTCTTTCCTTCAGACGGGGCTGTGCACGGTGTTTGTGCGGCACACCTCGGCCAGCCTGACGATCCAGGAGAACGCCGACCCGTCGGCACGGCGGGACCTCGAGATGTTCCTGAACAAGCTCGTGCCGGAGGGCGATCGTGACTTCACCCACACCGCCGAGGGGCCAGACGACATGCCGTCGCACATCAAGGCCGCGCTGACCGCGACCTCGCTGTCCATCCCCGTGGTGCGGGGGCGGCTCGCGCTCGGGACGTGGCAGGGCATCTACCTGTGGGAGCACCGGCACGGGGGCAGCGAGCGCAAGGTGATGGTGCACGTCATCGGGGAGTAGCCGCTACGCCTTCTTCGCGTCGTCGAACAGGGCCCGCAGCTCGCGGATGTCACCCCCACCGACCTTGCGGCCGACGATGTTGCCGCGCTTGAACACGAGCAGCGTGGGGATCGAGCGGATGCCGTACGCCGCAGCGACCTCGGGGCAGTCATTCACGTTCACCCTGGCCACGCGAACCTGACCGACGTAGGTCTCGGCGAGCTCTTCCAGCAGGGGCGCGACCGCTCTGCAGGGGCTGCACCACGAGGCCCAGAAGTCGACCACGACCGGGACGCGGGAGCGGAGGACGGTGTCGAAGGTGCTGTCGGAGGCGTCGAAGATGTGTTCGTGGGACATGGGGGCGCTCGTTGGCGGTGGGTTGGCGGTGCCAGCGGGGTGTGCGCGCCAGCGGAGCGATTTTGGGCACGGGCCGCGGCGGGTCAATCAGGCGCGGCAGGGAACCTCGGCCCTGGCATGTCAAGAAAATGCACACATGGACAAAATAACAGTCAACATCCGGGACGACCTGCCGATAACCCTCCAGTGGGCTCGTCGACCGGTCGAGGGGCGCACGCAGAAGGGCCGGACGTGGAAGAGCTCCTCCCGTGGAATGTGGGTGGTGGGGGAGAGTTGCGCCCGGCAGGCGATGGTGGGCGGCTCGTGAGGGGGCCGGGGGTGGAGGGCTGCGCGAGCTCTGTCCGGAGCAGGACGCTGCGCAGGTCGCTCCAGGTTACCCTGGTCATCGCTTGGAAATACCTTTAAGTTCAACGTATTACAATTCACCCTCGCGCCTTTCCCCCCCCCACAGCCCTCTCCACACCCTCGCCGACCCCACCTCCTCACCCTCCCACCGCCTCCTCCACCCACACCGCAGGCGCCTTCAGCCCTCGCCGAACCGGCGCCTCGATGACCACGCGCGCCGCTCGCAGAGACAGATGCGCGTCGGCCAGCGCGTCGGTCAGCCCGTCAAGGTCGAGGTCGACGTCTGGGGCCGGCAACACCCGCACAGTGATGTCTCCGTCTCGGGCCTGGGCGATCTGGAATCGTGCGACGGGCCATCGCTCGTCCATCAGCACCCGCAGCCAGGGCAGGGGCGAGCGCGGTGCGCCGTGGGGGTCACGCAGGCTGGCAGAGCCCCGGCCGTGGAGGACGTCAAAGGAGGCACCGGTGTGCCTACAGCGCGGGCAGGTGCGGAGACCGAGGCCTTCGATGGCGTCGCCGGTGAGGTAGCGCAGCAGGGGCATGGCGCGGTTGCGCAAGGTGGTGATCGCCGCGCCGCCGGGGGCAGCCTCGAGGACGACGGTGCCGCCAGGCACGTGCCAGTCCGGGCCGCCCAGGGGGCATCGCACCGCGAGGGGGCCGATCTCGGCCACACCCCAGGAGTCGATCACGGGGCATCCGAGGCGCTCGGCGGCGGCGCGTCGGAGGGCTTCGGGAAGCGCCTCGGCGGTGGAGAGCACCAGCGCGGGGGCGGGGATGGTGCGATCGCCGAGGCGGTCGAGCACCGCCCAGAGCGTGCTCGGGGTCAGGCTGAGGACCGAAGGGCGGAGCTCGCCGAGCAGGGCCACGAAGTCGGTGTCGGCGGGAACATCAAGGCGCAACAGCGCGCCGCCGGAGGGTGCAGGAGAGGGCTCACGGAAGGTGGCCGCGCCCGTGTCTACAGACAGATAGAGGGTGGTGGGTGAGCGAGGGAGCTCGATGCGCAGGGCGTCGAGCACCCACTGCAGGTGCGCGAAGTAGTGCCCGATGGCCCAGGGGCACATGAACAGCTCGACGGGTTGGCCCGTGCTGCCCGAGGTCTTGCCGCGGTAGCCGTAGCGGAGCGCGGCCGTGTCGCCGACGAAGGCACCGCCGAATCGTTGGAGGAGGCCACGATCCACCCAGGGCGCCAGCGGCATGGGGACGGTGGGATCGAGGCGGTGGTGGTCGAACCACCAGGTGCGCGCGCGCGCCGGGGCGATGCGCGCGGCGGCGCCGAGGGTCTGGAGGTGGGGCGGCGTGTCGGCGAGCCAGGCGAGCCAGTCTTGCACGGCGTCGCGGTAGGCGGGCCAGCGGTCGGGGTGTTGGTTGAGCGGCACAGCGTCGAGGTCAAACGCCATACTTCTCTTTCTCGTAGGCTGTCGTCAGTCGCTCGACGCGCACCGGCCAGCAGGTCGGGTCGAGCTCTGCGTCAAGCCAGATGAGCTCGGCGGTCTCGGGATTGAAGTCTGCGACGGTCACGCCGAAGCGCCGGACGATCCAGGCGACCAGCGCCTGCGTGACGGTGTCTTTGGAGAGGCCAGGCAAGACGACGCCGTCGTCGAGGTCGATGGGCTCGGCGAGGATGAGCATGGCGAGGGTGGCGACGCGATGGGCGGGGCCAGGAGGGGTGCTCTGGTCGAGCGCGCGCATGTGGGGCGCGAGGGCGTTGGGAGCCAGCTGCTCAGCGACGATGCAGGCGTTGACGGCGGGCACGACGAGCGACTTGTGCTTCCACAGCTCGCCCATGCGCGTGATGGCGGCCTCAAGGCTCCGGGCGGTCTCGACGTCCAGGCCGGTGTCGAGCTCCCGCAGGCGCGTACGAATGGCGCGTCGGCCGAGGAGCGCGATGGCGGCGGCGACGGTGGGAGGCTGCTCTTCACTCGCCATACGGCCTCGCGGGTGCGTGCTTGCTGTCCACGGCGCTTCGGGCGGCGTTGAGGTGGCCCTGGAACTGGGCCTTCTGGGCCTCCATCACGGCGGTGGCCGAGTCGGTGCTGCCGCGGAGGTGGCGTGTGGTGGCCTCGCGTTCGCCGTCGATGGGCAGGTCGAGCACGGCGGCGACCTGGCGGCCGAGCTCCTCGTGGCGGAGCTTGTCGACGAAGGCCTCAGGCGTGCGCAGCGACGGGCCGAGGCGGGCGACGAGAGCGGCGATGCGCGCGGCGGCGTCGACGGGCAGGGTGCCGGTCGCGGCCGTCACGGTGTCATCGGCGAGGGCGGCGTGGACGAGGTAGAGGACGCGGCGGTCCTCCTCGGCGATCAGGGCCCAGGCGGTGCTCGCCCAGGCGATAGCGTCCGGGGCGGCGTCGCCGCGCCGGAGCAGCGTGGCGAGGTCGAGCGGCATGGGGCGGGAGCTCATCTCCTGGGCGCAGCGCCCGAAGATGTCGAGGGCGGTGTTGAGGGGGAAGCTGCCGGTCATGGTGTGCCTTCTCTTGGGGCCGCGGGGGGCGCATGTTGCGGGATGGGCGCCACGTTCGGGGTGGGTCTGGGCGGCGGCTCGGTGGGGAGGGGGGGCGTCGTGACGGGGCCGGGGTTGGTCGGGATCGGCACAGGAGGGGTCTCGGCACCCGCGTCAGGCGGGTCTTCCTCGATCGGACCGGAGTTGACGCTGATGGGCTCTTGCAGTGGGAGCCTGTCGCACCCCGCAGTGACGAGCAGTGCGGAGGTGACGCTGAAGGTGAGCGCGCGGGTCAATCGGGTGGAGGGCATGCGGTGGCCTTGGTGCGAAGGGGGCAGGGGCGTGGGACGAAGGTGAGCCAGTCCAGAGCCGCAAGGTAGCATGACGGACGGGGACGCGTGAAGGGCCGGCTACGGTGTTGCGACCTCAGCTTGGGTTTCGCCATTGAACTTGGGCTTGGATGTCGTGGAGTCGGCATGGTGTGGGTGGGGTGGGTGGCTTTCAGCATGAGCCGATGGATACGGCTTGTGCAGAAAGTCGGGCGTGGTTCCAAAACGGGCCTCAGCGGGTTCCAGCAGGCAGAGTTGTCCCTGTGGCCTCCGAGGTCATCTCGTCTGTCACTGGTGGTGAAGGGTCGTCAGTTGGGCGTGGTTCCAGACTGCTCCTGCCAGGGTACCAGCCGACAGGTGTTCAGGTGAGAGGCCGGGCCCGACACGCACGGCGTTGAAGGCAACAATGACTCCCAGAACACGGGTGCAACTGGAACCCTGGTTGGAACCACGCCGTCAGTTGTCGCGCTTGAAGAGCGTGTAGCCGAGCATCTCCAGCCAGTGCGGGAGTGTCTTGTCGTGGAGGCGCTCGGCCGGACTCTTCTTGGAGCCTCCTGGGCGACGGCTCCGTGACTGACGATGATGGTTCAGAAAGAAGCGAAGAATAGTCGGGTGATTATCGCCCAGGTAACGCCGAAGATCGAGGTAGGGTCGAATCCGCCCGTTGAGGCTCTCGACCTCGCCGCTGGTCCGGTGGGTCGCCCGCAGCGCTCCCCTCTGTGCCAATGTGATGTGAGACACTTCGAGGCCCGTAATGCTCACAAGAGGGCGTGGAGGAATCCATCATGAATGGTCGTCAGGAAACGAGTCCGGTCGAGGTCAACGGCAAGCTGAACGGCAAGCTGAACGGGAGCGCCTCGCCCTCGTCGTCCACTGAGGTCGAAGTACCGCCCCGTCGGCGGCGCTTCACGCTGGAGCACAAGCGGCGTGTGGTCCAGGAGGCCGACGCCTGCACCGACTCCGGTCAGATCGGAGCCCTCCTGAGGCGCGAGGGGCTCTACAGCTCTCACCTCTCCACCTGGAGAAAGCTCTTTGCTCGTGCTCCAAACCCCCAGAGACGAAAGCCAAAGAGCCCTGACAAGCAGGAAGTCGAGCGTCTCGAGGCGGAGAACGCCCGGCTGGCTGAGCAGCTCCGCCAGGCCAGGCTCATCATCGAGGTGCAAAAAAAAATTGCACTGCTGTTGCAGGAACCAGGAGTTCTGAGGTCCTGATCGGCGCGGTCGACCAGCTCCGGCAGGATGGGGTGTCCGTGGTGGAGGCGTGTGAGGCGGTGGGCATCGGCCGGGCGAGCTACTATCGAGCCCTCCACCCCACACCCGCTGTCCCGGCGCCCCAGCGCCTCCCGCCCCTGCGCTCGCTGCCAGCCGCCGAGCGGGAGCGGGTGCGACAGGTGTTGCTCAGCGAGCGCTTCGTGGACAAAGCCGTTCAGCAAGTGGAAGAAAGATGGTGTACTCAAACAGGCCTTGACCGTCGTTTCGTTACCTGGACATCCGTATGGTCATCGCAGGTCGTATCCATCGGGCTCAAGTTGAGCTGCTCAGCCAGGCGTCGGCCCTGACTCACGCCCGGCGATCTGGCCATGCCCG
>Ga0210033_1004374_pt1 | contig 10903 bp, 7 predicted proteins | sample CryGeymeta201501_FD_185465 | JGI IMG/M metagenome (GOLD analysis project Ga0210033, IMG submission 185465) | Groundwater microbial communities from Crystal Geyser aquifers in Utah, USA - Crystal Geyser metaG 2015-01 (SPAdes) (version 2) | ecosystem: Environmental > Aquatic > Deep subsurface >... | reverse complement strand
TGGAATAATCATTGGAGTTTTCTGAGTTTTTTGCATCAGAAATCCACTAATCACATCGGTCAATTCATCTTTAATCAAATCTAAATCCAGTGGATTCATTCGTTCTGTATTTTTTTCAATGGTTCTTTTTATGATAACCCGCGCCTCTGACAACAGTTGTTGATTTTCCCGCAGATAAACAAAACCACGTGAAATAATATCTGGTGACTTGCGTAGTTTTCCCGTCTTGTTATTGACGGTGGCAATGATAACAAACATACCATCTGTCGCCAGCGATAATCTATCTCTCAATACTACTTCTTGTTTTACTCCCACAGTAAAGCCATCCACCATTACCAATTCTGTTGGAATTTTTACTTTTTGTTGAACAATTTCTGTGCCATTCTTTATATCAATGATTGTACCGTTGTCAGGAACAATAATATTTTCTCTAGGAAAGCCATTTTCTATCGCTGCAAACATATGACTTTTAAGATGGTAATGATGACCGTGAACAGGGATTAAGAAACGTGGTTTAACAGTCTGATGTACCCAAACTAAGTCACCAGCATTACCATGACCAGAGGAGTGGACATGTGAACCTTGATAGTTAATTACCTTAACATTACGGCGATAAATATTATCTTTTAGTTTTTGAACCGCTATCTCATTACCAGGAATAACCGAAGAGGACAACACTAGAGTATCTCGCTCATTGAGAGTAATAAGTTTATGTTTATCAGTAGCCATCCGCATTAAAGCAGCAAACTCTTCGCCTTGAGCACCAGTAGAGAGAATGACAATCTTATCAGATGGATAATCTCCAATATCGTTGGCACTGATAAAAGTGTCTGGTTTCACTTCAATCAATTTGGCGGTTAAGGCAATATCTATATTCACCTTAATACTCCGTCCTTCCATAACTACCTTTTTCCCATAGGTCTCACAAGACTTAATGATTGAAACAAGACGGTCAAATTGTGAGGCAAAAGTACCAATAATAAGTCGGCTGTTAGCATTTTTAATAATTTCATCTAATGTTTGATAGACGACATTTTCGGAAGCGGAAAAACCAGTTCGGTCGGCGTTGGTGGAATCACAAAGGAGGGCAATATTATGATGAGTACCAACTTCCTCCCAAGCATTTTTTTCCTCAACTACTACCTTACCGTTCTCGGTGACAATCTTAATATCTCCAGTAACAACGATATCGCCATGTTTGGTCTCAATCGCCAATCCCATGGCATCAGGAATAGAGTGGGTCACTGGAAAAGTTCGAATGTGGATTTTGCCAACTGTGAAACTTTCACCTTCTTTCACAATTTGCATGTTAATGGGATCAAGATGCGGAAATTCTTCCTGACGTTTCAGGATCATTAAGGAAGTAAGATATTGGGTGTAGATAGGTGGGTTACCAATTCGCTCCATGATAAAGGGAATACCGCCAATATGATCCAAATGACCATGAGTAATAACTAAGGCGCGAATTTTATCTTTTCGCTCTTCTAAATATTGAGTATTGGGCAAAATATAATTAATGCCAGGGGCGTTACTTTCTTCGGAAACAAATTGGAAACCAGCATCAATAATAATGATGTCATCTTTGGTTTCAATAATATTCATATTGCGACCGATTTCCTCTACTCCAGACACGGTAATAATGCGAACAGTGTCCTCGTCAGTAATTGGGGGAATGATTGGATTCTTTTCATTAGTGACAGTCATGCGATGACTAAGAGCTGGACTAGTCATGGGTTTGCGTCTATTTTGTTTGTGACTTTTATAGTCTGACCGTTTTGCTTTAGTCGCAGTAATAGTGTTTGTCTCTGCTTGTCCTGGTCCCTGATTAGTTGATCGGGAATGATTGTTAGTTATAAGAGTGCTGGAAGTGCGAGGTCTAAAATTACTCCGCTTATTGTTAATAAAAGTTCTTTTCTTAAAATTGCCATTTGGCACTGTTGGAGTGTTTCTAATTGGACTATTGTTTATTTTTGGTTGATTGTTCATATTTTTTTTAATTAACTTAATAAGTTCGGCTGTTTATCTGAAAAAATTCCAAAGTTTGTTTGTGTTCATGTGCCAATCGCTGATATTCATAAAACGTTCGCTTTGTTTACTAATCTTTGTTATTGATGTTGGGGTAATGTAATCATTAACAACATAAGTCATTGTTGGTACAAATAAAAAAATGGCTGGTACTTCACTATTTATAATTTCAGTGGCTTTGGTAATCAATTGATTTTGTTCTTCAGTATTTTGAGTGAGGCGCGCTTTTTGCAATAGGGAATCAACTTCAATATTGGCATAATTAGCAATATTAAGACCGGGATCAGCTCGTTGCGATGAATGCCAAAATGGATATAAATCTATGGCTCGGTTTACATCAATACCAAATAGTAAGGCCTCAAAGTCACGCGGTCTTATGACCGCTTGTAATAGATCCGTTTGTTCAAATTGTTCTACCTGAACTTCAACTCCGATTTCACGCCATGAATTTGCAATATTCTGGACAGCCGATTCCATCAAAGGATTATTAGCTGTCTTAATAGTGACATTCAGAGTCACCACCTCTTTGTTGATACGCTTTTCCCATAAACCACCAGTGTTCCTGTTCCAACCATTTTCTTTGAGAATTGCTATTGCTTCTCCCACTGTAGTAGTACCAAGAGCAATTTTATTTTCAGTACTTTCGGATTCTAACTTATTTTGATTAAGAGGTACAGGGCTAGAAATGGGGATACCAAAGCCGATTAGGGCAGTGTTAACTAGATCGTCCTTATTGATAGCAACAGCTAGGGCCTGGCGGACGCCAATATCTCGTAAGGATGGTGAATGGTTTTGATTAAAGAAAATAGCAAAAACTCTTGGTATCGGAACTTCAATAATATGGTATTTCGGATTAGTTTTTATTGTTTGCAAAAAATCTGGTGGTAAGTACGTCGTGCTGAAAATTTCTTTGGCATTAAATGCTTTGACGATTGAATCTTCATTTTGATAGAATTTTATTTCAATCTGATCCAGATTAGCTGGTGTTTGATTTTTACTAAAGCGATCTAGAAGATAATTAGTGATTAAACCAGTATCATCACGGACAATTTTTTTAATAAAAAATGGGCCAGAGCCAATTGGCTCAGTATTTTTTTGACTAAAGGTAATCTGTTCAATTGGTAGCTCACCCCAAATATGCTTTGGCAAAATACCTAAAGTAAAATTTTCTATAAAAGGAGTGTAGGGCTCGTCTAATATGATATTAAGTTCGGTGTCATTAATGATTTCCGTGGTAACTCCGGACCAATTACCGCGAAGTGAGCTTTTTAAATCAGGATTCTGAATAAGCCCAATAGTGAAACTAACATCTTTAGCGGTTAAGGGAATACCATCATGAAATAGTATTCCCGATTTAATAATAATATTGTAGGTTTTACCATCGGCAGAGACAGTTACAGTATCGGCAATATCGGGAACAAGGTTGCCAGCTTCATTGATTTTCATTAGTCCAGCATAGATTAGAGCTGTCATGTCTTGATCTGCTTTGGTGACTGCCAAAGCTGGATTAACAAACCGAGGAATTCCAATGACCCCTTCAATTAATTTGCCACCAGCAACAGGAGTTTCTACTACAAAAGTATCATTTATTAATAGTCCAATATAAATTAAACCACCAATAGTGATAAAAAATAGAATTCGCAAAATAATACGTTCAGTGATTGGTTTTGATTCAACCAATTTTATTAGTTGATGAATTGGATTAAATTTGTGCCGGAGAGATTTGAATTTAGAAGGTGCCATAAATTACGACAACAGTCAATATTTGACTGGATTAAATAAATAAGACTAAATATAATATTTTCTATCTTTATGGTAAAAGTAAAACCTCTTAACCTCGTGAGTAGTTAGATTAGGATATTAAGAAAAGCTGACAAGACAAAAAGAATAGAAATAATGATTGAAAATTTAAACAGGAAAAGCTCTGCTCCACGCCGTTTATGAAAAGCTGAACTAAAATTATCACCACCGAAAGCACCGCCAAGACTCGATCCACGCTGTTGCAGTAGAATTACTGCCACCAGTAAAAGAGAGAGAATAATTTGGATGTACGGTAGCGCTGGTTGCACTGTTTGGATGATTTCCATGTGCTGAACATCATATCAGAAAGTGTGATTTTAGCAATAGTCTGTATAACCCAAGGTACTTTTGCAGTCACCTAATAATTCCTCATCTTGTAGCAGAAACTGGACTGAAAGTCCGTTATTTTATAGAATTTTGCATAGTTGTCCAAGTGTCGTATAATAGCTGGGTTGTGCCGGTGAAATTTTTCCAAAAATTTTCACCGGCACCTTGGAGTTATTACAAATTTTTCGCTAACTTTTTAACTATGTCAGAAAATACAAAATTAAGCGGAAGTCCGATTACACCACTAGGAGATAGAATAGTCGTGCGACCGCTTTCTGAAGCCGAGATGGGTACAACGTCACCATCAGGTATTATTATTCCAGAAACTGCCAAAAAAGAAAAACCAGAACAAGGAGTGGTGGTAGCAGTTGGAACCGGTAAGTGGAATGAACATGCCGACCATCGTCTACCACTGGAAGTAAAAGTAGGGGATAAGATTGTTTTCTCAAAATATGGTTATGATGAAGTTAAAGTAAACAATCAAGAATATTTTATTGTTTCTGAATCAAGTATCTTAGGAATTTTTACTAATTAACCACACAATAAAAATATGGCAAAACAAGTAATTTATGGAGAGGAGGTAAAAAAGAAACTTCAACGCGGGGTTGATACTGTGGCAAACGCTGTTAAGGTCACTTTAGGCCCGCGCGGACGGAATGTGGTTTTTGATAAAGGTTTTGGTGGTCCAACTATTACTAATGATGGAGTTACAATTGCCAAAGAAATTACTCTCAAAGACAAATTTGAAAACATGGGGGCAGAGATAGTGAAGGAAGTGGCTAATAAAACTAATGAACTGGCTGGTGATGGGACAACCACTGCCACTGTTTTGATGCAGGCCTTGGTTAATGAAGGATTGAAACAAACCACCATGGGACTAAATCCCATGGCAGTTAGAAATGGGATGGAGCATGCCTCGGTTGATACTGTAGTAGCGCTTAGAGCAATGGCGACACAAATCACTTCTATTGACGAAATTAAGCAGGTGGCCACCATTTCAGCCGAAAGTGCCGAATTGGGTGAAAAAATTGCCGAGACCATTGATAAGGTAGGCAAGGACGGGGTTGTAACCGTAGAAGAATCACAGTCATTTGGAATTGAAACCGAACTGACTGAAGGAATGCAATTTGATAAAGGTTATGTATCACCATACATGGTGACCAATCCTGAAAGGATGGAAGCAGAATACAAAAATGCTCATATTCTTATTACGGATAAAAAGATTTCCTCTATTCAGGAAATTCTGCCATTGTTAGAAAAAATTGCTCAGACGGGTAAAAAGGAACTGGTTGTCATTGCTGATGATGTGGAAGGCGAAGCGTTGGCGACATTTGTTGTCAATAAGCTAAAGGGGGGATTTTCTGTTCTGGCTATTAAGGCGCCTGGTTATGGTGATAGAAAGAAGGAAGTATTGGCCGACATTGCTGTAATGACTGGCGGGCAAGTTATTTCAGAAGACATTGGTTTAAAACTAGAAACAACCGAATTATCACAACTTGGTTCAGCCGATCGGGTGGTCTCAACCAAGGATAATACTGTGTTGGTGGGCGGGGCTGGTGAAAAATCAGCAATTACCGAACGGGTCAAAGCACTCAAAGCTCAATTAGAAAGTATCACCTCAAAATTTGATAAAGAAAAAATTGAAGAGAGAATTGCCAAGCTAACTGGTGGAGTGGCTGTTATCCGAGTCGGAGCAGCGACAGAAACTGAAATGAAGTATCTCAAACTTAAAATTGAAGATGCGGTTAATGCCACAAAAGCCGCGATAGAAGAGGGTATCGTGGCCGGTGGTGGAACTTCACTAGCACGAGCGGCAGCTGTGGTAGAGAAAAATTTGTCAGCCAAAAAAGATTTAAGTGCTGAAGAAATGGTTGGCTACAACATTGTTCTCAGGGCATTGGTAATTCCACTAAAACAAATAGCTGATAACGCTGGCAAAATTGATGGTGCAGTCGTGGTGGATAAAGTCAAAATTGCCGGTGGAAATGCTGGTTACGATGCTGCAAAAGGTATTATGGTGGAAGATATGATCAAAGCAGGCATCATTGACCCAGTCAAAGTAGAACGAGCAGCGGTAGAACACGCTGTTTCAGCTGCAGGAATATTACTAACTAGCGAAGCCGCTATTGCTGACGAACCAGAAGAAGAAAAGGGTGGTGGAATGCCGGATATGAGCGGAATGGGAGGGGGAATGGGCGGTATGTACTAGTGAAGCCACAAACACTATTTGGAGGCGGTAAAACTTTTATGTCAAGTTCATCACACTACATAAAATATTTCTCACTATATTACCAAGTACGGCTCGCAATATTTTACTTGTGCGCCTCGTAGCTGATTCAATTTAATCTTTCAGAGAAACTACAACCTCCCCCATCCTCATAAAAAATATTTCAACAAAAACCTTTCGGTTGAAAGGTTTTTGGTTGTTTCTTGTATGTATTTCTGCCAAGGAGAACTGAAGAAAACTGCCAGTTCTTTAAAAAACTTTGTGTGCTAGGTACTCATGTTATCCACAGTATTTCCAATAAAAATTTGATATATATATACTTAAAGAATAATTATATTTTTATTATGACTATTCATAAATCATTAAACACTACTCTTGTTCTCAGTATTATTCTTGTTGGACTCTTGGCTTATAGTTTTTTGAAAGCGGATTGGACACCACCACCAGCTAATCCACCAGCAAATAACGTTGATGCTCCGATTAATGTTGGAGCCACCTACCAAGCGAAGACTGGTGATTTGGGAGCGGTTAAGATGCGGGCGGGAGCTTATTGTGATGCGTCGGGGGAGAATTGTTTGTCTAACCCTAGTGGTGGAGGCGGTAATCAGACAGAGTTGCTCTCCCAGCCAATTAACATTCCAGAAAATACTGACCAGACACTATCGCAATTAGGTCTACCAGCTAATGTAGAAAAAATCTGGGTCATGATAAGTGGTAAAGCCGGATCTTATAGAACAAGTGATGGTGACTTAGTGATTCAACCAGTTACTTTTAGATTTTATGCTGAAGATGGTACCCCTTATTCATTATTTACAGCTGGTGATCATGTTAATACGTCGTATGCTTTTTTCTGGATACCAATTCGTAATGATGGAAAAGTAAATATGTATTACGCTAGTGGTCCTTATCCTGGTGATAATTATTTCAGCCCAGGTGGAAGTAGTGGAGTAACTTTTCCATTTAAAATTTATGGTTACGAATGTTTAGGTTCCTGTACGCAGCTACATAGTTGTGATGTTAAATTCAATTGGGTATACAGTAGTGGTCCTAACCGTACAAGAACCATAAAATTATATGGTGAAACACCTTTAGCTATTGGGCAAAATATGTATAGTGGAAGACATTCCGCTACTAATGTAGGTTTTTACACAGAACAGTTTCCTGGTTTTTCCTGGGGCGGGGGACTGCTTCGTCATGGGGGTCATATAAACATTGGTTATTTCAGTCCAAATCAATATAATACTTACCCATCCCAAATATCCAATCAAGGTAATCTAACCGTGAAATCAATTGCTATGGTCGCTGGTGCCACCGGTAGTATTTCTGGAACTTATGGAGGAGTTACTGCAAAAATAACAGGTACCGTGCTTTCCTGTAGCAATTAAACTCTTTTTACTGTAATTGTTGCAGAATGCCCAGGGTTCACCTTACAGGTGCTGTCTACTTGTTGGACATTTTGTTTCGTTACCTTACAAAATATCTCAACAAGTCTTGCAGAAATGCTCCCAGCATTTCTTCACCCTGGGGATGAATGCAACATTGAAAAATGAGTCGCCGGAGGGCGACACCTACACAGTAAAGAACCACCGGTTCGTCCCAGAGGGACGTTAGCGAATGCCTCGTCCCTCTGGGACGAGGGCTCTTTACTTCTTTAGAAAATAAGTATGAGCTAAAAAACCTTTCGGTTAACCGAAAGGTTTTTTGGCTATCATCTGCCTATACTTTTATCATCCTTAGAAAATCGTTTTAATTGACAGTATGGCAAAGGATTATTGTATTAAGGGTCTGATATGATACAATATAAAAGGTACAAAAATTGATTAATTATAAATAAATTTAAAATAATAATTATGAATCCAATTTGGAATTTTATTTGGGTAATCATACTTGTCGGGACCTTGATTACAGGTTTTCTAGGTTATTCGCCATGGGAATTTAATTTAACAGCTCTACTGATTGTTACTGCTATTTGGATTGTTTCTATGTACAACAGTTTTGTTCGTCTGTTTCAACGTGCTAAAGAAGCTTGGGCGGATATTGATGTTCAGTTGAAGCGACGCTACGATCTTATTCCTAATTTAGTAGAAGCAGTGAAAGGTTATGCCAGTCACGAGCGAGGTACTTTTGATGAGGTAACCGCTGCTCGGTCTGCTGCCACCCAAATACATGTAGATCCGACTAATATTACTCCGGAGCAAATTAAAGCCATGGCTGGTGCAGAACAAGCTCTTGGTGCATCACTAGGTAAGTTGTTGGCTATTGCCGAAGCATATCCAGATTTAAAAGCCAGTCAGAACTTTTCACAACTGCAAACTGAATTGTCAGACACTGAAAACAAGATTCAAGCCGCTCGTCGTTTTTACAACGGCAATGTACGAGATCTATCTATAATGATTCAATCATTCCCATCAAATTTGATTGCCACCATGTTTGCTTTTTCGGCTATGGAATATTTTGAATTAGAGGAGGGAAGCGAACAACGTGAGCCAGTTAAAGTTAGTTTTTAATTTTATTCGCATGAAAAATAGAGTTTACTATAATAAACTTGTAAGGGACGATATAAAAGAACGAATTGAGAAAAAAGGAGAGAGATGTGAAATTCGTGTCATTGAAGATAAGGCCGAATTTGAACAAGAGCTTTTGAAGAAAGTACGTGAAGAAGCCAGTGCTTTGGCACACTGTCGTTCCAGAGAAGAGTTTCTGGCTGAGTACGCCGATCTGATGGTGGTGTTAGACACCTTAACTAAACAACTTGAGTTTAGTGAAGCTGATATCAAAACCGCCATGGCAGAAAATGTTGAGAAAAAAGGTCTATATACCAAAAAACATTTCCTCCATTGGTCCGAGGATGGTGCCTATAAAAGCAACGAAACTCCACAAGGGTTAAAATAGTATTTAAAATGGCAACACTATATACACACCAAAGTAGTAATGTACGAAAAACTTGGATTTTAATGACCGTGTTTTTGATATTCATTATCGGTTTTTCTTATGTCGTTTCAGTTTTGATGGGTAATCCAGCCATTCTTTATTTTGGTGTAATTATTTCTCTATTGATAAATATCGGTAGTTATTGGTATTCAGATACTTTAGTAATAAAGATGACTGGCGCCGTGCCAGCCACAATAGAGCAACATCGCGAGCTAATAAATGTGGTGGAAAATTTGGCGATTACGGCTGGTCTGCCAATGCCTAAGGTATATATTGTTAATGACCAGGCACCAAACGCCTTTGCTACTGGTCGCAATCCAGAACATTCGGCAGTAGCAGTGACCAGCGGATTACTGTCAATATTAGATAGAAGTGAATTAGAAGGCGTGTTAGCTCATGAATTATCACATATTGGCAACCGTGATATTTTAGTATCCACTGTGGCTGTGGTTTTGGCTGGCTTTATTGCCATTATTTCCGATATGTTACTGCGATCAATGCTGTGGGGAGGTGGTCGCGATCGTGATAGTAAGGCCGGACTAATATTTATAGTACTTGGTATTGTGGGTATAATTTTGGCGCCAATTGCTGCTCAAATGATCCAGATGGCCGTCTCACGTAAACGAGAATATTTAGCAGATGCTTCAGGAGCACTCTTAACCCGTTATCCTGAAGGTTTGGCTTCGGCATTAGAGAAAATATCCGCCCATAGCCAACCGATGAGGCGAGCCAACAACGCTACTGCCCATTTGTTTATTGCTGATCCTTTTGGTAATGAAAAACGTACCCTAGGACAAAAAATCAGCGGTCTTTTTCAAACTCATCCTCCAGCTACTGACCGAATCAAGATTTTACGCGAGATGGATATTTAAAACTTCTAATACCCAAGTTGCTTAAGTAAGTAAAGAATAAATGGGATAAGTCCAATAAAAACCTAAAATCTGTAGTGTAATAAATCAGAATCATGCTTCGGATGAATTGTGCGGCTGTTGGGAGGTACTACCTAAAAGTAAATAATATTAGAACACATAAATCAAGAAAATAACGGACGTATCCCCATTTACCCCTATTAAAACAGAAATGAAAGCAATAATATAAGCAGCTCTCACCCCAGCGTTAGTTGCATAGAATGGAGCAATCAAGAAATAATGTAATTTGTAATCAATAGATGATAAATGGGGATAAGTCCAATAAAAACCTAAAATCTGTGGTGTAATAAATCAGTAAATGGGGATAAGTCCAATAAAAACCTAAAATCTGTGGTCTAATAAATCAGAAGATAAATGGGGATAAGTCCAATAAAAACCTAAAATCTGTGGTGTAATAAATCAGAATCATGCTTCCCACATTAACCCCAATAACCGAAGAATAAATGGGGATAAGTCCAATAAAAACCTAAAATCTGTGGTGTAATAAAAATAAATGGGGATAAGTCCAATAAAAACCTAAAATCTGAAAATAAATGATAAATGGGGATAAGTCCAATAAAAACCTAAAATCTGTGGTGTAATAAATCATAATCATGCTTCGGATGAATTGTGTAGCTGTTGGGAGATACTACCTAAAAGTAAATAATATTAGAACACATAAATC
>Ga0210033_1004369_pt1 | contig 10911 bp, 14 predicted proteins | sample CryGeymeta201501_FD_185465 | JGI IMG/M metagenome (GOLD analysis project Ga0210033, IMG submission 185465) | Groundwater microbial communities from Crystal Geyser aquifers in Utah, USA - Crystal Geyser metaG 2015-01 (SPAdes) (version 2) | ecosystem: Environmental > Aquatic > Deep subsurface >... | reverse complement strand
CAACACTATTTTTTTGAAGTGTTTGGTTGCCTACAGGTGTATAAAAATAATTGATGTTGGTATCTTTAGTTCCATAACCATAAACTACTCCTAAGCTGGCAACTCCTTCCACATATTGTTGGTTGGGGCCTAAATTTTTTGCGTTAAAATAAAATTTTAATGTTGGGTTAAGTTGAACATTTCCTTTTTGATAATAGGAATTGAGCGAAACTCCAAATCGGTCGAAATGAGTGCCTAAGGCTAAAACAACTCCAACATTTATCCCAAAATTTCCTTCACGATACTGTTGTGCTATTGATGTTTTTTTGAAAAAAACAATTAATAAAACCAAAAAAATTGTTGGAGTAAGTATTTTTTTAATATGAGTTTTGTTAACTAGCAAATTAAGAGTTTAGTTGATTCTGTAATGTGCTAAATTAAATAAAAAAAGCAGCGTAAAATATACACTGCTTTTAAAGGCATTTTCGGCAACTAATTTTATCTAATCATTAATGATTCACTACCAACTTTTTGAGTTTCTTACTACCATTTGCGTTGGTAACTTCTATAAAATAAACACCACTTAAATTTTTGGTTTTTATAGCAATGGTTTTGTTAAAAGTACCTTTTATTATTTCTTCACCCAACACATTAACTAAAACATAATTAAATAATTCATCACTATTGGTTGTAATATTAACGGTGTCATTTGCTGGATTTGGATAAAGCGTAAAATCATCAACTATTTTTTCCTCAGCAGTTACACCTGCAAAAATATCGTTTGGAAGATAGGACATCTTAGCGTTTGGATCTACTGCGGCAGCTTTTATCGCTTTAGAAACCTGTATTCGATGCACTCCTTCGGTTTCTAACGCAAACACTTCATTATTAACAGACCTTGCAGTCCAAGAACTATCTGTTGTGTCTTTTATTATTTCTACTGCCGAAAGGTCGTTAAATCCTAATCGTGTTAGCACCATATCTTCTACAACAAATGGGGCATTTGCATTCTCAAACGCATTACGCACATTAACTGCTGCATTAGACAAACCACCACCATTGCCTGGAAAAGTTGTGCCGGGACTAGTGTTGCAATCCATACACGAATTAACAGGAACACAAGTGAAGTAGTTGGAACTAATGATTGGAATATTAATTCCCTGATTTGGTTTAGTAATACAAGTGTTACTTTCTTTGATACGATAATTACCAGGTAAAATGTTTCCATTGCTCAGGAAGTTCTTGAGCATTAACAAAAATTACACTAAACAGAAGTGTAATAAATAAGATGGATTTTTTAATCATGGCTTTAAAATTTAATTAATTTTTGAATGAATGTTTTGCCTTTATACGGTGCTTTAAGTAGGTAAATACCTTTGTTTAATTCAGATAAATCTATAGAAGAAGGATTTTGAAGAGCATTAAATTGTAACACTTCTTTTCCTGTTATATCAAAAACTTCAAGTTGAAATTTTGAGCAGAATTTTCATTCAGTTTTGTATGCTAATGAATATAGCCGAAATATCTCGTTATGTAATTTTGTTCCTTTTTACACCTTTATAAATATTTAGTTTTACGCTGTGCCATAAAGAAAAAATATTAACCCGTAGGTACTACACACAAAGGTTTGACTTCACGGACAGAGAAGGGTAATGACACTTGGAACACCAAAAAGTCTGCTACCATTAAATATAGAAGGTCTCTCTTTTTTAAAATAGTTCCAGTCTATTTTTTCTGATAGCAATATTAACTCGTGATGCGTATCTATAAAATCAACTAACATCGTGCGAAATAATTCTGACTGTGGTACTGGATGTTTTCCTAACATAATTTGCAAGATTTTATACCTTAAAAGTACAAAACTTGGCAATTTTAATCAAGCAAATTATCATGTAATTTATTAACAATCAATGTGTTAAATACTTTTTAAGGAGCGACTAGTTATCCTTTCTTACATCTATTACATCTGAATTATCTTTCAAAAATTCAGGTTTAAATTTTTTACTAATCCCAGTACAGTAGTTACATCATACAATGCCCCCAGCTAAACTCAGTTTATTACAATTCTATCAATTAACCGTATTTTATCATTCAATTCATTCAAAAAATCATTCAAAAAATTAATGTCTGAATTTCCTTTAAAAGAAAAAACCAACATTTCTTTTATTGTTTTGTTAGGATTAAATATCAACTTAATTAAAATTTCACTTTCATAAATAATTTTTGATTCACTGTCCAAATAATCTGATGAAAGCTTTTGACTATATCCTAATTGCTTTACATTCACAATTACTCCATCTTGATATGTTACTATTTTTAATAAATCATCTCCATCATATAATTTCCATAAACCTACCTTAATATTATTTTCATATTTTCCAATATACTTATCATTACCTAAATCATTTTCTTTAGATTCAATCCATAATCCAAATTTAACACCGTTGCAATCAATTTTATTTATAGTATCATTATTGTTATCTAATGTATAGTAATAAAAACAAACAGTATCTTCATTTTGAACCTCATATTTAATATGGCTCTGGGCTATAATTTGATTGAAACAATTTAATAAGCATATAATAACTATTGATTTAAATCTATCCATATAAATATATAAATTCAATTAGTAAATGCAACTTTTGAGAATTGAGTTGCAAGTATAAAAATAAATATTTTTCCACCACTCGATCGGCTGTACCGAGTGAGCAATAGTAGTATTGTTTTTAACAATTCTTTTACCATTCATCAACTTTAATGTTAGCACTACTAAAGGTATAACTTTCGGCATTAGTTACACAACCATTTTTAACAAGGTTGTTATGAATATAATCTATTTTTTGCTCAAAAATAGCATTAGTAGTTAATTCTGTTGGATGGCTTGTTTTTTTCCAAAATTGATGCGTTTTATTTTGTTTAGAATATTTTACATGAAATTTAAAAAGAGGTAACAACCAATCTTTTCTACTTTCTTGAGGATTAGTTTCAATCTCGTGTATAATTTTTTTGCCGTAAAACTTTTAAAATCTCTAACTACTTCGTTTAATGTATCTTCTTGTTGCGTGCAATAATGTGAATATGGTTAGTCATAAAAACATACGCAAAAACCTCAAGTTGTTTGTTTTATCTGCAAAATTCTAAACTTTCTAACCTTATTCTACTACCAACTTTTTTACTGTATTTTGATCGTTGATGTTAATGTTAACATAATATAATCCTTTAGATAAATTAGCAATTTTTACATTAAGTTGATGTTGTCCTTTTTGTAAATTACCATCAAAAATTGCTTTTACGTGTTGTCCTAATGTATTTAATAAATTCACTTTTACAAACGCATTATTTTCTAATTTAAACGACAACATAGTAGCGTCATTAACGGATGGATTAGGAAATAATTTTATCATATTGTTATCTTCTATTTCTTTTACTCCCACTCCATACATCGGGTATTGAGAAACAACATTAATTGAAGTATCACCGTTAACTATTGCTGTAATAAAAGAAATAAGTGGATTTTTACTGATGCTTGGTTTGTAATAACTTATTTGAGTTGCGTCTACAGGTATGGGCATAATATCTGGATAAAACGGTTGCAAAAATATAGTATCCGTTAATAAATTTTCTATCCTCACCACTCGTAAAACACTATCAATGGGAGGAGTCATGGGTAAAAATAATTTTCCCCAAGCATCTGCAGTTACGCTAACTGTTCCACTTCCATTAGTTGGTATTGGTGCCGATGGAGAGGTAAATTGACCACTATAAGTATCGGTAAAAGAATCACCATAATTAAAAGGAAATTTCATGATAATCTCAGGATCGTAATCGTACTTAGCGACAACACTACCAAAAGTATTAATTTCCAATACTAATCCAATAATTGTTAAGCTATCAGTAAAATCTTGGTTGTATTTCATGTTTCCTGGAAATCCTCCTGTAGTGTCGGTAAAGGTTGCTGTTGGATAATCGGTTGTGTTAGGAGTTGTTGTTGGATCAATAAAATATTGGGTTTGTGTTAATCCATAACCCCTCATCAACGAATAATCAAAAACAACATTAGCTCCTGTTGTATTGTCTAATACGGTATTAGTATCGGCAATATAGTACAACTGTGTTTCTCCAATTGCAGGTACAAAATTAGCGTGAGTTAAAGTGGGTTGTGCTTTTGTTATGATGCTACATCCAGCAACAATAAGAGTTAGAAATAATTTTTTCATCGTTTTTAGTTTAATAAGCGATAAATATAAACAATAATTTAAAAATTAAGCAAGTTGTTAATTTTAAAAAAAATATGCTTCTTTTAAAAATTCCTCATAAGGACTAAGGTTTGCCATTACCTGTATTTGCATATATTTGATATGAAATTTACTTTCAGAAGTTTGTTTGTTCAGCTCAATTATTCGGTATCTATCAAAATTTTTAATGGCAAGTCTTTCTTGGGGAGACAATTCTTTATTACTATAATCCTTCTCTCTTAAATCATTAATAGTAAGAAAGCATTTGGTTTTTGTTTCCTTATTGTTGATATTATTATTGATGGTGTTGCCTAGCATAATTCAATACACAAAATTATAACAATTAACGCCTTGTGGCATTACTTTAAAATTATATTTTAACATAAAAATGTTAATCAATAGTTTGTTTGGCAATGCTATTAATTAGCCAACTAGACGAAATAATAGCCGAAGAGGTTGTATGCTTTTAAAAAAAAGTTGGAGACACTTAATATCCTAATTTATTTCTTACTCTTTGTAAAACAGGTTGAGCAACATTTCTTGCTTTTTCTGCTCCTTGTTGTAATTTTTTATCTAGCTCTGGTAAATTTTGGGTGTAATAGTTATATAATTTTCTTTCTTTGCTAAATTTCTCAACAATTAATTCGAATAAAGCTTGTTTGGCGTGTCCATATCCATAATTTCCTTTGGTATAATTAGTGGTCATGTCTGAAATTTGTTCGGTGGTAGCCAATAATTGGTAAAGAGCAAAGACATTGCAAGTAGTAATATCTTTTGGTTCTTCCATTGGCGTGCTGTCTGTTTCAATAGACATAATTTGTTTTCTTAATTCTTTATCTGACAAGAAAATATTAATGGTGTTATTTTTCGATTTACTCATTTTATCACCATCAGTTCCAGGGATTAACATGCCATCTTTTTGAGTAACAACTTCGGGCAAAACAAATGTTTCTCCCATTTGGTTATTAAATCGATTGGCAACATCTCTTGTTATTTCTAAATGCTGTTGTTGATCTTTTCCCACAGGAACTAACTCGGCATCATACAACAAAATATCGGCAGCCATTAGCATAGGGTACGAAAATAAACCAGCATTAACATCTTGCAATCGATCTGCTTTATCTTTAAAGGAATGGGCTAATGTTAGTCGTTGGAAAGGAAAAAAACAGCTTAAATACCAAGCTAATTCTGTTACTTCGGGTACATCCGATTGGCGATAAAAAACAGTTTTATCAGTATTTAAACCGCAAGCTAACCATGCTGCTGCTGTTTTGTAGGTGTTTTCTCTTAATTCTTCTTTATTTTTAATTTGTGTTAAGGAATGTAAATCAGCAATAAATAAAAAAGATTCGTTAGTTAAATCTTCTGCCATTTGTATAGCTGGCAATATTGCTCCCAGCAAGTTTCCCAAATGTGGTGTGCCTGTACTTTGTACTCCTGTTAGAACTCTAGCCATAAAGCAAAAATAATATTTCTTTTTATTGAAATTGTGTAAAGTTGAAATAATAAAATTTTTACATTTGCTTACCTTTGCTGATGAAAAAACTGAAAGAAATACTTGGAGGTCTTTGGAAAATATATGCTTTTATATGTTTTACTATTTTCCTTTTGCTGCTTTATCCTTTTTATTTGTTGTTTTTATTAAAAGAAAAACATTTTAATAAAGGGTTTAATTTGCTACTTGTTCATACTTGGGTGTTGATGCATTTGGTAGGTATTTTTATGCAAGTAAAAAACAAGCATTATATTAAAAAAGGACAAGCTTACGTAATTACTCCCAATCATTCTTCTTATTTAGATATTGTTATCTTGTATCAAACATTTACTCAATATTTTGTTTTTATGGGTAAAAAAGAATTAGCACATGTTCCTGTTTTTAATATTTTTTTTAAAAAAATGAACATTACTGTTGACAGAAAAAGCAATATGTCGGGAAAAAGAGCCATGGATAGATGTGCTGAAGAATTAGATAAAGGACATAGTGTTGTCGTTTTTCCAGAGGGAACAATTTCTAGAAATGTACCAGAACTATTACCTTTTAAAAATGGGGCTTTTAAATTGGCTATTGAAAAACAGTTGCCGGTAATTCCTATTACTTTTTTTACCAATTATAAAATATTAGAAATGGCAGGTTTATTTTCTGGTAAAGCAGGTCCAGGATTAGCCAAAGCAGTTATTCACGAACCCATACCAACCATTGGAATGACCGAAAAAGATTTAGTACCTTTACGTGACAAAGTTTTTACTATTATCAACAACGAATTATTGGCTTATGAGCGTAGATAACCTTTTCACGATTGATTTTACTTCGATAGCTCCTTTAAATTTTAAAGCTTGTTTGATTGCTGTTTTATGCGGTTTAATTATTGGTTTCGAACGGCAATGGAGTGGTAAACCAGCAGGGATTAGAACAAGTATTTTAATTTGTTTAAGTGCTTACGCTTTTGTTGCTTTGGGACAATATGTTATGCCTGGAGAAGGTTCGGCAAGAGTTGTTGGGCAAATTGTAACTGGTGTAGGATTTTTGGGGGCTGGGGTAATTATTGCAAAAGAAGGATTGGTTTTAGGAGTTACCTCTGCTGCTGTAATATGGGTGTTAGCTGCAATAGGAAGTTTAATTGGGTTGAATTGCTACTCTTCGGCATTAATTTTAACCTTAATCACCATCTTTGTTTTGGTTGGAATTACTCTTCTCGAAAAATTAGTTTTAAAATTAAAAAGAGGTGTTCATAAAGATTATGAGAAGAAAGAAAAAGAAATGGAATAATTTTTGGAGGTTTTTTATAAAATTTTACGATAACGTATTTTTATAAAATTCTTCTGCGGCTAATTGTTCTGCTTTTTTCTTAGTAAATGCTGCTCCTTTGCCTTTTAGTCCATTATCTATTAGCAATTCAGCGTGATACAATTTCTCTTTTTTATCTTCCTGCTCTGTAATGTTAAAAATAAAACTTAGTTTTTCTTTGTGACACCATTCAATTACTCGGCTTTTAAAATCTGTTTCGGTAAGTATCACCTCTTCAATATCAATATGATTTTGTAATAATTTTTGTTCCACAAATTGTTGAGCAGCCAAATATCCTTTATCTATAAAAATTGCACCTATTAAAGCTTCTAGTGCATCGCCATAAATAGATTTTGATTCTTTTTCTAATTTTGCATTAATAAATTCGTTTAAACCAATTTTAACACCCAAAACATTAAGTGTTTGTCGGCTCACTAATTTTGCTCTTAACTGAGTTAAGTAACCTTCATCTTTAAGGGGAAATTTACAAAATAAGTAATTAGAGGTGATGGTTTCCAAAACGGCATCTCCTAAAAATTCTAATCGTTCGTTACTTTCAAAAGATTTAAATTCAATATCTTTTATAGCAGATTTATGTAAAAATGCTTGCTGATAAAAGGAGATGTTTTCGGGATAAAAACCTATTATTCGCTCTATGGAAAGTGCAAACTCATTTTTTTTTCTAAAGATTTTCTTTAAAAAAACCAATTAACCTACAAATTTCTTAAAGATAACAGAGGCATTATGGCCACCAAAACCAAAAGTATTGCTTAACGCTGCCCTAACTTCTCGATGTTGAGCCTTGTTAAATGTAAAATTTAATTTTGGATCAAAAGCTTCATCATCTGTAAAGTGATTAATTGTTGGAGGAACAATATTCTCTTTTACTGCCATTAGTGTTGCCATTGCTTCTAAAGCACCAGCAGCTCCCAATAAATGACCAGTCATCGATTTGGTTGAACTGATGTTTAAGTTGTAGGCATGTGATCCAAATACAGCTAAAATAGCTTGCGACTCTGAAATATCTCCAAGCGGGGTTGAAGTTCCATGAACATTAATGTAATCAATTTCAGTAGGTTTCATGCCAGCATCTGCTAACGCATTTTTCATCACATTAGTTGCTCCTAATCCTTCTGGATGTGGTGCTGTTAAATGGTGTGCATCAGCAGACATTCCACCACCAACTATTTCTGCGTAGATAGTTGCTCCTCGGGCAATGGCATGTTCGTATTCTTCTAAAATTAAAGAAACACCACCTTCACCCATAATAAAACCATCTCTATCTTTATCAAAAGGACGAGAGGCTGTTTCTGGTGAATCATTTCTAGTGGATAAGGCGTGCATGGCATTAAATCCACCCATTCCTGCTTCATAAATGGAAGCTTCTGAACCACCTGCAACAAATACATTAGCTTTTCCTAATCTAATATAATTAAAAGCATCAATTAATGCGTTGGTAGAAGAAGCACAAGCAGCTACGGTTGTAAAGTTGGGTCCTCTAAAACCAAATTCTATCGAAATTAATCCTGAAGCAATGTCTGCTATCATTTTTGGAATAAAGAAAGGATTAAATCGTGGTGTTCCATCTCCTTTCACAAAGTCAGTAACTTCATCCTGAAAAGTTTTTATTCCACCAATTCCTGAACCCCAAATAACACCAATTCTATCTTTATCTACAGTTTCTAAATTTAACTTAGAATCCGCTACCGCTTCTTTGGCTGCAATTAAGGCAAATTGGGTAAACGGATCCATTTTTCGACCTTCTTTCCTATCGAAATAATCGGCTACGTCATAATTTTTTACTTCACAAGCAAATTGTGTTTTAAATTTCGATGCATCAAATCTTGTAATTGGTGCACAACCGCTTACACCTGCTTTTAAATTTTTCCAAGTTTCTGGAAAGGTTTTTCCTAGTGGCGTAATCGCTCCTAATCCTGTTACTACAACTCTTTTTAACTCCATTGAAGAATATGATTATAATTTGTTATATAAATTGAAATAGCCTTGAATATCTATTCAAAGCTATTTCAATTAATCTGTAAAACGCTTTTTATTTTGCGTTATCTTCGATGTATTTTACAGCATCTCCAACTGTAGCAATTTTTTCTGCTTGATCATCTGGAATAGCAATGTTGAATTCTTTTTCAAATTCCATTATCAATTCTACTGTGTCTAATGAATCTGCTCCTAAATCATTTGTAAAGTTTGCTTCCATGGTCACTTCGTTCTCGTCAACCCCTAATTTATCAACGATAATAGATTTTACTCTTGCTGCGATATCTGACATTTTTTAATATTTTAATTGTTATTATGGTGCAAAGAAAATTATTTCTAACTAGATTATCAAATTATTTTTGATTATTCGTAACGAACAATTATTTCTTCAAGTGTTTTTCTTTGTAAATCAGGCACTTGTGTGTTTTTTAATGCAAAACCAACTGGTAACAATAAAAAGGGTCGTTCATTTTCTGGTCTAGTTAATACGTTCGTCAAAAAATTCATAGGACTTGGTGTATGTGTTAAGGCAACTAAGCCAGCATTGTGTATGGCAGTGATTAACATTCCAGTAGCAATTCCGACAGATTCGTTCACATAATAGTTGTTTTGCTTTTCGCCTTCAACTAGCTCGTAAACTCTTTTAAACACAACAATTAGGTAGGGTGCTTCTTCTAAAAATGGTTTTTCCCAATTGGTGGCAAAAGGTAATAAATCCTCTTTCCAGCGATTACTCATTCTACTTTCGTAATTTTCTTTTTCTTCCGTTTCTGCGGCAATTCTAATTTGTTTTTTAATTTCAAGGTTAGAAACAACACAAAATGTCCATGGTTGTTTGTGTGCTCCAGATGGCGAAGTTGATGCGGCTTTGATAATATTTTCAATTATTTTCATATCGATTGGCTGACTTGAAAATTCTCTAACAGAACGTCTTTTAGCTAAAAACTGATAAAAAGTTTCACTATTAGTTAATTGTTCTTCTATTGTTAACTCTTTTTGGCGGTAGGGAATAAATTTATGTGTCATCTTTATCTATTTTTGAAAGTTGAAATTAGATAATTTTATGACACGAATTGCAATTTTTGCTTCAGGAAGTGGTTCTAATGCCGAAAATATAGCTACTTATTTCAGCACCAACAAAAATGTGGAGGTTGTTTTAATTTTAACCAACAACCCAACAGCTTTTGTGCTGGAAAGAGCCAAAAAATTAGGAATAAAATCGTTAACTTTTAATAAACATGATTTTTTAAAAACGGGCGAAATTTTAAATTTTTTACGCAAAAATGACATAAATTTGATTGTTTTGGCTGGTTTTTTGCTAAAAATACCAAAAAACTTACTCAACGCTTTTCCAAATAAAATTATCAATATTCATCCCGCATTGTTGCCAAAATATGGCGGAAAAGGAATGTTTGGTAATCAGGTTCACCAATCGGTTATTGAAGCTAAGGAAAAAGAATCGGGAATTACCATTCATTATGTAAACGAAAATTACGATGAGGGTAAAATTATTTTTCAAGCTAGATGTTCAATTAACCCTACTGACACCGCAAACGATTTAGCCTATAAAATACATGCGTTAGAATATGCCCATTTTCCAAAAGTGATAGAACAATTAATTACTAGCAGTAATAATTGATTGGTTGTTTTCTTTGCTGTAAACTTATTTCAGGACGAGACAATATTTGTCAATTTTGATTTGTCGGTTTTTTAGGGTTGCCTGTAACGGGATTCGTTTTTGATCCTAGTGGGGCGGGATTGCCGATTAACGTCAGTTCGTCTTAAAACCTCCATTAGGTTTTCAAATATAGGTAAAAAACGAAAACAAACGAAGTGATTTGCCGAGTGCTAAATCTTTTACAAGAAAAAATGCAGGTAAAAGTACGTGAAAAACCAGAAAAAAAGAAAATATTTCCT
>Ga0210033_1004368_pt1 | contig 10913 bp, 10 predicted proteins | sample CryGeymeta201501_FD_185465 | JGI IMG/M metagenome (GOLD analysis project Ga0210033, IMG submission 185465) | Groundwater microbial communities from Crystal Geyser aquifers in Utah, USA - Crystal Geyser metaG 2015-01 (SPAdes) (version 2) | ecosystem: Environmental > Aquatic > Deep subsurface >... | reverse complement strand
CATCCGTAAATGGCTATTTTCACCGATTTCGGCGTTGGGCTCAAATTTTAATCCTCGAAATACGTCAATGTATTCCTGTGGTTAAAATTATCGCCCGCCTTGAACTCGACGAAACTATCTCATTTCCAGATGGTCACTAGGTAGAAGTGTCCGCTTAAAATATATCAAAATCAGCGCTTAATTATCAATTAATTCTATAGATAAACTGGAAACCATCGGTAAATCCTGTTTGACATTGAAGTGGTTGTCTCTCATATAGGCTGGAAGATTACCGGAACTTGTCTTTAACAAGTCAAATGCGGAAAAAGGAGGAGAGAAGTTTATGAGTGGAGGGAATTTTTTTGCATCTAGGTGGGGCATAATATCTGTGGGTGCTGCCATCGGTATCCTGGGACCGCTGCTGCAGAAATTCGGAAATCCAGCAAATATGGGGATTTGTGTCGCCTGTTTCGAGCGTGATATTGCAGGGGCGCTGGGGCTCCATAGGGCCGATGTAGTTCAGTATCTAAGACCTGAGATAATGGCATTTGTTCTTGGTTCATTTATTGCTGCACTTGTCTTTAAGGAATTCAGGCCAAGAGTAGGCTCAGCGCCTGTAGTCAGGTTTGTCCTTGGTGTTTTTGCAATGATCGGAGCGCTTGTATTTCTTGGATGTCCCTGGAGGGCTATACTCAGGCTTGCCGCCGGTGATGGTAACGCAATCCTGGGGGTGGCCGGACTTACAGCAGGGATATGGATCGGGACGCTCTTCTTCAAAGGCGGTTACAATCTGGGCAGGGCTTCAAAGTCCTATGTTTCGGTTGGTTTGTTGATGCCAATTATAATGGCCGGACTTCTGATTTTGCGTTTAGTATTTCCACAGATTCCAGGGCAGCCAAAGAGTGACATCCTTTTTTACAGTCTCAAGGGGCCGGGTGCCATGTTTGCGCCTGTGGCATTGTCTCTTATAATCGGGCTTTTAATAGGTTTTATCGCTCAGAGAAGTCGTTTTTGCACCATGGGAGCCATAAGGGACGTGATACTGTTCAGGCAGGCGCACCTGTTTCTGGGACTTGCCTCCCTACTTGTTGTCGCATTTATTGTCAATATCATTCTGGGGCAGTTTCATCCCGGTTTTGAAAAACAGCCTATAGCCCACACTATGGGTTTATGGAACTTCGCAGGCATGATGCTTGCCGGTTTGGCCTTTGCCCTTGCAGGCGGCTGTCCCGGCAGACAACTTTTCCTTGCCGGTGAAGGAGATGGTGACTCGGCCATATTCGTCCTGGGAATGATCGTAGGGGCCGGATTCTCCCACAATTTTGGACTTGCCAGTTCTCCGGCTGGAGTAGGGCCGCACGGTATATCCGGTGTGATAATAGGGCTGGCTGTTTGCCTGTTTATCGGACTGACTATGAGGAAAAGAGCTGTTTAGAAAGGAGAGATGAAAATGGCGGTTACCTTAGATGCAAGGGGTTTAGGTTGTCCTCAACCGGTACTTATGACCCTTGGAGAGATAAAGAAGCTCCAGCGAGGTGAAATGGAAGTTCTTGTTGACACTGACACTTCTAAGGAGAACGTTTCAAGGGCAGCGGTCAGCCAGGGCTGGGAGGTGGAAAAGATTCTGGAGGAGGGAGAGGGTTATCGAATCAGGATAAAGAAACCCTGACAAATGGGCCTGCTTAGTTTTATAAAGAAGAACGCCCCGGAGAAGAAAACCTTCAATTCCGGGGCGGACAGGGGAATCCTTGTATTTGAAAACACAAGCGAGGTCATCAGGGCCGAGACCGTGCTGAAAGAAAGAGGAATGAGGGTTAAGGTTATGGGACCTCCTCCAGCAATTCGCAAGGGGTGCGACCTGGTGATCGAATTTCCGCTGATTGAGGAATTGATGATCCTCAGAATACTTGAGGGAGCCAAGGTTCCGCCGATTGATTCGGTGCCTGTGACAGGGCCGCTTCTTAAACCTGTCGAACTCTTTCAAAACAAGGACTTCGGAGATTATCTCATGGTGCGCGCGGCCAACATGAAAATTACGGTCAGTAAAGAGAGCCTTGAGATAGTAAATGTCTCCGGTGGTGGATGCCCGGATGTCCCATATCTGGCCCAGGAGATGGTCGGGAAAAAACTTACTGAGGCACCAAGCCCCAGAGAGATCGGCCACACGCTATGCGGTTATGCCCTGCAACTGGCTTTTGAAGAGATCAGGAGAATATGCTTGCGATAGTTGGAACTGTTCCTCAGCAGGACTTTCCGCTTACCGAAGGAGAGGTCAGTCTCATGGACGGCAAACTGCTGATCTCGGGAAAAAGTTTGCCGGTTTTAAGGGGTACTCCCGCTCTCCTTGCAGCCTCGGCATCGGTTTCCTCGTTGCTGAGAGCAGAAAATCCATACGCATTTCTTGTTGGAGATATAGGTAAAGGCGACGGAAGCAGACGCCTATATGAATACCTCACAGGGGTTTTCCCACGCAAGACTTTCAGCGCTATTGCCTTCCATTACCTGCAACCCGATGTTGATTGGCACAATAGGGTTCTTTTCTCAGTTGAGGAGATGACTGAAAGGCCTTTGCTCATAGCCGACGCAGGATTCATGTATGCGGCTAAGATGAGCGGGCAGGCCCAGCAATATGATCTTTTTACGCCTGATGCCGGTGAAATGGCCTTCCTGGCCGATGAAGAGGCACCTCACCCTTTTTATACCAGAGGTTTTATTCTGCATGAGCAGAACATCGTTTCAAAACTAATAGAAAGGGCCTATTTGCATGAAAATGCCTCACGCATGCTCATTGTAAAAGGAAGGGAAGACATCATTGCTACGAAGGATGGAGTGAGCAAAACAGTTAGAGAGCCTGTGGTAGAAACCCTTGAACCCATCGGCGGCACCGGGGACACTCTTACCGGTATTGTCTCCGCGCTTGCAGCCTATGGAATCCCACTTGAAGGCTCAGCAGTAGCAGCATGCAGGGCGAATCGGTTGGCCGGTCTCCTTGCCTCGCCAACTCCTGCCACCCAGGTATCCGAGATTGTTGCGCGAATACCTGAGGCCCTTGAAAGAATCATTGAACGTGCAGATTTGCATCTAACCCTCATGCCCTGACAGGGCGCAACGAAGTATGAAAATCACCCCCACTCCTCCATCCCCCGTCGAGGTGGTGGGATAAAGGGAAGGGGCATTTTAGTATAAACCGGAATGCCCTGTTGGGGCACAACGAGGCATGAAAATGCCGCATGTCAAAAGCCGACTCGATCCGGAATCCAAGTCGTCACTCCGGCGAAGGCCGGAACAAGGGCTGGATAGCAGCTCCCTGATCAAGGTCTGGGACAGGTTATGACGATGCTTTTCATATAAAGCACATAATGTTATAGGCCGGCCAGACCGAGGCCTTTACTTTCGTCTATCTCCGTCTTCGATATACTGACAGCAATGTGAAAAACCTCGGTTATCAGGCTGAAGAAAAGTGCCAAGATGAAAGATCTGCGATATCCCGTGGAATGTGGTGTAGCTAGTGTCCATCCGGAAATGAGATAGTTTCGTCGAGTTCAAGGCGGGCGATAATTTTAACCATAGGAATACATTGACGTATTTCGAGGATTAAAATTTGAGCCCAACGCCGAAATCGGTGAAAATAGCCATTTCCGGATGGACACTATCTAACGTATATCTCTATCTGCCTACTAGCCTCATCAGCTCTTCGTTGGAAAGGATATCATTGAGCCCCCCTTCAAAGACTATTTCTCCCCTGTCTATAATATATCCCCTCTCGCCAACCGGCGCGGCATTGTGGACGTTTGATTCAGCCAAAAGTATCGAGGCCCCCATATCCGTCCTTATTCTTTGCATTGCCTCACTGAAGGCCCTTACCACCAGAGGGGAAAGCCCCTCAAATGATTCATCCAGGAGCAGGAGCGAGGGGCTAAGCGCAAGGGCACGGGAGACGCTCACCATCTTTTTTTCCCCTCCGCTGAGGGTGCCTGCGCGCCTGTTTCTCAATTTTTCTATGGCAGGGAATATATCTATGGCCTTTTGAAGATCAAATGATCCTTTCCTTGAAGTCTTGTCCGTGATCCACATTCCCAGTCGGATATTTTCTTCGACTGTCAGATCCGGAAACATCCTTGAGTCCTCGGGGGCATAGGCTATGCCTGCCATGACCCTGTCATGGCAGGAAAGAGAGGTTATTTCTTTATCATCAAAAAAGATTTTTCCCAGAGTGGCCGGATAAAGGCCAATTATACTCTTAAGTATGGAACTTTTGCCGGCGCCGTTTCTCCCTATCAGGCAAACGATTTCTTTGTTTTTAACGCTCAGAGAGCAAGACCGCAGAATGTTGGTTGAGGCCATTCGGCACTGCAGATTTTCGATCTTGAGAAACATGTTATCTGACCCCGAATAATATCTCTTTTACCGAAGACTGCGCCATTATATCCGACGGCTTTCCGTCTGCGAGAATGGCACCTTCGCTCAATACGAGAACCCTGTCCGAATAATCGGAGACTATGTCCATATCGTGCTCCACGATCAGGCAGCTCATTTTTCCCTTTCTGATGGCGGCAACGATGATATCCATGACTTTGAACTTATCTCCTGTAGCTACTCCGCTCGTGGGTTCGTCCAGGAGAAGAAATCGCGACTTCAAGGCGAATGCCATCGCTGTATCGAGCACTTTCTTGTCGCCTTCCGAAAGAGAGGCAGGGAGGAGCTTGTCTTTCTCTGATAGTCCGAAAATATTTAGTATTTCAATGGCTTCCGTGGTAATGTCTTTATAGTGACTGACAGGTAAGAATGCTTTGTGGATCTTTTCCTGAGCTGAAAGAAGACACGTTCTTATATTATCCAAAACCGTGCTCCCTTCAAAAAGATTTGTTATCTGGAAATTCCTGGCCATGCCCATCTTAATTCTCTTGTAGGGGCTTGCAAAGGTGACGTCTTTACCCAGGTATTCTATCTTGCCTGATGTTGGAAGTATGTGACCGCTTATGAGGTTTACAAGGGTGGTCTTGCCTGCGCCGTTCGGTCCGACCAGACTTACGATCTCGGATTGGCCGATCTGGAACGTAGCGGAGTTGATGATCCTTACTCTGCCGAACTCCTTAACCAGATTAGACACCTTAAGCATCAGGAAGCTCCTTTGTTCCTTTCTCTTTTCATGGCGGCAAAAAGCTTTAGAATAGCGCCCGTTATACCGTCAGGGAGAAGTCTTACTATGACTATAAGGGTTGCCCCGATTATCAGCATCCAGTATTGAGTAAGGCTTACGGCATAGAGCTTCAGATAGGTGAAGAGCACCGCTCCCACTATTGGACCCTCGAAGACCGTGAATCCTCCAAGGAGCGTCATGTAAACGATTTCGCCGGAGAACACCCATTCAGCGCTTTCAGGCGTAACGTGTCCGTTTACAAAGCTCCACATCGCTCCTCCAATGCCTGTAAAAATCCCCGAGACAATAAAGGCATACCATCTATACCTCCTGACTCGAATTCCTATCATCTCCGCCCTTACTTCATTATCTCTGATTGACTGAAGGGCTCTTCCGAACGGCGAATTTACTATCGCGCTCATCACCAGGGTCGCAAGCGCGAATATGCAGACCAGGAAGTAGTGATAATTGCCTGTAAGGAATGCCATGCGGCGCACACCCGTAGGGGCGATTCCGAACATCCACGGAATAGGCACCCTGATTCCATCCGAGCCCCCTGTAAAATTGTAGAGCTTTACCAGCAGGGCGTAAAGGACCATAGACAGCGCCAGGGCCAGGATGGAGAAAAAGATGCGTGTATGGCGCACACAGATAAAACCAAAAAGTGCTGAAACAAGGATTGAAACACAGATCGCTGCCGGTATCAGGATTTCAACCCTATAGAGGGACGGCAGATATTTGCCCATCATTGCGACGGAGTAGGCACCTGCGGCGAAAAGGGCGCCGTGACCGAAAGATAGAAGCCCGGTATAGCGTAAAAGAAGATTGAATCCAAGACACATAATCGCGAAGGTGATGCCTGATTGAATAAGGAGGAGTTGATAGGTGGGCAGCACTTTGGGCAGAACAATCAGTAAGATGAATACTGCCGGATAAATATAACTCTTGGGTCTCTTGATAATATTAGTCGCTTCCATTTATTTGCTTCCGAAGAGTCCTTCCGGTTTGACTACCAGAATCAGGACGGCAATAGTGAAAAGGAGTGGAAGTTCCACCTCAGGGAACAACACAATTCCGAATGATCTTATTTCGCCTACTATCAGAGACCCTATCAGAGCGCCCTTCAGGCTTCCGAGTCCTCCCAGAACTACTACAATGAATGCTATTATCAGAGGCTCCATTCCGATACCTAATAGGGCAGGGGTGGTTGGAACAATCAGTGCCCCTGCAAGACCGGCAAGGGCTGCTCCCATCCCGAAGGCAAGAGTATTCAATCGCCCTATCCTAATGCCCATTGCCCTTGCCATGTCTCTATCCATGGAAATAGCCCTCAGCATTATACCCACCCTTGTCTTTCCCATGATCAGCCAGATCGCAATTCCTGCAAGGAAACTTACCGCAATGACGAACAGAAAATATACCGGATACTGGTTGGTCAAAAAATGCATATTGCCCATTATGGTGAAAGGCTTGGATGCGTAGTAGGCGGTTCCTCCCCATATCATCTTTATGAGGTCTTCGATTACGAGGAGAGTGCCGAAAGTTATCAGGAGCTGATACTCAAGGGCTCGGGTGTACATAGGGCGTATGATGGAGGTTTCTATAAGTATTCCCATCAAACCGGCGACGAGCATGGCCGCCAGAAGCGCCACAAGAAAAGCTATGCCGGGTGGGAGACCGGTGAGGGTTCCTATGAGCCAGGCTGAAACGAATGCGCCAAGCGCAAACAGTGATCCGTGGGCGAGGTTGAGTATCCCCATCACCCCGAGAATAATGCTCAGGCCAAGAGACGTAAGGAATAAAAATGACGCAAAATAAAGGCCGTTGAGGATATATACTAGCCAGTTTCCCATGTATTGCACCTGATAGGGGCAAGCCCTCCAAATCAGAGGGCTTGCCCGGAATGGATCAAGCTTTCCAGCCAGCTATCCAGTCTTCGGTTCTAATGCCCGCTGGGGCATTGACCTGATGAGCCGGATAGATGGCCATCATTTCCGGATCAAGGATCGGGAATGCATGGCCGCTTACCTTCTTGGATATGCCGACAAGAACGTCTTCTCTTCCGTTGTGATCGGCCCCTATTGTCAGAATTCCGGAGGGAGTCTCGATGGACAACCCGGAGGCTGCCTTTGCGATTTCTTCCTGGGTGGGCCAGCCGCCTAGGAGAGAGCCTGCCTTTTCTACCGCCGCCTTGTATGTATAGATGGCTTGGTAGGCATGATAGCATGGATAGGTAGGATACTTGCCGTATTTCTTGTGATAGCTTTCGACAAACCATTTATTAAGAGGCCATTTGTCGTGCTCAGGATAAAGGAAATAGTGAGTGCCCGCGCAGCATATTATTTGGCCTTCCGGAAACTCCATCCCTACTTCCTGGGGATAAGGCTCCCCTCTCGAATAGGCCATTTTCGCCTTGTTAAACAGCCCCATCCCGATGGCCTGCTTGGAAAAGGTTACAGCATCCCCTCCCCACAGGGCGGAATGGATGATTTCAGCCCCGGATCCTATGAGTGCGCTTATGTGCGCTGTGTAGTCGGTGGTGAAGAGTTTGGGCCAAAGTGTGTTTACTACCTCCACTCCAGGTATCAGTTGCTTTATCGCCTTCTCAAAGATGAGCCAGCTTTCTCTGCCCCACGCATAGTCAGGGTTTATGCCGGCAATCTTCTTGACGCCCTTGAAGTGCTCTTCTATAAAAAGTGCCAGGCCTATGTTGTCTATACCGAGATGTGCCGAGCTTCTGAATCCCAGTTCATACTTGGGGAACTTGAAGGGGCTTTTCTCTTCCTCAAGGAGTTCGTGGGTGCCGCAATCGTAGGCAATAATCAAGCCTCCCAGTTCATCGCTCAGAGGTAAAACTGCCTTGCAGTTACCCGAAGAAATATATCCGAGGACCGCATCCACCTTGTCTTCGAGTATGAGTTTTCTGGCGAGTTTAACCTGTGAATCTCCGCCGCCGGCTTCATCGAAACTCTGAAGATCAATCTTCCTCCCCAATATTCCGCCTTCACTGTTGATCTTTTCAGCACAGAGCTTATAGGCATTGTCGGCAGGAATTCCGAAAGGGGCTGCTGCGGCTCCGGTGAGAAAACTTATTGCGGCTAACCTTATAGGGGTTTTTGGCACTGAACGCTTCTCTGCGGCCTTTGCCGAGCGGACCTGAAAACCGGCGCCTGTTATTCCGGCGGCGCCTACAGCGATACCGGCTAAGCCGGCATTCTTTAAAAATTCTCTTCTTCCCAATCTTTCTCCACTCATTGTCAGTCCTCCCATAAGTTTGTTGTTGTTTGTTTGGAAAAACCTACCTCGTGTCCATCCGGAAATGGCTATTTTCACCGATTTCGGCGTTGGGCTCAAATTTTAATCCTCGAAATACGTCAATGTATTCCTGTGGTTAAAATTATCTCCCGCCTTGAACTCGACGAAACTATCTCATTTCCGGCTGGACACTACCTCATTTTTGAGGATACCGATGGCCTTGCATCTCGTATTTTCCCCCAGCCTTACAACAGAGGAATTTCAACGCGCTGTTAAATAACGGCCTAGTCCATACCCCCCTCAATCCCGTAAGTATCTCTAACCCTCATGCCCTAATGGGGCACAACTAAGGATGAAAACCACCCCCACCCCTCCCTCCCCCGTCGAGGGGGAGGAGTAAAGGCAAGGGGCGTTTTCATACAAATTGATAACGCAATACTAATACTACCCTCGAGTTCAAGCTTCAGAGCAAAATGAGATGAAAGGAAAACCTTGGTCCAGCATGTCGTAGAGCAGTCCCCTTTGTGCTATCCGTAAGCGAGATCTGTGCCAGCGCTGGGAGACAACAAACTAAGCTGATATAATTAACAGTTTAGAGAAATAGTCGGTTTTGAAACTAAAGTTGTGATGTAAAATTGCATTAAAATAATGCAAAGGTAGAGTTTAATGCATCAAGGCATTTTTGCTTTTGAGATGCCGTATTTTTTCATCTTTCTCACTACTGTTGACTGATTAACTCCAAGGATTTTTGCCGCCTTATAAGTAGTGCCGCACTTATTGATTATATTCTCTATTAATATTGCTTCGTAGCTGGATAAAGAATTTGTCAAAGTTGAATTTTCAAGGCTAAGTGAGCTATCTGTTACCGGATAAAGAGTTCTCTCTATCATATACTTTGGTATGTGTTCAAGCAATATCAAATCTTGATCTCCTACTACAACTAGACGTTCTACAATATTTTCCAGCTCTCTTACATTGCCGGGATAATCGTAATTTATCAGACAGTCAATGGCCTCAGGCGAAAATCTCTTTTTTGTTTCATAAGATTTGTTAAAGTTTGCAAGAAAATGCTGGATTAGAGGTAAGATGTCATCTCTATGTTCTCTCAAGGGCGGAATGTTTATAGGGATTACTTCCAGTCTGAAAAACAGGTCCTGGCGGAATCTCTTTTCCAGCACTTGTTTCTTCAGGTCGCTGTTGGTTGCTGCAATCACTCTTACATCAACCTTCCTGCCCTTTGTGCCTCCAACCCTGATGAGTTCTTTGTCCTCCAGTATGCCGAGCAGTTTTGTCTGTAAATGTAGCGGCAGTTCGCCTATCTCATCCAGAATTATGGTTCCCGTATGGGCTATCTCAAAAAGTCCCGGCTTTCCCTCAGACCGGGCGCCGGTGAAGGCCCCTCTCTCATAGCCGAACATCTCGCTTTCTATCAGCGCTTCGGGTATAGCTCCGCAATTGATCTTTATAAACGGTTTATCCTGACGTTTGCTTGCGCGGTGAATTAGTCTCGCAAGCTTGCTCTTCCCTACGCCTGATTCCCCCGTAATCAGAATAGAGGCGTCCACCTGTGCCACCTTGACAGCCATCGAGATAAGGTCTCGCATCTTCTCACTTCTTGCGACAAGACCTTCCTCTGGGAATAGATCTCCTTTGAGTTCATTTAGTTCTGAAAGATATCTCTCAGAGAGGTATCGTCTGTGCTCCAGTTCCTCTCTCAATTCCTCAAGTTCCGTTATGTCCCTCACGTTGGTAACTACCAGGATAATATTTTGGTTGTCCTCATCAAAAATCGGATTGCCGGTCACAATTACCTTCTTTTTCCCTGTCTTGCCGAAGATCTCCTGCATTATTGTCACAGGTTCACGGAGCTTCAGGACCTCGAGACTCACAGATTGACTGATGATGCCCCTGTCCACAAGCTCTCGCATCTTTCTTCCAAGGAGGTTCTCTCTACTAAGACCCGAAATCCTTTCATAGGCTTTGTTTACTCGGAGCGTAGTAGCGCTTCCATCGGTTATGTAAAGTCCGTCATAAGAAGACTCGATAATGGCGTCCAGTTCCTTATTGATCCTCTTGTATATCTCAAGCTCCGTTATCACCCGCTCGTATTCTGAGATATCTTGAAAAATACTCATGACACCTTCAATCTTGCCGTTTATCAAGAGTGGTGTTCGGTTTGCTATGATCGTCGAGCCATCGAGCTTTATTTTCCTTCCTATTTGAGGAATTCCAGTATGTAAGATGTGCTGCATATCAAGCCAAACTTCCATGGATATTACATCTCCGATGAAGCTGCCAATAACTTCATCTGATTCAAGTTTGAGTTTAACCTTTGCAGCTTTGTTATAAACGATAATATTGCCTTCCTTATTTACTATCACTATACCGTTATATGCTGAATCAAAAATTATAGATAGATTTTGAATAAAATCTATCTCATCAGTCATTAAGTTCATATATCAAGTCCTTAATATGATAATAAATATAACAAATTACACTAAGAGTTAAAGTATAAATGATAAATAATAAAAGCCAACTG
>Ga0210033_1004351_pt1 | contig 10935 bp, 9 predicted proteins | sample CryGeymeta201501_FD_185465 | JGI IMG/M metagenome (GOLD analysis project Ga0210033, IMG submission 185465) | Groundwater microbial communities from Crystal Geyser aquifers in Utah, USA - Crystal Geyser metaG 2015-01 (SPAdes) (version 2) | ecosystem: Environmental > Aquatic > Deep subsurface >... | reverse complement strand
CGCCGTGCCCGCGAGCACCTCGCGCAGCTGATCCAGCGTACGCACCTGAGATTCATTCATATCGATCACCATAGGTTGTGATGATCGACCCGCTGCTCTGCCCTTGGCTACCCGCCAGAAAACTTCCCTTCAGGCTCATAACTCGATGGAAACACCAGCCCCGCTCCAGGCTCATACCTCGTTGGACAAGACTCGCGCTCGACCAAGTTGGCGCGAACGTGGGACAATCCCGCGCTTGGCCAATGGCCGCCCAAGTCCCGCTCACCTCCCCCTTTCAGCAACGGAGTCTTTCATGTCAGACCTTAGTCCACGCGGCAATGGCGCCGATACCAGCGCCACGCCAGCCGTCGCCCCCAACCAAATCCAGGTTGCCGTGCAGAAGATTTATGTCAAGGATGCTTCTTTTGAGGCGCCGAGCTCGCCGCACATTTTTCAGGAACAGACCCAGCCGCAGATCCAGTTGAACCTCAATCAAAAGGTCAACACCCTGGCCGAGGGCGTATTTGAAGCGGTGCTCGCGGTCACCGTCACTTGCAAGGTGGGCGACAAGACCGCCTATCTGGCAGAAGTGCATCAGGCCGGGATCTTCGCCATCAGCGGTGGCGATCCAACCAATCTGCATGCGATTCTGGGCACGTTTTGCCCAACCACCTTGTTCCCGTATGTGCGTTCGGTGATCAGCGACCAAATCGTCGCCGGGGGCTTTCCGCCGTTCGTCTTGCAGCCGATCAACTTCGATCAGTTGTATCTGGAACAAATGCGCAAGCGCGCCGAGGGCGGCGCTGAGCAATCTGCCGAGGTTTGAGGTCGCGATGGCGGTGGCGCCGCTGATCCGGCCCCGGGTCAGGTTCCGGCCGATGCCAAAGCATCGCCCGCTGTCGCCGCAGCGCTTGGGCTTGGCCCCGGCGCCTGCGGGTTCTTGGTAATCTTTGACCATGGATCATTCATCGACCAGCGTCGCCGTGCTCGGGGCCGGTTCCTGGGGCACCGCTTTGGCGATGGTGCTGGCCCGTCATGGCGTGCCGACCACGCTCTGGGGTCGTGATCCGGTGGCGATGTCGGCGATGCAGGCGACCAGGCGCAACCAGCGTTATCTGCCCGATTACGAATTGCCCGCCAATTTGGGGTTGAACGCCGACCTGGGTTTGGCTTTGGCGGGCGCCACCGTGTGGTTGATCGTGACCCCGAGCCATGCTTTTGCCGATGTTCTGCAGGAGGCGCTGCAGAGCGACCCCAGGCCGCACGGTGTGGCTTGGGCGAGCAAGGGTTTCGAGCCCGGTAGCGGGCGCTTTTTGCACGAGGCGGCCGCCGCCGAATTGCCACCGGGTACGCCGACGGCGATCATTACCGGGCCGTCGTTTGCGCGTGAAGTGGCCGCCGGTCTGCCCACCGCCGTGACCGTGCATTCCGAGTCGATGGCCTTTGCCGAACAGATCGCGCAGTTGCTGCACGGACCAAGTTTTCGCGCCTACACCGGCACCGACATCATCGGCGCCGAATTGGGCGGCGCGATGAAGAACGTGCTGGCGGTGGCCACCGGTATGGCCGATGGCATGGGGCTTGGCCTCAACGCCCGCGCCGGGCTGATTACCCGCGGCTTGAACGAAATCCTCAGGCTGTGCGTGGCGATCGGTGGTCGTCCGGAAACGATCATGGGTCTGGCTGGTGTCGGTGATCTGGTGTTGACCTGCACCGGCGACTTGTCGCGCAATCGGCGGCTGGGTCTGGCGCTTGGCCGCGGCCAGCAACTGGCGGCGGCGGTGGCCGAAATTGGTCAAGTGGTCGAGAGCGTGCAAACCGTCAACGAAGTCATTCGGCTGGCCCATCGCCACCATCTGGAATTGGCGATCAGCGAACAGGTGCAGCGCATCTTGAGTGGCGAGACCACGCCCGCCGAAGGCCTGCGCGCCTTGCTCGCGCGCGAACAAAAACCAGAATATCCGCCGGGCATGTTCGCGCATACCGACTAACGCGGCTTGGCAAACAGCGTCAATCCGGCCGCGTTGCTGCTTCCAGTACGGCGATGTTATGCATCGCCTCGGCGTGCGAACGGCCACACATGCTCGGCTCCGGACGCAAGCGCGCGCACACCGCAGGGCGCGTCGGTTCAGCAAAAATCAGACAGCGGTGATCGGCTGACAAATGCACGCAGCGCAGGCCAGCGGGTTTGCCCAGCGGCATGCCGGGAATCGGCGAACTGATCGACAGCGCGATGCAGCAGGCGCCACAGCCAAGCCGACAGTGCCAGCCACCGTCGGCATCGGCTTGCAGTGCGGCGGTGGTTTCAATGGACATGGGGCAGAGTAAAGCCTAGACGCCAGAGGATGGCTCGGCGCCGTGCCGCCACCATTCGCCACAGCGATCCGTGGGTGGATGCTTTGCCGAGCGAAAAGCATCGGCCGTGAGCAGACTCAAAGTGTTTGCATCGGCTGCCAGTCGCCGGGTGGGTCGAGGGCAACCTGGTGGGCCAGCAGCCACTCACGGATCGCGGGGATCTCGCCATGCGCGATCATTGCTTGCAAAAATTGCGCCTCATTGTGGGCGCTGGCTTGATTGCCCGCGTCGGCAGCGATGGCCCAGCGCATTTCTGTCCACCAACGGGTGCGTCGCGTTGCCGCGGCGGCTTCGGCGACCAGCGCGGCGTCGCTTGCGCTGGTGCGCAACAAGGCGCTGGCGAGGAGTTGACCAATCAGGGTGTCATCGCCTGCCAGCAGTTTCCGCGCGATCGACTGACAATCCGCGGCCCGCTCGGGGTAAAGCTCAACCTTGCAGGCAGCGATCAGCCGCTGCCGTCCGCCGTTCACGTCCAGAGCGTGAGCCAGGCCAAACGCCATCACGATGGAGGGCTCGGTTGGAGGGTCGTTTTCGGTGTCGCCCGCAGGCGCCGGGGTCGGCACCAACTTCAGTGCTTGACTGAGCTCATCAGCGGCCTGGAGCCACGCCACAAAGTCGCCTTGATAGCGGCCGGATTGCGCGATGGCGTGGAGGCGCTCGGTATAGATCGGATCGGCAAGATCATTCGGCAACAGGCGCAGTGCCACGATACCGTTTTGGGCGTTGCCAGGGTCGGCCAACTCCAGCTCCGCCAGCACCGCCGCACTGCGTTGCAAACTGGCGGTCGGCGGCTGCTCGGCCGCCAGTTCCCGACGCGGCCTACCTCGCCCATCCATGGGCTCGTCGGACTCGAGCATTTGCCGCTGCAGAACGGCGTCAAATGGCCGCTCCGTTGCCACCCGTTGCCGCAGTTGCGCGATCACTTCCGGTGGCGACGGGGTCGCCCCCAGCTCCAGAAACCGCAACACGAGCCAGGCTTGTCGTGCGTTCTTCAGCGTCGGTACTGCCTGCCGAACTTGGCTGGCGATATCGGCTTGCGCCACCGCGGCATCGCTGGCAGCGTCTGCCCACACCGCCGCTGAAGACAACAGACCCAGCAGGATCAGACCGTTGATGCGCATTGATGACCTCGTCGATTAAAAAATTGCCATGGCTGCGGATGATTGGCGATCCGCCAAGCTGATCGCAGCACCGCCGCATCGGCCCTGCTGCTTGGCCAGAATATGGCCCAATTCTGCACAACGCAAGGCACCCGACCGGTTACGATGGGTGGTTCTCGCCGCCCGCACCAAGGCCGCCCGCACCAAGGATCACGGCGTGCGCCTCACGCTCCGCCTCCATCAGCTGCATTGCCCGCGAGGAGCTTGCCGATGTCCCTGCAAATTGCTGAACTTGCCAGCGCCGATCGCGCTGCCTGGGGCGAACTCGCCCTTGGCTATAAAACTTTCTACGAAGCCAACCTGAGCGCGGCCGAATACGCGGTGGCCTGGGATCGCTTGCTGCGCCAGGATCAGGTTTGCGGCCTGGGCGCCAAACGCGATGGCGTCCTGGTCGGCATCAGCCACCATCTCTATCACAGCAGCACTTGGCGGCCCCGGGTTTGCTATCTGCAAGATTTGTTTGTGCTGCCAAGCGCACGCGGCCAAGGGGTGGCGCGACAATTGATTGCGGCGGTGGCCGCAGCGGCGGTGCAGGCTGGCGCCGAACGGCTGTACTGGTTGACCCACGAACATAACGTCCGCGCGCGCCGCCTGTACGATCAGGTGGCGCATTACGACGGCTTTATCCGCTACGACTTGACGCTGCCGTGAATTGCTTGGGGGCGCGTCGATAAAGGCGCCGACCCGCCTGGCTAACGGGTAAACTCCAGCTTCCCCTGCAAGCATCGGAACTTGGCGTCGATGAAAATGATCATGGCCATCATCAAACCGTTCAAGCTCGATGATGTGCGCGAAGCGCTGGCCGAGGTCGGCGTGGCCGGCATCACCGTCACCGAAGTCAAGGGTTTCGGTCGCCAGAAGGGCCATACCGAGCTCTACCGTGGCGCCGAATACGTGGTCGATTTTCTGCCGAAAATAAAAATCGAGGCGGCGGTGGACGACGCCTTGGTCGAGTCCGCCGTCGAAGCCATCATCCATGCCGCCAATACCGGCAAGATCGGCGATGGCAAGATTTTCGTCTACGATCTGAATCGAGTGGTGCGCATCCGCACCGGCGAACTCGACAACGATGCGCTGTAGCCAGCCGCTGCGCTGCTACCCTGCATGCTTAAGGTCACGGTTCCTAACGCCTTGGCGGAAACTCACCAGTAGCGTAGGGTGGGTGCAACCCACCATTCTGAAACTCCGAACCATGGTGGGTTGCACCCACCCTACGTGCTTCATCAGCACCAATCACGCACTATTGCCCAGCACTGCCTATGTCCAACGATTTTACCGATGCCCTCAGTCGCCACCGTCTGTCCGCGCCGATCTCCTGGCTGTTGCTGGCCGGTTTGCTGGCGCTGATGATCTGGATCGTGATCGAGTTGTTGTGGTTGGTGTTGCGCTGGCAGCAGCCGTTGCCCGAAGCCCTGCCCCGATCCGCGGTGCCGACGACGACGTTGGCCTCGAACCCGGTGGCGTTGTCCAAGTGGCATTTGTTTGGCAGCGCCTTGACGCTGGCCGACCCGCGCGCGGCGTTGGCCAATGCGCCGCAAAGTTCGCTGCAATTGCGCCTGTTGTTGGTCTGGTCCGGGCGGGATCCCAAGCAGGGTCGCGCCATTCTGGCCGATGCCAACGGTGTCGAGCAAAGCCTCCGCGTCGGTGCCGAAGTGGCGCCCGGCGTGGTTCTCGATCAGGTCTTGGCTGATCGCGTGGTGCTCTCGCGCGGCGGTGTGCTGGAGGTGCTGACGATGACCCGCGAGCGCGCCCCGAACACCCGCAGCGCGCCCTCCGCTGCTGCCCCCAAAGCCGGTTTTGCCGCCGCTGGTGCCGGCCTCGTAATGCCCGCTGGGCGGTTGCTCAGTACCGCTGAAATGGGCCAGATCGGCGTGCCCAATGTGCCGATGATCGGCGTCGATCTGGAAGCGGTGCGCAAGCAGTTGGGCGTCGACCCGATGGAACTGGCGCGGCAAATTACCGCCTTGCCGGTGATGGAAAATGGCAAGATGGTCGGCGTGCGCTTGAACGCCGGGGCGCAGTCGGCGGCGCTCGCTCGTCTCGGCTTGCAGCCGGAGGATGTGGTGACCTCGATCAATGGCGTGCAGGTCACCGACCCCGGGCGGATCGCCGGCGTGCTGGCGAACTTGCCGCAAACCCGGCGCTTGAGCGTGGCGGTGCGACGAAACGGAAAAACCGAAAATCTTGCTGTCGATCTCAACTGATCAGGAAACCCTTGCCCATGCGTCCCATTCTGCTGTCGCTTGCCACTGTCCTAGCCTTGAGCTCGGCTCCGCTATTCGCCCAGGACGCCGCCGGCGGTGGCGCCGGTGGCGAGGTCAATCAACAGAACACGCTCAACATCAAAGACGCCGACATCCGTACCTTGATCGCGACGGTGAGTGAAATTACCGGCCGCAATTTCATCATCGACCCGCGCGTTGAGGGCAAGGTGAATGTGATCTCGGCCAAACCAATGAGCGCCGCCGAGATCTATTCGGTATTTGAATCGGTGTTGCGCGTGCATGGCTACGCGCTGGTGGCGGCCGGCGACATGGTCAAGATCGTGCCGGAAGCCCTGGCCATGCAGGATGGTTCAACCGGCACCAGCAGCACCGGTCCGGACGCGATTATTTCGCAGGTGATTCAACTCAAGCACGTTGCCGCCAAAGACCTGCTGCCGGTGTTGCAGCCGCTGAAACCGCAGAGCGCGCAATTGATGGCGAGCCCTTCCGGAAACGCTTTGGTGGTGATCGATCGGGCCGCCAATGTCGCCCGGCTAACCAGTCTGATCCGGCGCATCGATGTGGAATCGGAGAGCGCCGTGGAAGTGATCTTGCTCGGCCACGCCAACGCCACCGAAGTGGCCAATACGCTGACCCGGCTGATCTCGGATACCGGTATCGGCGCCGGCAAAGCGGTGGCCGATGCGCGCACCAATGCGATTTTGTTGTCCGGTGACCAGGCAGCGCGGCTCAAGCTGCGCGCCCTGGTCAGCCATCTGGATACGCCGTTGGAAAACAGCGATGCCACCCAGGTGGTGTATTTGCGCTATGCCAAGGCCGAGACCCTGGCGCCGGTGCTGGACGGCGTCGCCAACACACTGACCGGCAACAATGGGAAAACCGACGCGGCTCGACCGGCCACCATCCAGGCCGATTCCGAAACCAATGCCCTGGTCATCACCGCCGCGCCAGCGGTGTTTCGCGAACTGCAATCGGTGATCCGTTCGCTTGACGTGCGCCGCGCGCAGGTATTGATCCAGGCGATCATCGCGGAAGTCAGCGATGAAGCCATCCAGGAAATCGGCGTGCAGTGGCAGACCACCAACAGCCTGGACGGCAGCACCGGCGTCATCGGCGGTACCAATTTCCCCGGCACCGGCGGCCAGGGCAGCATCATCGGCGCGCTGACCAATCCGCTGGGTGCGCTCGGCGCCGGCCTCAATCTGGGTTATCTGGATGGGATCGCCACCGATCCGATCACCGGCAAGCCGGTCGCGGCGATCGGCGCCCTGGCCAAATTGCTCAAGGGCGACGGCCGCAGCAATGTCTTGTCCGAGCCTTCGATCATGACCCTGGACAACAAGGAAGCGATCATCAAGGTTGGTCAAGAAGTGCCGTTCCTCACCGGCCAATTCACCAACACCGGCAGCGGTGGCAGCAGCCAGCCGACCAATCCGTTCCAGACCGTGGAGCGCAAGGATGTCGGCATCGAACTCAAGGTCACGCCGCACATCAATGAAGGCAACGAGATCGCGCTCGACATCTCGCAGATCGTTTCTTCATTGGCGCCGACACCGACCGGCGCCACCGACCTGGTGACCAACAAGCGCGAGATCAATACCAGCGTGCTGGTGCGTGATGGCGCGCTGTTGGTGCTCGGTGGACTGACCACCACCGAGGTCACCGAAAACATCAGCAAGGTGCCTGGGCTCGGCGATATTCCGCTGCTCGGCAACCTGTTCCGGTTTCGCAAATCCAAGGTGCTCAAGCGCAATCTGATGGTGTTTTTGCGCCCGGTCATTTTGCGCGACGCCAATGCCGAGAACGCCATTTCGCAGGAGAAATACAATTTTCTGCGCGCCGAGCAATTGCAGGTTCGCGAGCGCCGCGAGAACCTGACCAAGGATCGTCAGCAACCGTTGTTGCCGGAGTTGCCAGCCGCCACCGAGTTGCCAGCCGCCACCGAGTTGCCGGCTGCCACCCGGCCTGCCGAGCCAGCAGCGCAATGAGCGAAGCGGCCCGCGCCCAGCCCGCCCGCCCGAGTTTTGCGTTTGCCCGCAAGAACGGCGCCACCGTGCTCGGCTTTGCCGATGGCGTGGCCGAGATTGCGCATCGGCCGGATGTCCGCCCGGAAGTATTGACCGAACTGCGGCGCTATTGCGGCTGCAAGATTCGCCTCTGCCGCTACGAAGTCGCCGAGTTTGATCGGTTGTTGCGCGACCTGTACGAAGGCGGCGGCGATGCCCGGCAAATGGTCGCCGATATGGATGGTCGCGTCGATCTCAACGCGCTGGCCGAAGAGTTGCCGGAGCCCGAAGACCTAGCCGAGAGCGACGACGACGCGCTGATCATCCGCCTGCTCAACGCGCTGCTGTCCGAAGCGATTCGCGAAAACGCCTCCGACATCCATATCGAACCATTTGAAAGCCGCCTGGTGGTGCGTTTTCGCGTCGATGGCGTGCTGCGCGAAGTGTTGACGCCGCAGAAAGCGGCGGCGGCGCCGATCGTGTCGCGCATCAAGGTGATGGCCAAACTCGATATCGCCGAGAAGCGCTTGCCGCAGGACGGCCGGATCGCGCTGCGGATCGCCGGTCGCCCGGTCGATGTGCGGGTCTCGACGATTCCCTCTGGCTATGGCGAACGCGTGGTGCTGCGCCTGCTCGACAAACAGGCCGGTCGTCTGGATCTGGCCCGGCTCGGCATGGAAGCCGACATGCAGGCAGCGATCGACGCGATGATCCACCGGCCGCACGGCATCCTGCTGGTGACCGGCCCGACCGGCTCCGGCAAGACCACCACGTTGTACGCCGCGTTGACGCGGTTGAACGACACCACGCGCAATATCCTGACGGTCGAAGACCCGATCGAGTACTACCTCGATGGCATCGGCCAGACCCAGGTCAACACCCGGGTCGATATGACCTTTGCCCGCGGCCTGCGGGCGATCCTGCGGCAGGATCCGGATGTCGTCATGGTCGGCGAAATCCGCGATCTGGAAACCGCCGAAATCGCCGTGCAGGCTTCGCTCACCGGGCATCTGGTGCTATCCACGCTGCATACCAATTCGGCGGTCGGCGCGGTCACCCGCTTGCGCGACATGGGCGTGGAACCGTTCTTGCTGGCCTCCAGTTTGATCGGCGTACTGGCGCAGCGGTTGGTGCGCGTACTCGACCCGGAGTTGCGCGAAGCCTACGCCGCGAGCGACGTCGAACTCGCCGCGTTCGGCCAATCGACCAAAGCCAAAACCCGGCCAACCCTGTATCGCCCACGCCCCGGCCTGAGTGGCAAGTTCGCTGGCTACAAAGGCCGCAGCGGCGTCTACGAACTGGTGTCGGTCGATGAACCGATGCGGCGGCTGATTCACGATCACGCCTCCGAAGCAGAAATGGAAAAATTGGCGCGCTCGCGGTCCCCCTCGATCGCCCAGGATGGCTGGCTTAAAGCCCTTTCTGGATTGACCTCGATCGAAGAAATCCTGCGCGTGGTGCGCGAACAGTGAGCACCAGCGCCGCCGTCGTAGCGACGCCGATGGCGCCGTCGTAGATACTCGGTTCGCCGTCCAATTATTTTTGGCGGCATAAAGGAGCGCCGAGCAGCGTCGCCATGTCGAGGCCGTTGTGGGAGCGTCGAGCAGCGTCGCAAGGCCGTTGTGGGAGCGCCGCTTGCGTCGCGATTGTCGTTTCGATAGCCAGGTCGCGACGCTTTTCGACGCTCCCACAAAACAAAAAACGTGGCGACTGAAAAAACTGGGACCTTGCCAATCGCTGGGTCGGTGACTACGCTGCCCGCTCGGCGCGGGGAATCACCGTCTGTGGTCCGCTTAAACCCAAGCCGTCACCGGCTGCGCCTCGCGCCCAGCGCTCGTATTTCGTTTCATTGCCAGGAGTTCGTGATGACCCAGCTACCGTTGCCAATGCCTGCGCCACGCCGAGTGGCTTCCGGTTCCCCGCACGCCTTGGCGCAGCGGCCGTTAGCGCGGATGGTCTCGGCGCTGTTGCTCTCCGGTGCGATCAGCGCGGCCGCGCAGGCGCAGGCGTTTCCGCCGAGTATCAACCTCGGCAGCCTGAGCGGTGCCGACGGCTTCCGCCTCGATGGCGTGGCGGCGGGTGACTTCTCCGGCTACTCGGTCAGCGCCGCCGGCGATATCAATGGCGATGGCCTAGCCGACCTGATCGTCGGGGCTTTCGGTGCCGGCCCGAACGGCAACGCCTTCTCCGGCAGCAGCTATGTGGTGTTCGGCCGGAGCACCCCGTTTGCCGCCACCTTGCCCCTATCCAGCCTGACCGGCAGCAACGGCTTCCGCCTCGATGGCGTGGCGGCGAATGACTACTCCGGCGTCTCGGTCAGCGCCGCCGGGGATATCAATGGCGATGGCATCGGCGACCTGATCGTCGGGGCTCCTGGTGCCAGCCCGAACGGCAACGCCTCCTCTGGTAGCAGCTATGTGGTGTTCGGCAAGAGCACCGGTTTTACCGCCACGCTGGCCCTGTCCAGCCTGAACGGCAGTAATGGCTTCCGCCTCGATGGCGTGGCGGTGGGTGACTTCTCCGGCGTCTCGGTCAGCGCCGCCGGGGATATCAATGGCGATGGCATCGGCGACCTGATCGTCGGGGCTCCTGGTGCCGACCCGAACGGCAACGCCTCCTCTGGTAGCAGCTATGTGGTGTTCGGCAAGGACACGGCCACGGTTGGGAACTTCACCCCGACGCTGGCCCTGTCCAGCCTGAGCGGCAGTAATGGTTTTCGCCTCGATGGCGTGGCGGCGGGTGACCGCTCCGGCCGCTCGGTCAGCGCCGCCGGCGATATCAATGGCGATGGAATCGGCGACCTGATCGTCGGGGCTGATCGTGCCGACCCGAACGGCAACGCCTCCTCCGGTAGCAGCTATGTGGTGTTCGGCAAGGACACGGCCACGGTTGGGAACTTCACCCCGACGCTGGCCCTGTCCAGCCTGAACGGCAGCAACGGCTTCCGCCTCGATGGCGTAGCGGCGTATGACCGCTCCGGACGCTCGGTCAGCGCCGCCGGGGATATCAATGGCGATGGCATCGACGACCTGATCGTCGGGGCTTATGGTGCCGACCCGAACGGCAACGCCTCCTCCGGCAGCAGCTATGTGGTGTTCGGCAAGGACACGGCCACGGTTGGGAACTTCACCCCGACGCTGGCCCTGTCCAGCCTGAGCGGCAGTAATGGTTTTCGCCTCGATGGCGTGGCGGCGAATGACTACTCCGGCC
>Ga0210033_1004349_pt1 | contig 10943 bp, 12 predicted proteins | sample CryGeymeta201501_FD_185465 | JGI IMG/M metagenome (GOLD analysis project Ga0210033, IMG submission 185465) | Groundwater microbial communities from Crystal Geyser aquifers in Utah, USA - Crystal Geyser metaG 2015-01 (SPAdes) (version 2) | ecosystem: Environmental > Aquatic > Deep subsurface >... | reverse complement strand
CAAATTTAACATCGAAACAACTGAATCTCAAATTGCTGGAGGAGATTTCACGTGCCAACGGGTAAACACATCACACTGGGAGAGATCTGCAATACGCTCCGCGGGGTGTGGGGCGGAGGGGTTTTAGGGAAGTGTAGTGGTGTATAATTTTCAGGACTTGATATGCTACGCTATTTTCTAAATCTATATTTATGACATCAGCCATTTTTCACACTCCCCCACCATCAATTCCGCAAGAAAGACCTTTTTCGGATATGTTGCAGAGTTTGAACTTTCCCGAAGGAACTGTGCCACATATTTGGTTTTCAAAAATTTTAGGGGTACCAGATATCGACACAATCGTTTTTTGCCCCAAGGTAGGGCTATTTGTTATTGAACTAAAAAGTTGGCCTCTTACATGTATTCTTGGAATAGCGTATTTTGGTTTGGAGATAGATCCTTCTTGTAAATCTTCAAAAATTCAGCCCTGGCAACAAGCGAAATTCGCTTGTGACACTCTAAAGGAACAAATGAAAAGAAGTTCTCACTGGAGCAACCTTAATAACCCATGGTTGTCTTCAGGCACATCATTGTTTCGTATTTCGCGTACGGGTTTTATGAATCATTTTCCAAAAGTAGATAATATAGCAAGAGAACAAATAAACTATTTGTGCGATAGGATTATCTTTGCCGATGACCTTGAAGATGGCGATAGGTTCATCGAAAGATTAAAGTTCATGAAATATAATCCAATAACAGGGAGAGGAATTTCGTTCGATGATAGCTACAAGTACACCGAAAAAATGGCGGAAGAGCTTGATCGGTACTTTAATTGGAAAGGTTCAAGTTCCGAATCCCCGTCCGCCTATGATTACAAACGATTAGAAATCATTGAGGGGAAAGAGGAAAAAAGATTAGACAGGGTTGATTTAGACTACCCTGTAATGTGTACAGGCTATGCAGGAACAGGCAAAACGGTTTTGGGACTTCAGGCTACATTGCGGAAAAATGTGCCATCACTTTTTCTTTGCTTCAACAAAGTATTAGCTGGCGACATTAGGCGTATCACAAGTTTGAGTCCACGCTTTCAACAATTTCGGTTTAATTCGCATGATATTCATGAACTAATTAGCATTTGCGAGGATTGGCTTGATATCACTAAACCCCAAAAAGAAGATGATCAAACTTTTGATGATTGGACAGAAAAACGAGTACAAGCGATTATTACAAAGGACAATGGGCTAGGAAAAATATTAGGAAAATCTTGGGAGTTCATAGTAGTTGATGAGGCTCAAGATTTATTTGACGCAGCATGGTCGTTGATCAATCAGCTTGTAGGACCAACGACATCGCTCTTCGTAGTGGACGGTAAACATCAGTTGCTGTATCGCGAATCTTCAGGCGATTACTTATATAAGACATTAAGAGAATCTATGCCTGATGATAACTTCATCCAAAAACGCCGTGTCTTCAGAACAACCGACTCGACATTTTTATTGAGTCAATTATTTATGCTTTCATATCCGTCGCGAGAAGAAGCCCAATCAATTTGGGGGAAAAAATTAGGGCCTCAATATCGAAAGGCATTAACAAAAGGAAGTTTAGATCAAGAATCGGATGATGATTTTGAATTACCACGAAAAGGTGGTGCGCCACCTAAGATAATTAATTTGTGGGAGAAGAATAAATTGAACGCGCCAAATCTAGATGTTGGCATCAGGATTGTTGGTGAGTTGATCGAAAATGCCTACAAAAAAATCATCAATTATGATGGAAAAGCAGGAGACATATTAATACTTGTACCATTTACGTATAAGAACGAAAGGACATCATCTTCAATCAATTGGTTGGATGTGGCGAAAAAAGCTTGTGAAAAAGTCGGTCTACCATATATTGACTATACCGACAAACAGCAAAAAAGGGAAGTGTATACACCTAACGAAGTTAGAATAGCAACTTTTCAAAGTTGCCGAGGAATTGAAGGATTACACTCTATTGTGTTAGGATTTGAAGGGTTAGCGGCAAGTGCTCAGAGAAATTCACAGCGGATTCGAAATCTTGGATATATAGTTTTATCGCGCTCGGTTTTTGACACAGATATACTTTACTTCGAACCTGACACCAGTGTTTTCAGAAACACAGAGGTTGAATTTCTAAAATCTATTTTGGATGTATCGGGTTTATAGGACAATGGTACAAAAAAATAAAGACGAATCCTTCGATATGCCTAACAACATTTGTGTTTTTTGTAATAACCCCATATTGAGCGGCAATAAGGCACCAGAACATATTTTTCCACGCTGGTTGCAAGACCATTTGAATTTAAAAAAAATATACTTTTACCAAACACTTTACAATCAACCAGGTACTTTGATTGAAGACAAACGTTATTTATCCTTTAATGGTCATGTGAGTGGAAATGTTTGTAAGAAATGCAATACTGGATGGTTGTCAGATATAGAGAATGGGGCTAAGGAAAAACTCATCTTGTTGTTTGATGGAAAAGAAGATATAAAATTGTCTTTAGCAGAATCAAAAAACTTATCGTTATGGATGTTTAAAACCGCCTTGACCTTACATTCAGCCTCCATTCAAAAAAGATTTATTCCCGATTTACATTACAAATCTTTTTATCGCAACCTGTCAATTCCTGAGGATGTTTGGATACATATATCTCCCGTCAAAACATCAGACGCACAGGATTTATCTTGGATTCAAAATGGTGGTTGGCGTGGAGTAAATAGTAAAGTTCAAAATCAAGATTTTTTGGATATGATTAAGATGTGCTACAAAGTGTCGCTACGCGTGGGATGGCTGGCTTGGCGTATAGCATATTTACCAAATGTTAATTTTTTTGATTTTGACAATGACACAGTCAAAAATATTTACCCGCGCAACTACGAATTGATTTGGAAGCCGAGTCTTCATTTGGATTCACTAAAAGAATTAGATTCCAGTCTTATTCTTTCTGTAAATCGCCAGCAAGTAAACCCAAGTTCAATGTTTCCAAATTAGGAGGATAAGTATGGTTTCAGAAAAATTGAATCAAGCAGTGCAACTTATTAAATCTGGTAATAAAATAGCCGCATTACCGATTTTGAAGGGGATCGTGCAAGCTGAACCAAACAACGAAAATGCCTGGTTATGGTTGTATTCATGCGTGGAGAAAGTTGAGCAGAAAAAATACTGTCTGCAACAGGCAATAAGAATCAATCCCGATAATCAAAAGGCACACGAAGCATTATTGAAATTGGAAAGCCAAACATCTATTGCCGCACAACAAACACATCCGTCAACCGATCCTTTTACACGCTCGTCGATGGAAAATCTTGACCGTGAAAAGCAGCAAACACAGCCTAGAACCAAAGAGTCACTAAAAAGAAAAGGCATTCTACCTTTTATAGGCATTTTCTTTGTGACAGCTTGTCTCGTTTTAACTTTGTTAGCGATATTACTTGTAAGAATCCCTGTTGTTTCTCAAATATTTAATCTATTCCCAGAATGGACTTATTCGGCATCAATGAAACCTGTTCTTGCTGAATTACAAGTTTGGTTAAGTGGTCCTGTTAATCAATTGGAATTAGATTTGTCCAGCCCATACGGACATGAAAGGGAGAGTGGCTATACAAATTATGATGCTTTAAATTATTATGATCTTATGCCAGACATGATGAGAGTTCTTGGTTTTTCACCATCCCAAATTGTTGAGATGCAACAAGAAACCAGAGCAAATTTAGCGGAGAATCTCCTTCCAACGCTTAGCTCTGTAAAACAAAACGGATTTGTCATAGTAACTAAACTTGAGGGGATAAACCCACCTGATTCAATCAAAGTTGCTCATGAAAGAGTTTCAAGTTGTGTAAGATACAAAGTGGAAACCGCAAATGCCATGATTGCCTTTCTTGACACAGGCAATGATTCGAATTTTCCAACAGGAGACTGTAATTTTTTTGAAGAATCGTTGCAAATGATATCGGATTTCATAAAATAAACCTTCTGAAAATCTTGAGAGTGTGTCTGTGGCAGGAATGGCGGGAAAATGGGGGAGGATGGAGGCAAACCTGACATGTCTCATCCGCGCTGTGGTTAACCATAACGCGTGCGCGGACATAGGTCACGATTATCAGACTTTCGCGGAGACATGTCAGGTTTTTAGTGGAGTACTCAGTTGCCAGCCATACCGTCCCCTTGCGGAGACACCTTCGGCAGGTTTTTGAAAAGAACTCCGAGACTTCAAAAATCTCGGAGTTCTGCAATTACTTGGTTTCAAATAGCGAGCGTGGCAATTCGGATTGTCTGATGATCCCCAACAAAGTACCTGTTCTCAATTCGGCATGATCGGGCACGGGGACAGTAATGGTCGAATTTCCAACCTGTTTTTGCATGATGATGTGACTGCCCTTCTGGCGCACTTTTTCAAATCCATTTTGCGCCAGAATCTTGCATACATCCCTGCCTGAGAGAACGCGTAACTTGGGCATTTTACGCTCGAATGGAAGGTTTTGCTTTTAGATTTGGCACAACGGGCATGAGCGGCATGACATAGGTCTCTTTCTTAAGTCTTCGTTTGATTTCAGATGGAGAAGCCACTTCAAAAAACAATTCCACCGCTTCCAGTAAATTGGAACGCGCTTCTTCGATGTTCTTTCCTTGACTCACCACATCCACTTCGGGGCAGGTCGCGACAAACCAATCATCATCGCGCTCGATCACAGCCGTTAATTGAAAGGATTTTGTGCTCATAATATTTCTCCAGTTCTTAGCGCAATTATACGCTAACTTTTTGTTGCGAGTTGTCCGCGTCTGCTTTGGCGGGAGAATGGGGGAAACGACCTCATGTTTCGACAGGCTCAACAACCGCCCCCAGCCCATCTCCAAATGGAGATGGGAGCCGCGCCGTTGCCAACCACATCGTCCCCTTGTGGGATAACGTCCGCGGGGAGGTGGGGCATGATTGGTCAGTCCCTTGCGCAAACCCGACATGTCTCACCCGCGCCGTGGTTAACCATAACGCGTGCGCGGACATAGGTCACGATTATCAGACTTTCGCGGAGACATGTCAGGTTTTTAGTGGAGTACTCAGTTGCCAGCCATACCGTCCCCTTGCGGAGACACCTTCGGCAGGTTTTTGAAAAGAACTCCGAGACTTCAAAAATCTCGGAGTTCTGCAATTACTTGGTTTCAAATAGCGAGCGTGGCAATTCGGATTGTCTGATGATCCCCAACAAAGTACCTGTTCTCAATTCGGCATGATCGGGCACGGGGACAGTAATGGTCGAATTTCCAACCTGTTTTTGCATGATGATGTGACTGCCCTTCTGGCGCACTTTTTCAAATCCATTTTGCGCCAGAATCTTGCATACATCCCTGCCTGAGAGAACGCGTAACTTGGGCATTTTACGCTCGAATGGAAGGTTTTGCTTTTAGATTTGGCACAACGGGCATGAGCGGCATGACATAGGTCTCTTTCTTAAGTCTTCGTTTGATTTCAGATGGAGAAGCCACTTCAAAAAACAATTCCACCGCTTCCAGTAAATTGGAACGCGCTTCTTCGATGTTCTTTCCTTGACTCACCACATCCACTTCGGGGCAGGTCGCGACAAACCAATCATCATCGCGCTCGATCACAGCCGTTAATTGAAAGGATTTTGTGCTCATAATATTTCTCCAGTTCTTAGCGCAATTATACGCTAACTTTTTGTTGCGAGTTGTCCGCGTCTGCTTTGGCGGGAGAATGGGGGAAACGACCTCATGTTTCGACAGGCTCAACAACCGCCCCCAGCCCATCTCCAAATGGAGATGGGAGCCGCGCCGTTGCCAACCACATCGTCCCCTTGTGGGATAACGTCCGCGGGGAGGTGGGGCGTGATTGGTCGGTCTCTCGCGGAAACCTGACATGTCTCATCCGCGCCGTGGTTAACCATAACGCGTGCACGGACATAGGTCACGATTAACGGACTTTCGCGGAGACATGTCAGGTTTTTAGAGGGTATAATTTGACCAAGAGACAGGAGAGCGCCATGACCCGAACATTTACTGCCGTAATTCACAAAGAAGATACCTGGTATGTGGCAGATTGTCCCGAAGTTGGGACGGTCAGCCAGGGCAAAACCGTCGAAGAAGCGATTGCCAATCTAACAGAAGCAACCGAACTCTATCTGGAAGAATTTCCCCTGTTGGAAACCAACCATCCATTGTTGACCACCTTTGATGTGGCGACTTATGCCTAATCTGCCACATCTATCTGGTAAGGAAATCATCCGCGCATTGGAACGGCTTGGCTTTGTTCAGGCGCGTCAACGTGGGAGCCATGTTGTCATGAAAAAGTCCACGCCAGAGGGAAGTGTCGGTTGTGTTGTCCCTTTGCATGGCGAAGTCGCAATCGGGACATTGCATAGCATTCTGAAACAAGCCAGAGTCTCAGCAGACGATTTGATAAAAGTCGCGAAGTAATCGGAGCCGAAAGGCTCTGATTTTTTTATGTGTCCGCGCCGTTGCCAACCATATCGTCTCCCTTGCGGGATAATGTCCGCGTGGGCATGGGTCACGATCTCGTTCTCTTGCGGAGCCATGTCAGGTTTTTGGGGTGTATAATTTGCGCAGGAGAATTTGCCATGGTACTTAGCGAAAAAATCCAGGAATACATCCAGAAACTTCCGCCGTCATTTCAGGAAGAACTGTTTGACTATTTAGAATTCCTGCTTGACAAGGCAGAGCGCGAAGACAAGGAATGGTCGCGCCTTTCGCTGGCATCGGCAATGCGCGGCATGGAAGATGAGCCTGAGATTTACACCGTCGCCGATTTGAAGGTCAAATACTCATGAGAAACGCAGGGGATGTTGTTCTTTTTCGATTTCCGCAAACGGATTTAGCCGAGGGTAAACTGCGTCCCGCACTTTTACTTGGCAAACTCCCTGGCGAATACGACGACTGGTTGACTTGCATGATTTCATCGCAGACTCGACATTACCTGCCAAATTTTGACGAGATTATTCAAGAAGGCGATTCTGATTTTGCTCAAAGCGGATTGAAACTTGAAAGCGTGATCCGAGTCGGAAGATTGGCGGTTATTGAAGGTGAAAGCCTGCTCGGGGAAATTGGAAGGATTTCGGGTGAAAGATTTAAGCGAATCAAAAGTCAACTTGCAAAGTGGATGCTGGAGTAAAAATCGGAGTCTTTCGACTCCGATTTTTTACGCGTCTGCGCCGTTGCCAGCCATATCGTCCCCTTGTGGGACAACGTCCCCTTGCGGGATAACGTCCGCAGGGATGTGGGTCACGATTGATCGGTCCCTCGCGCAAACCTGACATGTCTCATTCGCGCCGTTGCCAACCGTAACGCGTGCACGGACATAGGTCACGATAATCGGACTTTCGCGGAGACATGTCAGGTTTTTAGTGGGTTGCCCGCGCCGTCCCCAGCCATATCATCCCCTTGTGGGACATCGTCCCCTTGGGGATAACGTCCGCGTTATATAAAATAATACACTGCATTTTTCCTGAGTTTCCAGTGGACTCAATAATGACCCCACTGCAAAAAGGCTGTTCATGCCAGGCGAGATGACCGACAATCCAACTGATGCAGTTCATCTGCCCAAAGTGACGCGCGCCGTCCTCCTCCTTAACGCCTTCCAGTCCGCGCAGCCATTCAGCGCGTGTAAAGCGGAATTGGCCAACCAATGGATGTGTCATGATTCGCTCCCACGTTTGAAATCAGAGTCCTCGCTCCGCGATTCGCAACGCGCCCCACTCCGCGTGTGTCTGCGGGACGGGCTTCACCTCATCTTCGGGCCGCCGCACGAGACCCAGCGCGCCCGTCGAACAGGCGATCACGCAGACGCCGCAACCCGTGCAACGAACGGCTTCCACTTTTGCCAGCAAACCATCCATCGAAAGCGCGTTGAACTGACAAGCCTTGATGCAATCCTCGCAACCGTTGCAAATGGCATCATCCACCTGGTTGACGAAGGCCGAGCTTGCCACCACGTTGGCAATGCCTAACTCGGCCATGCCGCGCAGGATTCCGCACGAGCATGCGCAGCAATTGCAAATGTAATACACGCCCTCCGCGCTGTTGCTCACCGAATGGACCAGTCCCGCTTCGGCGGCGCGGCGCAACGTCCCCATCGCCTCGTCGCGGGTCAGCGCGCGGATGACGGGGCTTTTATCGTACGCGTTTGGCCGCTGATCGAAAGTCATGCACACGTCAATCGGATGCTCGCAAGCCTGCCCGATCAACGCCTTCTGTTTTCGGCAGATACAATCCAGCACGCCCCACGACTGCGCCGCGTTGATGATCTCCGCCGCGCTTTCAAACGGACGGATTTCCATTGGGTTGCGGACAGTCTCATTCACGGGAATGACGCGATGAAATTGCGGTTTGACGCCCAGCATTTTCCCGAACGCACTTTGGAAATAATCCTCGAACAGGCGCGCCAACTCGGCGTCCATCGTGCCGACCTGCATCTCGTAGATGCCGACGACGAACGGAATTAACTTGAACCCCAGCGCGTCGTCTTTGCGACCCGCTTCGATGAGGCCGCGGCGCGACATCGCTTTGAGTTGGTCGCGCAACCCCGCGGCCTCCCTGCCCGTGCGGGCCGCGATCTCCTCCACGGTCTCCAGCGAGGGGAGCAGTTGCGCGGCGAGTCCCGCCTCTTCAGGCGCATACAATTTCGCCAGCAGTTTCAATTCCCGGCCATCGGCTGTCGGTGGGAAACCGTTTGGCAGGGCGTTCAGTTGTTCGGCAAGTTGTTTGTAGGGGTTATCCATGCTTCCTCCGACGGCGAATGTGGCGTCACAGAATCTCCCTGGTATTTTACACCGTCTCGTTGAGAAATTGAAAGCCGCGCAAGCGAAGTTCGTGGGTATAATAGCCCCATCCCAAAGGACTCCATGACCGAAGAAACACCCCCCTCCCTGCCCCAACCCGTCCCATGCTACGAGTGCGCCTCAGGCCTCATGCGTATGCGCTTCATCACCTACGTCACCTGGCTGAACGAGGAACTCGTTACTGTGCCGAACTTCCCTGCCTGGGTCTGCGACGTGTGCGGGCGGCGCGAATACGATGAGAAAGCCATCTCGTGGCTGACCATGCTCCTCAGCCCGAACGCGGGACGTCCCACCCAGCGGAAACGCATCCCGCCTCGCGCGCGACCTCGGGCGGAATCCCCGCGACCCAGCCCCGACCAAACTTGAGCATTTTCCCCCACCCCCCAAGGAGCCCCGCCCTTGTCCATGGACACATCCCCCCGCACGCACCGCTTCCTGCCCGCCGACATCCTCACCTCCAGTTATCGTGTGGTCGGCAAAGTCGCGGTCTCCACCAACGGCGTGATGGGCTTAATGAACGACCCCACCCACACCTACATGGAAGTGCTGGATGCCCGCCTGGCGCGCATCCACATGCCCACCAAACTGGTGGACCACTTCGAGGTGATCCGCATGTTCAAGCGGCAGGTTTTCGCCATCGCCCTCGCCCGCCGCGAAGACCTCGGTCCGCAGGCGGTGGTACGCGGCGGATTTACAAACGTCACCGAATATCCCATCCGGGTGACCACACAGGTATACGAAATCGAGGGCAAGATCGAATATCCCGGGCGCTTCGATTTCTCGGCGCTGATGGCAGAGGGCAGCCGCGACTTCATCCCCATTTTCGACGCCACCTTGACAGCCATCCTCATCCCCACCCTGCGCGTCGAAAGCCCGGGCATGTTGTTCAACCGCACCCAGGCAGACCTGCTGGCCCTGCAAGCCCAGCGCGTCAAAGTGCAAAGTGGACCGTAATATCGCTTGACCAATTTAGAGTGGGGATGATAAAATCCTGCCCGCTTGGTTTGGACAATCTCATGCCGCCGCAAACCACCCCCGCTGGCAAGAGTCCGGCAAGTACAACCGCCCCCATCGTCTAGTGGACCAGGACGCAGCCCTTTCAAGGCTACGACCGGGGTTCGAATCCCCGTGGGGGCACAAAATAAAATCGCCGCAAGGCGGTTTTTGTTTTCTACGACCGGCGTCCCCATTCAGGGGATGCTATTCGAATCCCCGTGCCCACAGGGTGCGCGGTGCGCGAGGGGCGCAAAATAAAATCGCCGCAAGGCGGTTTTTGTTTTCTACGACCGGCGTCCCCATTCAGGGGATGCTATTCGAATCCCCGTGCCCACAGGGTGCGCGGTGCGCGAGGGGCACAAAATAAAATCGCCGCAAGGCGGTTTTTGTTTTCTACGACTGGCGTCCCCATTCAGGGGATGCTATTCGAATCCCCGTGCCCTTTCAGGATGCTTCGCGAGGGGCACAAAATAAAATGGGTGCGTTTCATTTGAGTTGAAAAGATCAGGATTATGTGATTCTCGCGCAAATCTAAACTTTGGAATTTACTGGAGCATAAATCCCGAAGGGATGGCATGATTGTAACGGATGACCGCTCTGGGGCCATAATCCCGAAGGGATGACATGATTCGGCGGAAAATGCCACCCCTTCGGGGTTATGGATGAACAACGTCACGATCTATAATCCGGTCACCCCTTCGGGGTTGGGAATCATTGTTACAAATCGTTCCAACTCATTTGCGAAGTAACTGCGCTTTTCAGTTGAAACACACCCTTTTGTTTATTCCTCGATTGGTTTCATTCGGAAGGGGATCATCAGCAGAAACCCAATGGCGATGATCGTTTGCCCGATGACAATGCCGCGCGACTGCAACGGACCAAAGAACGGGCCCTCGGGCATGACCTGCGTACCCATGCCGAACAGGTCCGCCATCCCCGCAAAGACAGAGACAACGTAGCCCGTGGCCACCAGCCGCATTCCAATATCCGCCGCGATGGTGCGTTCCCGTCCCTTCCACAGGGCCAGCAACCCCACGTAACCGCCAAGGCACAGGATGCCCAGCCCCGCCAGCAAAACGGAAACCTGAATGAAGCCGACGGTGGGACTGTTATCCCAGCCGAACCAGGCAGGTTTGG
>Ga0210033_1004346_pt1 | contig 10952 bp, 11 predicted proteins | sample CryGeymeta201501_FD_185465 | JGI IMG/M metagenome (GOLD analysis project Ga0210033, IMG submission 185465) | Groundwater microbial communities from Crystal Geyser aquifers in Utah, USA - Crystal Geyser metaG 2015-01 (SPAdes) (version 2) | ecosystem: Environmental > Aquatic > Deep subsurface >... | reverse complement strand
TCCAGGCTTTGGACTTGTCGCCGCCAAAATTCATCTTGCTCGGGTCGCTCTCCGGCAGGTGCTCGGGGTCCAGGCCCGCAGCCCGGATGCTGGGCGCCAGGTAGTTGCCGTGCACGCCCGTAAAAAGCCCGGCATCCTCTCGGCGACGGTGATGACCTTTGCCCACACCCTGGGCGAATTCGGCGTGGTGCTCATGGTGGGCGGCAACATCCCGGGCGAGACCCAGACCGTGGCCATCGCCATCTATGACCGGGTGCAGGCCTTCGACGAGGCGGCGGCGGGGACCATGTCGCTGGCCTTGTTGTTGGTGTCGTTGGCCACCATCGCGGTGAGCTATGGCCTGGCCGCCCAGCTCGTCAAGGCACGACGCGGATGAGCCTTTTCTTGGAAATCAGGCACGACGGCCCAATCCTCGATTTCCGCGCCGACCTGCCGGAAGGGGCCATCACCGCCCTGGTCGGTCCCTCGGGTAGCGGCAAGACTTCGCTGCTGCGCGCCGTGGCCGGGCTGCTGAAACCCCGCCGGGCGCGCATCGCTTTGGGCGGCGACGTTTGGGACAGCGACAAACCGGTCAGCAAGCCGGTGCATCGGCCCACGCGGGATCGCCCCATCGGCCTGGTGCCCCAGCATTACGGCCTGTTTCCGCATCTCACCGTGCTCGGCAATGTCGAGACCGCGCTGCTGCATCTGCCTCGCGGCGAGCGCGCGGCGCGGGCGCGGGAGTGCCTGCGGCTCGCCCAGGTGGCCGAACTGGAAGCGCGGCTGCCGCGCCAACTTTCCGGCGGCCAGAAACAGCGCGTTGCCCTGGCCCGCGCCATCGCCCGGCAACCGCGCGTGCTGCTGCTCGACGAACCTTTTTCGGCGGTGGATCGCGCCACCCGCAAGCAGCTTTACGTGGAACTGCGCCACCTGCATGGCCAACTGGGCATGACCGTGCTGCTGGTCACCCACGACCTTCAGGAAGCGGCGCAACTGGCCAGCCATCTGGTCCTGCTTGAAGGCGGACGCCCGGTGCAGGTCGGCCCGACGCCCGAGGTGCTCACCCGGCCGGCCAACGAGACGGCGGCGCGGCTACTGGACATTCCCAACGTGTTCGACGCGCTGATTGAAACGGAAGGCGAGCGCCTCCGCCTGCTCTGGGGGCCGCACATCCTGCGCCTGCCGAAGACGGCCACCGTCCCGGCCGGCCACTGCCGTTTCGCCGTGCTGCCGGAAAACGTCCTGTTGGTGCGGCCGGACAAGCCCTGGGACGGCCACCTGGAAAACCCGCTGTCCGCGACCGTGGCGGAAGTCATGGAACTGGGTGCCGAGGCCTTGGTCTGGCTGGCCCCCGACGGCCTGCCCGACATCCGGCTGCAAATGCGCCTGCCGGGCCGGGCGCTGGTCCGCTACCGGCTGGTGGCGGGCGGGCGGGTCGAGGTCTGTCTGCGCGGGGCGGATATCGTGCCGCTGGCGGCATGAGCGCTCCGCTCTGGCACCCGTTCGCCACGTATCACTTTGCCGTTTCCGGGGTGGAGACCTGGCTCTGGCTGCCACCCCTGGCGGCCTTCGCCATCAGTTTTTTCACCAGCATGGTGGGCATTTCCGGGGCCTTCCTGCTGGTGCCGTTCCAGATGAGCGTGCTGGGCTTCGCCAGTCCGTCCGCCAGCGCCACCAATCTGGTGTTCAACCTCATCGCGATTCCGGGCGGCATGGTCCGCTATTGGCGGGAGAACCGGCTGTTCTGGCCGCTGGCCCTGGTGGTCACCCTCGGCGGCGCGCCGGGCACCTTCGCCGGGGCTTGGCTGCGCACCCACTGGCTGGCCGAGCGGGCCGCCTTCGAGCCCTTCGTCGCCGCCATCCTGGCCTGGCTGGCCTGGCGCATGTGGGCCGATCAGCGACGGGAAACCGGCCAGCCCCACCCCGACAGCGAAGCGCGCCTCCTTGGTTGGAGCGCACGGGAAATCCGCTTTCTGTACGGCGGCCGGCAATACGGCGTGCCGCTGCCCTCCATGCTGCTCTTCGCTTTCCTGGTCGGGGTGATCGGCACCGCCTATGGCATCGGCGGCGGTCCTTCATCGTGCCGATCTGCCTGGCGTTATACCGCCTGCCGGTACATGCCATCGCCGGGGCGACGCTCACCGCCACCTTCCTCACCTCGGCCATTGCACTCGCGGCCTATTCCTTGCTGCCGGCGCCAGCAGGTCTGGTGGTCAGGCCGGACTGGGCGCTGGGCCTGGCCTAAGGCGTCGGCGGCCTGGCTGGGGCCTATCTGGGCGCGCGCTGGCAACGGCGGGTACCGCAACGACTGCTCAAGGCATGGCTTGCCCTGTTGCTGGTCGGGCTGGCGCTCCGCTATGCATGCCCGGGGTAGCGCCGGGACGGGGAACAATCGGCAGAAAAAAGGCCACCCGAGAGTGGCCAACCGTCCTGGTTCGCACCGATCAGCGCGGCAGTTCCTCGAATACGTTGGTCCAGACGTTGAGAACCTGGGCGCCACCGGGTTTGTTGCCAGTCTCGATCTTCTTCACCACGGCCAGTTTCCACATGTCCAACTTGTACAGGTTGCCGTCCTTGTCGTTGGAAACGTAACCCCAGTGGCTGTCCGACGTGAAGGCGATGTGGCCCATGCGGCCGGCGCCGATCTTCAGGTCCTTGACGGTTTTTTTCTGCGCCACGTCGATGATGGAGATGACGTTGTTGCCGTAGTTGGTGACCACGGCGTAGCGGCCGTCCGGGGTGTTGTAGGTGTGGCCGACACCGTTGCTGGCGGTGGTCAGACGATGCGCGAGCTGCTTGTTGTCGGCGCGGAAGAAGGCCACCTCGCGGCCGCGCAAATCCTTGCCGGGGCCGCGGTTGAGTGCCAGGAAGTATTTGCCGTCCTGGGTGAAGTTGCCGTGGTGGGCCTCCACCACTTCTTCGCCGATGAGCGGCATGTCCATGCGGGCGACCACAGCCATGCCCGGCTTGGCCAGGTCGTAGACGATGATGCCGGGGGCGGCCGCGTCGCTGCCCTCATGCACCAGCCAGAGTTCCTTGCCGTCGGGACTGGGCACCGGATAATGGGGCGCACTGGGCACCGGCAGGGCCTGCACGCTCCAGTCCTGGGTGTCGACGACCACCAGGCGGTTGTCCACCCGGTCCACGGCGAAGAAATAGCGCGAATCCAGACTCCAGGCGTTGTGCATGGAGGTCACGCCCTTGGCGGCACCTGTGACATCCAGGTCAATGACCTTGGCGATGCTGTCGTTGGCCGTGCTGACGAAGGTGTGGCGCAGTTTGCCGCCGTCCAGGCCCCAGTGGTTGAGGCCGACCCATTTGCCGTCCGGGCTGACCACGCCGTGCTTGGGCCGGTTGCCGGTCTCGATGCGCTTGATCACTTTCCTGCCGGCCAGGTCGATGGCGATCAGTTCCTTCTGGCCTTCGCCAGCGCAACTGACATAGACCTTCTTCGCGTCCGGAGTGGTGGTGCCGAGGCCGCCGCCCTTGCAGGTCTCCAGGTCGGCCACCACGGCATCGGTCCTGGTATCGACGATGTAGGCGTGGCCGGAGCCATGCAGTTGCACCACCAGGTCGGGCCAGACCGGGGCGGCAAGGGTGGGGGCGGAAAATCCGGCCGCGAGGGCCAGTGTCAACAGGCTTTTGTTCATGGTGCGTCTCCTTCAGTGAAGTGAGTGACCGGGGGCATCCCGATCACGCCGAGCCTGATCACCCGGTTTGCCATGCTGACACTGCGTGCTCAGGCATTTCATTGATGGCGGGCAAGTCACCCGCCCATCGAAAAGAAATCGGTACAACAGACTGGAACAGAAGGTGTCCGTCATCCCCGCCAGGCTAGAAACGGCCTCGATTTCACAGGGATGACGGGTATTACAGACACGCCGAATGTCAACCAATCTTGGCTTCGGCCGAGTTCTTGTCGCCAGTGTTGTCTACCCAGTTCACCACGACCGTGTCGCCAACCTTGGCGCCCTTGACCTTGAACGCCAGGTAGGGATTCTTGGAAATACCACCGCCCCACTGCGCGTCCAGCACCATCTTGCCATTCACGCTGGCGGTGACGTTGGTGATGTGGTGGGCAGGCACAACAGCGCCTGTCTTGGCGTCCTTGCGCAGGCCGGTTTCCATCGGGTGGTTCATCAGGCACTTCACGTCAGCGGTGTCGCCAGCCATGGAAGCGCGGATCTTCATCGGTTCAGCCATTTCGTTTCTCCTGGTTGATCAGCCGCCGCAGCCGCCGATTGTGACTTTCACTTCTTTGGCGACGGTATAGGTCTTGCCGCCCGCCTTGACGATGGCCCGCACGTTGGAGGTCGCACCCATCTTGATGCGAGTGGAGACGTAGCCTTGCGCGCCGTTCATCAGATTGAAGGTGGCGATCAGCGGCAGGGTGTTCTTCTCGCCCAGGATGGTGATGGACTCGGTGCCGGCGATGCTGGAACTGATTTCAACCGGCACCACGGCGCCGTTCTCGGCAATATCAGGGGCCTTCACGCTGATGTCACCGCTGGCGGCAGCGCCCGTGGCGTTAATGGCAGTCAAGGCGGCATCGACGCCCTTGGCGTCGAATGCGGCCTTGTTCCAGTCGGCGGCGAAGGCCGTCGCGGGGTTGAGCAGCCCGGCGGCGGCGGCCACGCTCACCACACCGGCCGCGCCGGCACCTTTCAGGATGCTTCTACGTTGCATATTCATGTCAAATCTCTCCGAATGGGAATAGGCGTGCATCCCCCGGCCTCGCGGCCAGGGGATGCACCGGGTGAATCAATCGCGCTGGCTGGGCGCCGTCACCGGAGCGCCGTTGGACAACGCCGTCATGAACACTTCGATGTCGTTGTATTCCGGGCTGCCGATCTTGAGCGGTTGCACGCCGGCATTGCGGTTGCACTCGGTAAAGCGCACATGCAGGGATTGCAGTTCGTCCTTACTGCGCCAGGTCGGCCAGTGGCCGATGTCGCCGTAATGGGTGGTCGGAATCTGACCGCGCAGCCCCTTGCCGACAAACGAGACATGGCAGGTGGCGCAGGAGAAATTGGTCCAGCCGGCCTTCATGTGGAACAGGGTCTTGCCGCGTTCGAAAGATTTTTTCAGCGGCCCTTTGCTGACATCGATCTTCAGGGGCATCTGGTTGCTGAAGGCAGTGATGTAGACCGACACGGCGGTGTTGTCGTAGCTGCCGTTTTCCAGCTTCATGCCTTGCTTGGCGGCACAGGCCTCGATCCTGGCTTCCATGCCGATGACGCCGCCCATGGCCTTGTCGAAGCGCGGGTAGGCCAAGCGCAAGCCCTTGAGGTTGCCCTTCTTGGCGCCCATGCAGGTGGCGAATTCGCCCTTGGCGTTGAGTTGTTTGTACAACACCTCACCGCGGTCCTGGGCGTCGTGGCCACCATGCAGCGTGTCATCGTAGGGCGCGTCACGGTATTTCCAGTTCACCGTCCAGAATTCGGTCAGGTCGTTGACTCGCTTGGTGTCCAGGTTCTTGTTGTCCTTCCAGTACTGCCAGGTATTGGTGTGCTTGGCATCGTCGCTGGCCTTGGGCGATTTGCCGTAGTCGAGGAAAGGCGTCATGTCGCGGTAGGTCGCGTCGGCGGCAAGCGCATGGGCAACCGGCAGGGCGAGGAGAGCGAGGGTCAGTGTGGTTATTTTCATGGGTTGTCCTCCGGGCTCACTTCAGGGATTGCAGATAGGCGACGACGTCGCGGATGTCCTGGTCGGACAGCACGCCATTGCTGCCGAAGGGCGGCATTTCCGCGAGCGGATTGGCGACGCGGCGATCCCATATCTGTTGGTAGATGTGCGCGTCGGTGTAACCCCAGGTGCCGACGTTCATCAGCGGCAGTCCGCCGGTACCGCCTTGCGGGTCACCCGGCAGAACGTGGCAGGCCCAGCAGTTGCCGCGCTGGGTGTTCATGGCGATCTTCTTGCCGTTTTCCGCGTTGCCGTTGAGGGGGCCTTGCAGGGTCACGGTTTCCGGCTTCCTGGTGGGGCGCTTGTCCTCATAGCTCAGGGTCGGCCACTTGGACAAATCCTGACGGTGCTCGTTGTATTTCAGTTCGCCGCTGTTCTTCACCGGCAGCGGCCAGAGGGTTTTCTTTTCCTTGGTCGCGTCATACAGGATGTTGGATGGCAGCGCGTCGGCGGCCTGGGCGGCGTAGCCTGCGGTCAGGCTTAGCGCGGCCAGCGCCAGCAGGGTTTTCTTCATGTAGGTCTCCTCGGTGGTCGCGGACAACAGATCCGCGCCTGTTTCCTTAGCAGACACCATGCCAAGGCGAGAGAAACGCCATAACGCGCTGTTTATGCGGAACAAATATCGAAGCCGGTGAAACGGGGCAAGGGCAATATGGGTCAGGCCAACCCAATGACCCAGGACGATTGGGTCAGAATGACCCACCCAGAGCGCCTACGCCTGGCAACAGCCCTTTCCACTGCCGTTCATCTGGATGGGCGGGCATGGCGTGTCGCCATAGGAGCAGAACACGCAGCAGTCGCCTGGTTTGGGCTTGAGCAAGGTGTGGCAGTGCTCGCAATTGTAAAACCACTGGCAGGCGTCGCCGGGCATGGTCTCGCGCTTGGTGTGGCCGCACACGGGGCAGGTCAGCAGGGAAACTGTAACGATTTCGCTCATGCGGGCGTCTCCTCTCCGTCGTTCATCCCGGCCAGCTTGCGCAGCAACGTCTTGTAGCCGATGGCCAGCACGCGGGCGGCCTCCGATTTGTTGCCGCCGGCCTGCTCCAGCACCGACAAGATGTAGCGTAGCTCCATCTCCGCCAGGGTGGCCGGACGGCTGCTGCCGACGTCCTTCGCGCTGCCCTGCCAGCCGTGTCCGCCCAGGCTCTCGGGCAGCAGATTCATGGGCACTTCGGCGACGGATTCCGGGCAGAGGATGACGGCCTGCTCGACGGCGTTTTCCAGTTCGCGCACGTTGCCCGGCCAGTCGGCGCCCATCAGCGCCAGCACGGCATCCGGCGCCAGGCGGCGCACACGGCGACCGTGGGCGCGGGCATAACGCTGGACGAAAAACTCGGCCAGGGCTGCGATGTCCTCGCGCCGCTCCCGCAGCGGCGGCAGGCGGACTTGCAGCACGTTGAGGCGGTGGAACAGGTCGCGCCGGAAACCGCCTGCCGCGACTTTTTCTTCCAGCGCCACATTGCTCGCCGCCAATAGGCGGAAATCCACGGCCTCCTCCCGATCGGCGCCCAGCGGGCGCAGCCGACGCTCCTGCAACACGCGCAAGAGCTTGGCCTGGATCAGCGGGCTCATGGCATTGACCTCGTCCAGGAACAGGCTGCCGCCGTGCGCTTCGCGGATCAGGCCGGCGCGCTCGCGTGTAGCGCCGGTGAAAGCGCCTTTGACGTAGCCGAACAACTCGGCCTCGGCCAGTTCATCGGGAATGGCCGCCATGTTCAGCGCCACGAACGGCCCCTGGCCGCCGTGCAGGGCGCGCGCCACCAGCTCCTTGCCGGTGCCGCTCTCGCCCTCGATCAACACGTTGGTGCGGACGCCGCGCACCTGCACGATCCACTCGCGCAGCCGCCGCATGGCCGGGCTGTCGCCCTGCAAGGCATTGAGGTCGCCGTCGCGCGCCTGCATCCGGCGGCACAGATCGGCCTGGCGCGCGCGGTTGTCGAGCTCGCGGCGCGCCTTGGCCAGCACCAGTTCCACCCCTTCGAGACCGAAGGGTTTCGCGAGGAAATCGAAGGCCCCCGCCTTCACCGCCGCCACCGCGTTGTCCAGACTGGCATAGGCGCTGACCACGATCACCGGCAGATCGGGGTCGTACATCCGGGCCTGGCGGATCACCTCGAAGCCGTCCAGGCCCGGCATCATCAGATCGGTAAAGACCAGCTTCGGCGCGGCTGTCTTGAACAGCGCGGGCAGATCGGCGGGCGCGGTTTCCACCCGCACCCGGTGCGGGCCGCAGGATTCGATGACGCGCTTCAATAACGCCGCCACATCCGGCTCGTCTTCCACAACCAGGATGTCGAGGGGGGCGTCTGGCGAAGATTCGGGCGGGGACGGTTCCGGCAGGGGTAACGCGGTGTCGGCGGGCATGGTTTAGAGTGTTTCACTTTTACGACCGCCTCATTGTGACATGACCGACGAAACACTCATCGTGCCGGAACGACCTCTGGCGGCGGCCTGGCGCACGGGTTGGCGCACGGGTTGGCGTACGGGTTGGCGTATGAAGCGCCACTCGTTGCTGTTCACCCTGCTGGTTGCGACCGCCGCCAGTGTGGCGCTGATCGGCGCCCTGTTGTTCCTGGGCATCGACCATTTCGTCAGCCAGCGTTTCGCCGACCTGGGTGCCGAGCGTCTCAGCCGTACCGAGGGCCAGGTGCGTGCCACGGTGGCGCGCGAGCTGGACGCCTTGCGTAATCTGGGCGAACTTCTGAGCAATGACGCGGAACTCAACAACGCCACGTACTACCACCTCTATCTGGAAGGGGAAATCAAGCATCCCGTCGCCGCAGTGCGCCGCATGGCCGACGCCTTCCATCTCGACGCCATGCATTTGTGGGATACCAGCGGACGGCTGCTGACCGCGGCCTCTTCCAACCCAAGCGCGGCCGCGCCATCCATTGCGCCCCCCGCCAACCTGGAGCGGAGCGAAACGAAAGTCATCTGGGTGGACGGCCAGCCCTGGCTGACCGCCGCCGTGCCTCTGACCCGCGCCGGCAATACCCTCGCACTGCTCTGGCTGGGCCGGCCCCTGGCCGCCGTGCTGGCGGCGACCTTTCCCGTCGGCGGCGGCGTCAGTGTGCGGGTGGCCCGCCCCGACGCGCCTCCGCAAGGTCATCGCATTTCTTTGGCGGGTGACGGCGGCATCCCGGTCTGGCTGGATGTGCAGGTGGACGACAGCGTGGAGCGGGCGCTGGCGGCGGTGAAACGCCTGCTGGCCTGGCTGCTGCCGGGCGCGGGATTGTTGCTGGCCACGCTGCTGGGCTTGGCGTTGCGGCGTCAGCTTTCCCCCCTGGGCCGGTTGACCCAGGCGGTGGCCGCCGTCGGCCGGGGTGAATTACTCCCCGTCGAGGAAGCACGCGGCGACAACGAAATCGCCCGTCTGGTGCGCGCCTACAACGCCATGACCGGCGACCTGGGCAAGCTGCGCGCGCTGGAACGCCAGATTCAGCAACAGGAACGGCTTTCCGCCATCGGCCGCATGGCGGCACGGGTGGCGCACGACATCAACAACCCGCTATCGGTAATTCGCGGCGTGGCCGAGCTTCAGGCCCGGCAGGCCGAGCGCGCCGACGACGCGGCGGCGCTGAGCGACAGCCGCCTGATCCTGCATCACCTCGAACGCTGCGCCCGCACCGTGGAAAACCTGCTCGCCTACGGCCGGCCGGTGAGGCTCCAGACCGAGCCGCTCGATCTCAATGCCGCCTGCGCCGACATGGCGCGCCGCTGGCATGGGCTCTACCCGGATGCCGACCTGACGCTCACGCCGGCGGCGGGTCCGGTGACCGCGCAGGTGGATGTCTATCAACTGGAGCGCGTGCTCGACAACCTGCTCGACAACGCCCGCCAGGCCGCACCCGAGGGTGAAATCCAGGTCGCACTGGCGACGATGGAGGGCTGGGTGGAAATCCATGTGCGCGACAACGGGCCGGGGTTCTCGCCGGAGGCGCGCGAACATCTGTTCGAGCCTTTCCACACCACCAAGCGCGGCGGCAGCGGCCTGGGGCTGGCCAGTTGTCTGACCATCATGCAGGCCCATGGCGGCGAGATGACGGTAGCGGAGGTTGAAGCGGGCGAGGTGGTCGTGCGTCTGCCTGGTCTTCAAACCCAGCGCTTGGGCCGGTAATCCGCTTCGTCGGCAGACACCGGCACCAGGACGCGAGCGATGAGGGCCTCACCCTGTTTGCCATAGAGGAAATCGAACAGGGGCCGCATGGTAGCGGCATCCCATTGCCGGTAGACCACCGACAGCGGGCCATGGAGGGTATAGCGGCCGGCGCGCACATGGGCGGCGGTGGGCGCCACGCCATCCACCTTCAACACCTTGAGCCGACCTGACTCCACCAGCGGCTTGGCGAACACCCAACTCACCAAGCCCAGGCCGCCCTCGTAACGCGAAACCAGATCGACGATCTGTTCGTCCCGCTCGACGAACAGGCCACGCGGCGACCAGTCCGGGCGGTTGTCCAGCAATAACCGGCGCACCGGTTCGAAATAGTCCGGGCAGTGTTTGCGGGTCACCAGGGCAATCGCCTTGTCCTCGCCCCCCATGGACTTCCAATGCGTCAACTTGCCGCGCGCGACGCTGCGCAGCGCATCCAGACCGATATTCGTGACCGGATTGGCGGGGTGGGCCAAAACCACCTTGATGTCCCGCGCCACCAATAGCCAGGGTAGCCCCTCGCCGCGCGACCCTGATACCGGGCAACACATACCGCCCAGATCGGCGCTGCCACGGCGCACCGTGGCGATGCCGTCGTCACAACCGCCACCCCAAACCATGAGACGCCCTCTGGCCGGCCCCCGATACACCGATGCCAGGTCGCGGAACGCGCCGTGAGTGAGGATGTGGGTGCCCTGGTAACGCAATTCGCCGGGGGCGCGCGGCGGCATGGAGGCGGGAATAATTTCGTCGGGCCGGGTCCGGCAGACGTTGGCGGCCAGCAAGGCATCGATTCGATCCAGCCGCTCCGCCCCCACGCGGCTTGAGGCGGACCCGAGCAGGGCCAAGGAGGTGAGCAGAAAATCACGGCGGTTCGGCAAGGTCAGGGCTCCATAATGAAAACTGCGCGCATTGACACGACCAACTGCTGATCGCGAAGCAGATTACCTCAAGACCGGGGCGTTTCCCATCCACGTCTGGCAGGTTCCACGCCACCCATGCTCATTCCAGCGCTGCCTCGATCAAGCCGCTGACAGCCGCCAGGTTCTTGACGTAGGCGGCAGCCAGCCCGTGGCGCTGGATCAGGTAGTCGGGACTGTTCCAGGTGACGTGCGTCTGGCCTTGTGCGTCTTGC
>Ga0210033_1004334_pt1 | contig 10971 bp, 11 predicted proteins | sample CryGeymeta201501_FD_185465 | JGI IMG/M metagenome (GOLD analysis project Ga0210033, IMG submission 185465) | Groundwater microbial communities from Crystal Geyser aquifers in Utah, USA - Crystal Geyser metaG 2015-01 (SPAdes) (version 2) | ecosystem: Environmental > Aquatic > Deep subsurface >... | reverse complement strand
CCCTGTACCAGATGGCGCGACATTGCCAGCCCCTGCAAAGGGATCGACGATCAAAGAGGCTGCGGGCGTCTGGACATGGATCTGCATGCTGAAATTCTCCCCCGGCCCGGTCAATTCGACGGCGCGGGTAGTTCGATCTGTTCCTCGAACTCCCATTGCCGCATGAAGGTATAAAACAGCAGCCGGATGGGCTTGCCGTGCAGGAACGTCACGCTGGCCACGATCACCGGGGCATACCTTCCTTCGCCATGGGCATAAAGGTCGTAATGCCGCGCCCGGTACAGTTCTGGCTTGGTATCCAGTGCCGCCTTTTGCTCTGCGCTGTAGGGCACGGGCAGGCCGTAGTAGGCGGCCACACGGTCAAGCTGGTTGCTGCCATCAACCACCGCGAACAGCAATTCCTGCTCGTCGTCGTCATACCATGCCCGCCCAAGCCAGAACTTCACGGCTGGGCACAGGTCGAATTCGGCGTAGGCCGGCCCGCCTGCCATATTGGCCACCATGCGCCGAACGAAGTCGCTGGACTCGTAATGCTTGATGCGCACGGTGTTTCCGCTTTCGTCGATCTCGTTGCCGCGCCACTGCATCACAGGCTCAAGCGTGCGGATGAACTCGTAGCTCATCGCCGCGCCGTCTGCTCGGTCGCTGTAAATGACTTCCGCCTTGACATCGAAATCCCGCGCTCGCATCTGGGCACCGGGTATTTCCGCGCCGCCGGTTGGCTTGGAATAGACGGCGCCAGCCTCCCAGCATTTTCCGCCGTTGTGGTACGAAGCCCCATACATCCACACATCCCAGCTACCGAAAGGCTTGGGGTAGGTGTAGAGCTTGAAGATAGCTGGTTTGCCGTCGATGAATTTGACGCCTGCCGGGACGATGGGCCTGCCGCCTGCGTTCCAGAATGAATAGCAGTCTGGCGCTGCTTCAACCTCTGCCATCAGGGCATCGGTCGCCGGAACAGGTAGTCCGTAGTAGGCCGCAACCATTCTGATCTGGTCGGCTGAATCCATGGCGAAATACAGATCGAAGTTGCTGCGCTCGGTTTTCTCAGTTGCTGCAAAGCAGATCCACAGCGAGACATCCGGGCACAGATCAAGGCCGGTGAGTGGCATTCCTTCATCACCAGAAAAGTACGCCTTGAATTCAGACGTGAAGAAGTACCCCTTCCCATCGGCTTTGCGAAATGGGAATTCAATCTCTCCATCTTGATCTCTCGCATACTTACGCGCAAACTCGACTGGCCGTGGTGCTTTGTAAATCTCACCGCCATTCACATAGACAGCTTCGGTAGGCATGGCTCTCACAGGTAATACCTCGCATCAGCAACAATGATGGTGTTCTCTGACAAATTGATGGTTTTGTCGGCGTATGGTTGGGCACCGGTTGAAGTTGAACCTCCGCCGCCACCAAACAGGCCGGTGCCAAGAAAGCCGCTGCCATCCTCCCAGTTCGACGTGAACCAGTACCCGGCTGCGTACATCCCCCACCCGGCAATGACGCTGCCGGTATTGACGCGATATGCCTGGTGGTACATCGCCCACCAGCAAGCCGTTGACCAGTGATCCTGACACCCGCCGTAGGTTGAGCACGACCGCTTGAAACCATACTTCTTGCGGCTATACACGGCCTGCGCAGTGCACGGCGCGGAGAACATCAGGTTGTCCTGCGTCACGGTGGCCGGCATGTCATACCGATTGCTCTTGTTGTTGCAGTTGAAATCAAAGTCCAGCGTGCTGTTGTTCCAACTGTAGCCGTCGTTGCTCTGTGGCGTTCCGCCATTACACGGCACGGCAGGCGGTACGACAGATTGCGCGTGGTAGATAGCCAGAGGCCGCAGTCGGCTATCGAATGCCAGCCTACCGTTGGGCAGGAATGTGGCAATTCCGTAACCCTGCCCGCTGGCTGGCATGGCTGATGGCAGCATGAATGCAAGGACAATGGGCGGCTGTGATGTTGCTCCGGTTTGCAGCACATCGACATACCATTGATTGCTAGAACTCCACTGGTTCAGGATGCCGTGACTTTCATCCATGGCCGTCGGCTTGATGAAGAACATCGGCGGGTCTGCCGGATTGCCGGTGATGGCATAACGATGAATGTGCCTGCCATTCAGCAAACTGTAGCCGCCGTAATTCGGCAACGATGTCAGGCCGCTGGCAATCGTGCTCACAAACTGCGCGGCGCCAGCGCAGTGCATGCACTCGAATTCACTGGAAATCAGCAAGTGCCCTACGGTGTTCTTGACCGTGATCCCGTGCATCATCGAGCCATCACGACAACCATTGTGCGAACATTGCCGCCGCTGGCTGTGATTGTGTTTCCGTTGCGAGTGCAGGTATGAATGATGGCCTCCTGATTACCCGGTGGAGAGTCAATGAATGCCCGCTGAATAATCACTTCTCCAATCAGCGAAAGCGCGTCGAACACATGCGACACGGCAGCGTTCGCTGGCGCGATGAATGACCCGACATAGCTCCACGTGGTCGATTGCGTGGAAAAGAATGTGTGGCCACTGGGAGTGAATAGCTGAATGCCAAATGCCGTCATAGCAGCCTGCCGATCTTCACCCGCAAAGTCCCGTTCTCGTCAAACACGTTGATCGTGTTGTTGGTCATGATGAGGGCGGCGTAGTTGCCGGTCGGGCTGACGATGGAAAAGCGGTCGGCCCGCACGATGAAGTCCGAGACGGTCGGACTCGATGCCAGCCCGAAGCCCGACACCCGGCCCGCCACATCCACGCGCAGCGTCCATTGCGCGTACAGCGTGCCGTCTGCGGCTGCCCGTACCTGCTGCTCCTGCGCGATTGCCGCCGCATTGGTGCCCACTTGCGCCTGAATCTGCGTCATGGTCGTGGTCATGGCCGCCACGTTGTTGGCTGTGGTGGTCTGCTGCGATTGCAGCAATGCCAGATTGTTGTTCACCGACGAATACTGCGTGGTGATGGTCTGCTGGATGGCGTTGTCGGCATTGACGCGCTGAGTCGTCTCGGTGGAGATGGCCGCCTCGGCGGTTCCCACCCGCGTGCCCATGACATCCAGACGCGCCGACAGGGCGGTGTCTCCTTGAATGCGCTGGCTGGTTTCCTGAACCAGCACCAGTTCAGCAGCTTCCAGACGGTCGAAGATGCCACCCGGTTTGTCGATCAGATCGACTCGCGCCTCAAGGTCGTGGAACAGCTTGGACTCGAACACCTGCGTATGCAGGTCGGACAGCGCCCGCGAAATCTCTCCCGGATCAAGCGCAGTACCGGCTTGGTAGTTGGCCGCTGCCTGCTGGGCCGCGTTGCGGATCAGCAGATTGAGCGAACCTGACGTGGTCAGCCGGTCAAGTTCGCTGGCGGTGATGAACCGATTATCCTTGCTGCCAGAGAAGCCGTTGCGCACATTGAGGCCATCGACCACGGCTTGCAATACCTGCCGTGTGTTCTCGTCGGTAATGGCATCGAGGGCACCCAGCGGGATACCCGGAATGCCGGCATTGACGCCTGTACTCATAGGGATGACAACTCGCGGAAGGACTGCGCCACGCGCAATTCACGGAAGCGCCCGGTGCCGGCCAGTTTGAGGCGGTAGCGATCGGACTCGTAGCCACCCGGCAGGCGGAAGTTCTTGAGGCCTCCGGCCAGCGCCTCGGTGTGCTTCAACTGGTACTCGAAGGCGCCCGTGGTCGGGTTCTTCACGTAGGCCCACAGCTCCAGCGACCAGTTGCCCTCCACCAGTGCTTGCGCCACGCCGAAGTTCAGCGGGCGCGGTAGCACGCGCTCGGCAGATTGCCACGTGGCCGCAATGTCCGTACCGCCGTTGAACTGGTGCAGCGTGTTGCCGCTGGCGTAGTAGAACTGGTCTGACAGCGGACTGACGAAAGCGCACTGCGCGGCGAAGGTCGGCAGATCTGTCATGGTGCCGTCTGCCTCGTCGAAGCGGATCATGAACGGCGTGAAGGCGCCCGATGACGAGAACACCACCAGCCGTCCGTCCCACACGGCAAAGCGCATCGAGGACAGGCCGGTGCCGTAGCGTTGCCGCCAGACTTCGCGGGTAAAGAACTTCTGCCCCTGCATCAGACTGGCCGATGCGCCAGTCAGCGCCACCAGCCCGTCGTTGCTGGCGTACATCACCACGCCGTCGACCACGGCGATGGCCCACTTGCTTGAGCCAGCCTGATCGACGTTGATCTTGCTCACGGTCATGGAATCCGGCGAGACGCCAGACACCAGATGCGGATGGGAGCGTGTCGTCACCACGGCGCCGGAGCCATGCACGATGCCGCCGACGATGTTGGTCGGAAGCGTCTTGACGTACTTCGGTGGCCACGCCCACGGCTTGTAGGCTTCGGAGAAGTGCAGTTCGTTACCCATCCACGCGGCCAGGATGCCGTTTGGCAACTGCATCAACCCGGTCAGCGCCTGGTTGGGCGGGTAATACTCGGTCGATGACAGCGCCTCGTTGAGCATCTCGCCCTTCACGTTGTCCGTGAAGATGAAGGAGCCGGAGCCAGAGAGCACGCCCAGCGTGCCGACATAGAAGTAGTCGGCAATGGTCGAACCCGTGGGGGTGCGGTAGATGCGGATTTCCTTGATCGGCGCGTAACCGGTGATGGCGTCCTTCACGGCATTGACCGACACGCCGATGACCGGCGAAGTCGTCACGAGGCCGGGGGGGCTGGGCGGCCCTTCCTCGCCGTAGGTGTTCACGTAGGTATAGACGTAGGCCCGCGTTTCCTTGTCGGACTCCTTGACCGACATAGTCAGCGTCACTGTGTAGGTGGTCGTCGTGTCGCCCGCGTCCTTGGTCATGTCCAGGCTGTACAAGCCGCTGGCCGCGCCGTTGAATGACGAGTTGCCGGTATAGAGGTCGAAGATCTGCGAGTTGTCGCTTTTCCACGTGGCGGTCATGCGCAGCACCGGGAAGGCCGTGGCCGGGGTGCTGGCCGCAATGGCGGGCGGCGTGAAGCGGTACGTGTCGTCACCCTGCGCCGTGGGGGCGATGGCCTGCTCCTGATACTTGATCCCGCCGTACTCCCAGTGGAAACGGAACGTGATGTTCGCGTTCGAGGCATTGACCGGCGTAGGCGGCAGGGCAGACAGCACGGGCGCCACGGTCGGGCGTGGCACGCCCACCAGATAGGACGATGACGGCGCCCCGCCGTTGATGCGCGTACCCAGGCGATTGGCTACCTTGAACCCATTGTCACCGGTGTAGTACATCCGGTTCAACGTGTCATTGGCCAGCGGGGAGCGAACGGCATTCACGTCTGCCGTCCATGAGAAGAACGTCAGGCCGTCGTCGGTGTAGAGGCCAGCCGGTGTGTTGGTCAGCGAGAGGTAGGCCCACCCGCCTTTGGTGTTGCGCAGCTCGCCATAGGCAAAGTCGCAGTTCTGAGCGACGGTGGCATCACTGTCGCCCAACAGCGACTCAGGGATGCGCGGTCGCAGCCCGGAAAATCGGTTGAGTTTGAATCCGGCCATGATGCCCCCATTGATAATTGCTCAATTATGCGGACGTGCCAAGCGATTCGACGGCTAGGCGCGAAACTCCGGTGGAAGCTGCATGCGCTCACGCTCGCTGATGTAGCTGGCCTCGCAGTGGTTTTCCTCCCAGAAGAACAGCCCGTCGATGACGGCGATCAAAACGCGCCGTTCCTCGCGCCATGCGCGGCTGCTCAATGTCTCGTCGGCCCACCCGCCAATGACTGTGTTGGCAAGCTGGTCGATGGCGATCAGGATCTGCTTCATAGCCCCAGCTTCGACCGTTCGCCCCGGCCCCATTGCCGCACCGCTTCGATGTGCGCCCCAAACGCCAGCAGCGCATCTTGCTCACCGGGCTGAAAGGCATAGACTCCCAGCGCAGCGCCCACCCCGATGCGGGCGAAATACTGCTCGTCCTCGACCGAATACACGGCCCGGATGCGGCGCTGCATTTCCTCGGCGATCAACTGGCACGGACGGCTGACAGCCTTGATCTGTTCCTTCTCGGCATCCGTCAGCGTCACCGCCTGCCATCCGATGTCGGCATGCTGCTCTAGCATGGCCGCGCCATCCGGCACGAACACGTAATGCCAGCCGTTCAGTTCGGCCAGTTCGATGGCCTCATTGGTTTCGGTGTTGCGGAAGTACAGCGTGGTGCCGTCAGGCCCAGGCGTGGTAACTCGCTGGTATTTATGGATTGGCATGTCGGTTCCTCGCAGAAGGGATTTGAGAGATAAGCTCGGGCCGTTCGTCGCGGATACGGCGGCACATGTGAGCATGACTCGACGTGCGCAATGCGTTGCCGAGAATGCTGTTCAGGCTGGGTACATCGCACGCTTTCAGGCTGCGGCTGAATCGAAACAGGCTGTGCTTGCGCACGAACCGTCGCTTGCGCCACGTCCTGAACCCCACGAAATTGACGCCACGACTGACAGGTGCAATCGTCCAGCGAGAGAGCGTCAAGGCAAGATTGGCCGTCAGAAAGCCGATGATCGTGTCGCGCCGTTCTATGGCTTGCTCACGGGTATCGCACCACAGAATGAAGTCATCGACGTAGCGCACGTACTTCTTGATCTTCATCTCGCGCTTGACGAAGTGATCCAGCGGATCGAGGTAGATCAGCGCGTACAACTGCGACAGCAGATTGCCAATGGGCACGCCCAGCGCTCCCTTGCCGTCGTCGGCAAACTGCATCATCAGATCCACCAGGCGCTCGTCCTTGATCTTGCGTTCGATCAGCTTGCGCAAGATGTCGCGGTTGATGTTGTAGTAAAAGCGCCGGATGTCCAGTTGCAGCGTGAAGCTGTCGGCCTTGGCCTCGCGCAGATACTGCTGCGCCCGGTCGCTTGCCATGTGCGTGCCTTTGGCCACACGGCAGCCGTAGCTGTCGTGGATGAACACGCGGTCAAAGATCGGGTTCAGCAGCCCATAGATAGCGTGCTGCACCACCACGTCACGAAAAGCCGGTGCGCTGATCTGGCGCGGCTTGGGTTCCATGACCATGAAATGCCGGTACGGCTGCGGCTTGTAGGTGCCTGCATGCAGTTCCTTGTGCAGCGCCTGCAAGTTCGCGCCCAAGTCGCGCTCGAAGCGCATCACCGAGAACGTCTTGCGCTTGCCGCGCCGGCCTCGCTCATAGGCGGCATACAGCGCCTCCATCGAAAAGCACTGGTCAAACAGATTGCCGTGGCGTTTAGGCATGGCTGACATTCCCCGTGGGTACTAGAAAGCCATTCCCGGCAGATTTCGCCAAAAGGCTGGACGGAAAGCTCCCTATGTCTCCAGTTTTCCCATAGCGGGATGTCAGGGATGGAAACGTAGTCGCCGGCACGGAAGCCAACGTTGTTGTTGTCATTCGACCGGTTGTTGTTCCAATTGCGGTAGAGCACGCCCGCATTCGCTGCGTTGTTCCAGTTGGCCGCAGATAGAGCGAACAGGCACACATTTTCAAGCCTCCGCCCAATTCGCAGGTTTCAAGCTGCGAATCCATCCTCCGATCATCGCGCCAAGCTCATTGACGAGCACGGAAATGGCGGTGTATCGGCGTTGCGCTTCCGTGCAGCCACGGTCGCGCTTGTGATTGTGGAAGTCGTAATACCCCAACTCGAATGAAAGGTTAATCAGCATCCGAAGCTGCTCATGCCGCACGTCCAACTTGGTCAGGCTCGTCTTGTTGTGATACCGCTTCTGGCACTCGGCCAGCAGGGCATACACGTCATAGGCAGCCTGACGGATGGATTGGCAAAGGCCGTATTTCTCGTGCTTTGGAAAGTGATTCAGATGCACGTTGAGCAACAGAATCATCTCCCTGCACTTGCAGAGAATGGCGGCTTCGGGATGGGTGTGTGTCGTCATTGGTATTGAGGCGGGGCTGTCGCCCCGCCAACATGCTTACGATCCATAGGCGCCGGCACGGAAGCCAACGCTGCCGCCGCCACCCGACCGGTAGCCGTCCCAACGGCGGCAGAACACGCCCGCAACCGCCGCGTTGCCCCAGTGGGCCGCAGAGCGAGCGAACAGGTTGGCGCGGTTGTACTGGTAGCAGCCGTCATTGCCGAACTGGCTGGTTCCCGTTGCGTCGGCGCCGCTGGTGGCGTTCTGAATGCCGCAGGCCGTGCGCTTCCAGCTAATACCACTGGTCGCTCCGCTGAACACCTGATTGCTGCCGCTGCCGAAGTACGTCCATCCGGTAGTGCTGCCCCACTGGAACAGCCCGGTTTCCAAGTTGTACTTGGTGGCCAGATTTGTCGTGTCGCCCCATGCGTCGTTTGTTCCGTTCCAGCCGTAGGTCAGGCTGGACAGGGCCACGCTGGTATTGAGGACGTAGGCGTTGCCGTCTGTCTTTTGCGTCGTGTCGGTGGCGCTGGTGCCAGCATTGGTGATGCCAAGCATGACCTGATACAAGGCGCCATTGAGGTCGGCCACACCGCATGACTGTCCGTTGTGCGTGGTCTTGGCAAACGGGCTGCCACTGCCGGTCTTTGGCTTGGCGCTCGAACCACTGTCGCCTGCCGTGGTGAAGGTGACGCCGGCATCGTTGGTGTCTGCCAGACTGCCGTTGTTGCAGCCCTTCGGGAAATTGTTGGTGGCGTCGTACCAGGCACAATAGGTCGTATTGCTGCTGGCCTGGGCGTGTGCCAGTGCCAGCAGAGAAAGCGCCGAGTACATGAACACCGAAGCCACGTTGAACGTGCCCACTCCCCGCGAACGGGCCAGCAACACAGCATCGGCATAGATGCCAGTGCATGAGCCTTCGCCGGTCGTCATACCGTTGGAGTTGGTGTAGGTGGCCGTGGTCGTCAGCGAGATCGGCACGCCATTGGCGACTGACTTGCAGCTCGTCGTGCCGTTCTTGCTGGCCAGATACTTGTCGATAAAGAAGCCAGATTTGTCGGCGCCGCCGTCCTTGAACGCCCGGTGCATGGCATATCCTGCCGTGTTGGCCGCTGCTTCTGTCGCGTAGGTGTCGATGCCCACGATGTCGATAGCGTTGGCGCCATAGGTGGCATAGCGCGGGCTGGCCGCGTTGCCGATGCGGTAGTAGAAACGCGGCACGAACACCATGATCGAGCCGTCGCTGTACTGGTAGTTGCCGTAATTGGCGCTGGCCTTGTCCGATGTGCCGGTCATGGCCGAGAACCCAGACGGCAATGTCCCGCTGTACTCGCCAACCCCGAAGCCCTGCCCGCCCTGTGTGCCGATCAGCCCTCCGAACGTCGCCTTGGTGACGAACGTCGTTCCCGTCGACCAGCTTGAGACGCCGTTGTTGGTGCCACGGTGGCGCACGCGCCAATAGTAGGTCTGGCTGGTGGAGAGGCCGGAAACCGTCCAGGTGGTCTTGTTGGTGGCGTCCGCGCTCGTGCTCTGCACGATGTTGGTGAAGCCGGAATCGGTCGCCAGTTGCCAGTCAGAGTTCAGGTGAGTGTCCGACAGGCCGAACCAGGCGAAAGCCGAACTGGTGAGCGTCACCGAACTGTTCTGGTCGGTGGCGCCATTGGTCGGCGTGCTGTTGGTGGGGGTTGAGACGCCAGCCGGTTGAATGGCAAGACTGAATGCGGTGGCCACATCATCCATGGTCACGGTCAGCGTGACCGTTTGCGCTGTGCTTGGCGCGGTGAAGCTGATCGTGTCGCCCGTGATGCTCACGCTGCCGGCGCTTACCTGCACCACGTAGCTGGAAAACACGTTGTAGTTGGTGATGGTGTATGACTTGGACTGGCTGACGTAGATCGTCGCATCACCCGACAGCGCCACTCCGACACCGCCTTGAATGGCGATATTGCCAGCGCCAAGGATGCTCTGCCCGTTGATGGTCTTGATGTTGGTGCCCGACACCAGATCCACCTGATATTGCGGGTGCGGGTCGCCTGCTGCTTCGTGGGCTGCAACAGCGGCGGCAGCCGTGCCGGTGTTTTCCTTGCCGTTCAGCGCCGTTTGCGTGGCCGTGCTGACGGGCTTGTTCGCGTCACTGGTGTTGTCGACGTTACCCAGCCCGACATCGTCCTTGGCGAGTGTCACGGCGCCAGTCTTGCCGGCCACACTCTGCACTGGCGCTGCCGCTGCGGCCTGCGCGGTATCCGTGAAGCTGTCCAGCGTGCCTGCTGTGACGCGCATCTCAATGCGCGAACCTGCCGGCCAGATGCGTGCCGTGGTGCCTTCCTGCGCTCGTTCGATGGTCAGGCCGTCCGTGGCACGTGCCGTGCATTTCACGACTTCCCATGCCGTCTCCGCACCGTTGCCGTCCAGCAGGATCAGCGTAGCAAGGAAGTGATCGCCGCCACTTGGTGCCGGAAAACGTGCGCCTTGGCCTGCGGCCAGTGTCGCCAGCGTACCGGCTGCCGACAGTTCGGCGGCCAGTGAGGCAAAAGCATTGTTCTTGAAAACCTGTGTCATGTCAGATGTCCTTCACCTTTACCTTGAATTCATCTTGCTTCACGCGCCCGTCCGCCGTGGTCGCGGTGACAGTCAGCTTGTAGGCGGTGCCGGTGGTGCCGCCAGACACCCAGATCTTCACGCGAGGGTCGTTGATGAAGGTCGATTCGACCATCAGGCCGACTGGCACGACTTCAACTGAAGCAGCCTGCACGTTGTCGCCTGCGGTCAGCCATTCGCTGTAGTCAATGTCGTAGTCGATGATTTCGACCGGCTGCTTGTTGAAGTTCCCGAGGTTCATGCTGTCACCACCATCAATCGTTCTTCTGCGAAAACGATCATGGCGCGATCTTCCTGCCCCACGATCATGTAGCGGTCATCCGGCGCTCGGATTTCCGAGTTGGCCAAAGCAAGGGCTTTTCCTACCAATGCGGTGGCCAGCACATCGTAGACGTGGCCCTGCTGAATTTCGGTGGCCGTGCTGTCCAGCGTGACTGCCATGGCCAGAGAGCCGGTGGCGCTGGCAGCATAGGAAGCATCGGCTTTGGCTTGCTGCCCGTCGCCAATTGCCAGCACGCCGTCTGATGCTCCCCAGTGCTGCATGCCGAACACGATGCCTTCGGCCAGCGTAG
>Ga0210033_1004328_pt1 | contig 10979 bp, 4 predicted proteins | sample CryGeymeta201501_FD_185465 | JGI IMG/M metagenome (GOLD analysis project Ga0210033, IMG submission 185465) | Groundwater microbial communities from Crystal Geyser aquifers in Utah, USA - Crystal Geyser metaG 2015-01 (SPAdes) (version 2) | ecosystem: Environmental > Aquatic > Deep subsurface >... | reverse complement strand
CCATGTGAATCTCAAGTCGCGCTGTAGTTGCGCAACATACTCTGTGCCAAGCGGGGATATTAGTCTTATGTGGAGCGGTTTAGTCCTTGGCCGAGGACCAGTCATCGGCCAAAGCCGCCGCTCGCAGGAGATCTGATTACATTTACTGCGAGCGTCTGCTTCCAACTCGAACAGTCACCTTCTACCCTAAGCGGTATTGCAATATTGTTTGGCCTCACAAAGCCGCATACTTACTGAGTGCGTTGCTTTGCCATCATCCTTCCTCAATTCATTTGGATTATGCCGGACAATACAGTACATTACCGCACATCTTAAAAGCATTGAACTCCCTATCAAGCCAATTCAGTCTGACACAAACAAAAATATTATTGCGGTTGTTTCCAGCAAATGATCACATCCTTCCATGCGAAATACTTCGCGCACGAGTTGACAAGACGTCATGGAGCCAATGATGTAGGCCGTCTATCACAATCCCTGTTCGATGCCAGCGTCGATCTGAACCCGCACCAGATTGAGGCCGCTTTATTCGCATTAAAATCCCCGTTATCAAAAGGCGTCTTGCTTGCTGATGAAGTGGGCTTGGGCAAGACGATTGAGGCGGGCATTGTCCTTTGCCAATACTGGTCAGAACGCAGGCGTAGGCTGCTGGTCATCTGCCCAGCTTCTTTGCGCAAGCAGTGGGCGATGGAGATGGAAGAAAAATTCAATCTGCCTGCGATCGTGCTGGATGCCAAGACCTGGCGCAATGCGTTAAAAAAGGGGCTGTCGCCCCTCAGCCAGAAAGCCATCATCATCTTGTCGTATAACTACGCCAACAAGATGCGTGAAGAGCTTAAAGCCGTTGCTTGGGATTTGGTGGTCATCGACGAGGCGCACAAACTCCGCAACGCCTACCGGGAAAGCAACAAGATAGGGCAAGGCTTGCGCTGGGCGACGGAAGATTGCCGCAAGCTGCTGCTGACAGCAACACCCCTGCAAAACTCACTGCTGGAGTTGTATGGCCTTTCCACGCTGATTGACGAGCACCTGTTCGGCGATGTGAACGCCTTTCGCAGCCAGTATGTCTCGGCGGGCGGCGATCTGGATGGTTTGCGCCAGCGGTTATCCGGTTTTTGTCGGCGCACCTTGCGCAATCAGGTCACGGAATATATCCGTTACACCGAGCGGCGAGCCATCACCCGACCATTTCGCCCCACCGATGCCGAGCACCAACTCTATGAGGCGGTGAGTGCATTTTTACTGCGCCCGAACAGTTACGCCATTCCGCATCGCCAGCGGCATCTCACCGAACTGATTTTGCGCAAACTGCTCGCATCTTCTTCGCTTGCGGTTGCTGGAACGCTTGAAACAATGAAGGTCAGGCTGGAAGCCTTGCGTGATGAGAAAATACAGGATGATCCTGACTTTGCTGAACAACTGATCGCCGAGGAAGACATCGAGGAAGACTTGCTAGATGAAATACTGGACATTGACCCACCTGAAGAAGATGGCAATACACCCCAACTCACTATTGACCGGAAACAGCTAAAAGAAGAAATTGACTTGCTGGCGGAATTGGCTATGTGGGCGCGCAGCATCGGCACTGACACTAAAACTCGCAGTTTGCTGAGTGCCTTGGAAATAGGTTTTCAGCAAATGGCCACGACGGGTGCACAACGTAAGGCGCTTATCTTTACCGAATCACGCCGCACCCAGGCTTATCTGAAGGACTATCTGGAAGCCAACGGCTACGCGGGCCAGATTGTTCAATTCAGCGGCACCAACAACAGCCCGGAAGCCACTGCCATTTATGAAAACTGGCTGGCCGCCAACCAAGGCACAGGCCGTATCGCGGGCTCCAGAGACATCGACATACGCACCGCGCTGATTGAACATTTCCGCGATCAGGCCAGCATCATGATCGCCACCGAAGCGGCTGCCGAAGGGGTGAACATCCAATTTTGTTCGCTGGTCATCAACTACGACCTGCCGTGGAATCCGCAACGGGTAGAGCAACGCATAGGCCGATGCCATCGCTACGGACAGCAGCATGACGTGGTGGTGATTAACTTTCTGAACGAGCGCAACGAAGCCGACCGCCGCGTGCTGGAACTGCTGACCGAAAAATTTAACTTGTTCAATGGCGTATTCGGGGCATCCGACGACGTACTGGGTAGCATTGAATCCGGCGTGGATTTTGAAAAGCGCATTCTGTCCATATATCAGGAATGCCGCACTCCCGCAGAAATTGATGCTGCCTTCAAAGCACTGCAAGCGGAAATGGATGAACGCATCCAGGTACGGATGACAGACACCCGCAAACTGCTGCTCGAAAACTTTGACGAGGATGTGCATGAGCGACTGCGCATCCAGTTGAGTGACGCAAAAGCCCAGCTCGACCGCTTCAGCAAACGTTTCTGGTCGCTCACTCACTTCATGTTGCATGAACGGGCACAATTCGATGACGCCGCGCTGGCTTTTGATCTCACCAAGCCGCCATCCCCAGATATTGCGGCAGGTCGTTATCATCTTATTTCCAAGTCAACACCCAGTGCAAACAGGCCGCACACAGCGGAAACAGCCGAAGAACTAAGAGCAGAATACGGCGCATTTCTTTATCGGCTCTCGCACCCGCTAGGCGAGTTTGTCATCGACCATGCCAAATTGCTGGACACGCCACCTGCACGTATTGTTTTTAATGTCAGCCAACATCCTGCACGCCTGCATCTGATAGAGGTTCTACGCGGCAAGCATGGGTATCTGACACTGACCGCGCTTGCGATTGAAAGCTACGAACGCGAAGAGCACCTGCTTTTCTCTGCCATTGATGACCAAGGCTTGCCCCTGGAGCAGGAAACCTGCGAGAAGCTGTTCAACTGCATTGCAGAAAATGCAGGCCAGGCCAATATACCCGATACGATTACCCAAAGACTCGCTGCTGAGGCACAAAGACACACCAAAGCGACCATCAGCCAATCCTTGGAAGCCAACAACCAGCACTTCAATGAAGCACGTGAAAAGCTGGAAAAATGGGCAGATGACTTGGTATTGGCAGCCGAGAAGGCCCTGAAAGACACCAAGGAGCAAATCAAAATATTTCAGAGACAAGCCAGGCTCGCCACCAATCTCGACGAACAGCACGAAATCCAGCAAAAGATACATAAGCTGGAAAAGCAGCAACGTCGCCAGAGGCAAGAGATTTTTCAGGTCGAAGACAGCATCATCGAAAAGCGCGATGCCCTGATAGAATCGCTGGAACGTCGCCTCACCCAAAAAACCGAATCACAACGACTGTTCACTATTGAATGGGCAGTTGTTTAATGAAACATTTCTGAGATACCCCATGAGCAAATACGACGACCTCGTTAAGAAGCTGAAAGAAATATTCCAGATCGACCGGCCCGAGCTGGACTTTGGCGTTTATCGCATCCTCAATGCCCGAGTGGGCGAGATCAACGACTACCTGGAAAATCGTCTCAAAGCCAAGGTAGGCGAAAGCCTGGCAGTTTCCGGCGCGGCTAATGTGGAAGGCCTGCAAAAGGAACTGAAAGAGAAAGAAGCGCAATACCGCGCCGATGGCATCGATCCCAATACCGTACCCAAGGTGCGTGAACTAAGGCAAAAACTGGCTGAATATGGCGTTGGCACATCCGAACACGAAAACGCCGTGTTCACGCATCTGCTCACCTTCTTCTCTCGCTACTACGATAGCGGCGACTTCATCAGCCAGCGCCGTTACAAGGGCGACACTTACGCCATTCCCTATGCCGGTGAAGAAGTGGTACTGCACTGGGCGAACAAAGACCAGTATTACACCAAGAGCGGCGAAAACTTTTCCAACTACGGATTCAAGCTTGATGATGGGCGCACCGTGCGTTTTCGCTTGGTCACGGCAGACACGGCCAAAGATAACCGCAAGGACAACGACAAGGAACGCCGTTTTGTCCTGATCGAGCAGCATACCCGCACCCTCACCGATGATGAAGGCGACGAGTACGAAGAAACACTATTGCCCATAACCGAAGAAAACGGCGAACTCGTCCTGCGTTTTGAATACAAGGCCATGCCCAAAGGCAGCAAGCAGGACGCACTGGTACTCGACGCGGTAAATAAGGTGCTGAATGTCGCAAACGTCAAAGCCCGTTGGCTGGACTTGAGCAAGCGCGAACCCACCGAGAAAAATCCGCAGCGCACCCTGCTGGAAAAATGCCTCACCGACTACACCACCAAGAACACGGCGGACTACTTCATCCACAAGGATTTGGGCCGCTTCCTACGCGGTGAACTGGACTTCTACATCAAGAACGAAGTCATGCGCCTCGATGACGTGCAAAATGCCGAAAAGTTTGCCGACATCGAAAAGAACCTGCGCCTGATTCAAACCCTGCGTGCCATTGCGCTGGACTTGATTACCTTCCTCGCGCAACTGGAAGACTTCCAGAAAAAGCTCTGGCTGAAAAAGAAATTCGTCGTTGCCACGCACTACTGCATTACCCTCGACCGCGTGCCTGCAAGTCTTTATCCGACGATTGCCGACAACCCACAGCAATGGGAACAATGGGACAGCTTGGGGATGCTGGATGGCAATAAAGCCGACTTGTTCAAGCAAGCCAAAGCAGGCAGCGTCGAGTACATGAAGGCTCATCCCTACCTGATGGCGGACACCGCCCTGTTTGATGCGGCATTCAAATACGCCCTGCTGGCAGCGGTTGATAATTTAGATGAAAGCCTCGATGGCCTGCTGATACATGGGGACAATTTTCAGGCGTTGAACTTGTTGTTGGAACGGTATCGGCAGCAGGTGAAGTGTAGTTATTTTGATCCGCCATATAACACTGGAAAAGACGGTTTTTTGTATAAGGATAACTATTCGCACAGCACTTGGATCACCTTCATTGGGAGTCGACTGGCTGCTGTTACGGATTTACTCAAAGATGATGGAGCCATCTTTTGTAGCGTTGATGACAACGAGGCAGGGAATCTGGAAGGTCTCGTTTCTTCAGGCAATGTTGGTTTGGCAATGCCAGTAAGTTTCTTTGTTCAGGTACGGTATCCGAATAAGACACTTTCCGAAGATAGCGACTATCACAAAACCATTGAGCGAGTTCTTCTGCTTGCAAAGGGATCAAAATCCTTTACCCCGATTAAAGAAAATATTCCTTACAGCATAGACAAGTTTGAGTGGCAAATCTTGGAGTTGTCGGCAGGTACAGAGATTCAAGCAGGAGGCAAGAAGGTAGAAATTTTCAAGCCAGGCAGTTATGAAATCAAAAAAAATCCGCCAACATTTGATGGGCTAAAAGAAACTTGGGCAACTGGCTCGCTTGCTAGGCAAAAAGGTAGCTCAGGCGAGTTCCTTGAACTCAATTTAGCACCAAGGAAAGAGACTGATGGCTTAGGGTGTCTGTACAAGGTCTATGGCATTGGGGAAGATGGGCTGGGGTATAGATATTTTACTGGTCCAAAACGAGAGGATGCGACTAAAGGAAAATTCTATTCGGGCATCCCATTGTCCACACTGGAGAACCTGAAGAACGGCAATGCCACGAAGGATCTTCCAATTGCTAATTTCCATGATTTCGCTGGAGACTTTGGCAACTGTCGGCAAGAGGGCGGAGTAGATATAAGCGGGGGCAAGAAACCAGAGAAATTCGTTTCAAAATTTATCGGTCTAGCATCTGAGAAAAATTCTCCTGATTTGGTTGTTGATCCGTTCGCTGGTAGTGGCACTGCACCGTCTGTAGCATTGCAAATGGGTAAGAAGTTTATTGCTGTTGAAGTTAGTGACTATTTCAAGACCAAAGTTATTCCTCGGATGCAGCGAACTTACTTTGGTGGTGGCGCAGCCATAGACAACTCGCCAAGAAGCGGTTTGTTCAAGTATATGGAGATCGAAAGCTACGAAGACACACTAAACAATCTGCAACTGCGCCGCACTGAAGCACAGCAAAAACTGTTTGACACCCTGCCGCAATCCGCCAAGGAAGATTATCTGCTGCGCTATCTGCTGGACATCGAAAGCCGTGGCTCGCTGCTGTCGGTGGAACAGTTCAACAAACCATTTGATTGCAAGCTGAAAGTGGCGGTGGATTCTGCGGGCGCATATCAAGAGCGCACCATTGATCTGGTGGAAACCTTCAACTACCTGATCGGCTTGCGTGTGAAGCATATCGACATGCAGCGGAATGAAGGCTATGTGTGGGTATCAGGCTGGTTGCCGACTGGTGAAAAAACGCTGGTGTTGTGGCGCGACGTGGAGCAGGTAAATTACGAAACTTTGAACCGCTTGTGCAACAAGCTCGCCATCAACCCGGCGGACAGTGAATTCGAGATCGTTTATATCAACGGCGATCACAACATTCCTGCCGTATTTACCAGCCTTGAGACCGAAGGCGGTATTACCAAGACCCTGAAAATTCGCCAGATCGAGCCGGAGTTCCTTAGCCGCATGTTCGCGGTGGAGGAAATGTAATGGCGAAGCGCAGCTTCCACAAGGAGCTGGTGCTTAACCAGTGGATGATGGGGTTTTTCAAAGGCGGCACCTTACATGCACTGAAAAACCGCTTGGGTGAAGACCGGCACGAAGGCATAGACGAGGACGGTCAAACCGGATTTTTCCATGAGTTGCACCAGAATCTGTTTGAAGTGGATCGTATCAGCGAACAGGAGCTGCGCCGTTACGACCTGAACATTGTGCAGCACTGGAATGCCATCACCGAGCAGCGCAATAAGGTCGAAGGCACCGTGCTCAACATGAAATATTTCCAGTATCTCTCGCTGCTGTTTACTGAGATTTATCTGGACTGGTATTTCAACCAGCGGCAGCAATTGCTGGATGGCTTGAATGAGGGTATGCAGGCATACAACACCGTGCAGGAAGCTGAACATCGCTTCCAGCCTTTTGATGCGGACGAACTGAACAAGGTGGCATTCTGGAATGCTACCGGCAGTGGCAAGACGCTGCTGTTGCATATCAACATAAAACAGTATCTGCATTACTTCCAGAACGGCCAGAAAAATGCTTACCCGGACAAGATCATTTTGCTCACGCCCAATGAAGGCTTGTCGCGCCAGCATTTGGCGGAATTGCAGCTCTCGGGTTTCGGCTTCTGCCGCCTATTCGATAAAAACCGCAGCGGCGTTTTCAAAGGCACGATTGAGATCATCGACATCAACAAGCTCGGTGATGAGATGGGTGACAAGACGGTCGCGGTTGAAGCCTTCGAGGGCAACAATCTGGTGCTGGTGGATGAGGGGCATCGCGGTACGGGAACGGCAGCCGGTGCATGGATGAGCAGGCGTGAAGCTTTGGTGCGAGGCGGCTTCGCTTTTGAGTATTCTGCCACCTTTGGGCAGGCGGTGGCGAAGGGCTTGACGGTGCTCAAGGCAGAAGAGGAAACGCGCAAGAAAAAAGCGAAAGTGCTGTTTGATACGACCAACCTGAAAAAACTGGACGATGCACAAAAGCAACAGTTGACGCTGACCAGCGCAGACAGGCGCAGGGCGCGCACGATGGCGACGCGGGAAATTTACGCCAAAAGTATCTTGTTCGACTACTCCTACAAGTTTTTCTACGAAGACGGCTACGGCAAGGAATCGCTGATCCTCAACCTCAAGGATGAGGATTACACGCAGGAAGATACTGCCCGCCAGTATTTCACTGCCTGCCTGCTGAGCTTTTATCAGCAGCAATACCTGTGGAGCACAAACCGCAGCAAGCTGGCCGACTTCAACATCGAAAAGCCGCTGTGGGTGTTTGTCGGCAATACCGTGTCGGGTGAAGATTCGGACATTTTGGATGTGCTGAAATTCCTGGCAGGGTTTCTGAATGATGATGTTCAAACCAAGCTTTGGATCAAAGACCTGCTTTCCAATACTCCACGCTTGTTGGACGCCAAAGGCCGGGACATTTTCCATGATCGCTTTACGCCATTGATGCAATTTACTGCCGATGTTGTTTATGCCGACATTCTCAAGAAGCTATTCAATGCCGAGGCACGGCAAAGGTTGAAGGTGGTCAACCTGAAGAGCAGCAAGGGTGAGTTGGCGCTGCGTGTCGGCGATGCCGAACCATTTGGTCTGATCAACATCGGTGACGATGCCGGTTTTTTCAAGGAAGCCGAGAAGGCTGAAAATCTGGTGATGTTCGATACCGAGGCGGATGACTTTGGCGGATCGATGTTTGGGACGCTGAACAGCAAGGATAGCCAGTTGCATGTATTGATAGGCTCGCGCAAATTTACCGAGGGCTGGAGCAGTTGGCGCGTATCCACGATGGGCTTGCTCAACATGGGCAAAGGCGAGGGTTCACAAATTATCCAGCTATTCGGGCGCGGCGTGCGCTTGAAGGGCAAGGAGTATTCGCTCAAACGCAGCACGCCTGCCCAACGGCCAAAAGGGGTACACCTGGAGCGGTTGGAAACGCTGAATATCTTCGGTGTGAATGCTGGGTACATGGCCACTTTTAAGGAATATCTGAAAGAAGAAGGGGTGGCGACTTCGGATGAAATGATCCAGCTTGATTTTGAAACGCGCTCAAATCTGCCAGTGAGCAAGCTCAAGACGCTGGCGCTGAAGGACGGCTACAAGGACAACCAGATCAAAGGATTCAAGCGCACGCACTTTCCATGGCTATACAAATGGCTTGATGAATTTTGCGATAAAGATACAAAGCTTCCAAAGTTTAAAGTGCCCCATGTTGAACTGGATTTATATCCGAAAATTGAAGCGATGGCGGCAGGCAAGCAGCTTGATGGGACAGCTCCAGCAGTCAATGTCCGGCAAACTGGCAAGATCGGTGCGGATACTATGGCGCTGTTTGATTTCGACCGGATTTACCTTGCAGTACAGGAATTCAAGCAACTGCGCAGTTGGAGCAATCTGCGGCTGGAGCGAGCGCGGTTGATGGATTTTTGCCTGACCCACAATGATTGGTACACGCTCTACATTCCGCAAGCCGAGCTGACTATTCGCAGTATCGCCGATATAACCAAGCAGGAAGATATTCTCATCCGCTTGTTGCAAGACTATACCGACCGTTTTTACAGGGCGCTAAAAACGGCTTATGAAGGCCAGTTCTACGACATCGTGAACGTGAAAGAAGACGATGATGCCTTGCTTAAGGTATATCACTTCGACATCGACAACGACGATGGTGGTGAAGAATACGAGAAGAAGCTTAAAGTTCTTCAGGCTCTGGTAAAGGACGGCAAGCTGGGCGAAGCCAGCCAGTGGAATGCCGGGCAGATGGTCGCTATCTGTTTTGGCAGCCATCTGTATTACCCCTTGTTTTCAACTGTTGATGGGTCATCGCTAAACAATGGTGCTGTGCCGCTGAAAATGCGCCCGCTGGCATTCGATGCACCCAGCGAAGTTCAGTTTGTGCGCGACCTCGATGCGTTCTATAAGTCACCCCTTGGATTGCAAGTGATCGGCAAGCGCAGCCTTTACCTGCTGCGCAATGCCGACACCAAGTCCAAAGGGCTGGGCTTTGCCTTGGCAGGCAACTTCTACCCGGATTTTTTGCTATGGTTGGTGGACGATGACACAGGCGAGCAATGGCTAAATTTCATTGACCCGAAAGGTCTGCGCCAGATGAATCTGAACGACCCCAAGCTTGGGCTATACAAGGAAGTGAAGGTGATTCAGGAAAAGCTGGGCGATCCGAAGCTGACGTTGAATGCCTTTATCGTTTCAGGAACGCAGTTTGCAAATCTGCTGAATGTCACCTGTGAGCAAGCAGAACTGGAAGATCGGAATGTGTTGTTTATGCCAGACGGTGGGCAGGTTTATTTGAAGAAAATGTTTGAGCGGATTATGTAACTGTTGATACGTGCTGTACTGCGGAAAGTTTTTCAACCACTGAAAATACGCAGCCCAAAAGTCGCAGATTGCGAATGACTGCATGTGCATAGAAATGCAAAGTTAGAAGCGGACGCTCCAGAAAGTTGTATCGACAGCCTTTTCAGGAAATCCCCAGCGTCCGGTAAGGCCGAATTGCCGACCTGACTGGACTTAAGTCTTTGCAGCCTGATGGGCTACAATGTAAATGCAGTAATCATAGAGTGCTACTTAATACACCGTGAACAATCCTAGGAGGATTAATTGTGGCCAGTCTTACTTCAATATTGAAGGATGAAATCTCGCGAATTTCTCGCAAAGAGATACGTGGTGAGACTGACAAACTCAAGAAGACATCCTCTCAATACCGTTCAGAAATCGCATCACTGAAGCGGCGCGCATCATCTCTTGAGCAGCAAGTCGGTCGGTTGGAAAAGCTTGTTTCGAAATTGACTGGTGAAACGCCCCCCTCCGATCCTGCGAGCAAACCGCGCTTTACAGCAAAGGGATTCAAATCCCATAGAGACCGATTGGGTTTGAGCGCTGAATCGGCCGGCTCGCTTCTCGGCGTATCAGCACAAACCATCTACAGTTGGGAAGCTGGAAAGTCGAGTCCGCGACCTGCGCAAATGGAAAGGATCGTGGCCTTGAGGGGGTTGGGCAAGCGAGCGGCCGCTGAACTACTCAACCGTTGAGGGCGCTTTAGGGTTGCGTACTCAACTTAACAGGGGCTCTATGGAAGGGATGCCCACCAAAGGGGATCCTCTTTAGCAAACAGCGCCCTTCCGAAAAATCGATACAACGTTTGTTCCGGCGAATTCCTTGTGTTCTTCAGTCATCTCGACAGAGCGCTTGATCAGATCCCCGAATGAGCCAGGAATCTGCTCCCCCTCCACAAGGCTGGCAATCTCGTCCTTGATGTATTTGGGCGTCTGTCCGATGGCGTGAGCCATTCTTTCTGGCCGTACCAGCCCGTCGATCATCTCTTCCGTGTTTTGTTGTTGCTCATCCATAGTGCGCCTCTGTTGTGTGGTGCGTCGATTGTATTTCAGAACAGGGCATTGCAGATGCTTGTATTTGCGGGCGTATTAGGCTGTTTTGAACAGCGGCTTGTATTACCTGCCACTTTATCCGCGAAAAGTGCAATTCCTGATAATAAG
>Ga0210033_1004324_pt1 | contig 10985 bp, 12 predicted proteins | sample CryGeymeta201501_FD_185465 | JGI IMG/M metagenome (GOLD analysis project Ga0210033, IMG submission 185465) | Groundwater microbial communities from Crystal Geyser aquifers in Utah, USA - Crystal Geyser metaG 2015-01 (SPAdes) (version 2) | ecosystem: Environmental > Aquatic > Deep subsurface >... | reverse complement strand
GTAAAAACCCTGGCGGAGATGGCTACTTTTGGCGAAGCTGGTGTCAGTAAGGAAAATCAAATATAAAAATGCAAAGGTCAAAAATACAGAGCAAAATGCAAAAACTTTTGATTTTTAATTTTGATCTTTTATCTTTGATTTTTGATATTCGTTAGGATTTAACTTAAGTGAGATTCTGGACTGCCTGGCAACTTCTTACTATAATACCCATCCCCTATTGTCGGGAGTATCCTCCTGAGAACCTGGGAAAATCAATAGGCTTTTTCCCTGTGGTAGGAATCTTTTTGGGAGCGGGGCTACTGGGGTTGGACTTACTACTCCGATTATTCCTGCCGCTTATGTTAGTGAATGTTTTGCTTCTCGTTGTTTTGCTTATCCTCACAGGAGCATTGCACCTTGATGGTTTTATTGACACTTGTGATGGGCTGGCGATAAGAGGGTTACCTCCGGCTAGATTAGAAGCCATGCATGATAGCAGAGTTGGTGCTTTTGGAGTAATTGGTGGTTGCCTTATGCTTCTGGCTCAGTTTGCTTCTCTAATGTCCTTGCCATCGGGGCTAAGAACCAATGCTTTCCTGCTCATGCCAGTGCTAAGTCGCTGGGCGATGGTTTATGCTATTTGTGCTTTCCCCTCAGCGAAAAAAGAGGGAATGGGATGGCAAGTAAAACAAGGGGCAACCTGGAAAGGTATGGCTATAGCTACGGGAATCTCCTCGGTCATAGCATTGGTATCGCTAAGGTGGTGGGGGCTGGCACTTTTGGCAGCCCTTGCTCTTATCGTCTTTGTTTTTGCTCGGTTTCTTTGCTCCAGGTTGGGAGGACTAAGCGGTGATAGTTATGGCGCCATAAACGAATTTACCCAGCTAGCCGTACTCATTCTGGTCTACATAATCGCAAATTATGCCTCAAATATTTATAGTTTATAATGTTCTATATTTTTTACAGAATTCTTCATTGTTCTACCTGCCATTGCGAGGACGAAGCTCGAAGCAATCTGGGCGGAGGAATATGGGGAAATTCTAAGCACTAAACACTAAATCCTAAACAAATTTGTTTAGAGTTTAGAAATTAGAATTTAGAATTTAACTTAAATGGCTAAGAAATTTATTCTTATCCTGGGTGGTGCGCGGAGTGGCAAAAGCAAGTTTGCCCAAAGTCTGGCACAAAAACTGGGAACGAAGATCATCTTTGTAGCTACAGCGGAACCACTTGACGAAGAAATGGCACTCAGGATTAAAGAACATAAGGCGGTACGACCCAAAAGCTGGCGCACTCTGGAGATTGGGAGTAAGGTAGGTCAAAAGATAGCCTGGCAAATTGATAATACTGAAGTGGTACTCCTTGACTGTATCACTCTCCTTATCTCCAATCTTTTAACCTCCCTTTGTCATTGCGGTGAGCCGAAGCCCCGAGCAAAGCGAAGGGAAAGCGAAGCAATCACCTTACCCACAACGACGAATGCGGAAAGCCAGGTCATGGCTGAAATAGAAGACCTGATTAAATGCATTGATAAATACGAAGGAAGCTTTATCGTGGTTTCTAATGAGGTAGGCTTGGGCTTGGTGCCTGAGAACAGGTTGGGAAGAGTCTATCGTGACCTCCTGGGTAAAGCCAATCAGCTTCTAGCCCAGCATGCCGATGAAGTCTATTTCATGGTCTCTGGGATTCCCATAAAGATAAAAGGCGACCGAACGTCCCTCGCCAGATAAGGTGGGGGGAAGAGAGGTCCTCCTCTCTAATCATTGTAATGAGGCGTTACGTAAGGTATTATAATTAACGCAGTGCGACCCTTCAGGGTCGTGCATCAATGGACGAAAGAAGCATTGTCATGGTAAAGCTTACATTCTATGGCGGCATCAGAGAGATCGGCGGCAATAAAGTCCTCCTTGAGGACGGTAAAAGGAGGCTCTTTCTGGACTTCGGTTATCCCTACAGTAAATACCGAAATTTCTACGAAGAATATTTGAAGCCTCGAGCTGGAGCGGGACTTCTCGATTTGCTAGTAATGAAGTTACTCCCACCGCTTGAGGGTGTTTACCGTGATGATCTGGAGACACCAGACCTGTGGCAACAGTTTCACCAAGTAGAGCACTACCGCAGGCTTGAAGGGGTAGATGGAATTTTGCTATCCCATGCCCACCTTGACCACTCCGGTCACATATCTTTCCTGAAAGAAGACATTCCGGTATACTCAACTGCAACCACAGCATTCATCGCTAAGGCAATACAAGATTCAGGAAAAGTAGATTTCGACCAGCAGGTATGCTATTTCAGTCCTACTGTTCAAAAATGCCCCGCAGAAGGTTGGAAACAAATAGCTTACCTTGCCGGCAACTCAGAGAAGCATCAGCGTCATTTCCGTATTGCCGATGTAAAGCCAGAGATGCTGACCACAGATGTCACCAAGTTCTGGCTCCAAGGATTCTGGAGGAAGACTGCTAGACAAAAAGAACTTATCTCGCACCCTTTGGAAGAGCATGTCCGTTGTAGCTTTAACTTGCGCTGCTTTCCCGTAGACCATTCCATCCCCGGTGCCTGTGCCTGGGGCATCGAGACTAGCTCTGGTTGGGTGATTTATAGTGGTGACCTGCGACTCCACGGCAAGCGAGGCAAGCTTACTGAGGCATTTATAGAGGAAGCTGCCCAGTTGCATCCCAAGACATTAATCCTTGAAGGCACTAATGTGGACAAACCGACAAATGTTGCCGAGCAGGAGGTGTATGAGAATGCCTTCAAAGCTATTAATGATGCAGCGGGGTTGGTCATTGCCGATTTTTCTGCCAGAGATGTAGACCGACTACTTACTTTTCTGCAGATTGCCAGAGATACAAAAAGAAAATTAGCCATTTTGCCCAAGGATGCCTACCTTTTAAAAACCATGCGCCTTCTCGAACCCCAAATACCCGACATTGCCCAGGAGAATGCCCTTGTCATCTACCAGGAAACAACTGCTAGCAGAAGCCCTGCTTGGTGGTTACGAAATATCTATCAGGAATACTCCAGCAAGATTATTCTGGCTAAGGATGTTGTCTCTAACCAGGGCGATTTCATCCTGTGCTTTAGCTTCTTTGATTTGAATGAGTTACCGAGTATACGTCCTAGAACAGACAGCCTTTATGTTTATAGCTCTAGCGAGCCTCACAGTGAGGAACAGGAGATGGACTTCTGGCGTCTGCACCACTGGCTCGAACGTTTTGAAATACGAGGCTTTGGCCTCCCTGTAGAAAAGAATGGCAAATGGGAAATACCCGAAGACCAGAAAGGTTTGCATGCTTCCGGACATGCTTGTGCCCCAGACCTGCTAAAGGTTGCTTCCGAAATTAGACCAGAGCTGCTCATACCGGTGCATTGCGAGAAGCCCGATTTCTATGTAGATAATCTCAGTGGCAGCGGGATAGAGGTCAAACTTCCCAGTGAAGGCAAAACCATTGAAATATGACCCGCTACCTTCTTGGGAACCCAGCATAATAGAGCGGCAGCAACAAATATGTTATAGTTATCGTCGACAGGAATTCGAATCTCACTCGGGGAGCAGTTTTGATTTTGTCAAGCCTATACCAATAGTAGGGTGAATCATGCGCATAATCGCGCTTTCAGACATCCATGGCAACCTGCCAGCACTGCGGGCTGTCTTCGCCGCCATCCACAGCCTTCCAGATATGATCATCGTTGCGGGAGACTTGGTCGGCTTTGGGCCACAACCGGCAGAGGTTATTGATCTGCTTCGCAGTCAAGGGTGCAGCTTTGTCAAAGGAAACGTGGACGATTATGTGTCCAATCCACACTCCATAGAGCGACTTTACCGGTTTGCCAACCAAGAACTTAGTTTGGGGAGGACTTTCCTGCCATTGCTGCCCCTGGCGGTGATGTCCGAAAGCGTCGAGTGGACTAGGAGCCAACTCGGCGGCCGATTGGCCTTTCTCACCAGGCTACCGTTCTCAATTTCCGTAGAACCATCGCCTGGCAGAGAGCTTAAGGTTGTCCATGCTAATCCGCGTGATCTGGAAAGGCCGATACTTCAGAGGGACCCCGATTCAGAGCTTCTCCCTATGCTTAGTGGTCTTGCTTGCGACATCCTTGTCTTCGGACATTCACATAATCCCTTTCAGAGGTCCGTTGGCGGCACCCTTTTGATTGATGTAGCCAGCCTGGGTTTCCCCACGGATGGCTGCTTACATGCTCCTTATGCGGAGATAACCTTTGGTGAGGATGGCTGGCATGTCCAGCAGCATCGAGTGGCATACGATACGCAGGCGACAGCATCCCTGATCGAAGCATCAACCATGCCCAATAAAGATGTGGTATTGACTCTGCTTCGAACGGCACGACGTGTAAAGGACAGATAGAGCCTATCTTCAAGAAAGAGGCTAAAGGCTAACTCGGCCAAGCATAAGAGACCAATAATGACCTACGCCTCTGCGACCTCGCTATATTCAGAAGAAATTGTACATCAAGAAAAGTTCGGATTTTCCCCTGGCTTGGAGAGCATGTTTGCTGTTTGCGAACCTGGTTAGATAGGAAATTGCCCGAACTTAAACTTGTGGACAAGGTACGGAGTACTTGTATGGAACAACAAACAGTAAAAGTTAAAGAAGAAATAAGAAGAGGGACTCGCGGAGGCCCATACGTCTACGTAGTTGAACGTGATGAGCTTGTTCATGTGAGTGACTATGCTATCAGAAAGCTGCCAGGCGAATACGACGATGAAGTCATTTATGAAATCCCTGCGTACAAAGTGGCTGGGAAAGTACTATACTGTTTTGGCTTTTCGCGAAGTGGCGGGGAATTTCTGGGTAAATGCAAAATCGAAGATTTTGAGAATGGGCGTCCAAAAAGATACGAATATTATAAATTGCTAGGAGAATGTGTTGACGAAATAAGAAATCTACAATTCTGTGTTAAAGACCCCATACTGACGGCTTTCCAAAGGCAATTTCAACAATTGTCTATCCCAATGGTTCACGAAATTACAGAATACGAAAGGATTCGAGGTTTTAGTATTTCATTCATGGGACATCAAGCAAGGCTAGAAAATGCAATCAGAAATCCTGAGGTGTATTACTTTACATTTATGAGCTTGCCGGGGGATAAGAGCAGGATTAACAGCTTTAAAGTTACACGAAGATGGGCATACCAGTTATGGGTGCTGAAATTAGTATGCGAAGCTCTTCAGATTTCCAAGTTTAAGGGGCACGCGTATGAGGGAAAACCATATTGGTGGATCGAGCAGGGTTCAGACCTAAGCACCTGTGCCGGTGAAGCTTGCCTTGGAGACGTGACATTTTGGCTTGAGTATCAACCAAGCAAGGGTGCCCAACCAAGAGCGTTTTAGACCCATGAATTTCATAATTGTTTCTTTGGAACCTATTCCAGATGCTGCAAAAAGAATGTTAGAATCCAGAGCGATGAAAGTCGTTGATAGTTTGAAACCTAATGGTGAGAATATAAAAAAGCTTCATAGCACTATTCGGGAGCTGTTTCCTAATTTTTCGAGTCCCAAATCGAGTACACAAGACAAAGCTGATGTCTAGCTTATGTCCTGCTGTTGGTCAAAGCTATAATGAGCCAGACATCGCAAGAAGTTCGGATTTTCCCCCCACGTGGGGAATCTTCTGTTTTCCTTTCCGCCTTCATCTTGCTACGTGACAAGAAATGGTGGATAATAATGTGCCCTTCAGCGTGCCGGCTCCATAGTGGTTAGACAGAGAGGTACCCACATACTATAGTTAGTTAGAGGAATGGTTACACAAAAGGTCATTGCGAGGCTGACGAAGTCAGCCGAAGCAATCTCCTCAGCGGGATTGTTGCGCTTCGCTCGCAATGACAACTAAAATCGCGTACCGATTTATGTGGCTACCCTGAATCTAGTTCAGGGCTCACTGTAATGCGCGTGCCGCCTATGACCTGCCTACCCATTATGACTGAAGGATCTGTGGAGAGGTCGGCAGAAGCCACAAATTCGGCAATGGTACACCCCCATGCCAGCTCCGCAGCAGGGACATTTAATTTCATTATCCTTGGCTTTGGGAATCTTACCCACTACTTCACCATAGATACGGTAGTAGAAGAGATGTTCCTTATTTATGAAAGCTATGCCTGTTCTTTCCTTGGCAGATTGAAATTCCTCATCCGAGACCATGTCGCTTATTATTTGGTGAAGTCTAGTGGAACCAGAGCCATACTCTATGGGTTCCTTTTTCCTCCACAGTATCTCCACCGGTAGTTCACCTTCAAAACTTCTTCTTAAAATATATTTACCAACACCTTCCTTAACCTTGAGTTCCGGGCTTATTTCCAGAGCAAAGCGGACGAAATCGTTATCCAGGAAGGGTTGCTTTACTTCAACACCCAGAGCCTTGCCAAGATCGCTAGCCGAAAAATGCCAGTTTCTCGAAAGCTTCTTTATGTATCTTCTCAGGTCCTGGAGTGAAAGCTGTGTCATGTAGGAATAGCCGGCAAAAAGCTCATCACTGCCATCACCAGTCATAACGGAGCTAATCGTGTTTTGCTTGGTAAGCTTAAGGGCAAAATATAGCGAAAGGTCATTGGGCAAAGCAAGGTCAAAGGTTCTTAGTATTCTTATCACTTCGGGCAGTGTCTCAAGTGCTTCTGCCACAGTAAATTCCATTTTCTTACGCTCTATCCCCAGTAATTGGGACACCTTTTCTGAATAAACCAGGTCGGATGCCGCAGAATCCTTCAAGCCTACCGTGAAGGCTCCCTTTGGCCGGGCTAGGATCGCCAGGATGCTGGTATCAAGTCCTCCAGACAGGAGAATAGCATCGGCTTTATTTCTCTCAATAGACTCCCTCAACTTGTCTCTTAGCTGGTTACAAATGTCCGTAACAGATACCAACTCTCACTTACCTATGCACAAAGATTATTCATTGCCGTCGCCTGAGTGATAGCGAAGGGACTAGGTTTCCCCCTGAAATTTGTTCAGGGTCAGAACGACAGGGACGAACTGCTAAACAACCTTTATATTAGCATCTTTTGGCAAAGCAAAGTCTATGGTATAGTTAACAACGTTGTAGTGCGAGGCTTTAGCCTCGTGCCAGGCAGCGATGCACGACCCTAAAGGGTCGTGCTACAAGCAGAGATGGAAACGACCCAATGGCAACTTTTAACTCCGGCGCCCCAGGAATATTTAAATGCCTCCGGTGTCCCTCCGCTAATTGCTCAACTTCTTTATAATCGTGGCGTTAAGCTAGATGGGATAGATTCATTCTTCACCGCTGACTACGGACTTATGAGCAGTCCTTTTTTGCTCCCTGACATATCACAAGCTGTAAGCAGAATATACAAAGCTTTGCTTTCGAAAGAAAAAATTGCTGTGTACGGTGATTTCGATGTTGATGGTATTACCGCCACAATTCTTATTGTTGAAGGGCTATCCTGGCTTGGCGGCAAGGCTATCCCTTATATACCTGACCGCCATAATGAGGGTCATGGACTAAACTTGGGAGCGATAGAAAAACTTCACAGTCAGGGAGTTAGTCTAGTCATCACAGTTGACTGCGGTATCACTGACTGCGCGGCAGCAAAAAAAGTTCAGCAAATAGGTATGGATATGATTATTACCGACCACCACGTTCCCTTACCAGAGTTGCCCCAAGTTGTAGCTGCAATTAACCCTAAAAGGGCAAACTCGCACTATCCCTTCCCGGAACTTGCTGGTGTTGGAGTTGCCTTTAAACTTCTGCAGGCATTGCTATACAAGCACAATAAAGAGGCATCTTTGCATGAGTTCTTGGATTTAGTAGCTTTGGGCACAGTTGCTGACCTGGTGCCCCTCGTGGATGAAAATCGCTACCTGGTTAAAGAAGGTATAAAGGTGCTCAACAATACTCGCCGCATAGGACTCAGGGAAATGATTAGTCTGGCAGGGCTAAATTTAGGTCAGATTGATACAGAGGAGATTTCCTGGACTTTAGGACCTCGTATCAATGCCGCTAGCAGAATTGATACTGCTTCCACTAGCTATGAATTGCTCGTCACCCAGTCATCAGAAGAAGCATATCGCCTGGCCAGGGAACTGGAGGAGAAGAATGCTGAGCGACAGAGATTGACCGAAGAGGTACTTAAAAAAGTAAAAGAAAAGCTAGTTTACCGAGCTTATCCCCCCTTACTCATAGAAGGTGATGAAAGCTACCCAGTAGGGATTATTGGACTTGTCGCTGGTAAGCTAGTAGATGAATTTTACAAGCCGGCTATCATCCTTAATCTTGACCCTGAGAAATGTCATGGCAGTTGCCGCAGTATAGCCGAATTTAATATCGTTGCTGCGTTGGAAAAATGCCGTGACTTGCTTATCACCTTCGGTGGACATCCCATGGCTGCCGGCTTCACTCTGGCACGGCAAAATCTAGCCAGGCTAGAGGAAAGGATTATGAAATTGGCAATAGACGAACTGGAGCATCTCGACCTTCGTCCCAAATTGACCATTGATGCTGAAGTCCCTTTATCCATCTTTGCTGGTGACACCTTCAATTTAATTCAAAGGCTTAGCCCTTTTGGTAGAGGCAATTCCATACCCACTTTCCTTACCCGTAAACTGGAAGTAATTGAACGTCGTAATCTCGGCAACGAGGGCAAACATCTGGAGCTCAAAATTAAGCAAGGGAGTGCAATCTGGAGAGCAGTAGCTTTTAATTCAGGAAAACTTCGAGAGACACTCCCATCCTATATAGATGCCGTATATAATATAGGGAACACTTGGTGGAATGGGGAGAAGGTGCTACGTCTCAATCTTCTTGATTTCGCCGCTTCCCAGTCCTGAATTAAGTTCAGGATTGATTCTTACCGCTTAAAGCCAATTCCTTCTATCTCTAGAAGATTGCCCATGATTTTTGTTCTAGCTCCCAGAAATTCTTCGATCAGCCAAAGGTTAGTCTCTACATGCTCGGTAATTCTGGGAATCAGGTATCTGGTAGTCCCTTCAGCTAAGCCAGCATAGAGTATGAGCTGGTCGGCAATATACCGGTCCACAGGAGCACCACTCTTAATATCTTCTATAAAACTTTGTGCGACATATCTTCCGATAGATTCTGAACTCCTTCCCGGTCTTCCTGCCTTATCCGAGCCGATTCTACCACCTGAGCTTGTTTCGGCATATATTGCCAGGGCAGCGCCTTCTTGAAGTGAAGTCTCATCATAGATTTCCTCAATTTCAGCCTGAATCCCCTGAATCAAGTTCAGGGTCAGGACATAAGAACTTAGCACCTTTTGGCATTCAACTGCCATTCTTTGACTTACTCTCTTTTCCCTTAAATGCGAAGAAAGGGCTATCCCTTTGATACTGAGAATCTCTCCCTGCTCGGTGAGACCTAACGGCTTTAATTTTCCCACAGGCTCAACCTCGATTTCTATGATTCCGGCGCCACGTGGCACGTAACCAGGGCGAATTATCTCAAGTTTAGCCTGAATACCCATTTGTTTTAGCAGTGGAAGAAGAACAAACTTCATATGGTAGGCCGAAGGAGCAAAATCCTGGAATAGCCCACCTTCAAGTCTAAACCTGGAGGGTTTTGGGGCAAAGCAAGCTAACGGCAAAAGAGTCTGTGCCATCATAGTAGTTGAGCCCGCCGTGCCTATATCCCAACTATATTCCCCTCCTTTGAACCTCTCCTTCGGTATATAGGTAATTTCCTTAGAGCCAACCACAGCATTGCTCACCACGCCACGACACATCTTCTGGCAAGCCTGAATAACTTTAAGGTGCTGTGCCCTAAGCCCCGGCTTATCCCTTTTGGCTCTAATATTTTGTATTTTTATTTCTTTACCCAGGAGACTAGCCAGGGCTACAGAATAGCGGACTATGGTGCCGCTCCCAGATTTTGCTCCGCCATCTATAGTTATCATGTTGAGGCGATATTACTTATCATATGCAGTGCAGGTAAAGTCAGCCAGCAGTCTTACTTACGGTATGCTTCTCTACGATGACGAACATGGTAAATGGTCAAAACTTTCGTTTTGACGTCCACTTGGTAGATTACCCTGTGATCTCCAACTTGAATTCGATAATCTCGTTCCGAGCCCCGAAGTTTACGGCATTGTGATGGAAACGGATTATCTGTAAGGGACTCGACGGCTTGGATAATCCGAGGAATTTGCTGCGGATCGATGTTCTGTAAATCTCACTCTGCCGACCCTTTCCATCGAATCTCATAAGAGCCCATCTTTTTTTAACTTCTTTTTGAGTTCTTCAAAAGTTATAGTAGGCTCATCTCGACGCTCGGCAATGATTGCGAGGTCATATATATCTTCTAGAAGCTCCTCATACTCCTCAACTGGAATAATTACCGCTGTTTTTTCCCCTTTTTCATCTACGATATACTGCTCTTGAAATTTTCTCATACTTAATCCTCCTATCGGATTTCAGCAATTGGATTCGTACCACTAAGTTAGCACAGATTATACGATTCAATTCCCATCACCGCTTGCTCAAAAGGGATAACCTCAACTCCACAGGCTTTAGCTCCATCATAGGCACGGATAGAATGCAGTTCCTCAAGTTCCTGGAGTAAACGATGGTAATCCTCTATGTCAAGCACCACACCAATGCGATTGCCATCACTTATTTTTACTCTTTCTTTCATGTGCCTCTACAACGGCCCGCATGAAATCTACAGTTTCATCAATGGAGTGGTCAGCTGTAGCAACATTACACCAACGATGCCCATACCTTACCAGCCTTGGAGTATGACATATCGCGCTCTCCTTTAAAGGAACTGTATGAAACAACTGTAAACTTTCTGCCGCACCTTCTTCTCTTTTAGACGGTCTCCAAGGTGGCTGGAATACTTCTTCTCTATCTGGTAAAGTCAAACTTGCCGGTGGACTATTTAATGGCGCAAGACATAACGGGCATAATATTATTTCCTTTATCCCAGATTATGCATCTAGCTTCATTTTCGTGTCATTTTTGCAATGATTTAGATACCTCGTGCATAATTTGGGTTTATTTCATTTTGTTGGGGGTATTA